>Ga0268264_10001983_pt1 | contig 18416 bp, 11 predicted proteins | sample KBSSwiS32_FD_190357 | JGI IMG/M metagenome (GOLD analysis project Ga0268264, IMG submission 190357) | Switchgrass rhizosphere microbial communities from Kellogg Biological Station, Michigan, USA - KBS Switchgrass S3-2 (SPAdes) (version 2) | ecosystem: Host-associated > Plants > Roots >...
ACGGGGCTATCTGGGCCGAGCCGGGCTGACCGCGGCGGCGTTCGTGGCGGACCCCGTCGCCCGGGGTGGGCGGATGTACCGCACCGGAGACCTGGTCCGTCGCCGTCCGGACGGCAACCTCGACTTCCTGGGCCGGGCGGACGACCAGGTGAAGATCCGTGGGTACCGGGTCGAGCTGGGCGAGGTCGAGCACGCCGTCGCCGGGGTGGCCGGGGTGGTCACCGCCGCGGTGGTGACGAAGGAGCACCCGGAGGTCCCCGGCAGGCGCCGCCTGGCCTGCTACGTCGTGGGCGGACCGGGGCCCGCCGCCGTCCGGGATGCGGTCGGGCGCCTCCTGCCGGGATACATGGTGCCCACCCTCTGGGCCGCCGTCGACGCACTCCCCCTCACGGTCAACGGCAAGCTCGACACCGCCGCCCTGCCCGAGCCCACCCCGCTGGCAGCGGCCGCCGCGCGGCCCCCGCGAACCGAGGCGCAGCGCCTGCTCTGCGCGGTGATCGCCGAGGTGCTGGGGACGGACACGGTCGCGGTCGACGACGACTTCTTCGCCCTCGGCGGCGACAGCCTCTCCGCGTTGTCGGTGGCCAACCGCGCCCGGAAGGCGGGACTGCGGATCCGTCCGCGGCACGTCTTCGACGCCCGGACCCCGGAGCGCCTCGCCGAGATCGTGAGCCCGAACGAGGCGGATCGGCCCAGGCTGCGGCGCGGACAGGGCCCCGGCACCGGCGTGCTCTCGGCTGGGCAGCGCCAGATGCTCGCACTGCACGGGATCGACGGGGCGAGCGCGGCCTACAACCTTCCGTCGGTCCTGCGTCTGCGGGGCCCGCTCGACACCGCGGCGCTCACCTCGGCCTGGATCGACATCACCCGGCGGCACGAGGTGCTCCGCACCGTCTACCCCGCGGCGGACGACGGCCGCGACACCGTGGCCGTCGTCCTGCCGCAGGACCCGTCCCCTCGCTGGATCGTCTCGACCGCGGTCCGCGCCGACGAGCTCGACGCCCGGATCGAGGAGGAGGTCACCCGCCCCTTCGACCTCGCGGTCGAGCCGCCGATCAGGGTCGCGCTGCTGGCACTCGGCCCTGACGAGCACGTCCTCGTCGTCACGATTCACCACATCGCCGTGGACGAGTGGTCCTGGCGGACGCTGCTCGGGGAGCTGGAGCACTGCTACGCCGCCCGCCGCCGCGGTGTCCCCGCAGACCTGCCGACGCCGCAGGTTCAGTACACGGACTTCACCGCCTGGCAGGCCGAGTGCCTGGCCGAGGGAACGGCCACCTCCGCCGTGGCTCAGCTCGGCTACTGGAGAGACTCTCTCACCGGGGCCCCGACCCTGTCGACCTTGCCGCCGGTCCGGCGCAGGCCGCCGTCGCCCTCGGGGCGGGGCGCGACGACCCCGCTGGAGATCGGCCCGGACCTGACCGCCGCGCTGCACGGGCTGGCCCGCGGGCACGACGTCACCATGTTCATGCTCCTCCACGCCGCGGTCGCCGTGCTGCTCGCCCGCCACGGCGAGTCCACCGACGTGGTCGTCGGCAGCCCGGTCTCGCTCCGGCTCGATCCGGCGTTGGAGGACTCCGTCGGCTACTTCCTCAACACCGTCGCACTCCGCGTCGACGCCCGTCCGGACCGGTCCGTCGCGGAGCTGCTGGCCGCGGTGCGGGCAGTGGACCTCGAGGCCTACGACCGGCCGGACCTCCCGTTCGCCGACGTCGTCGCGGCGGTCGCACCGGAGCGGACGCCCGGTGTCTCCCCGCTCTTCCAGGTGATGCTCGTCTGCCTCTCCGGCGACGCGGACTTCGCGGCCCCCGTGCTCGACGGCGTCGAGGTGGAGGTCGACGGGGGCGGCACGGGCACCGCCAAGTTCGACGCCTCCTTCACCTTCCGCGACTCGCCGGACGAGCTGACCGGCTACCTGGAGTACTCGACGGACCTGTACGACGAGGAGACGGCGCAGCTCTTCGCCGCTCGACTCGTCACGGTGCTGCGTGCCTTCGCCGCGGCACCCACCGAGCCCGTGGGCGCGATCGACGTGCGGTCCGCGGCCGACCGAGAGCGCGAGCAGGCGAGGACCGCCGCGTCCGAGCTCGCGGTGCCGGACGCGACGATCGCGGAGCTGCTGGGCGAGCGGGCCGCGACCTGTCCCGACCGGACGGCGGTGGTGTGCGGCGCGGAGAGCCTGACCTTCGCGGAGCTCGACGCCCGGGTCTCGCGGATGGCACGGCTGCTCCGCTCCCGGGGGGCAGGCCCGGAGGTCGTGGTGGGGATCGGGCTGCCGCGGTCGGCGGCCACGGTGGTGGCGCTGTTCGCGGTGCTCAGGGCGGGCGCGTCCTATCTGCCGTTGGAGCTGGAGCATCCGACGGAGCGTCTGGTCGACCTGGTCGGGGACGCGGGAGCGATGCTGCTGGTGACCGACGAGGACTCGAGCGCGCGCTTCGCGGGGGTCGAGGCCGACCTCGTACTCGTCGACGATCCCGCGCAGGCGGAGCTGTCGGGCGAACCACTGTCCCCGGGTGAGCTCGGAGACTTCGCACCCGGGGTGGCGGGTCGCCTGGACCGCCCCGCCTACGTGATCTACACATCGGGTTCGACGGGGCGGCCGAAGGGTGTGGTGACGCCGTACCGAGGCCTGACCAACATGCTCGCCAACCACCGCACGCAGATCTTCGCGCCGACGGTCGAACTGGCGGGGGACCGGGTGCTGCGGATCGCGCACACCGTGTCCTTCGCCTTCGACATGTCGTGGGAGGAGCTGTTGTGGCTGGTGGAGGGCCACGAAGTGCACGTGTGTGACGAGAGGTTGCGGCAGGACGCCGAGGAGCTCGTCGCCTACTGCGACGCGCAACGGATCGACTGCGTCAACGTGACCCCGACCTACGCCCACCACCTGTTCGAGGCCGGGCTGCTCGACGACGGCCCCGGCCGCCACCGCCCACCGCTGGTGCTGCTCGGCGGTGAGGCGGTGCCGGAGAGCATCTGGGGTCGGCTGTGCGACACCGAGGGGACCTGGGGCTACAACCTGTACGGCCCCACCGAGTACACGATCAACACGCTCGGCGGGAGCACGCGCGACAGCGCCACCAGCACGGTCGGGTCGGCGATCGCCAACACCCGCGCCCACGTCGTCGACCCGTGGCTGCGGCCGGTACCCGACGGCGTGCCGGGGGAGCTGTACGTGTCCGGCGTGGGGTTGGCCCGGGGCTACCTCGGACAGCCCGGTCTGACGGCCGCGTCGTTCGTGGCGGACCCGTTCGTGCCGGGCGGGCGGATGTACCGGACCGGGGACATCGTGCGCAGGCGGCAGGACGGCAACCTGGACTTCCTGGGTCGGGCGGACGACCAGGTGAAGATCCGGGGCTACCGGGTCGAGCTCGGCGAGGTGGAGCGGGCGCTGGCCGCCGTCCCCGGCGTCGTCACCGCGGCGGTGGTGACCCGAGAGCACCCCGAGGTCCCCGGACAGCGCCGGCTCGCGACGTACCTGGTCGGAGACGTCTCGCCGGACGAGGTGCGGACGGCGGTCGCGCGCCGCCTGCCCCGCTACATGGTGCCCACCCTCTGGGCCGCGGTCGACGAGCTGCCCCGCACGGTCAACGGGAAGCTCGACGTCGCCGCGCTGCCCGAACCCACCCCGCCGGCCGCGGCCGAGGCCAGGGCCCCCCGTACCGAGGCCGAACGGATGCTGTGCCGCCTGGTCGCCGAGGTCCTCGGCGTCGACACCGTCGGCCCCGACGAGGACTTCTTCGACCTCGGCGGAGACAGCCTCAGCGCGCTCGCGCTGGTCGCCGAGGCCCGCGCGGCCGGTCTCGCGCTCCGCGCGCGCGACGTCCTGGAGGAGCCGGTGATCGCCCACCTCGCGGGCAGGCTCGGTGCGGCCGAGGCACGTTCCGAGGTCGACCCTGGCGAGGGGAGCGTCGCCCTCACCCCGGACATGCACCGCCTCGCCGCGCGCGGCGGACCGATCACCGGAATGCACCAGGCACAGCTGGTGCGCACCCCGCCCGGCACCACGGTCGCGGCCGTCCACGACCTCTCGGCGGTCCTCCTCGCCGCCCACCCGATGCTGAGGGCAGAGCTCGTCCGCGACGCGGCTGGTGGCTGGAGCCACCTCCACGTGCCCCCGGTGCTCGACACCGCGCCGCCGGTCGACCACCTGGTCGTCCTCGATGCGGACTGGACCGGCCCCCTGCGGGAAGCGGCCACCGCCGCCCGTGCCCGGCTGGACGCCGGCCCCGGAGGGATGTTCCGGCTGATCTGGCTGGATCGGGGGCCGCAGCGGGACGGCCGCCTGCTGGTCCTCGTCCACCAGCTCGTGGTGGACGGCCCCTCCTGGCGGATTCTGCTGGCGGACATCGCCGCGTTCGGGGCGGGCTCCCCGAGAACCACCCCACGCGGACAGTCGTACCGGGCCTGGTCCCGCCGCCGGGGCGCGGATCACGTCGCCACCGGCGAGGCGCCGGTCGACCTGCTTCCGGTCCTCCGCCCACGGAGCCCCGAGGACGTGGTGGGGACCGTTCGCCGGCACGAGGAACGCGGAGCACCGGACAGCGGGACCGCGGTCCTCCAGCGGCTGCCCGCGGCGCTCGGTGTGCGGGTCGACGCCGTCCTCGTGGCCGCGCTCTACCAGGCGTTGGGCGAGCCGGGTCGGGAGCACACGTTCCTCGTCGACGTGGTCGGGCACGGGCGAGGCACGGACGGCCTGGCGGATACGGTCGGCTGGTTCGCCACGACGACCACCCTGCGGTCGACGACGGTCGCCGACGACGCCGTCGAGCGGATCCGGGAGATCGACCAGGCACTGCGTGCCGGAGGGGCGGCGCGTCCGGGCGCGGAGGTCGAGTTCGGTTACCTCGGCAGGCTTGCCACGCCCGAGGTCGGAGACTGGCGGGCTGACCCGGAGACGAGCGCCGTGGCGGTGGGCTGGGCCCCGGAGATCCGGGCGGGCCACGCACTCACCGTCCACGCCGCCGGGATCGCCGTGGGCGGGGGCACCGCGCTGTCCGGGACCTTCAGCCGGCCCGCGGGCGTCCTCAGCGACACCGCCGTACGCCGGATCGCCCGGCGCTGGATCCACACGTGCGAGGCCTGGGCGTCCACGTTCCTCGCGGAGGAGTCGGTATGACGGAGACACCGTCCAGGTCGGCCGCGGTACGCCCGCTGGGCCCGGATCGGTGGCGGGAGGCCTACGACCTGTTCATGGCAGCCCTCCACGTCCCGCCGACCAGCGACGAACGGTGGGAGGCAGTGCGCGGGCTCTACCTCCCCGAGCGCGCGTACGGCGCGTTCGAGGAGTCCGAGCTCGTCGGGACGATCATGTCGGCCCCCCTGGAGATCACCCTCCCCGGCGGCGCCACCGCGCAGGCGGCGGGCATCAGCGTCGCGGGCGTCCGTAACGGTTCCACTCGGCGTGGGCACCTCGACCGGCTGGTGCGCAGGCAGATCCTCGACCTGGCCGCGCACGGGGAGGTCTTCGCCGCGTTGCGGCCCTCCGCCGCCGGGCTGTGGCACCGCTGGGGCGTGGGCCCGGCCACTCGCACGACGACGGTCCGCGTGGACCGGGTCCGGAGCGGGCCGCGCGCCGCGGCGGCCGACCGCCGCGCGAAGGCGCGCGGGCTGAGCCCGCACACCGACCTCGGCGAGGTGCTCCGCCCGATCCACCGCAGGATCGCCGCGGGCCGCGCAGGCCTGGTGAGCAGGCCGGACGCGTGGTGGAGCTGCTGGGACCCCTACGCCGGAGCACCCCATCAGGTCCACGCCGCGGTGGCGGGGCCTGCCGACGAGCCGGCAGGCTACGCCTCCTGGTACGTCGAGTACCAGGGCGGGAGCGACGTGGCCGCGGCCCGGAGGGTGCTCCACGTCCTGGAGCTCTTCGCGGCCACACCGACCGTCGCGCTCGACCTCTGGGTCCACCTGCTGCACATCGAGCTGGTCGAGGAGATCAGGGCGTCGGGCCGTCCGCTGGACGAGGACGTGGCCCTGCTGCTCACCGACCCGCGGGCCGCGACCGTCGGGCCCGTGCTCGACGAGCTGTGGCTGCGGATCATCGACGTGCCCGCCGCGCTGGCGCTCCGTCCGTGGGCGCCGACGGCGGAGGAGAGCGTCGTCCTCGAGGTGGTGGACGATCTCGTCGAGTCCAACGCCGGCTGCTACCGGATCGGTTCTGGCGGTGCGCAGTGTGTGAGCGCCCCACCGGATCTCACGTGTCCGGTGGACCAGCTCGCCGCCCTGTACCTGGGCGACCGCTCGCCGTCCCGCCTGGTCGCCGCGGGCCGCGTCATCGCGCACGACCCGGCGGCACCGGCTCGCGCCGACCGCCTCTTCGCCACCGGACCGGTGCCCTGGGCCGGGACGATGTTCTAGGAGACTGCTGAATTAGGGCTGTTCGGGGCTCGTGTGGTCGTGGTTGTGGCCCGGGTTCGGGTCACTGTCTCGAGGTCGCGCGGTGTCGGGGTTTCGGCCTGACCGGCCGTAGGCCGGTCAGGTCAGTGCCCAGCCGGCGCCGGTGGGGCGGTGCAGGCCGAGTGCGAGCAGGCGGCGCAGGTTGAGCGCGGCGGCTCGGTGAGACAGCCAGAGATCGTTGGCGCGGACGCCGCGGAACCGCAGCCGTCGGTTCCCGCGGGCGAGCCAGGCGATGGAACGCTCGACCATGGGTCGGTGGCGCCGGTAGGTCTCGATGAACTCGGGATCTCGAGCGTTGGTGCGGTGCGCGCGTTGTAGCCGGTCGTCAGGATGCAGGTGCAGTGTGCGGCCGGTCTTCGAGGTGGTGCAGAGCGCCGCGAGTGGGCAGGCTCGGCAGCGGGCTTTGAATGCGGCGATCCGGGTGCGGGTGATTCGAGTCGTGAGGCCGTTCGGGCAGGTCACGGTGCCTGCGTCTTCGTCGACGGTGAAGTCGTCGATGCTGAACCCGCCCTCGACCGCAGGGCGCAGCGGCCAGGGCTTGATGACCGCCCGATACCCGGTCTCGGCGAGCCCGGCGAGCATCGCCCCTGTGCCGTAGGCGGAGTCGGCGAGCACCTCCACCACCATCTCCTCGCCCCCGGCGCCCGTGGTGGGCAGCGACTGGTCGCGATCTAGGAGGTCGATGCCGACCGCAGCGTCGGAGTTCGGCGGTCCCGAGGCGGGGGTGAGGGTGGTGGCGGTGATGATCCCGGTGTCGGGCTCGACGACAAGGTGAGCCTTGTAGCCGTCGCGGCGACGGTTGCGGGTCTTGTGGGCGTGCCGTGCCTGCGGATCCACTGTGGAGATGACGCGGTCCGGGGTGGTGCGCCGGGCGATGCGCCAGCGCCCATCGGTGCCGTCGGAGTCCTCGGCGGGTTCGACGTCCTGACCCGCGACCAGGGCGAGTAAGCCGACCGCCTCCGCGGCCCTCGGCCCGAGTTCCTGCTCGGGCAGGTGTCCCAGGACCCGGTGGGCGTCACCGACCAGGGCGTCGACCAGCTCGGCGCGGGCGGCGGGGTCGTCCCACGCGATCCGCGGCTTCCCCGCCCGGGTGTAGTCGTGCCCACGGGCCTGCGCGGTGATCACCTCGGCGGCGCCGGGGACCTCGCGGGCGACACCGCGGATCGCGGAGACGAGTTGGGTGACGGTGTCCTGGGTGGCGACGGCGTCGTCGAGGATCGTGGAGTCCAACGCCCGACGGTGTCTCCCGGCCAGGGCGCCGGTCTGCGCGACGACCGCCCGCACCGCGTCGAAGATCCGCTCCGGACGGTCCGAGCCGGCCAGGCGCCGCCGCCAGTAGGTCAGGGTCGTCGGGTGGAACCCGGCATCGGTGACCGCGAGCCCACACGCGGCCTTCCACCGCAGGTCGAACGTCAGTGCCCCGACCGCCTCCCGGTCCGACAACCCGTGCAGGGTCTGCAACACCAACACCGAGGCCACCACCTCGACCAGCACCGACGGACGACCCCGCCCTGCGGTGAACAGATCGGCGAACAACTCGTCGGGGAACAGCTCCAGGCGGTGCTCGGCGAGGAACGCGAACATGCCACCCCGCGGGAGCAGATGCCCGGCCACGGACTCGACATCAAGCAACTCACGCTGCGGATCAGACCGTCCCTGCACAACCCGCAGCCTGCCAGCCGGGTGAGATCAACACCCAATCCCACGCCGCGAGCTTTTCAGCAGTCTCCTAGGCCGTGGTGGCGAAGTCACGATCGATGGGCTTCGTGATCCAGATCCTGGCCGGCAAGGCACCGCCCCGGACTCGTGGTCACGGGTGCGGTGGCGCGGCCGGTCCTGTGCCGTCTCGCGGCAGGGCAGGCTCGTCGGCCAGCCAGCGCTCGGCGTCGATGGCCGCGGAGCAGCCCGACCCGGCGGCGGTGATCGCCTGCCGGTAGGTGTGGTCCACGAGGTCACCGGCGGCGAAGACGCCGGGGATGTTCGTGTAGGTGGTGGGGGCCTGCGTCTTGACGTAGCCCTCGTTGTCCAGGTCCACCTGGCCGCGGACCAGCGCGCTGCGCGGGTCGTGCCCGATGGCGACGAACATGCCGCTCACCTCGAGCGTGGACTCCTCGCCGGTCATCGTGTCCTTCAGGCGGAGCGCGGACACCCCGTTCTCGCCCACGACCTCGATGACGGCCTTGTTCAGCTCCCATCGCATCTTCGGGTCGTTCCGGGCGCGCTCGAGCATGATCCGCGAGGAGCGGAACTCGTCGCGGCGGTGCACGATCGTGACGCTCGACCCGAAGCGGGTGAGGAAGGTCGCCTCCTCCATCGCGGAGTCCCCACCGCCGATCACGGCGATGGGCTTGTCCCGGAAGAAGAAGCCGTCACACGTGGCACAGGCGGACACGCCGCGGCCGAGCAGCTCCTGCTCGCCGGGGACGCCCAGGTAGCGGGCCGCCGCGCCCATCGCGAGGATGACCGCACGGGAGCGGTGGGTCACGCCATTGGCCGTGACCTCCTTGATCCTTCCCGTCAGCTCGACGCTGTCGACGTCCTCGGAGCGCAGGTCCGCGCCGAAGCGCTTGGCCTGGCCGCGCATCTGGTCCATCAGCTCGGGGCCCATGATCCCGTCGGTGAAACCGGGGAAGTTCTCCACCTCGGTGGTGGTCATGAGCGCGCCGCCGAACTGGCTGCCCTCGAAGACCAGCGGGGCGAGCTGGGCGCGCGCGGCGTAGACCGCGGCGGTGTACCCGGCCGGTCCTGACCCGATGACGATCAGGTCGTGGATCTTCTGCTCGGTGGTCACCGGTTCCTCACTCCTCGGTCGACGTGTGATCCGGTCAGCCGTGCTTCCGGGCGAAGCGCTGGAGCACCTCGACGATCGGGATGAAGGGGTGGTCGTCCCGGCTGGGTGGCTCGTCGAACATCCGGTTGTGGGTGATGGCGATCGCCAGACCGCTGTCCAGGTCGGCCCAGGCGTTGCTGCTGCCCGCCCCCGGATGTCCGAGGATCGTGGTCGAGCCGGCGTACAGGGCGTTGGCGGGCGGCGACTGGCCGCCGACGTAGTAGCCGCCGAGCCCGAGCATCCGGGGCACGCCGCTGACGAGGTCGGGCTTGTCCGCGTCCGGCCGCGGCTCCAGCAGCGAGCGGAGCCGGTCCTCCGAGAGCATCCGGACGTCACCGAGCCTGCCGCCGCAGGCGATCATGGCGTAGAGGCGGGCGACCGAGCGGGCGTTCATGATGCCGCCGGCTCCCGGGATCTGGGCCCGCCAGACTTCGGGCTTGCTGAAGATCTGGGCGGTCGGTGCCGCGGCAGGCGGCATGGTCCGCTGCTGGATGGCGGTCCGTCCCTCCCCGGACGTCCTGCCGAACGCCGTGTCGTCGACGAGCTCGGCGACCCGTCCGTCCTCCTTCTCCGGCAGGCCGATGAAGAGGTCCTCGATCCCGAGCGGGGCGCACAGCTCGTCCTGCACGAACTGCCCGAAGGAGCGGTCCGCCGAGTCGGTGCGGCGGACGATCTCCCCGACCAGCCAGCCCCAGTTGATGGAGTGGTAGCAGTTCACCTCGCCGGGCGGGAACAACGGGGTCTCGGCGGCGAGCGCGGTGACCATCCAGTCCCAGTCCGCCATGCGTTCGGTGGTGACGTCGGCCGGCATCTGGGGAGCCCCGGAACGGTGCGAGAGAACGTCGCGGACGGTGGTCCGGTCCTTGCCGTTCCGGCCGTACTCGGGCCAGTACTCGACGACCGGGGCCGCGTAGTCCACCAGCCCGCGTTCGGCCTGCAGGTGCAGGGCGGTCGCGGTGATCCCCTTCGTCACGGAGAACGCCGGGAACAGCGTCGAACCGTCGACGGGGACCTGCCCGGCCTTGTCGGCGGTTCCGGTCCAGGCATCGACCACCAGCTCGCCGTGCAGGTAGGCCGTCACCTGCACGCCCAGCTCCCCGCGGTCGCGGGCGACCTCCAGAGTGTGCTCGATCTCGGCTCCCAGATCGGTGACCGCTCCGTCGAGGTCCTGGTTCTTCGTCATCGTCCCGTCCTGTTCGTTCGCCTCGGTCTGTTCGTTCGCCTCGGTGCTCGGTGAGGCTTGGGCGACTCTTCCTGATCAGATTTCTGCACGGTACGCCCGACGCGGAGCGGCAACAAGACATGTGTCGTCGCCGTCTGGCCAGGCTACGAGGCTCGTCGCGGCCGTCCTCGTGACGCCGTGCGCCTTGTCCGGCCAGCCTGAAGATGATAAGAATCAGGGGCGTCGATGTGAGCTACACCTCCCGGAGAAGCGAGGAAACATGCCCCGGATCGAACCCCTGCCCGAGGACAAGGTCGACCCCGAACTCATGGCGGAGATGACCCGCCTCGTCGAGAGCGGACAGCTCGGCTCGGGCAACACCACATGGCCTCGCATCATCGCTCACCACCCTGATCCCGACGTCGTGCGGGGCAGGCTGAACATCATCGCGAAGAACGGGACCGACGGGGGAGGGACCCTCGGATCCCGGCTCCGCGAGCTGCTGCGCCTGGCGAACGCCCAGCTCGTCGGCTGCGACGCGTGTTCCCAGGCCCGCTACGACACCGAGGTGGCGGAGGACGCCATCGCGTGCGCCGTGGTCGGCGCGGGGGAGGAGCTCAGCGAGCGCGAGCGGCTCGCCCTCGCGTTCCAGCGCAAGCTGCACCTGGACCACTGGTCGATCGACGGCGAGACCTACCGTGAGCTCGCCACCGTCTTCACGACGGCGGAGATCGTCGAGCTGGGCGACACCATCACGGCGATGATGGGACCGGGACGGTGGCTGCACACGCTGGACATGCTGAGCTCCGAGGAGCCGGTGGTCCCGTGGTCGCACACTCCCGAGGGCCCTCGCCCGGACGACCGCGAGCTGACGAGCGCCGGCTGAGACGGTGCCCTCATCCGGTCATCGCCGCGGACTATCCGGCCCCGGCGCGCTTCGCCCTTGAGACACGGACATGCGTGAGGTACCCGAACCCGGGCTCACCCGCTGGGAGCCGCCGACCTACACCGTCGACGCGGACGGCAAGGTGGTCGGCGGCACGCCGGGTCCGATCCACAACTGGGGCCGCTGGGGCGACTCGGACCAGCGCGGGACGGCGAACCTGTTGACCGCGGAGCGGGTCGTCGACGCCGCGGCCCTGGTGCGTACGGGGAAGACCTTCGCGCTCGGTCTGCCGATCGGCGGGCTCGCCGCACCGAGCCACCGCGGCGAACCCCTGCACCTCTTCCAGATCGCCACGGGGGACGCGATCCTGACCGGAGCGGGGACCGATGGCGCGGACGACTACCTCGTCATGGCGTTGCAGGGGACGACTCAGCTGGACGGGCTGGGCCACGTCGGCCGGGGCAACCTGATGTACAACGGTTTCTGGTCGGGCCTGGTCACCGCGGGCACGGGCGCCCGCCGCCTCGGGGTCCACCATCTCGCGACCGGTCTGGTGGGACGCGGCGTCGTGCTGGACGTGGCCAGGGCTCAGGGCGTCCCCTGGCTCGAACCGGGTTTCCCGATCACCGCCGCCCTGCTCGACAGCACCGCGGAGGCGCAGGGGGTCGAGGTCCGGCCGGGGGACATCCTCTTCGTCCGTACCGGCACCGTCACACACTGGTATGAGCGCTTCGGGAGCCCTACGGCGCCGTTCCAGCGGCTCGGGGACGAGACGGCGCGCCGCGACCTGCTCGACGGGCCCGAGGCCGGCCTCGCCTGGGACACCGTGCAGTGGCTCCGCGACCACGACGTCGCGGTCCTCGGGGTCGACAACCTCGCGGTCGAGTGTCGCCCGGCGCAGCCGGGCCACACCTGGATCGACTTCCACGTGGCGGCGCTGCGGGATCTCGGCCTGCCGCTGGCCGAGGTGCTCGATCTCGACGCACTCGCCGCGGACTGTGCCGAGGACGCGGTGTGGGAGGGCCAGTGCGCCGTCTCGGTGCTGCCGGTGGTCGGCGCGGTGGGGTCACCGATCAACCCGCTCTTCATCAAGTGAGCGGAACCGAAAGGGAGCTTTTGTGAGCGACGTACTGGATGAGCAGCTCATGTGGGACCCGGCGGATCCCGGACAGATCGCCGACCCGTACCCCGCCTACGTCCGCCTGCGGAGCGAGGCGCCGCTGTGGCGACACCCGTCCGCGTGGGTGCTCAGCCGCTACGCCGACGTCGAGCCCGCCCTGCGCGACCGCCGACTCCTCACCCACGGGTTGCAGGGGGAGAACCTGCTCGAGACGCTGATGGAGGACCTGACGCCCCCGATCGGCGAGCGGACCCGGACCCACCAGCGCCCGTGGCTCCTGTTCCAGTCCGGGCAGCACCACACGAGGATGCGGCGGGCGCTGAGCACGGGCTTCGGGCCGAAGTCGATGGCGCAGGCCCGCCACCGCGTCGCGGCGGTGGTCGACGACCTGGTCGACCGGATCCGGGACGAGCCCCGCGTCGAGTTCGTCGAGAGCATCGCCGTGAGCATTCCGATCACGGTGATCTGCGAGCTCTTCGACGTGCCCGCGGAGCTGCGCCCGTCGCTGCGCAACCTGCTCAATCCGCTCACGCGCACGATGCTCGGGGTGCCGATGACGGACGACTCGATCGCCGATGTGGACGCGGCCGTCGCCGACTTCGAGGACGCGATGCGGGAGCTGATCGCAGTCCGTCGTGAGCGCCCCGGCGACGACATGGTGAGCCTGATGGTCCACGGCGAGGAGGCCTTCGTCGAGGAGCGCGACGTGCTCTCCAACCTCGGGGTGCTGCTGTTCGCCGGGTACGAGACGACGGTGGGGCTGCTGTCCAACGGCCTGCTGGCGCTCCTCCGCCATCCCGAGCAGCGGGCCGCGCTGCTCCGGGAGCCGGAGCTCGTCCCCAACGCCGTCGAGGAGATGCTGCGTTACGACGCCCCCACCCAACGGACGGCCCGGGTCGTCCACGAGCCCGTCGAGATCCGCGGACAGCGCATCGAGCGCGGGGAGCTGGTGTGGCTGTTGCTCGGCTCGGCGAACCGCGACGAGGACCGGTGGGAGGACGTCACGTCCTTCGACATCCGCAGGCGCTCGCCCCAACCGTTGTCCTTCGGGAAGGGACCGCACTTCTGCATCGGCGCGCCGCTCGCCCGGCTGGAGGCCCACCTGGCGTTCCCCAAGGTCCTCGAGGCGCTGGAGGGGTACGAGCTCGAGACCGACCAGGTGGCCTACAACCCGTCGGCGACCCTGCGGGTGCCGCGCGAGTTGTGGCTGGCTCGGTGACGCACGGCGGGGACGGCAGCGCGCACCGCCGTCCCCGCCGTGCGTCCGCTCAGAGCAGGGAGAAGCCGGCGTCGACCTTGATCTCCTCGCCGGTGATGTAGCGGGCCTTGTCCGACACCAGGAACATGACGGCCTCGGTGATGTCGCTCGGTTCGAGGATCTGCACATCGAGGAGATTGCGGGACTTGGCGATCCAGCTCTCCTCGCCGCTCGTGCCCGCCGCGGCGTCGGCCGCCATCTTCTCCATGGCGGAGTTCATGGTCATGCCGGACCGCACACCCGTGGGGTGGACCATGTTGACCCGGATCCAGTGCTCGGCCAGTGCGAGGGCGTAGACCTTCATCAGGCCGACCGCACCGTGCTTGCCCGCCATGTAGGCCAGGCGGCCCCCGCGGGAGCCGACCGGGCGGGTGGCCGACGTGGAGCCGGTCATCACGATGGAACCGCCGCGCCCGCCCGCGACGAGGTGCGGGATGGACGACTCGATCAGGTGGTAGTAGCCGGAGAGGTTGACGCCCAGGATGTCGTCCCAGGCCTGGGCCTCCGCCTCGTAGGAGCCCGCGTCGTTGAAGCGCGCGATGCCGGCCTGGGGCAGGACGATGTCGAGCCGACCGAGCTCGGCCACCCCCTCGTCCACGGCGGTCCTCACCGCGATCGCGTCGCGGACGTCGACCTCGCGGGCCACGACGCGTCGGTCCAGCTTCTCGATCAACGCGACCGTCTCGGCGAGATCGGCCGGTGTGGCGTTCGGGTACTCCATCGAGTCGATGTCCCGACAGATGTCCAGCGCGATGATGTCCGCGCCCTCCTCGGCCAGCCGGACCGCGTGTGACCTACCCTGACCGCGAGCGGCTCCGCTGATCACTGCGACTTTGTGCTCGTGTGCACCCATACCGCTCCTCAGTTCACGGGCTTGACGGCTTCAGGACACCGGATCGTCGATCCGGGAGTTGAGGTGTTTCTCGAGCAGCTCGTCGACGTCGGCCCACACCACCGGAGCGTCGAGCCGGTTCGGGTGGACGGTCTCGATCTCCTCGTAGGCGGTGATCATGCGGCTCATGCGCTGGCTCGCCGACCAGGAGTCACCTTGTTCGATCGCCTCCGCGATGTGCTGCTTCTCGACCGCGACACGTTTGCGGACGCGAGGATCGTGCTCCCACCCGATCGCCTGGGACATCCAGGAGAGCGCGGGGACGATGGCCGCCAGCAGAAGGCTGCCCGACGCCGCGGCGACCAGGTCGTGGAATCGCCGGTTGTTCACGTGGAAGAGGGTCGAGTCGTGCCGGGAGCCCAGCAGGTCGTCGGTGCACCTGAGGATGGCCTCGGCCTCTTCCGGCGTGCGGCGCTGAGCGGCGAGCGCTGCCATCGTCGGCTCGATCGACGCGCGGGTCTCCAGGATCGTGCGCAACGTGCCGTGACCCGACTGGAGAGTCATGGCGAGGACGCCTGCCAGCTGCGCGGGCTGGGGCAGGGCCATGATGGCGCCGCCGCCGGCCCCGCGGCGCATCTCCACCGCGCCCTGTGACTCGAGCAGCCGCATGGCCTCGCGCAGGGACCCGCGCGCCACGCCGTATCGCTCGAGGAGCCACGACTCGGCGCCGAGATGGTCACCGGGAGCCAGCCCCTGCTCGGCGGCCTCCCGCATCAACCGCCTGGCGATCTCCGAAGCGACCTTGGTCTGCCCCACGGCACCCTCCCCCCGATAATCTGCTCATATTACCGTATGGCGCTCCGCGCGCACCCGGACGACCCCTGCGCTGCGTCGCGGCTGCAGGGGGCGTCGGCTCGGGCGGTGGGGGCCTTCGGGATCAGGTGCGCTCGTCGACCACGCGATTGGCCTTGTAGGCCGCCCGGGGCAGGGAGCCGACCGGCACGGGGGTGACCTCGACCGGCACCCCGGTGCGCGCCCGCAGACGCTCCACGAGCCCGTCCGCGGGGTCCTCGACCCGGACCTCCAGGGCGTCCTGCGCGTCCGCGGTGCGGACCACGACGAACTCCTGTGCCTCGCCCATCTCGAACCACACGTCGATCGGCATGATCCACTTGCCCTGAACGGTGACGACGTCCTGCATCCGGCCCTCCCAGAAGGCACGGACGTGGGTCTCTCCACAGGGGCACGGCGACCGGTCCAGGCGGACCACCTCGTTGAGGTCGAACCGCAGCATGGGGTTGTCCCGCCCGAGCGAGGTGCAGAGGAACTTGCCGCGCTCACCGTCCGGGACCGGCTCGCCCGTGACGTCGTCGACCGCCTCCACGACGGCGTAGTCCTCGGCCACGTGGGCACCCCGGTAGTCCTGCGGGCTGCAGCTGCCGCCCAAGGTGCCCATGCACTCGAGCCCGGCGCTGATCGCCGAGTACTGGCGCATCGGGGTGACCGCCTCGACCTCGGGCAGCCGGCCCGGCCAGCCGATCCGCTCGGCCACCTCACGGATCCGCGCCGCACCGGCGGGCATGGTGTGCCAGTGGTCGATGGGGATGTTCTCGATGGTCCGCAGGGCCCGCTCGACGAGCGCGTCGTCCTCCGGCGGCCCGATGGAGACGGGTAGACACCCCATCCGCTCCGCGGCGCCCGCGAGCTGCGCCTGGCCGCCGTTGAGGTAGCCCGGGTGGGCGTTGGCGATCACGTGGCCCGGACGTACCCCCTCGCGCCAGTAGCGGCGCGCCGCGATGTCGTAGTCGATGGTGAGGTCGTGTTCGGTCCAGATCGTGACCGTCGGGCGGCCGGTGGTGCCGGAGGAGGTGGCCATGCGGACCGAGCCCGCGAGCCCGACGACGCGGTAGTCCCCGATGGGCGGGTGCTCGGCCTCGTTCGCGCGCAGGTCCTCCTTGCGGAAGGTCGGGAGCGCCCGCAGGTCGTCGACCGAGGCGACGTCGGAGGGGGACACGCCGTGGTCCCGCATGCGCCGGTAGAAGAAGCCACCGGCCTTGTAGGCGCGCTCGACCGCCTCGCGGAGTCGTTCGCTCTGCAGGGCCCGCAGCTGCTCCTGGGGCATGGTCTGCACCTCGGGATGCAGGAACGGTCGATCGGAGTCGTGGGACAACGCGGTCCTTCCTCTGCTGGGGGCGAGCTGGTGTGCGGGGTGTCCGGCGGATCTCCAGCCGGCCCGCGGAGCCCCAGGCGCCGCCTGGAACCCCACGGACTCGGCGTGGATCCACCCGGACACCCCCTAGTCGAGCACGGCCGGGTCGGCGGCGATCTCGCGGCGCGCCATGGCCTCGAAGTAGCCGGGGAAGGCACCACCGGCCTTCTCGATGCCCCGGCCCAAGCGGGTCACCATGTCGTCCGGCAGTGCCCGTCCGCCGGGCCCCATCGCCTCGACGTGCCAGGCGTTGTGCGACCGGACCTCCAGGACTCTGGCCCGGGTGAGCAGCTCGGGCAGGCTGTCACCGATGATCAGCACGCCGTGGTTGGCCAGGATCGCCATCTCCGCGTCGCCCATGGCCGCGATCACCTGCTCGGCGGCTTCCTGCTGTTCGACGGTCCCGGTGTACTCGTCGACCAGGACGAGCCTGCCCGAGGCGAGCGCGCTCGACTGGTCGTACACCGGGGGGAGCCGTCGCATGGCGGACCAGGCCGTCGACCACTTCGGGTGGTTGTGCACGATGACCCGCGCCGTCCGGACCCGGTGGAACGCGAAGTGCAGCTCCGTGGCCGAGTTGATGCGGTACCGGCCTGCGGTCTGGGTCCCCGTCGCGTCGCACACGCAGACGTCCGACGCCCGCAGCTGGTCCCACGGGATGAGGAACGGGTTGACCAGGAACGTGCCGTCCGGCTGCTGGTAGGTGATGTGACCGGCGAGCCCGTCGTCGTAGCCGAGGTGGCTCAACATGCGAGCGAAGAGCGCGAACTCCTGCGCGGGGGAGAGGTCACGCCCGGTCCCGGGACCGTCCAGAGGTGCGTACAGGGTGTCGGGCGGTGCACTGGTCATGGCGGGCACGGGCGATCGACCTCCGCTCGGTACGGGCTGCGGCCGGTACTCGCCGAGGTCTCGACGTGCCGCATCGCACACTGAATATTATCAGGTTCGAGTGGTCGGCGGCAACGGTCCGCAGGGGGATCCGGCGACGCCGGCGCGGCCGCCACGGGGGAGTGGGGCCGCCCGGCTCGCGGCGCGAGGCCCGCCGGACCCATCGCCCGGTCTCGGGGAAGGGGGCCGTGGAGGGCCGGTAATATGATAAGGTACAACCAGTCAGTGCTGACGCCGGAGGTTTATCGATGACCCGTTCCGATCCCGCAGCCCGCCTGGCCCGTTTCGGGCTCGAGAAGCTGCCGTACTGGCAGCGGGACCGACGCGTCCAGGATCTCCTCGATCTGACGGGCACCCGGGTCGCGGTGACCGGCGGCGGCGGCGCGAACCTCGGGCAGGCGATCGTGCACCGCATGGCCGGAGCAGGTGCGGACGTGGCGGTGATCGACCGGGACGAGTCCCTCGCCGCGAGCGTGGCCGAGGCGGCGGCGAAGCGTTGGGGCACCCGGGTCCGCCCGTTCACCGCGGACCTGTCCCGGGCGGCGGAGTGCCTGCGGGTCGTCGACGAGGTGCAGGGCGAGCTCGGCGACATCGACGTGTGGGTGAACAACGTCGGCGGTGGCGCGGGCGGCTTCGCCGCCATGACGGTGGAGGACATCGACCGCATCGTCGGGACGACGTTCCTGTGCACGCTCTACGGCACGCACGCGGTGCTGCCGGGCATGCTCGAGCGGGGGCGCGGCACGATCGTCAACATCTCCTCCGAGGGCAGCATCATGGCGAGCCCGCACATCGCGCTCTACAACTCCTGCAAGGCCGATGTCTACGGGTTCAC
>Ga0268264_10001986_pt1 | contig 18405 bp, 17 predicted proteins | sample KBSSwiS32_FD_190357 | JGI IMG/M metagenome (GOLD analysis project Ga0268264, IMG submission 190357) | Switchgrass rhizosphere microbial communities from Kellogg Biological Station, Michigan, USA - KBS Switchgrass S3-2 (SPAdes) (version 2) | ecosystem: Host-associated > Plants > Roots >...
GGCCGAGCATCTCGAGGCCGCGGATGTACATCCAGCCGATGTCGAACTCGTAGCGCTTCACCGACAGCTTGGCCGACGTCGGATAGGTGTGGTGGTTGTTGTGCAGCTCCTCGCCGCCGATGACGATGCCCCACGGGAGGACGTTGCGGCTGGCGTCGGGCGCCTCGAAGTTGCGATAGCCCCAGAAGTGGCCGATGCCGTTGACGATGCCGGCGGCCGTGATCGGGATCCAGAGCATCTGCACCGCCCAGACGGTCGCGCCGATCGCGCCGAACAGGAACAGGTCGGCGATCAGCATCACGCCGACGCCCTGCCAGCTGAAGCGCGAATAGAGGTTCCTCTCGAGCCAGTCGTCGGGAGTGCCGTGGCCGTACTTGGCGAGCGTCTCCTGGTTCTTGGCCTCGCTGCGATAGAGCTCGCTGCCCTGCAGCAGCACGGTCTTGATGCCACGCGTCTGCGGGCTGTGCGGGTCATCCTCGGTTTCGCATTTCGCGTGGTGCTTGCGGTGGATCGCAACCCATTCCTTGGTCACCATGCCCGAGCCGAGCCAGAGCCAGAAACGGAAGAAATGCGACGGGATGCCGTGCAGGTCGAGCGCCCGGTGCGCCTGCGCACGGTGCAGGAAGATCGTCACTGCGGCGATCGTGATGTGCGTGGTGATCAGCGTGTAGGCGACGATCTCCCAGCCGCTGAAGCCGGAAAAGCCATGACCCAGCCACTGCACCAGGGAATCGAAAACCGAGATCAGCACGTCCATCCGTTGCCTTTTTCCACTTTTGTCTGAAGATCTTTGATTCTATTCGACGGGACCCGGGAGATACCCCTAAAGAACGCCGGATATCGCGCAGATTTCAATATCTGAGGCCGCTCCGCGACGATTCAACGACGCTCCCAGAGCGCGGCGAAGAAACCATCGGTTGCATGCCGATGCGTCCAGAGACGAAGATCCGCGCCGCTGACCAGCGTCGCGGCGTCGAAGACATGGCCCCGCTGCAACGCCTCGGCGGCCGGTACGCGTGCGAATTGCGCGCCGCTCGCGGCGTCGAATTCGCGTGCCACCTCCTCGCCTTCGGCTTCGAGCACGCTGCACGTCGAATAGACGAGCCGACCGCCCGGCTTCACCATTCGCGCAGCGGCGGCGAGGATCGCCGCCTGCGTCGGCACGAGCGCGGCCAACGAGTCGGCGCGCTGGCGCCATTTCAGGTCGGGATTGCGGCGCAGCGTTCCCGACCCGCTGCACGGCGCGTCGACCAGGACCCGATCGATCTTGCCCGCCAGTCGCTTGACGCGTTCGTCGCGCTCGTGCGCGATCTGCGCCGGATGGACGTTTGCCAAGCCGCTGCGCGAGAGGCGCGGTTTGAGCGCGGCAAGACGATGGCCGGAGACATCGAACGCATAGAGGCGGCCGGTGTTCCTCATCTGGGCGCCGAGGGCGAGCGTCTTGCCGCCGGCACCGGCGCAGAAGTCGACGACCATCTCGCCGCGGCGCGCGCCAGTGAGCAGCGCGAGGAGCTGGCTGCCTTCGTCCTGCACCTCGACCAGGCCCTGCTCGAAGACGTCGGTCTTCTGCAGCGCGGGCTTGCCGGCGACGCGAATGCCGAGCGGCGAGTACGGCGTCGCCACCGCATCGAAGCCGGCTCCGCGCAGGCGCTCGAGCACCGCCTCGCGCTCAGCCTTGAGCGCGTTGACGCGCAGGTCGAGCGGCGCCGGCCGATCGACGGCTTCGACCCAGTCCCAGAACTCGTCGCCGAGGCGTGCCTGAAGCGGCACGGCGAGCCAGTCGGGCAGGTTGTGGCGCAGCCGTTCGGGCAGTGCGCCGAGATCGAAAGCGCGGCAGCGCGCCAGCCACCCGCGTTCGCGCTCGTCGAGCGCGGCGTTGAGGACGCCGGCGTTGCCTTGCCAGACCAGCAGCGCCAAGCGCCGCTCGATCTCGCCTCGGCCGCCGTTCGCCGAGCTCGCCAGATGGCGCCAGAGGGGAAGCTTGCGCAGGAGCAGGAACGCGCCGTCGGCAAGCAGGTGGCGATCGCGCGCGCCGAGGGCGCGCTGATCGCGAAAGAAATCGGCGACAACGCGATCGGCCGGATGCTCGAAGCGCAGCACGCGATGCACGAGCTCGGTCTGCGCCTCGAGCAGGGCGGTCGGATGCATGCGCGGATTATCCTTGCCCGCTTCACGACCGCCGCCCTGCGTTCTCGACCATGACCCTCCCGCATCGCCACGAAGCGCCATGACTCGCGCCGCGCCGACCGCGCTCGCCGGGCCGACCGCGCGCCTGCTGGCGCATCGGCGGCTCCTCCTCTGCGCGATCGCGGGCGCGCTGGTCGGCTTCTTCTGGCCCGGGATCGACTCCGGGCTTGCGCGCGCGCTGGTCGGCTGGAACGTTCTCGTCTGGCTCTACCTGCTCTGGGTCGCGGTCGCGCTGGCCGGCGCCGACTCGGGACACATCAAGCGGCTCGCGCTGGCGCAGGCGGAAAGCGCTGCGATCGCGCTGGCGATCGTCGTCGCGGCGGCGATGATGAGCCTCGTCGTGCTGGTCTTCGAGCTGCTCGCCGCCAAGGCCGCCGGCCCGCAGCACATGCTGCCGCACCTCGTGTTCGCCTTCGTCAGCGTTCTCGGCTCGTGGCTGCTGCTGCCGACCCTGTTCGCGCTGACCTATGCGAGCGCGTATTACGGCCCCGATCCCGACCGCGGCCTCGCGTTTCCGGAGTCGCCGAAGGGGTTCGAGCCGGACCACACCGACTTCCTGTACTTCTCGTTCACGATCGCCGTCACGGCGCAGACCTCGGACGTCGGCGTGACGACGCGGTCGATGCGCCGCCTCGTGCTCGCGCAATCGGTCCTCTCGTTTGTCTTCAACACGACGATCCTGGCGTTCTCGATCAACGCCGCGGCGAGCTTCTTCTAGCGGGCGGCCTCGGCGGGGAGCACCAGCTGCGAGGCGCCGTCGCGATGGCGCACGATGCCTTCGCGGCATTCGAGCCTGCCCTCGACCAGCCAGGCGATCGCGCGCGGATAGAGGCGATGCTCCTGCGCGAGCACGCGCGCCGAGAGCGCCGCCTCGTCGTCGCCGGCGAGCACCGGCACGACAGCCTGGGCGATGATCGGCCCGTGGTCGAGCTCGGCGGTGACGAAATGGACGCTCGCCCCGCTCGCCTTGCAGCCCGCCTCGATCGCGCGCCGATGCGTCTCCAGGCCCGGAAACGCCGGCAGCAACGAAGGATGGATGTTGACGAGGCGGCCGTCGAAGCGGCGCACGAAGCCAGCGCCGAGGATGCGCATGAAGCCGGCCAGCGCGACGATGTCGGCGCGGTGGCGCTCGATGCGCTCGGCGAGGGCGTCGTCGAAGGCGTCGCGGCTCGCAAAGGCGCGGTGATCGACGACCTCGGTGGCGATTCCGTGCTCGCGCGCGAACGCCAGTCCGGCGGCATCGGCGCGATTGCTGACGACAGCAGCGATGCGCGCGTCCCAGCGCTCGTCGGCGCAGGCGCGAACGATCGCCTCCATGTTGGAGCCGCGACCCGAGATCAGGATGACGATGTTCTTCATCGGCGCGCGCAGTGTATCGGCGCGGCCGGGCCCGATACCTACAATGAGCCGCTTTTGCCCGCTTGCCGTCGATGAGCGATCCCTCCCCCGCGCCGAGCGACCCGGCGCCGTCCGTCAGCGAAGGCGAGGCAGTGACCTCGCGCCGCCGCGTGCTCTCCGGCATGCGGCCGACCGGCGCGATGCACCTCGGCCACTGGCACGGCGCGCTCAAGAACTGGGTGCGCCTACAGGACGAGTACGAGTGCTTCTTCTTCGCCGCCGACTGGCACGCGCTGACGACGCACTACGAAGAGCGCGAGGTGATCGAGAGCTCGGTCTACGACATGGTCACCGACTGGCTCGCCGCCGGCCTCGACCCCGACAAGGTCACGCTCTTCATCCAGAGCCGCCTGCCCGAGCACGCCGAGCTCTTCACGCTGCTGGCGATGGGAACGCCGCTCGGCTGGCTCGAGCGCATGCCGACCTACAAGGACCAGATGGATCGGCTCAAGGACCGCGACCTCGCGACCTACGGTTTCCTCGGCTACCCGCTCCTGCAGGCCGCCGACATCCTGATCTACAAGGCGGCGTTCGTGCCGGTCGGCGTCGACCAGGCCCCGCACGTCGAGATCACGCGCGAGGTCGCGCGCCGCTTCAACCATCTCTACGGCCGCGAGCCCGACTTCGAGGAGCTCGTCAAGGCAGCGCTCAAGAAGCTCGGCAAGGACAGGGCGAAGGAGTTCGAGGCAGCGCGTCTGGCCTACCGCGAGGGCGGCGACGCGGCGGCGCTGGCGCGCGGCCGCGCGCTCATCGCGGCGAGCGCATCGCTCGGCGCCAGCGACCGCGAGCGACTCGAAGGCCACCTGCGCGGCACCGGCAAGACGATCCTGGTCGAGCCCGACGTCCTCCTCACCGAGACCTCGAAGCTCGTCGGCCTCGACGGCACCAAGATGAGCAAGAGCTACGGCAACGCGATCGCGATGCGCGAGGAGCCGGCCGAGGTCACGCGCAAGATCCGCCACATGCAGACCGACCCGGCGCGCGTCCGGCGCACCGATCCGGGCGATCCGGAGAAATGTCCGGTCTGGCAGCTCCACAAGGTGTACTCGAACGACGAGACCAAGGCCTGGGTCGTCGCCGGCTGCACGACCGCGTCGATCGGCTGCCTCGACTGCAAGCAGCCCGTGATCGAGGCGATCCTGCGCGAGCAGGCCCCCTGGCGCGAGCGCGCCGAGCAGTACCTGGCGGACCCCAAGCGCGTGCACTGGATCGTCGAGGTCGGCACCGAGCGCGCGCGCACCGTGGCGCGCGAGACGATGCGCGAGGTGCGCGAGGCGATGGGGCTCCACTACTGACCGGCGGGCTTTCGGTCGGCGGCGGTCCGCGCGAAGATACCGAGGACTCAGCCTGAGGACTGCCCTCATGAGACGACGTCACCTGGTCGCCGCCGCCATGCTCGCCGCTGCCGGTTCGCGCGCTGCGCTCGCCCAGACTCGCGGCCTTCCGGTCGTCGGCTTCCTCAACAGTGCCTCAGCGAAGACTTACTCGTCCAACGTCGAGGCCTTTCGCGCCGGGCTGCGCGAGATCGGGTTCATCGAGGGCGAGAGCATCCTGATCGAATACCGATGGGCCGACAACGACTACTCGAGCCTGCCCGCGCTGGCCCAGGACCTGGTCCGGCGCAAGGTCGCGGTGATCGCGGCGACCGGCGATCTCGTCTCCGCCCGGGCCGCGCAGGGGGCGACACGCGAGATCCCGATCGTCTTCACGGTCGGCTCGGACCCCGTTCCCTTCGGTCTGGTCGCCAGCCTCGCCCGCCCGGGTGGCAATTCCACCGGCGCGACGCTCTTCTCCAGCACCCTGAGTGCGAAGCGGATGGAGCTGCTGCGCGAGGTCGCGCCCGCGGCCACGCAAGTCGCGCTGCTGATGAACCCGGACAATCTGAACGTCGCGGTCGACACCCGCGCGCTTCAGGATGCCGCGCGTTCGCTCGGTCGGCGGACGGTCGTCATGGAAGCGCGCGGTCCGACCGAACTCGACGGCGCCTTCGAGGCGATTCGGCAAAGCAGCGCCGGCGCGGTTGTCGTCGCCAGCGACCCGATGTTCCTCGGCCAGCGCCATCGGATCATCGCGCTGGCGGCCCAGCATCGCCTTCCCGTGATGTATTGGACGCGCGACTTCGCCGAAGCAGGCGGCCTCATCAGCTACGGCACCAGCATCGCCTGGATGTACCACCAGGCCGGCGTCTATTGCGGCCGAATCCTCAAGGGCGCCAAGCCGGGAGAACTCCCGGTCGTGCAGCCCACCACCTTCGAGCTCGTCATCAACCAGAAGACCGCGCGCACGCTGGACATCGTGATACCGAGGCCGCTTCTGCTGCGCGCCGACACGGTGATCGATTGAGGCGAAAGCGACTTTCGGCGCGGAGAAGCCTCAACGCCTCGACGCTCGGCCCTGTTTCGCGCGCGCGGGCCGGGGTGAGCCGGAGCTGCTGCCGATTCGGCTTTCCGTGCCCGCGAACAGGCGCTTGATGTTGGCGCTGTGGCGCCAGATCAGGAGCCCGCCGATGACGAGCAGCGCCAGCGCGATCGCATCGGGGCCGTCGGTGAGGACGCGCCAGAACGGCGCGAACACGGCCGCGACGATCGACGCCAACGACGAGTAGCGAAAGAACGCGACGATGATCAGCCACGTCGCCAGCGTCGCCGCGCCGAGCAGCGGGTCGATGCCGAGCAGTGCGCCGGCGGCGGTGGCGACGCCCTTGCCTCCCTTGAAGCGGAAGAATACCGGCCAGAGGTGCCCGAGGAACGCGGCGAGCGCGACCAGCGCGACGGTCCCCTCCCCCATCCCATGGGCAGGGCCGAAACGGGCGACGAGCGCCACCGGCAGATAGCCCTTGAGGGCGTCGAGCGCCAGCGTGAGGACTGCCGCCGCCTTGCTGCCCGAGCGGAGCACGTTGGTCGCGCCGGGGTTGCCTGAGCCGTAGGTGCGCGGGTCGCTCAGACCCATTGCTCGGCTGACGATCACGGCGAACGAGAGCGAGCCGATGAGGTAGGCGACCAGCGTGGCGAGCAGCGGCAGGAACGAGGTCATGAACGGAGGCGAAGCAGCGCTGGGTCGATTCTGCGCCGACGCGCCGGCTCAGATCGCGCAGGAGACCGGGCGAGCGCCGAGCAGGTCGATCAGGACGCGCGGCGCGATGCCGATCAGGTAGCCGCGCCGGCCACCGTTGATGCAGATGCGATCGAGCGCGAGGATCGTCGCCTCGACGTAGACCGGCATCGCCTTCCTCGTCGCGAACGGCGACGTGCCGCCGACCTGGTAGCCGCTGGCTCGCTCGGCCGCCTCGGGCGTGCACGGCTCGACGCCCTTGGTGCCGATCGCGCGCGCCAGGTTCTTGGTGCTGACCTGGCGGTCGCCGTGCATCAGGACGATCAGCGGCTCGCCCTTCTCGTTCTGCATGACGAGCGTCTTGACGACGGCATGCTCGTCGACGCCGAGCTGGCGCGCGGATTCCGCCGTGCCGCCGTGCTCGAGGTACTCGTAGACGTGCTCGCTGAAGCTGATGCCGGCGCGACGCAGAGCCTGCGTCGCGGGAGTCTCGCTGACGCGCGCGGTCTTCTTGGCCATGAGAGAGGAGCTCGGACGCGATTTTGCCGCGCCCGGGCCGCGTTGCCGCGTTGCCGCGACAACCGCTCGACATCGATCTCAGAACGTCGCCGGCTCCTCCGAGGTTTCGGCGGCGCGTTCGAGCGCGGCCGCCGCTGACGGCACCGAGGGATCCGACCTCGTCGCGCCGTCGCCGGAGCCGTCGTGGATCGACGGGGCTGCCGAATCGGAACCCGGTGCCGGCCGTTTCCAGGGATCGCGCCATTCGACGCGGCGAGGAAACGCGGCCGTGGCCGCCGCGACGCCGGTGCGCGCCGCGTTGGCGTCGACGCTCTGGGCCGCGGCCTCGGCGGGCGGATGCTTCTTGAGCACGACGCCGGCGGTGACGGCGGCCGCCGCCGTGGTGATGACGAGGGTGACGAGAACGCGCCGTGCGTGGCGCCTGTCGTTCGAGGGCGAGGGTGTGGTCATGTCCGTTCTCCGATCGCAAGAGGGACCTGTGTCCCGGCGCGTGACGGGTCTCGTTCGACCGCGTCTCGCGATCCGAATGAAAACGCTCGTCGCCCTCCGTGTCACCCTCAACAAGGGGGACGTTCGCGCGTCTTCCCCCGTCAGGACGATCCGCTGCGAGCGCGCGCGCCGGGCGACGCCTCGCTCGCCGCGCCGTCGATCGGCAACGGCAGTCCCTGGCACTCCTCGAAGACGCGGATCGTGCAGTGGGCGCAGATGGCGCGGTCGAGGCGGTCGAAGATCGCCGCGATCGCGATCCGCTTGGCCGGGAAGATGTGGTCGGTGCCGAGCTCGGCCATGAAGCCGGTGCGCTGCCAGAGCTCGAGGACGGGCGCGCGCGGCCGATGGAAGTAGAGATCGCCGCCGACGCTGCGGCGCGTGAACATCTCGGCACGCCACATGTCGGCGGCGGCGAGGTCGATGAAGTTCATGCTCTTCGACATCACCAGCAGGTGCTTGGGCGAATTCGCCGGCGCGCGCAGGTCGCGCAGCAGGTCGCTGACGTGCGAGACGGCGCCGAAGTAGACCTCGCCCTCCATGCGGATCATCTTCACCTGCGGGCATTCGGGCAGCGGATCGGCGACGTCGCTGCGCACGACGAACGGCCGCGCCGGCGACGTGCCGTCGAAGCCCATGATGCGGATGGCGGGCTTCGACGTGCGATAGAGGAAGGTGACGAGCGACAGGATCGTGCCGAGCAGGATCGCGACCTCGAGCCGGATCGACACCGTCGCGAGGAAGGTCGCGGCGGCGACGGCGAAGTCCTGGCGGCTGAAGCGCCACAGCTGGCGCCAGCTGGCGAGGTCGAAGAGCGACCACGAGATGAGCAGCAGCAGGGCCGCGATCGCCGCCATCGGGATCAGCGCGAGCAGCGGTGCGCTCACGGCGGCGAGGAGCAGCAGCCAGAGCGACGCGAACACGGCAGCGAGCGGCGTTCGCGCGCCGGCGTCGAGGTTGGGGAACGACCGGTTCAGCGAGCCGCACGAAACGTACGAAGAGAACATTCCGCCGACGATGTTCGACAGGCCCTGGCCGCGAAACTCGCGGTTGGCGTCGATGTGCTGGCCCGAGCGCGCCGCCACCGCCTTGGCGATCGAGATCGACTGGCCGAGGGCGACGATCGTCAGCGCGAACGCGATCCCGACCAGGTCGGGAAGCAGGCCCAGGTCGAATCTCGGCAGGGTCAGGTGCGGCCAGATCGCCGGGATCGGCCCGACGACGGCGACCCGCTGCGCGCCCCCCGAGGCGCGGTCGATGGCGAACGCGAGGGCGGTCGCGGCGAGCAGGCCGAGCAGCATGTGCGGCGAGCGCGGCACCCATCGCTTCAGCGCGAGCGATGCGGCGATCGTGAACACACCGACGGCGAGCGCAGCCGGCGCCACCCGATCGAGGTTGGCCGCCAGGTGCCCCGCCAGTGTGCCGAGGCGATGCGCGGTCGGCGCCGGCAAGCCGAGCAGGTCGGGCAGCGCGTAGAGCGCGATCAGCGCCGCCGCGCCGCCCATGAAGCCGCGCAGCGCCGCCGGCGAGATGAAGTTGGCGATCGTGCCGAGGCGCAGCGCGCCGATGAGGAACTGCATCGTGCCGACGAGCACCGTGACGGCGAGCGCGAGCGCGATGTACTCGGGAGAGCCGACGAGGGCGAGCGGCGCCAGCGTCGCGACCAGGGCGAGCGAGTTCGCATTGGTCGGCCCGGAGACGACGTGCCAGCTCGAGCCGAACAGCGCCGCGACGATGCACGGGATGACGGCGGTGTAGAGGCCGTACTCGGGCGGCAGCCCGGCGAGCGTCGCGAACGCGATCCCTTGCGGCAGGACGAGGAGCGCGCCGAGCACGCCGGCGATCCCGTCGGCGCGCAGGCTCGCGCGGTCGACGCGGTGGATCCACGACCCAAAGACGCGCGCAGCGAGCTCGTTCACTGCGCCCGATTATCGGGCGCGCCCGGCGCGCCAGGGTGCGCCTATCGCGCGCCGCCGCTCGCCTTGGATACGTAGCGCGCGAGCGCGCGCATCTGCTCGTCGCTGAGGCTGCCGCGGTACGACGGCATCGCGCCGATGCCGCTCTTCAGGGCGGCGATGACGCGATCCGGCCCGGGCTGCAGGTCGTCGAAGACGGGACCGATGGCGCCGGTCGCATCGGCGTCCTTGAGCGTGTGGCAGATCGCGCACGGCGGCACGGCGCCAACGGTGAAGAGCGTCTTGCCGAGGGCCATCAGCGCCGCGTCGTCGTCGGCGCCGTTCGCCGGCCCGCAGGCCAAGCCCGCGAGCACCGCGCCGACGGCGCAGCGACGCGCCCGCGCCGCAAATCGATCGAGCATGCGCCCCTCAGACGACGCTCAGCATCACCGCCGGATCCCGCCAGCTGTTGTTGCTGTAGCCGTGCGCATTCTCGAGGCGCTGCTCGGGCTGGACGTTGCCGGCCGAATCGGTCGCGCGGCTGACGACGACATAGTTGCCTGCCGCCATGCGCAGCGGCATGGCGAACTGACGCCAGGCGAAGCGACCGAGATCGGGGCCGACGAACGGGGCGTCGATCCACGTCCTGCCACCGTCGCTCGACACTTCGACGCGACGGATCGGCGCGCCGCCGCTGAAGGCGACGCCAGTGACGTAGACGACGCCGGCCTTGACGCTGCGGTCGCCCGCCGGCGAGGTGACGAACGACTTGACGTTGAGCTCCTGCACCGAAGGCTCGCTCGCCTTCGACTGCTCGCCGAGTGGCGTGATGCGGTAGCCGGTGGTCATGATCTTCGCCTGCGACTCGACCGCCGTAAAGGCAACGCGCTTGACGTACTTGATGTTGTTGACGCCGTTGTAGCCGGGAACGATGAGGCGCAGCGGCCCGCCGTGTGCGAGCGGCAACGGCGCGCCGTTCATCTCCCAGGCGAGCAGCGCGTCGCCAAGTGCCTTCACCGGCACGGAGCGCTCGACCATGACGGAGAGCGGGTCGACGTTCTCGGGCAGCTTCTCGCCGCCGGTGCCGGTGATGAAGACCATCCCCGGCGCGACGCCGCCGAGCGCCTCGACGACGTGGCGCACCGGCACGCCGCTCCAGAGCACGCAGCCGGCGGCGCCGACCGTCCACGGCGTGCCGCTCGGCTTGCTCGGGAAGTAGCCGCGGCCGTTGCCCGAGCACTGCAGCACGGTCGCGACCGTCTCGATGCCGATCGACTTCAGGTCGGCGACGGTCAGCACGCGCGGGTTGCGAACGCCTTCGATCGAGACCTGCCAGGCGTCGCGGTTGGTGACGATCGACGCGTCGGGCGCGGGCAAGTTGTTGCGGATGTAGAGGTTCTCGGCCGGCGTGATGCCGCTCGTGCCGAAGGCGCTGCGCTTGGTCTCGATCGTCGTCGCGCTGTGGACGATGACCGCGCTGGGATCCTTCCAGGCGACGTAGGCCGGCAGCGGCCGCGCTCCGGTCGCTGCCGCCGCCGCCGGCGCCGAGGCTTGAGCTGCGGCTTTGCCGGCGAGACCGATCAGGCCGCTGCCGGCGAGAGCACCGGCGCCGCCGGCGAGAAGTTGGCGTCTGCGAAGCGAAAGCGTCGGGTCGGTCATCGGTGAACTCCGGGTCGATGTGAAGGCGATTCGTGGGCGGCAGTCGCGCACTCAAAACGCGTGCCGCGAGTATCCCATCGCCCTCGCGCGCGATGCGCGCGCACGAGTCAGCGTTTGCCCGAAGTTAAGATGCCACGCCTTCGGCCGAGCGATTCTCGTCATGCGCTTTCGATCGTTCGTCTTCGTGGCGTTTTTCTCATCCGCGCTGTCTGGGTCGGCGCTCGCACAGCCTTCGGCCAGTGGCCGCACCACCGGCTTCGACGGCGACTGGCAGGTGACGATGACCTGCCCCAACAACACCGAGAAGTCGGCGGCGCGCGGCTACAAACGCCAGTTTCCGGCGCAGGTCAAGAACGGCGTGCTGCGGGGCGAGATCGGCGTCGCCGACTCGGCCGGCTGGCTGCGCATCGAGGGCCTGATCGACGGCGACGGCAACGCCCGGCTCGATGCGCACGGCCGCACCGGCGAACCCGATTACGCCGTCCAGCATCCGCCTCCGTCGTCGCCCTACTCGTTCCACATCGACGCCCGTTTCGAGGCCGCACGAGGCAGCGGGCGGCGTCTCGAGCAGCGCGCCTGCAACTTCGTCTTCGAGCGCCGCTGAGCGGCGTCAGGACACGACCTGGTAGTACAGGTTCTGCGGGTGCTTCGCCTGCGCGAAGAACAGCCAGCGATCGGCGATCAGACCCGGCGCCTGCACGACCATCGCAGCGACGCAGGCGAAATCGGGCAACGCGCCGACGGCGACACCGGCCACCAGCAACGAGGGCAACGCGAAGCCGAGGACGATGGCGATGCCCTTGATCCGCAAGAGCGCGGCCGCCGACGCGCGATGAAAGAACTCGCGCGTGTTGAACGAGCCTGCCGACATGCCCATCGACGTTTGCGCGAGCCGCGCCGAGGCGATGCCGGTCGCGCTCTGCAACGTCGAGCGATGGCGAAGGGCGGCGTTGCGGCGCCACGCCGCGCTGCGCGACGCCCACGCTGCGAGCGTGACGACGAGCGCCAGCGGCGCGGCCAGCGCGAGCGCGCTGGTCTCGCCGGCGAGCGCCGCCAGCGCGCTCGCCAGGATCGTCCCCGACGACACGCCGAGAAGGACGAAGTTGACGACCGTGAGCGGGTGCGCCCATTCCTCGATGAAGCGCAGGCACGCGTAGATCATCGCCGTGCAGTACCAGAGCAGCAGCGCGGCGACGATCGCGGCGAACGGCAGGGCGAGGCGCGCCAACGTCGACGCCGATTCGCGCGCCGTCAGCCACCATATGGCGACCAGGGCGATGAACGCCGGCAGCACGATCACCTCGCGCGACAGCCACGAGGTTCGCCACATCGCCGCGGCGCGCCAGGCGCGCAGCGGCCGGCCGAGATGGAGGAACGACGACGCCAGGCCGATGACGAGCAGGACGATCGCCACGAGCAGGCTCGCGCGAACGAACGACGGCGCCATCGGCACTGCCGCGAGGAGCGCGATCGCCAGCGCGACGGCAAGGCCCTGCCCGGCGCCCGCCGCGGTCGTGAAGACGACGACCGAGAAGGCCGGATTCATCGGCGCCGACCGGACGCCGACCCGGCGTCGGCCGCGCCAGGGACCGACGCGCGAAGGTTCCCTTCTGCACCGACATCGGCGCTCGCCGTTCCCCTGGCGACTGAAGTGACGCGCCGCGGCAGGTACTGGTTCGCCGGCCGGGTCTGCCACTCCGGCATCAGCGAATAGCCGCCGCGCTCGCGGATCGCGCGCGAGACCTCCGAGTCCGGGTCCTTGACGTCGCCGAACAGGCGCGCGCCCGTCGGACACGCCTTGACGCACGCGGGCTTGCGGTCGTCGGCCGCGAGCGTCGCGTCCTCGATGCGGTCGACGCAGAGCGTGCACTTGGTCATCACCTGGCGCGCCTCGTCGAGCTCGCGCGCGCCGTACGGGCAGGCCCATGCGCAGTACTTGCAGCCGATGCACTTGTCGTAGTCGACCAGGACGATGCCGTCGCTCTTTCTTTTGTAGCTCGCGCCGGTCGGGCAAACCGGAACGCACGGCGGGTCCTCGCAGTGCAGACAGCTCTTCGGGAAGTGGACCGTCTCGGTGTTCGGGAAGGCACCGGCTTCATAGGTCTGGACGCGGTTGAAGAACGTCCCGGTCGGGTTCGCGCCGTACGGGTTGTCGTCGAACAGCGGGCCGGCCGCGCCGCCGGTGTTCCATTCCTTGCACGACGTCACGCAGGCGTGGCAGCCGACGCAGACGTTGAGATCGATGACGAGCGCGAGCTGGCGCGCGGGCGCGTCGGCCGGTTCCGCGGCAGCCGGTGCGCCACCCCGCCCGAACAGCGCTTTCAGCGCGGCGATCATTCGGCGGCCGCGGCAAAGCGCGGCGACGTCTCGGCGGGCTCGTCAGGGCCGGCCGGGCGAATCCGCACGCGCACGTCGTACCAGCCGGCCTGGCCGGTGACCGGATCGGAGTTGCTGATCGAGCCCGTCTCGGTCGGCAGCTCGTCGCTGATCAGGTGGTTGAGGAGGAAGCCCTTCCTCGCCTCGTCCGCGCCGGCCTCAAGCTGCCACGCGCCCTCGCCCTTGCCGATCGCGTTCCACGTCCACACCGTCCCCGGCTCGACCGCCTCGCTGCAGCGAAGCATGCAGCGCACGCGTCCCCAGCGGCTTTCGACCCAGCACCATGCGCCGTCGGCGATGCCGGCCGCTTGCGCGGTGAGCGGATTGACGTGCAGGTAGTTGTGGCTGTGGATCTGGCGCAGCCACGCGTTCTGCGAATCCCACGCGTGGTACATCGCCATCGGCCGCTGCGTGATCGCGGCGAGCGGATAGGCGGCGCGGTCGGTCACGGCGTCTTCGAGCGGCGGGTACCAGAAAGGCAGCGGATCGAAGTAGGTCGCGATTCGCTCGCGCAAGTGCTCGGGCGGACGCCGGCCCGCCGTCTTGCCCTGCGCGGCGAGACGGAACGACTGCAGCGTGTCGCTGTAGAGCGCGAGCTGAACGACGTCGTTCTTCTGGCGCCAGCCCTTGTCCTTCGCGAAGTCGAGGTACTCGCGGTTCCAGTTGCGCATGTAGTGCATCGTCTCCGGCAGCTTGAGGTGGAAGACGCAATCGTTGTTCGCGTACATCTCCCACTGCTTCGGATTGGGCGCGCCGCGCAGATGCTCGTCGCCGTCCTTGCCACGCCAGCCCATGAGGAAGCCGATGCCCGGCTGCGGCTCGTAGTTGACGACGAAGTCGGGGTAGTCCTTGAACCTGCGCGTGCCCTCGGCGGTCGTGAACGCAGGCAGCTTCAGGCGCGACGCGAGCTCGACCAGCACGTCCTGGAACGGCTTGCACTCGCCCGTCGGCGCCACGACCGGAACGCGCACCGAATCGGCCGGCCCGTCGAACTCCGAGATCGGCCGGTCGAGCATGCTCATGACGTCGTGGCGCTCGAGATAGGTCGTGTCGGGCAGGACCAGGTCGGCGAAGGCGACCGTCTCGCTCCGGAACGCGTCGCAGACGACGAGGAACGGGATCTCGTGCTCGCCGTCGGCATTCCTGCGGTTGAGCATCTCGCGCACCGCGACCGTGTTCATCGTCGAGTTCCACGCCATGTTCGACATGAAGATCAGCAGCGTGTCGAGCCGGTACGGATCGCCTCGCGTCGCATTCGTGATCACCGTGTGCATCAGGCCGTGCGCGGACAGCGGGTGCTCCCACGAGAACGCGTGGTCGATCCGCATCGGCGTGCCGTCGGCCTCGATCGCCAGCTCGTCGGGGTTGGCAGGAAAGCCGAGCGGCGCCGCGTTGAGCGGCGTGTTCGGCTGGATCATGTCGGGCGAGTTGAAGGCGCGGAAGTTCGGCACGATGTGGCGCGGATACGGCGCCTTGTGGCGAAAGCCGCCCGGCGCGTCGATCGTGCCGAGCACGCTCATCAGCACCGCCAGCGCACGCACGGTCTGAAAGCCGTTCGAATGCGCCGCCAGGCCGCGCATGGCGTGGAACGCGACCGGCCGCGCCGGGGTCGTCGCGTGACGCTTGCCCCAGGCGTCGGTCCACGCGATCGGCAGCTCGAACGCCTGCTGCAGCGCGGTCTCGCCGAGCTCGCGCGCGAGCTTCCCGATGCGGCCGGCGTCGACGCCGGTGATCGCCGCCGCCCACTCCGGCGTGCACGGCGCGACGCGATCGCGCAGGAGCTGGAACGACGGCGCGACCCGCGTGCCGTCGGCGAGCGTGTAGACGCCCTCGAGCGCCGGATCCGAGCCGTCGGCGATTCCCTCGGGATACGCCGCCTTGATGCGCCGCGACGCGGCGTCGTAGATCAGCTTGTTGTGCGGATGGCGGCCATCGCCCGGCGGGCCCTTCGCGGGATCGGGGTCGTGCGCGAACATGCCTTCGCGCTCGCCGTCGTCGAGCACGACGAGCTGCGGCGCGTTGGTGTAGCGCTTGAGGAACGCGTGGTCGACGAGGTCGCTCGCGATCAGCTCGTGCAGCAATGCCATGAAGAGCGCGCCGTCGGTGCCGGGGCGGATCGGGATCCACTCGTCGGCGATCGCCGAGTAGCCGGTGCGCACCGGGTTGATCGAGATGAAGCGCCCGCCGCGGCGCTTGAAGTCGCCGATCGCGATCTTGAGCGGGTTCGAGTGATGGTCCTCGGCCGTGCCGATCATGACGAAGAGTCGGGCGCGCGCGAGGTCGGGCCCGCCGAACTCCCAGAAGCTGCCGCCGATCGTGTAGATCATTCCCGCGGCCATGTTGACCGAGCAGAAGCCGCCGTGCGCCGCGTAGTTCGGCGTTCCGAACTGGCGCGCAAAGAGACCGGTGAGCGCCTGCATCTGGTCGCGGCCGGTGAAGAGCGCGAACTTCCTCGGGTCGGTGGCGCGGATGCCGGCGAGCCGCGTCGTCAAGATCTCGAATGCGCGCTCCCACGAGACCTCCTCGAACTCGCCGGCGCCGCGCTCGCTGCCAGGCTTGCGCAGCAACGGCCGCGTCAGCCGCGCCGGCGACTGCTGCTTCATGATCCCGGCCGAACCCTTGGCGCAGATCACGCCCTTGTTGATCGGGTGGTTCGGGTTGCCGTCGATGTAGCGCAGCTTGCCGTCGCGCAGATGGACGCGGATGCCGCAACGGCAGGCGCACATGTAGCACGTCGTCGTCTTCGTCTCGCGCTTTGCGCCCGGCTCGGGATCCGCGCTGGGATCATGCAGCGGCTCCTTCGAAAAGAGCCTGAAGACAGCGTGCCGCATCCGTTGAATATAGTGTGCCCGTGCTCGGCGACGATCACGAGCGTGCGGAGGCGGCCATGTTGAATCGATCGCGACGCGAGACTCTCGCGCTCCTGGCTCTCGGTGCCTCGGCCACCGCCTGGCCGCTGCGGGCGCGCGGCGATGTCAAGGACGTGCGCAGCTGGCCGCTGGCCACGCGCCAGCGCACCGGCATCCACGACGTGGCGCCCGCGCCCGACGGCGGCGTCTGGTTCTCGGCGCAGCGCAGCGGCCACCTCGGCTGGTTCGATCCGGCGAGCGCCAAGGTCGAGCTCGTCGCCCTCGGCGGCGGCTCGTCGCCGCACGGCGTCATCCAGGGTCCGGACAAGGCCGCATGGCTCACCGACAGCGGGCAGAACGCGATCGTTCGCGTCGGCTGGCCCGACCGCGCCGTGCGCGCTTTTCCGCTTCCTGCGGGAACCCGCTACGCGAACCTGAACACCGCGACGTTCGACGGCGACGGCGACCTCTGGTTCACCGGCCAGAGCGGCTTCGTCGGCAAGGTGGCGACGAAGACGGGCACCGTGACGGTCAAGGAATCGCCGCGCGGCTCGGGCCCTTACGGCATCTGCACGACCCCCGGCGGCGACGTCTGGTGGTGCTCGCTGGCCGGCTCGTTCATCGCCCGCATCGACCGCAAGAGCGGCGACTCGCACGTGATCGAGCCGCCGACGCCGCGCCAGGGCGCACGCCGGGTCTGGAGCGACAGCCAAGGCCGGATCTGGGTCAGCGAATGGCTGAGCGGCAACGTCTCGATGCACGACCCCGCGAAGGCGACGTGGCGAACGTGGAAGCTGCCGGGCACGAACCCGCAGACGTACGCCGTCTACGTCGACGACCGCGACACCGTCTGGCTGAGCGAGTGGGACAGCAACTCGATCTACCGATTCGACCCGGCCGGCGAGACCTTCACGCGCATCGCCTTGCCGAACGCAGGCGCCGGCGTGCGCCAGATCCTCGGCCGGCGAGGCGAGGTCTGGCTGCCGGAAAGCGGCACCGAGCACATCACGGTGATCCGCACCGGCTGACCGCCGGGCTCAGCGCTGGCTGTGCATCCGGCCGAGCGCGATCGCCAGCGCCGCCGCGCCGAGTCCTTTGACGAGGTCGGGATGCTGCGCGTAGAACTCGCCGGCGCGGTCCATGATCGACGGATCCTTCTTCTCGGCGTGCTCGGCGATCACGCTCGCGTCCGCGGGCGAGATCTGCGAAGCCTGCTCGGGCGTGATCGTCGGCGCCGCCGTGGCGCCGGCGCCGCCGAGGACGCGGCCGAGCACGCCGCCCGCGATCGACGCCAGTCCGCCCGCGCCGACCGAGCGGATGATCTGGTTGAGGATTCCGGCGCGCTGCTGCGGATCGGAGCGGCCGAAGAGGTCGCCGATCATCTGTCCGAACGGGGGCGTGGAATCCGAGCGGAACGCGGCCGCGACGCCGTTGCCGAGATCGCGCGGGTTGCTCTGGCGAGCGACCTGGTCGAAGTGGTCTTCGACGCGGTCGACCGGCGCGCGCGCGGGATCGCTGTACTGCTGGAGGATGTCGAGAAGTGCCATCTTGCTTCCTTCGCTGTGACGCGGCGCTGCCGCGAGTGAGTCACCGACGATAGGCAGGCGCACCGGGCTTGCGGTGTAGGCCGGCGCCGCCCGTGCGCGCCGGTCGAACCCGCTTCAGCGGCCGTCGAGGAGGCGCAGCGTCGCCGGGTCGGCACCGCCGGCGAAGAATCGATCGAGCGCGGCCTGGAACGGCGCCTGCGCGGAAGCAGCGCCGGCGAAGCGCGCGCTCTCGGCGCAGGTGGCGCCGAACAGGGTCATCGACGAGTGGAACTTGACGTCGTCGGGCGCGCCGAGGATCGCGTTCGCCGTCGCGTGCTGCGGCGCGGCGAGCATCAGGCGCGTGCATTCGACCAGCCGCGTCCCGAGCAGCGGGTGATCGAGGTAGGCGATGGCCTCGGCGCGCGAGGCGATGCCGTAGCGATGCGCCATCGCGCTTCG
>Ga0268264_10001993_pt1 | contig 18349 bp, 23 predicted proteins | sample KBSSwiS32_FD_190357 | JGI IMG/M metagenome (GOLD analysis project Ga0268264, IMG submission 190357) | Switchgrass rhizosphere microbial communities from Kellogg Biological Station, Michigan, USA - KBS Switchgrass S3-2 (SPAdes) (version 2) | ecosystem: Host-associated > Plants > Roots >...
CCCGAAGCAGCTATTGGGACGGAGCGACCATCTACCGGGTCCAGGATAATTATGTCGCGCAGTGGGGGCTCAACGATAGCGACAAGCCGTGGCCGGCCGGGGTCACGGCCAAGCCGCCGGCGGAATATACCCGGCCGTTCAAGGGACTGTCGATCAAGCCGCTTGGTTATGCCGACCCCTATGCGCCGGGCACGGGCTTCGCGGACGGATGGCCAATCGCTTATTCCAGCAAGAGCGGCTGGGCCAACCTCGCGCATTGCTATGCGACGGTGGGAGTCGGCCGAAACCTGTCGCCCGACACCGGGACGGGGGGCGAGCTTTATGCGATCATCGGCCAGCCGACCCGCCACATGGACCGCAACCTTGCGGTCGTCGGCCGGGTCATAGACGGCATCGACAGGCTGAGCTCACTGCCGCGCGGAACGGAAGCGCTCGGTTTCTACAAGGACAAGGCCGACTACGTGCCGATTGCCAGCATCCGGCTGGCGAGCGAGATGCCCGCGGCCGGGCGCCCCTCCTACGAATATCTGGATACGGCAAGCGCGAGCTTCGCCCGCTACATTCGCGTCCGGGCCAACCGGCACGACGATTTCTATACTCGCCCGGCAGGCGGAGTCGATTTGTGCAACGTCCAAGTGCCGGTCAGGAAGAAGGCCTAGCTACGCAGCCCAGGCGTGATTTTCCCGATCGCGATTCTTGTGCTGGATGATCACTGGACCTGATGGCCGGCTCGCTTCGGCCAGCGGCAAGGCGGTCGCGCAGAACGCGCACTCGGCCGACATTCGGCCGATGATCCAGTGGGTACGGCCGCAACCGGGGCAGTGATTGACCTCTTGATCATGATAAACCGCGTGATAGCCCCGCTCATTAGGCCTCCGGGCTTCGCCGGACATGATGGGCATGAGAGACCTTCCTTTCGCGGCCCGACCAACGAGCGAACGGCCGCACGGTTGCACGGCGCTGATCTGCATCAAGCGATAAGGAGCTGGAATTCGGGGTGAATCGACTTGGGCGGGCGATCAGCCGCGCCGGGCGGCGACCTTCAAGCCATCGAGCGAGATGGGATTAGCGAATTCGGCGCCAAGCTTGTCGCCAGCCGTCCACTTGACCACGGCATTGGCGCGGTCGCGTCCAGGAAGCATCAGCCAGACCCGTGAACCGACCTCGAACTGGCCGTCGGCCCTGGCCATGAATCCCTGCTCAGAAATGTTGAGCACGGTTGCTTCGATTCCGGTCGTCCCAAGCTCGCGCACCTTGGCGTCGAGCGCGACGCGATGGCGCGAAGCCTGTCTCCGCTCGCTCTGGTCCTCGGCGATACGCGCCTTGATCATCGAAAAGCTCATCTCCATCGGCCGAGCTACTCTGCCGCGGCAAAGGACAGTCCGACCCGGCCATCCTTCACCCACCTGACCTGTGCCGCTACCTGCCCGCGGTCAAGCAGCTGGAGTCTCAGCTTCTCGCCGATATGCGGCACGTAGGGAAAGATTACCATAGCGCCCGAGCCGGACACGTTGACCAGCCGGACGACGTGATTACGGCCGCGAAATTCCAGTACCGCCGTGCTCGATGCCGAAGCCGCGCGCCCCTCACCGCGCTCGTCGATCGAGCGTTGCGCGCCGCGCGGGATCATCCCACCGTCGAGAAAGAAACCTGAGCCCAAAAAATCACCCCCCACAACCCGACCCCTTGCCCTAGCGCACGGGCGCTTAAGGATTGGTTGTGGGGCGGGACCTATGTCGGTTGTCAGCGATTGTGTCCTCGGCGTCACTGGCGAGCGGCGTTCATCGCGTGTATTGATTGAATGGTTGATGGGGATTTCCTTGAAATTGAAGGCCTTGGTCCCGATGGACTCGCGTCTAAATAGCATCCTGCTGTTCTCCGCGGCGGCTCTCCTGCCGGCTGCGCTTCACGCTCAAACGAAGCCGGCCCAAGCAGGGCCTGCACCGACCCGGCCCGCGGCAGGCAAGCCAGCGGCGTCGCTGCCCGGCACCGGTCAGAATTCCGCTAACCCGGATTATGCGCCGCAACCGCAAGGCGAGCAGCAACCGCCCCAACCGCCGCCGCCCCCGCTGCCGCCGGTCGTCTGGGATCAGCGGAGCGCAATCGATCTCCTGTCCTACATCCAGCAGATCGGCAGCGAGGGCCTCAATCCCGCCGATTACGACCCTGAGGGGCTGATGGCAGCGCTTGCCGCGGGCGATCCTGTACGGCTGTCGGCGGAAGCGACCGACCGGTTCAATCGCGTTTCTTCCGATCTCGCGCTCGGCCACGTCAAGCGCTCGGCGAGGATCGACTGGTTCGTCGCGGATCCCGATCTCGACGCGGCCAAGCAAGACGCCCTGCTGCGCGCGGCGATCGCCCAGCACAATATGACCGGAGCGCTGAACGGGCTTCTCCCGTCCCATCCGCAATATGCCGCGTTGAAGCTTGCGCTCTCGACGACCCCGAGAACCGATACGGCGACGATCGACCGGATCAAACTCAACCTGGACCGCTGGCGCTGGCTGCCGCGAGACCTCGGGCAGAAGTATATCATCGTCAACGTACCCGGCTTCCACGCAACCCTCGTGGAGAACGGGGTGAACCGATGGAAGCAGCGGGCAATCGCCGGCAAGCTTTCAACCCCGACGCCCCAGCTGTCGGCGACCGCGGTCGGAGTGATCCTCAACCCGTGGTGGGAGGTGCCCAAGAGCATCGAGAAGGAGGCCGCTGGCAAGAAGGGGTTCGTCCCGTTCAAGGGGCCGGACGGCAAGATCCTGCGCTGGCGCCAGCCGCCGGGGCCGACCAACGCCCTTGGCCAGATCAAGTTCGTGATGCCCAATTCGAAGGCGATCTATCTTCACGACACCAATGCGCGGAGCCGGTTCAACGACGACACTCGCGCGCTCAGCCACGGCTGCGTGCGGACCCAGCACATCCTCGATCTCGCGACCGAGCTTTTGGGCGACGACTCCGGGGAGTGGACCCCGGACAAGATCCAAACCGCGCTCGACAGCAAGAAAACCGTCCAGGCGAACTTCGTAAAGCCGCTCCCGGTCTACATTGTCTATTTCAGTTCGGCCGCGCTGATCGACGGGCGGATCGTCCAGTACAAGGATTTGTACGGCCGCGATTCCAAGGCAATGAAGGCGCTGTCGATGAAGGACGGCGGGGCGAGCCTGACACCGCCCAAGCCGAAGCCCGCGCCGAAGCCGGCCGACCAGGTGGCGACGCGATAAGGCTCGCTAAGCCAGCCGGCGATCGATCGGCTTCACTGTGGCGCACGCAGGCGAGCCGTCTTTCGCAGTACCATTCACCGTGATTTGAATGGCTCGTCCGGCGGTCGCGGCACGGTCGAGCAAATCCTGTTTCAGATCGTGGATGTCGATCTTCATCCGGCGCGACCATTGCGAACCGGGATCGCCGGCCGACTGCCCGATGCGGACGTAGACGAAGCGCCGATTGGGACCTTCCCGCCGCACCTGGTCGCCGAAGAACTTGGGACCCGGCCCAACGCGAACCGGAACGTCGAAGGAGAGCGGCTCGCCCGCCTTCGAAACCTTAGGGTCAAGCGGATGCCCGTCCTTCGCCTGCAAGCTATGGAGCACGCCGGCGACGGGCGATTCGATCACGATTCGAAGTTGGACAGGGAACTGATCCGCGCGAGCCATGCGCGGCTTGAGCTTATGCAAGCTTGTCCGCGTAGATCATCCGTCCGCCGGCGAGGCGCCGCATGACGGCGTACTGATTCTCGCGCGACATCGCGAAGCAACCCTCGGACCGGCCGAGCTTGCCGTGGAGCGGGATCATGTCGTCCTCGGCATACCAGGCGTTGTGAATGACGATCGCGCGCGGCTCGGCGTTGTAATTCGACCAGTCGAGCCCGCGAACCTTCATCGAAACGCCATACTTGCCGTCATAATAATCGCCGGTGACGTAGGTCCCGTTGGAACTCGCGTACGAGCCGAAATTGTTCGAGAAACGCTCGACGAAGCCCGAATGATCGGGATCGGAGCCGCGGCCATGGGCAACGCGATAGCTGTCGACCTTGCCGTTCTGCAGGTCGACGACGTGAAAGCGCGAGTCGCTCGACGGAAGCGAGAAATCGACGACGCCGATCGTGTCGCGCGGCCACACCTGGTGCGAATTGAGTGCCGCCTTGGCCCTCTCCAGAAGCTGCGGGTTGATGCCGGCAGGCACAGTCAGCTGCGGGGTGGCCGGAAGCGGCGCCAGCGGGTCGGGTCCGGCGCTCGTCGGTGCATAGACGACGCCCGGCAGGATCTGTGAGCTAGCCGACGAGGAAAGGATCGCTCCCCCCGCTGCCATAGCTCCTATGCGCAGCAACTCCCGCCGATTCAATGACACCCGTACCCTCCCGAACGAAGCAGCTTGTCTATCATTCAATGGGTTAATGGCCGATAACCCATTCGTTCATGTTGCTCTCCCCATCGTTCAGGAAGCTCGGTTCACCGCACAAGTCACATTTTGGAAACGCCTTGAAGCGACGGCGGGCCCCTGCTAAAGGCCCGGCGCCGCCGAGGTGGTGCCTCTGACGGCCGCTATATTATTGTCGACGATCCGGAGCCTCACGGCTCTTTCGTCGTTTTTAGGGCAGCCCTTATCGGCAGGGGATGCCAACAAGGAGAGTGACGGGAATTTATGCAGATCATCGTTCGCGACAATAATGTCGAGCAGGCGTTGCGCGCCCTCAAAAAGAAGCTGCAGCGCGAAGGCATCTATCGCGAGATGAAGCTGCGCCGTCATTACGAGAAGCCGTCCGAAAAGCGCGCCCGTGAGCGCGCCGCCGCGATCCGCCGCGCCCGCAAGCTCGAGCGCAAGCGCGCCGAGCGCGAAGGCGCCCGCTAGACTTAGCGCCCAGCCCCGTGTCCTCCGCCGAAGCCGCAAGCCGTCCCGCCAGCACCGGCCGGACCGTGAAACTGTGGCTTGGCTTCCTCATTATCATTGCGGCCGCGATCGGGCTGGCCTGGGCCGGCGCCGGAAAGCTGCGTCCAGAAGTCAGCGAGACGGGCCTCGAATTCCGCACGATGAAGGCCGGAACGGGCGAGCCCATCGGCCCGAACGACGCCGCGGTGATGGATTATATCCTGACGGCCGATGACGGGACCGTGTTCGACAGCAGCGATTCGCACGGCGGGCCGCAGCCGTTCGTGATGGCCGGGGTCTTCCCCGGCTTCGCCGAAGCCATGGCGAAGATGAAGGAAGGCGGCCGCTATCACTTCACCATGCCCAAGAGCCTCGCGTTCCGGAACAGCGAGGCGCCGCCGGGCTTCACCGGCGACCATCTGACGTTCGACGTCCAGGTGCGGAAGGTCGTGCGCGGCGGGGCGGCGATGATGCAGAGCGGACCGCAGCCGCAGCAGCAATAAGCTAGCTTGCAACGACTCCGGGCGGCTCCCCTTCCCTTGCCGCCTGCTGGTTGCTGAGGTCGACCAGCACCACCTTCAACGTCGCGAGGATCGGGTCGGCGAACAGCACTCCGAGGATTCCGAACAGGGCGCCCATCAGCAGCTGCATCGCGAGCACTACCGCGGGCGCCAGGTCGACCGTTCGGCGGGCGATGTAGGGGACGACCAGATAGCCGTCGATGTTCTGGACGAAGAAATAGACGAAGATGGCATAGACCCCCTGTTGCGGTCCGGCACTGAATCCGACCGCCACCATCAGCACGCCCGATGTGATCGCGCCGATGTTGGGGATGAACGCGAGCACCCCGGTGACCAGCCCCAGGAGCGCCGCCATTGGAATCGGGCCGACCCCGATGATCCGGCTGACTTCAGCCAGCATGAACCAGGTGAAGACGCCTTCGAAGATCATCCCGACGAGGCGGCCGAACAGCAAGCGGCGGAGCGTGAAGCCGACATGCGCGGCGATCCGGTAGAAGCCCGCGCGGTGCCTCAAGGGCAGCATCCACGCGATCCCGCGATCGTAGATCCTGGGCTCGGCGGCGAGGAAGATGCCGATGACGACCATCGCGATGAAGCTGGTGATCGCGCCGATCGCGCTTCCGACGGCGCTGGTCAGCCGCCCGACCGATCCCAGCAGCTGCGTCCCAAGATTGCCCCCCTGACCCTGCGGCAGCAGCCCCAGGGAAGCCGCGAACTCCATCAGCCGGTTGAACTGTTCGGTGACGACGATCCGGAGCGCTTCGAACTGCGCGGCAATGGTCGTCCCGGCGAACCAGAATACCCAGCCGAGGAATCCGAATCCGAGCAAGATCGTGAGGAGCAGGCGATACGGCCGCGGGATCGGAAGCAAGCGCCCGATCAGGCGCGTGCCGCCGTCGAGGAACACGGCGAAGATCGCGCCTCCGACGATCAGCAGCAGCGGCTGGGCGAGAACGACGATTCCGACGATGGCCAGCGCCATGCCGAGCCACACGGCGGCCTTCTGCATCTCGCGGCGGACGAAGGGATCGCGAAATTCGGCCGGGCCCGGCCGCTCGACGTGCGGTTCGGTGGTCGGCGGCCGGCCGCTCGCCGTCTCGGCCTTGATGGCTTTCCGGCGGGGCGGCTTCACCATCAGCTATGCCGGAGCGAATGTCCGGCGCGGCCGGGCCGGAATGCCGGGACCCAAGTCAGCGGATTGTACCAGACCGTTGAGCCGTCGAGCGAGAAGGTGATGAACTCGGCGCGCCCGCCGATATTCTCCCATGGCACGGGTCCGCCCAGCCCGCCGGCGAATTCGGCGACCCGGCTGTCGGCGGAATCATCGCGATTGTCGCCCATCAGCCAGAGGTGGCCCGGCGGAACCCGGACGGGTGGAAAATCGTCCTCGCTCGACCGGCCAAGCTCGACCGTGTCGAAGCTGCGCCCGTTCGGCAGAGTCTCGCGAACGACGGGCACCCGGCAGAACGGCCGGCCGTCAGGCCCGGTGGTCCGGTACGGGAGCAGGTTCCCGTCGCCTCCGGGCATCCCGCAGGGCAAGTTGGGGTCGATCGGGATCATCGCCGCGGGACGGCGCTCGCGCTTCACCGGCTTGTCGTTGATGATCAAAGTTCCATTGACCATTCGAAGCGTGTCGCCCGGAAGGCCGATGACGCGCTTGATATAATCCTCGTTCCGGCCGGGCGGCGTGACGATGACGATGTCGCCGCGCTCGGGCATCTTGCCGAGCACCCGGCCGTTCATGAACGGCAAGGTGATTCCCCAGGATTCGCCCGAACGCAGGACGAGCGAGCGGAAGATCGCGAAAGGGTTGGGAATCGTCGGCGAGACGTAGGACCAGCCGTAGGGATATTTGCTCACCACCAGGCGGTCGCCGGTGAGCAGGCCCGGCATCATCGATTCGGACGGAATGTAGAAGGGCTTGGCGATGAAGCTGTGGAAGGCGAGCACGGCCAGAAGCACCCACAGCAGGCCCTTGATCTCGCGCCACACGGCGGAGCCCCTGTCGGGCGCCTTCTTCTCTTCGGTGACGGGTGGAGGCGCCGGTTTGTCGGTTTCTGGCGCAGGAACCTCAGGGACAGTCTCGTTCAACAATCACGGCTCCAGCTTGCGGGCGGTCAGGATGACGAAGGCCTGGGCCCAGGGATGATCGTCGGTCATCGTCAGATGTATGTCGATGGCGTGGCCTTCCGGCGCAAGGGCGTCAAGCCGCGCCTTTGCTCCGCCGGTGAGCTTTAGCGTCGGTTGCCCCGATGCAAGATTAACGACGCCGATGTCCTTCATATAGACGCCGCGCTTGAAGCCGGTTCCGACGGCCTTGGAGAAAGCCTCCTTGGCGGCGAAGCGCTTGGCAAACGTGCCGGCGCGCGTGTGCGGGCGAGATGCGGCCTTGGCGCGCTCGATCTCGGTGAAGACGCGATTGAGGAACTTGTCGCCCCAACGGTCGAGCGACCTTTCGATCCGCTCGATGTTGCACAGGTCGGAGCCGATGCCGACGATTGTCACCGCGCAGAATCCATCAGCTCGCGCATGCGTCGGACGCTGGCGTCGAGGCCGGTGAAGATCGCTTCGCCGATCAGGAAATGGCCGATGTTCAATTCGGCGAGTTGCGGGATGGCGGCGACCGGAACGACATTGTCGAAGGTGAGGCCGTGGCCGGCATGGGGTTCGATCCCATTCTTGACCGCGAGCGCGGCGCAATCTGTGATCCGCTTCAGCTCCGCCGAGCGTTCTTCGTCTTCGACATGCGCATAGCGGCCGGTGTGGAATTCGACGACCGGAGCGCCGAGCCGGACCGCGGCGGCGACCTGTTCTTCGGTGGGTTCGATGAACAGGCTGACGCGGATGTTCGCGGATCCGAGCTTGTCGACGAAATAAGCGAGGTGGTTGTGCTGCCCGGCGGCGTCTAGGCCGCCTTCGGTCGTCCGCTCCTCCCTTTTTTCCGGAACGATGCAGGCGGCGTTCGGGCGATGGCGCAGGGCAATGTCGAGCATCTCCTCGGTCGCCGCCATTTCCAGGTTCAGCGGCAGGCCGATCTCGGCCATCAGCCGGTCGATGTCCCCGTCGGTGATGTGCCGCCGGTCCTCGCGCAGGTGGGCGGTGATGCCGTCGGCGCCGGCATCGGCGGCGATGTGCGCCGCGCGCACCGGGTCGGGATGATCTCCGCCCCGCGCGTTCCTGATGGTCGCGACATGGTCGATGTTGACGCCGAGGCGGAGCTTTCCGGTCACGCGGCGGCGCGACTGCCGGGCTTGATGGGCGGAATTGCGGCAAGATCGGGCGGGAGCGAGTCGGCCTCGTAGGTCGGCACGTCGATCCGGATCAAAGGATAGAAGGGCATGCCGAGATCGGCCTTGCCCGACGAGCGATCGACCAGCGCGGCTTCGGCGAGGACCTCGCCGCCGGCCTCGCACACCGCTTCGATCGCCTCACGGGACGACAGGCCGGTCGTGACCACGTCCTCGACCATCAGCACCTTCGCGCCCGGATCGAGCCGGAATCCACGGCGCAGCTCGAACACGCCCTGCGGCCGCTCGAGGAACATTGCCGGACGCCCAAGCGCGCGGCCCATTTCGTGGCCGATGATCACCCCGCCCATCGCCGGGGAAACCACGACCTCAATCGCGTCACGAACCTCGGGAGGAAGCTTCGCGGCCAGCGCCTCGGCGAGGCGCTCGGCGCGGGCCGGGTCCATCAGCACGCGCGCGCACTGCAGGTATCGCGGGCTGCGAAGCCCGGACGAAAGGATGAAATGGCCTTCGAGCAGGGCGTCCGCGGCGCGGAATTCAGCGAGGATTTCGTCGTCGGTCATGGTTCAACGGCTGTGCCCTTAGGCTGGGCGAGAGAGGGCTTCAACACCCGCGAGAACAGGCGCTTGAGGGCGCGGGAAGGTGTCCCTATAGAGGCCGCGATTTTAGAGGGACGCGAGACCTCGCGCCTTCACCTTAATGGCACCGGGGTGACGATGAGATTGATGGGATGGGCGATCGCTTTGGCCGCGGCCGGGCTTACTCCTGCAGCGGCACAGGCGCAGGCCGGATCGCCCGCCACAAAGGCGACAGCAGCTGCGCCCGCCGCCGCTTCGGCTTCCGCGCCGATCGTTTACGGCAGCGTCGGGCATCAAATCCCGAATCCGAAGATCGGCATGCCGCAACCCGGCGCAATCGGAATCGAGGAACAGGTTACCCCGATCGGTCATGAAGCCGAACACTTCCACAATGTCTGGCTGATGTTCACGATCACTGCGATCAGTATCTTTGTTCTGGGGCTGCTCCTTTACGTGATCGTCCGCTACCGCCGCGGAGCGCACCCGACCCCTTCGCGCAACACGCACAATACGATGATCGAGGTGGTCTGGACCCTGGTCCCGGTCCTGATCCTGGTGTCGATCGCGATACCGTCGATCCGGCTCTTGAGGCACCAGTACACGCCCCCGCCCGCCGACGTGACGGTCAAGATCACCGGTCACCAATGGTACTGGAGCTACGAATATCCAGACCTCGGCGTTTCGTTCGACAGCAATATCCTCAAGGAAAAGGGCGATCCGACCTTGAAGCCGGGCGACCGCTATCGCACCGACAATGACGGACCGCCGCTGCTGGCGGCCGACGAGCGCATGGTCCTTCCGGCCGGCAAGGTCGTGAAGTTCATCATCACCGCCGACGACGTGATCCACAGCTTCTCGGTGCCGGCCTTTTGGACCAAGCTCGACGCCAATCCCGGCCAGCTCAACGAGACCTGGGCCAAGATCGATGCGGACAAAACCGGCGTCTATTTCGGCCAGTGCTCCGAGCTGTGCGGCGCGCGCCACGGCTTCATGCCGATCAACGTCGAGGTCGTGACCCCGGCACAGTTCCAACAATGGATCGTGTCCAAGGGCGGGACTCTCCCGGGGGCGAAGCCCGCCGCAGCCCAGGCTTCGGCGGCTGCCGCGAAGCCCCAGCCGGCACAGGCCGCCGACGCCAATGCCGCCAAACCGGCCGCGACCAACCAGGCCGCGACGGCTCAGAACTAGAAACCGGAACGAGTATCCATGAGCACCATTCCAGCCGACGCCCTGAAGCTCAAAGAGCATGAGGCACATCACGCGCACCACGATGCGGACCATAAGCCGGGCTTTTTCGTCCGCTGGTTCATGTCGACGAATCACAAGGACATCGGCACGCTCTATTTGATCTTCGCGATCGTCGCCGGCGTGATCGGCGGCGGAATTTCCGGGATCATGCGCTGGGAGCTGATGCATCCGGGCATCCAGGTGCTCAGCCATGCCTGGCCGATCGGCGCTGGAAGCGCCAATTTCGACGAACAGCTGCATCACTGGAACGTGCTGATCACGGCGCACGGCCTCATCATGGTCTTCTTCATGGTCATGCCGGCGATGATCGGCGGCTTCGGCAACTGGTTTGTGCCGCTGATGATCGGGGCGCCGGACATGGCGTTCCCACGGATGAACAACATCAGCTTCTGGCTGTTGATTCCATCCTTCCTCTTGCTTCTCGGGTCGACAATGGTCCCGGGCGGTTCCGGCCTCGGCGCCGGCACCGGTTGGACTCTTTACGCGCCGCTCTCGACAAGCGGCTCGGCCGGGCCAGCGGTCGACATGGCGATCTTCTCGCTCCATTTGGCTGGCGCAAGCTCGATCCTCGGCGCGATCAACTTCATCACGACCATCTTCAACATGCGCGCTCCGGGCATGACGCTGCACAAGATGCCATTGTTCGTGTGGTCGATCCTGGTCACGGTCTTCCTGCTGCTGCTCGCACTTCCGGTCCTCGCGGGCGCGATCACCATGCTGCTCACCGACCGCAATTTCGGGACGACCTTCTTCGACGCCTCGGGCGGCGGCAATGTCGTGCTCTACCAGCACCTATTCTGGTTCTTCGGCCATCCGGAGGTCTACATCCTGATCCTTCCGGGCTTCGGAATGGTCAGCCAGATCGTCGCGACCTTCAGCCGCAAGCCCGTGTTCGGCTATCTCGGCATGGCCTACGCCATGGTCGCGATCGGCGTCGTCGGCTTCGTCGTCTGGGCGCACCACATGTTCACGACCGGAATGAACGTGAACGAGAAGATGTATTTCACCGCGGCGACGATGATTATCGCGGTCCCGACCGGAGTGAAGATCTTCAGCTGGATCGCCACCATGTGGGGCGGCTCCATCAGCTTCGAAACGCCGATGCTGTGGGCGATCGGCTTCATCTTCCTGTTCACGGTCGGCGGAGTCACCGGCGTCGTGCTCGCGAACGGCGGCGTCGATAATTACATGCACGACACTTATTACGTGGTCGCGCACTTCCACTACGTGCTGAGCCTCGGTGCGGTGTTCGCGATCTTCGGCGGCTTCTATTATTGGTTCCCGAAGATGAGCGGCAAAATGTACAACGAGCTGCTCGGCAAGATTCACTTTTTCCTGATGTTCATCGGCGTGAACCTGGTGTTCTTCCCGCAGCACTTCCTGGGGCTGCAGAACATGGCGCGCCGGATTCCCGACTACACTCCAGCCCTCGCTTATTGGAACAAGGTATCGACGATCGGGTACATGGTCACCGTCGCGGGCGTCGCGGTCTTCTTCGTCAACCTGTTCTGGTCGCTCGCCGCCGGCAAGAAGGCGCCGAACAATCCGTGGGGCGAGGGTGCAACGACGCTCGAATGGACTCTCTCGAGCCCGCCGCCCTTCCACCAATATTCGACCCTGCCGAAGATCGACTAGGCCGAGGCAATTCAGGCCAAAAAGGGGACGCCCCGGTCGTGATGGCCGGGACGCTTTCCTTTGCGGTAAGGCTAAGCCGTCAACCCGCGGGCGAGCATATAATCATTGTCGAACATTGCCCTGACCGCCGGGTCGGGCAGCAGTCGATGGCGGGCGGCAATCCATGAACCATAGTCGGGGCCGAAGACCGCCTGGACGCGCGGCGCCGTATAACCGTTGGTCTTGCCCCAATGCTGCGCGAACGGAATCGCCTTCGCATCCATTGCCGCCGGAATCGCTGCGAGGAAGTTCACCGAGGCCTGGTTGTGGATCCCGTCGAGGCTGATCACGACGGTCGGATCCCAGCGGTTCATTGCCAGCAGCGCATGAGACTTCCTGACGTAGCGACAGCCGAAAACCAGGGGCACCGGGCCAATTTGATGATTGAGGGCGATCAACGCATCGATCGCGTCGAGAATCCGGTTCAGCGGAACGGCCACCGATCCTGAGGCCACCTTGGTCCGTGGGGTCTTGAAGCCGAACAGCTCCCCCCAGCTCCCGGTCTTGTCTCCGGGCGTGAACAGCTCGGCCCTCGCAATCTGCGCGAACAGCGCAACGCCCGGCTTGAAGATGTCGAGGAGCTGGCCGACGACCGACAGGAAATCATAGCCCGGCCCGAACTTGGATGCGGACATTCGGTAGTCGGGGACGTAGCCGGCCTTCCAGGGCTTCTCGTACATCAGCATGACAATGACCCGGGGCGGGTTCGACGTCGGATCGATGATCGGCTGGAAGAAATAGGGCGCGGCCGCGCTCTTCAGCAACGGGTGCGAATTGAAATCGAGCGTTTGAATGACGTTGCGCATCGCGGCGTCGAGCACCAGGGACTGTCCGCCCTGATCCTTGTCCATGTTGCGGGCGAGCAGCAGCATCCGTGGGCGCGTCTCGAGAACGACATTGGCGATGATTCCAAACGCGCCCAATCCCAGCACGACCGCATTGAAGGTCGCGTCATCGCGGATGACGGTAGCGCCGAGCGCCGTCGCGAGGCCGGACTTCAGCACGGGGTACGAGGCCCGTTCGATCCAGAGCTGAGCCGTGGGCCCGGCAAGCAGGTGGATCGCAACGATATGGTCGTGAAGCGCGCCCGACTTCAGCACCGAACCGTGCGTTCCGGTCGATGTCGCACCGACGATCGTCTGTCCGTTGGCGGCGCCGCTTGTGGGCAAGCACCGGCCGAACTGATCGCCTTCGATCATGCGATTGATCTCGGAGATATAGGCGCCGCCCTGGATGAGCCACAAAGCGTTCGCGTCCTTCGATCCCGGATACGCCGGATCGAGCTGATCGGCGCGCAGCGGCTTCATTGCATTCAGCCGCGAAATGTCCACGAGCGCGCCTGTCGTGGTCGCGGCTTCAGACAGCGACCAGCCATGACCGAGCGCCCGGATCGGGATGCCCTTCTGTTTGGCCTCGGCGATCGCGCGCTGGATCTGCCGAGTGCATCGATTGATCGTGTCCGCCCCGTATTGCGGCATGTCGGCGGGATACCAGACGTTGTAGACGCCCTTGACGTTCGCGCTGACGGTCTGATGCCAATTCTTCCAGGGGATCGACTGGGGGACCCAATCCAGCATTCCGGTGTCGTCAGGCACGGCGACCTCCTACAGCTGGTTGTTGTCTTGCGAGCAGTTGCAGGGGGGCGGCGGCTGCGGCTTTTCGCAGAGATAGTAGATCGTCGCCGGCGAGACGATGCCGAGGGTGAGCAACGTAACGAGCGTCTGGCCGACATTCCTGCGGACCTCGACCTGGGCGAGATCGCCAGTGCGGCACGTGTCGCGGGTCACATAGCCGGGCCCGTCGGTCGAAAAGCCGGCGGCCCCCGCGATCGACGTCGACGCGTGCTTGAACGGCTGGCCGGCATTACCGACCGGCTCGGCCTCGGCGGATCGGATGAGATAGCTCGCGCAAGCGCTTGTCAGAAGACAGGAGAAGACCGCAACGACCCGGCTCTTCTCCCGGAAGAACGGCCGCCAATCCATGACTCGCTCCGGGAACGGGGCGATTCGGCAAAACAGCCGTAGCACAAAACAGGATGGCCCGTTAGCGAGCGGACCGCGGAAACGCCCTATGCGCCGCCGAGCGCCTCGATCATTGCGTCGAGGTCAGCGATCCGCCGAGCGATGCTTTCGATGACGCGAGCCTGCTCCAATTCATCGAGGTGTGCCATTGTGCCCGCCTGATATTCTTTCAGCGCCTTGCGCAGCGTCTTGCGATCATGCTGCAGGCGCTCTCTCGTTCTTCTCGGAGCCATGGCCCCGGTAAGGGCGCGAAAAACCCGCGAAGGTTCAACCCGATGTGCTCTGCGCGGGGCGCCATAAGAAAATGAAATCGCCGGTCCGGAGGCCTCGCCTATCGCGGCCTCGGGGGAGGATATTCCTGTGGCAACCGATACGAACGCTGCCGGCCCGCGATCTTGGGAGAGATTGCGACGCAATGCGCTGGTCCAGCTTGCGGTCATGGGCGCTTGTCTGATGGCCTGGATGATCGGATTCGCCGGTTTCGCGATGCCTGCTCTTCGAGGCTTGGGGACGGCCGGCACATTTGCCGGTGATGCCGTTCGAATCCTCGGGGCCCTGGTCTACATCGCGACGGCAATTTCTCTCTATCGGCTCTTGGTCCAATGGATCGAACGCCGCACGGCAGTCGAGCTCGCCCGCAAGCCTGGCGCGGCACTGGGTTTCCTCGGATTTGCGATCGGGGCTTTATTGTTCTGTGGAGTGATTAGCCTGTTGTGCCTGGTTGGCGCTGCGCAGCTGGCCGGCTTTGGCGATACGACCCGCCTGGTTGCTTCGCTCTCAGCGGCGATGATGGCTGCGGTCGGCGAGGAACTGTTGTTTCGCGGCGTGCTGTTTCGCATTCTGGAACAAGCCGCGGGAACGGTGACCGCACTCTTGGTTTCAGCGTTGCTTTTCGGGCTGGCGCACATCGCCAACCCGAATGCCACGCTCTTCAGCTCGCTCGCCATCGCGATTGAAGCGGGATTGCTGTTGGGCCTGGCCTTCGTCGCAACACGCAATCTCTGGTTTCCGATCGGCATCCACCTGGCATGGAACTTCACCCAAGGCGGCATCTTCGGTGCCTCGGTGTCCGGTTCCGCGTCGCCTGGCCTGGTGAAGACCTTCTTCCTCGGTCCCGACTGGCTGACGGGCGGCGCATTTGGCCCGGAAGCCTCTGTAATCTCGCTGGCGCTGTGCATCGCCCTGGCGCTGGTATTCGCGCAGCTGGCCCGCAATCGCGGGCGATGGAAACCGACGAAATTGAGATTGCAACTGGACTGATCGTCAGTCGGCTACCTCACCCGCGCAACCTTGATGATCTTCACCGGCGGGTCAAGCATCTGTCCCTTCATCGCGCCCTCGCCCATGGTTGGCGACACCGGCGCGTCGAGGATCGCCTTCACCACGTCCATGCCCTCGACGACATGGCCGAAGGCGGCGAAGCCGGGATCGGTCGCGGACGCGTCAAGCGCGGGCATATCACTGGTGAGTATGAAGAAATCGGCTCTCGCGGTTCCCGGCCCGCCATTGGCCATGGCGATGGCGCCAGCGACATTCTTGATGCCGGTCCGGCTCGTCGGCTCATGGGCGATGGGCGGGTAAAGCTTACGCGCGTCGCTTCGGACGCCCCCCTGGATGAGGCCGTCGCCCGCTTTTCCCCCAGGCACATGCATTGCGCGGTAGATGGTCTCACCATCGAGCCGGTGCGTGTCCACATAGTGAAGGAAGTTCGCTGAGGTGACCGGCGCATGCGTGCGGTCGAGAGCAACGACGATCCGGCCGAGGCTGGTGTCGATCGCGACAGGCACGAAGTCCGTCGTGGCAACGGGAGGGCCAGTGAGGTCACCCGGAGTGACCGGCGGTGGTGCTTGTCCGGCAAGGGCGGCCGACAAGGCGGCGGCGAGGGCTAGCTTGATCATGGAAGCGCCCATAGCAAAGGCTTGATGAACCGCGCCACACCAAGGCTTTGCGACTTGGCGGCAAGCCCTTATAGGCCGCGCCAATGCCCGCCATCGAGATGACCGACACGGCCGCGCTGCCGGCCGACTGGCGCGACTTCCTCGCGCTCACCAAGCCGCGCGTGATGAGCCTCGTCGTATTTTCCGCCCTCGCTGGAATGCTGGTGGCTCCGCAGCTCCCGCCTTTCGCTCTCGGTTTTACGGCGATCCTGTGCGTCGCGCTTGGGGCCGGCGCATGCGGGGCGCTCAACCAATGGTACGAGGCCGAGATCGACGCGAAAATGCGGCGCACGGCGATGCGGCCGCTGCCTGCCGGCCGAATGGACCGACAGAGCGCGCTTCACTTCGGGGTCGGTCTCGGATCCTTCTCGGTCATCCTGATGGGGGTCGCGACCAATTGGCTTGCGGCCGTGCTGCTCGCCGCCTCGATCCTGTTCTACGTCTTGATCTACACCGTCTGGCTGAAGCCGAGAACGGCGCAGAATATCGTGATCGGAGGAGCCGCGGGCGCCTTCCCGCCGCTCATCGGGTGGGCCGCGGCGACGGGCCGGATCGAATTGCTCCCCGCGCTGCTGTTCGCGATCATCTTCCTTTGGACTCCGCCCCATTTCTGGGCGCTGTCCATGTTTGTCCGGTCCGATTATGCGGCCGCGGGAATCCCGATGCTGCCGGTCGTTGCCGGCATCGAGAGCACCCGGAAGCAAATCTTCCTCTACAGCCTGCCGATGGCGGCCGCGGCGATCGCCCCCTGGCCGCTCGGGCTGACCGGTGCCGCTTACGGCGTTTCGGCGGCGATCCTCAGCTTCGTTTTCGTCGTGCTTGCGGGGCGCGTGCTGGCAAGCCGCTCGTCCGACCCGTCCCAAATGGGCGCTGAAAAGCACCTCTTCGCTTACTCGGTCTTCTATTTGTTCGCGCTGTTCACGACGCTGGTCGTGGACCGGTGGATCACATGGTGAAGCAGGAGGACGAAATCGTCCGCCGCCAGCGCGAGCGGTCGAAGATTCTTGCCTGGCTGCTCGGCGGGTTCGTGGTCCTGATGTTCTTCATCACCATCGCCAAGGCGAGCCTCAATTGGTGACCGCGGCCGCCCAGAAGAACAACCGAACCGCGCTGACGATGGCGCTGGTCGCGCTCGGATTCCTCGCGCTCGCCTTCGCTTCGGTCCCGCTCTACCGCGCCTTCTGCCAGCTGACCGGCTTCGACGGCACTCCGCTTCGCGCCGAGAAAGCGCCGGGCGCGGTCGCCGGCTCGATCGGCGTTCGGTTCGACGCCAACGTCGACCAGAAGCTGCCGTGGCGGTTCGAGCCGGTTCAGAACCAGGTCCGGATCGCGCCCGGCGAGCGCACGACGATCTACTATGAGGCCAAGAATCTCAGCGCCCGGCCGATTACCGGCCAGGCGGTGTGGAACGTCACCCCCGATACGGTCGGGCAATATTTCAACAAGATCCAATGCTTCTGCTTCACCGAGCAGACCCTGCAGCCCGGTGAAAGCGTGAAGATGCCGGTGGTCTTCTACGTCGATCCCAAGCTGCGCCAGGACGACGGCACCAAAGCGATCGATGAGATCACTTTGAGCTACACATTTTACAAGGTGGAAAGCAGCGGCACGGGCCGCTAGAGCCTCCCCGCAAAGGACATGAGGAAAGCACGAACGAAATGGCCGGTGCAAAGAACCACGACTATCATCTCGTAAACCCAAGCCCGTGGCCGATCATCGGCGCCACTGCCGCCTTGTTCTTCTTCGGCGGGCTGGTGATGTGGTGGCACGACAACCCTTATGGCCCGGTCACTTTCGGGGTCGGAGTCGCGGGGATCATCGCGACCATGTACCTGTGGTGGACCGACGTCATCGCCGAAGCGCACGGCGGCGACCATACGCCCGTCGTCCAGCTGCACCTCCGCTACGGAATGATCCTGTTCATCGCTTCGGAGGTGATGTTCTTCCTCGCCTGGTTCTGGGCCTTCTTCGATTCCGCTCTGTTCCCATCGATGGTCGATGCCGTCGGCCATCAATGGCCGCCCAAGGGCATCGAGGTTCTGAATCCGTGGGGCTTCCCGCTTCTCAACACCCTGATCCTGCTATGCTCGGGAACGACCGTGACCTGGGCGCATCACGCGCTGATCCACGGCGACCGGGACGGGCTCAAGAAGGGCCTCGCCTGCACCATTGGCCTCGGCATGCTGTTCACCAGCATCCAGGCCTATGAATATGCCCACGCGCCATTCGCCTTTAAGGGCAACATCTACGGCGCGACCT
>Ga0268264_10001997_pt1 | contig 18318 bp, 9 predicted proteins | sample KBSSwiS32_FD_190357 | JGI IMG/M metagenome (GOLD analysis project Ga0268264, IMG submission 190357) | Switchgrass rhizosphere microbial communities from Kellogg Biological Station, Michigan, USA - KBS Switchgrass S3-2 (SPAdes) (version 2) | ecosystem: Host-associated > Plants > Roots >...
CAACGCCCCGCTTCCCCCCGACTTCGATGCATACCAGTTCCCATCACTCGGTCGAAACACCGAAAAATCAGTCTTCCCATCTCCATCGAAATCCGCTCGCGGTGATTTGGAGGACAAACTGGTTGAGCATACATTCAAGGTCGGCGTTATGGTCAGGCTCCAACCGCCTGAGATGGACCCAATATCATCGGGGAATGAATCGACAATATACAGACTCCACACGCCATTTGGATCTGACGAGCCAAACACTGATCCAAACGTGGCATTCCCGTTTGGCTGCGCAAGATTGTAGGGTCGAGTGGGCGCCGGTTGAGGAAAGGTGAGAAGCCTTGCCACCGAAGGCCTAAAAGTGCCGCTTGCCAATTGTGCAAATGACAGAGCGGTGGGTGCATCATCATCCAATGTCAAATCGACGTTAGACACAGCGAAGCCACTTCCGCGGTTGGACAGAGGCTCGAACTTCTGTCCATTGGGCCCGACTAATAGGAAACTGACATCCGATGGAAACGTGTGACTGAAGCCATGGACGGTCATCGTTATCTTGTAGCTTGCAGCACCGCTAGTTACGCCGTTAACCGTTATGTTTGACGGGTAAATGCTCGCGGGGAATGGAACAAATGGTCCATCCAAAATGGCCATTGCCGCGGGGTTAGTAAAGGTTTTCGGTGCTGCCGTTCTCAAAGCTCCCAGTCTGAGCGTCCTTGTCAGTGTCGCAGGTGGGTTTGCGCCATCCTGGACAATGAATGTCAGCGTTATCGAACTTCCGCATGCCGCTCCCGCCGGAACTGAAAATTTAAATGGTCTCGCGACGGTAGATGCGAGATTGATCGATCCATAATTTTGAACCGCAGTGATTGGCGTGATTCCGCCGCTGTTCTGAAGTGTCGCCGTAACCTGACCTGAATTCGCCGTTCCGATCTGTTGAAGGGCAAGGTCTACTGTTACTGTTTCGCCAGGATCGGGCGCATTATTTGCGGGAACTCCGCTTTCGGAAACAACCGTAACATTTTGGAGCTGAACGATCGATTCCGGCGCCTCATTCGCGTTTGAAACAACAAGCGCGAAGTCCTGATCAAGCGGGTCAGCATTATTTGGAACACCATCACCGGGAATGTTGGTCGCCTTTACCTTGACGACAAAACTACCTGTCACACCTGCTGGAATAACGACACTTTCGACATTGTTACGAGCATCAGCCACACCGCCAGTCGTAGAGTTGGCCCCATTGAACACATTCCCTAGAAATGTATTGCCACCAACTGTTACCTCAAGATCAAGATTGTTAACAGATGCATCGCCGGCTGTAGATCCTGGAGCGTCCGTCCAGGCAAGTGTCACCCGAAATGGCTTTGTAGCATCGGCTATGTTCCCGGTAAATACTCTCTGCTGACCAGACGCCGTGAATCGATCGATCTCGTCCCTGACGATATGAGCTCCGGAAAAAATATTAAAATAGTTGTTCAAACTTGCCAGGCCCATTCCCTGGTTGTTCGAAGGCAGCGTGTCATTCGCACCCGCACCGGTCATGTAACGGGTCGAGTTCATTATGATGCCTTTCGTCATCGCCGGACTTGGCGGGGCTAATGCCCGATTAATAAAGTCCTGACGGATCAATGCCGCAAGACCCGCTATTGCCGGTGTCGAGTGACTGGTTCCGGACGAGGCGGTATACCACTGCTGGTTGAGCGGCCAAAATAGACTGGCTCCGGGGCCTGCACACACGCCTTGCGCGCTGAAACAATCCAGCACATTACCAGTTCCTGAAACCGGATTCGGACTCGTTGTATTTTGAGCGACTGTTCCTGACACATGCGTCCCCGGAAGAACAACATCCGGTTTGATACGTCCGTCGGCAGTCGGCCCGCGGCTCGAGAACGAGGCCATATCAAAAGCACTGTCAGCTCCGGCGTCGGCTATGCCGCAGTGATCAGCGGCACCTAAGAAGGACTGCACATTTTCAGATGCCCCGACGGTTATTATGTTCTTTGCCGTACCTGGAGACTCGACCGTGTTAAATCCATTCGCTCCGCTGTTGCCGGCCGCAAACACTATAACCATTTCCTGATTTCCAGCCGCAGGAAAGTCAGAACCTGTCGGCTCCGCGTCACGGACAAGCGCATCGTACGATTGTGAATCGGCAGTATACGCGTTAACACCCGGCGAACCCCAGCTATTTGAGCTAATGCGCGAGCCGTCATGGTAAGCGTCAGATTGAATGGTGGTGAAATCCGGATGCGTAAAATTCACTGGATCAAAAATGACAGACGACCCAAGCTTTACGAAAGGAGCTACGCCCAGACCATATCTAAATAGCGAAACGTCGGCATGGGGAAACGCATTGAATGGAGCACCGCTCGGGACATAGCCCATAATGATCGAGGCATTCAGATTTCCATGGCCATCGCAGCCCTCAAGTGTGCTGAATCCGTTCGGGGTTCCTTGTAGCCGGGAATAAATATATCGGCTTGCACCTGCAGGATCGCCCAGGCGCCGCATTGTAAATTGATTCGGAGAAGCGGGGATCGCGGTATCGACACCGCTATCCGTAATATCGACCGCAAAATTCGATGCGTCAAATTGGGCCTGGGTGAAACCCTTGCCGGCCAGGTAGGTCAAATAATCTCCCGGAGTAGGAGCGTTTCCGGTAAAGTTTCCGGCAAGAATAGTGTCCTGTCGCTCATCAAGTTTTACAGGTTCTGAATAACCGTGAATTGAGATCACGTCTGGCCGGGAAGCCAGTTTTTGCAGACCATCCTCATCAAGGCCGACGACAAAGTTGACATAACGCAATACCTCCTGCTGGCCTTTGACCGGAGCTGTCTTAACGGAATCGATCAACTTCATCGTATCAGCGTTTGCCGGGCCATCTTTGTAAAGCTGGACCTGAAACTGGTTGCTGGCTAGACCGTTCGCGTTGTTATCCTTTGAGGCATAAACATCCGGTGAGATACGGTATTGGTCCTCGTAGGCGCTATCCCATTCGATAGGGCCGGCCGTTTCGGTTGCCACGGTCTGGACGCTACTTATTGAATCTGAATCGCCATATACGATGTAGGTGTAATTTGGGATGTAGTCGACGATCTCGAGTCCTCTCTCAACCAACATTTTGTGCCATTCGGGCTGGATAGGGCCCTTGAATCGAATTAAATGCATACGCTTGCCGTCGAATGCACCGGCAAGCTTGCGCTCCGCCTGAACCTCGGTCGACCGAACATTGATCTTCGTCGAATTAAGTAATATTGCGGAATCGTCGTTCGAAACCGCGACCTTCGACTGAGCGCGTATATTGTTTGGAATTGATCGGTCTGATTTCTGAGCGGATACGGTGGGCTGAAACAACCACATCAGCCCCATTAATACTGCAACAGCAAGGACCACACAAAAGATTCTTAAAATAGCTCTCATTATTATTTTTCTGGTTACCCCTAAAGTCTATTAACGTCGCCGTCTATTCATTCTTCGTCTGTAAAATTCCGCTGCTTGCATAAGAGATGGGCAGCAATTCAAATATAAGTAGGCGATTGTACGTTGTTGATGCTCTGAGCGTATTTAGAGATCTCTGAATTTTTTCTGAAAGAATTATGAGGCGGTCTTGAATACTCGTTACCAACCCGACTCAACAGCCTTTACGTGACTAACCCAGCCACGACATCAATCAGACACCACAGTGCACTAAGGGGATTTCGGGAAATCTTTCGCACAGGAATTCGCAATTAATAAGGCCGGAGATTGTTAAGAATCGTGCCAAAAGGGGTTCCGGTTCGGCAATAGCGAAAAAAACGCTTCATCACCGTTGGGAAACTTTGCTAAAATTTCTAGATCAGCTAAGTCTTTTTCGGTCTTGGGAACATAAAATGCGATCTGACCCGTCGGATTTCTACAGGCAGATACTCGAGCACACCAAAGAAGGCACATGGCTTTTTGAGCTTGACGAGCCTATCCCGACCTCTCTACCAACTCAAAAACAAATAGAACTCGCATATAGCAAGGGTTACCTCGCCGAATGTAACGATGCGATGGCGCACCAGTACGGCCTCGGGGCGGCTGAAGATCTGGCGGGTCGACGGCTGCGCGATTTTCTCGTCGAATCGGATCCAAGGAACCACGAATTTCTGAAAGCCTTTATCGAATCGGGATACAAACTGGTTGAAGCTGAATCACATGAGAAGGACGCCGCCGGAAATGACCTGTATTTTCTGAACAGTTTTATCGGGGTTGTCGAAAACGGCCACCTGCTCCGCGCCTGGGGCATGCAGCGCGACATTACGGCGCGAAAGCGAATTGACAAGGACACGGCACGGCTCGCAGCGATAGTTGAATCGTCCGACGACGCGATCATCAGCAAAGACCTCAACGGAATTATCAAAAGCTGGAACAAGGCCGCCGAACGAATTTTCGGCTACCCGGCGGACGAAGCGATCGGAAGATCCATAACAATATTGATTCCCGAGTCCCGGCTCGACGAAGAACCCAGAATTTTGGATCGTGTCCGACGCGGCGAAAGCGTAGATCACTTTGAGACGATCAGGCTCCACAAAGACGGAACGCCGCTGAACATTTCGCTTACTGTTTCACCGATCCGAAACGAGGAAGGCGAGATCATTGGGGCGTCGAAGATCGCTCGGGATGTTACCGATAAGATCCGCGTCGATCGGGCCCAACGCGAGAATCAAATTCTGCTATCGATGGCGATGCAGAGCAGCCGAATGGGTGCATGGCAGCACGACCGGGCGACGGATGCGGTGTATTGGAGTCCGGAGTTGGAAAAGATCTTCGGTCTTGAGGAAGGTGCGTTTGGCGGGACGAGGCCGGCGTATCATGAGCTGATACACGAGGACGATCGTGAAAAAGTCAGGTCGGCGGTGGAACAAGCCGTCAAGGAACATCGCGATTATGCCGTGGAATTTCGTTTTCGCCATGCCGACGGCTCGATCCGCTGGATGGAGGGCCGTGGAAAAGCGGTCTATTCGGAAGACGGCGAGCCCCTAAGGCTTTACGGCATTGGCATAGACATCACGGAGCGCAAAAACGTTGAAAATGCTCTTTGGGCGAGTGAGCAGCGCTTTGCTCGGTTCATGCACCATTTGCCCGGCCTCGCCTGGATCAAGGACCGCGAAGGACATTACGTGTACGCGAACGACGCGGCCGAAAAATCTTTTGGGTTGCCCAAGGCCGATCTCTACGGCAAAACAGACGTCGACATATTTCCGAAGGAGACTGCGGTCCAGTTCAAGGAGAACGATGAACGCGCGATGGCAAGCGAGACGGGTGTTCAGGTGATTGAGACATTAGAGGACGAGGAAGGCGTTCTCCGTCATTCTATTGTCAGCAAATTTCCGATCCTGGGGCCTGATGAGAACACCTTGCTCATCGGCGGAATGGCCATCGACATCACCGATCGCAAACGGGCCGAAGAAGCGCTGGTTGCCGCTGAACGAAGAGCGGCCGATGAATATCACGAAATGTTGTCGCGCATTGTTCCGTTGGCAGAGGCACTGGGAACGGCGCGTGATCTGGTCACCATCTACAGGGCGGTTCGCGGGTTCATTTCAAATTCGATGCCCTGTTCTGCGTTCTTTGTTTCGTTTTACGATGCGAAAACATCGCTGCGAACTGCGGCTTACGCCTGGGGAAAAGAAGGTGAGGTGGATATTTCAACCTTGCCGCCGCTTCATCTCACCAGGGATGGCGGCCCCAATTCGCAGGCGGTCTTTCAGAGAAAGGCCGTAATTGTCGATCGGTACATGGATGCGATGCGAAATCGCCCGCACATTATCATGCAGGAGGACGGGATCGATCCCAATTCGTCAGTTGCCGTTCCGATGATCGTTATGGATCGGGTTATTGGGACCTTCGAAGTACAGGCATACGAGGAGGGTGCATTTCGGGACGAACACGTCATCGTCCTTGAAATGGTTGCTAATCTCGCGGCGGTGTCGATCGAAAACGTGCGGCTGATCGAAGCCGAAGCTCACGCCCGGCAGACGGCTGAGGCGTCCTCGCGAATGAAGGACGAATTTCTTTCGGTCCTCTCGCACGAATTGCGGACGCCTCTCAACGCGATGCTCGGATGGGTGAGGATGCTGCGTGACGGCGCTCTCGACGAGGGTCACGCGGCGAAAGCTCTCGAAGTGATCGAACGCAATACACGGCAACAGAGTGCCCTGATCGAAGACCTTTTAGATGTCTCGAGAATCGTATCGGGCAAGATGAGGGTCGATAAGGAATTCGTTGACATCGTGCCCTTGTTCAACACCGTATCGGAAACGATTCGCCCTCTTTCACTAAATAAGAATGTCAGCTTTCACGTGGCCGCGGAGAATGGAACTCTGTTCATGAACGGGGACCCTGTACGCCTGTCGCAAATGATCACAAACCTGCTGCAAAATGCCGTTAAGTTTACGCCGGCGGGGGGAAAGATCTTCTTCTCATACGCACGAAATGGCTCAAACGCGGTAATTGAGGTAAAAGATACAGGCATCGGGATCGACGCCGCTTTTCTTCCGAACATATTTGATAGATTCAGCCAGGCGGATGGTTCGGCGAAACGCAATTATACGGGACTGGGGCTGGGCTTAACGATCGTCAGAACTATCGCGATGCTTCACGGCGGGGATATCAGGGCGGAAAGCGACGGGCCTGGTAAAGGTTCGGTTTTTACGATCACTCTTCCGCTGGCGGAAGAGTTGTACAGGGAAAAAGTAGCGATCAATGGCAAGCTGGTGCGATCGAATGACAGCAGCGCTCTTAGTGGGATGAACATCCTTCTTGTGGATGACGACGTCGAGAGTCTGCTCCCGCTTCAGATCTATCTCGAACTGGAAAAGGCGAACGTTTCATACGCACATTCGGCCGCGGAAGCGCTCGATCGATTAGGCGCTCAGGATTTTCATATGCTGATCAGCGATATTGGAATGCCGATGATGGATGGTTACGAATTGCTGTCGATCGTACGCGGATCTCAAACCCTGAAAAATCCGGATATACCTGCGATCGCGCTCACCGCATATGCGTCAGCTGACGATCGGCAGCGAGCACTGGCGGCGGGGTACCAGTCGCATCTGGCCAAACCTTTCGAATTTGACGAGATCGTATCTGTAATTAACAAGTTCTGCCTGCCGAAATAAATTATTTCGCCTCGGCTTCGGATTCCTCCTGCCGCATCAATCTGGCAACATGGAATACGTAGTGAACCCCGGAAAAAACTGCAAAGGCCACAACGGTCGTGTAAACCGTTGGTAAATAGAATCCGCGAAGGTCGGGGAATACTGCGGCGATCAAAATGAGAATTACGGCGACGACCTGAACGAATGTACTTGCCTTGCCAAGCCAGGACGGCTTGAATCCGCGAAAACCCGTCATCACTGTGATACCCGCGGCAACCGTTACGATCAGAACATCACGCCCAATAACAGATGCAGTGACCCAAAACGGAACCGGCAGGTGGCGCGGCGTTCCCAACACACTCGGGATCGTCAGCATTACAAAAGCCACCGTCATCAAAAGCTTGTCGGCGATGGGATCGATGATGGTGCCAAGCTCGGATTCCTGTCCAAATCGCCTCGCCAGAAATCCATCTATCCCGTCGGAAACACCCGCGATCGTAAATACGACCAGAGCCCAGCCTTCGCGCCCGTAAACAAGCAAGATCGCAAACACCGGTATCAAAGCCATGCGCAGAAACGTGAGGATATTGGGAACTGTCAGGACTTTGGTTGAGACGTTTGGTTCGCTCATTGTTAAAGTGCGGACTGCGGAATGCGAACTGCGGAGTTTCTTTTGCTGCCACGCGCCGTGTTGATCGACGAAACAAAAATTGCGGTCAATTGATTGCCTTCGTCGATCAGTTTTTCGACCCGACCGAGCTTCACAATTTCAGCATCGACGAGCATTTCAATCCAGAAAATCGACTCATCGCATTCTTCTTCAACAATTCCCATCTTCGCAATAAAATCCGCATTCGATCTTGCGCGACACGCGGCCCTATAGTTTGCGGCTACTGATGTGCCGCTGCGTACCAATTGTTGGCCAATTGTTCGTGCAACTAAAGTGGTGGGTAAACTATCGATAAGTTTTATTATGCGCAAGGCAAATTCTTTAGTACGGCGTTTGAGTTCCTCATTTTTGTCCTTTCGGGTTTTCGTAGTGTCCATAATCCAGACAGGAATTCCGCATTTCGCAGTCCGCATTCCGCAGTTTTATTGGGCGCGCAGCTCCAGCAGCGAGATCTCAGGAGGACATTGATAGCGAACAGGAAGAACGACCGTGCCGATACCGCGAGTGATGTAAATTTGCGATTCCTTTCGCCGATGGAGGCCGGCCGTTAGTTTACGTCGGGGAAGAATTCGTTTTTCATCATCACGGATCTTGACCTGTCCGCCATGTGTGTGGCCGCTAAGTGTGAGATCGATCTTTGCCCGAACCGATTGACGAAAAATTATCGGATTGTGAGCAAGCAGTATCTTCAGTTCGTCCGGAAATGCTCCTTTCATCGCGGCGCCTACGTCCGTTTTCCCGACCATGTAATCGTCTACGCCTGCAAGCCAGAACGACGCACCCCGAATTTCCATTCGAAGGCCTTCATTAATGAGCAAGTTTATGCCCTCCCCGCGGAAAAGATGCGTGACAAGATCGGCATTGGTCCAGTGATCGTGATTGCCGAGGCAGGCGAATGTCCCAAATTCCGATTTTAATTTCCCCAGTACGTCGGCAACGGGTGCGATGTATTTATCTTCGTGCGACACATAATCGCCGGTTAGCAAAAACATGTCCGGTTTGAGTCGGTTGGCTACCTTTACCGCGCGGGCGATATGTTCGAGATTCGTGAACGGGCTGTGATGTGTATCGGAAAGGTGAATGATCTTGAATCCGTCGAGTTGAGGCGGCAAACGTTTGAGCCGTATCTCAACGCGTTCGAGCGAAAGGCTGTTTGCTTCGTCGATGGCGGTTTTCGCAACCTTGGACAGATTACCGGCAAGCTGGCGCAGGGGCTTTTCGGCCGCAACGTAGGAATTTATACGCTCGGAGAGCTTTCGTCTTTTTGGCAAAGCAGAACCCATCCGTATCTGATCATTATACCTTTAGCGCCCGCCAGGAGCTAACGGATTCCGGGAGTTGAGAATTCTCTCTCCAGCAATTGCGAAATCCTCTCCAGCAATTGCGAAAACCTCTTCAGCAAGTGCGAAAACCCCTCCGGCAATTGCGAAAACCCCTCCGATAAGTGCGAAAACCCCTCCGGCAATTGCGAAAACCCATTCAGCAAGTGCGAAATCCCCCTCAGCAGGTGCGAAAACCCCTTCAGCAAGTGCGAAAACCCATTCAGCAAGTGCGAAAACCCCTTCAGCAGGTGCGAAAATCGTTTCAGCGAGTGCGAAATCCTTTTCAGCAATTGCGAAAATCGTTTCAGCAAGTGCGAAAACCTCTTCAGCAATTGCGAAAATCGTTTCAGCAAGTGCGAAAACCTCTTCGTGGGTGAGAAAACCTTTTCACCCCGAGAGACGGTCAGGTCAGGCGGCGATTATGTTAAGGAATTTGCGTTTCCCGACCTGAAAGAGCTTGGCGTCGGAGCTAATCTCAATCTCGGCAGCCGCGGATGAGGCCTTTTCGCCGTTTATCTTAACGCCGCCTTGTTCGATCAGGCGCCGGGCCTCGCCTTTCGACGCCGCAAGCCCGGTTTCGGCAAGCAGATCGGCTAGCTTGTATGTGCCGGCCGAGATCTGTTTCTCATCGATCTCGTCCGGAATTTCTTTTTGAACAAAGAGCCGATTGAATTCGTCCTCGGCTGCATTGGCGCTTTCTTGCGAGTGAAAATCTCGGATGATCAACTTCGCAAGATTCACCTTCACATTTCGCGGATTTTCATTCCCCGATTCGCATTTTGACCTAAGGGCGTCGATCTCCGCGACGCTCAGATCGGTCAACAGTTCGTAGTACTTCCACATCAGGTCGTCAGAGATCGACATCACTTTGCCGAACATCTCATTCGCCGGTTCTTCGATACCAATATAGTTGCCGAGCGACTTGGACATCTTGTTGACGCCGTCGAGGCCTTCGAGCAGAGGCGTCGTAAGTATTACCTGCGGTTCCTGCGAGAATTCGCGTTGGAGATTGCGGCCCATCAGGAGATTAAATTTCTGGTCAGTACCGCCGAGTTCGACATCGGCGTCCAGTGCCACCGAGTCATAACCCTGCACAAGAGGATAGAGCAGTTCGTGCAGCGAGATCGGCTTCTCTTCAGCCATTCGCTTTGTGAAATCGTCACGCTCGAGGATCTGTCGGACCGTGGTCTTCGCACACAACTTCACGAAATCGGCAGAGGTGAATTTGTCCATCCACTCACCGTTAAAACGAAGCTCGGTCTTTTCCGGATCGAGCAGCTTGAACATCTGCCGCTTGTAGGTTTCGGCGTTTGCGTTGATCTCTTCGCGTGACAGCGGCGGCCGCGTAACATTCTTGCCCGATGGATCACCGATCATTCCAGTAAAATCACCGATCAGAAAAATTACCGTGTGCCCCAGGTCCTGAAACGCTTTCAACTTTCGGATCACCACCGTGTGTCCAACGTGAATGTCCGGTGCCGTCGGATCAAGCCCAAGCTTCACACGCAGCGGTTTGCCGTTCTTTGCGGAACGTTCGAGTTTTTTCTTTAGGTCTTCTTCCCGAATAAGGTCGACCGTGCCTTTTTTCAGGAAAGCGAGTTGTTCGTCAATCGTCATCTGGATAAGAATAGCAAAACCTCTATATTTTGCTTAGTTTTGAAAACATGGTAGTTTTTTTGGAATGCAAAAACGATCATTCCGGCTGTTGCTAATTATTTGCTTATTTGGCTTGAAGTTAACCCTCGCCCAAACGGCCGTAGAATCCAGCCTTCTGCAAAAAGACCTTGTTTGGTCCACGGATTCACCCGCGGGTTTTGTGGAATTGCAGATACCTTCCGCCGGGAGTTTGATGCAGGGTTTCATGTACAAGGCCAATGGTTCAAAGCCGCATCCCACATTAATAGTCCTGCACGGCTACCCGGGCAATGAAAGAAATCTGGACCTTGCGCAAGCTGTTCGCGCTCATGGTTGGAACGTTATTTATTTTAATTATCGCGGCAGCTGGGGCAGCCAGGGAGAGTTTTCATTCAGGCATTGTGTCGAAGACGTAAAGAACGCGGTTGCCTATTTCAAACAAAATGCCGCGAAATTCCAGGTTGACGCTTCGAGGATCGCGTTGTTCGGCCACAGTATGGGTGGTTTTGTATGTTTGAAGGCCCTGGAGGAAATACCGGATATTCAAAAGGGCTTTGCACTGTCGGCATGGGACATTTACGCCGACACAAGCTACGCTGCAAAAGCCAAAAAACTTTCGGCAGTTGAAAAGGAAGCGGATGATTATTTTGTGCTGAATAAGAAATCGGGCAAGGCGCTATTTGCGGCCGTACTGCAAGAGCCGGATTTTCATGACCTTCTAAATTCGGCTGGGCCGCTAGCGAGTAAACAGGTGGTGATGCTTGACGAGCACAACCGGAACAAGACACTGGCCGCCGCCATTCAAAAAGCAAATCGAAATTATTTTAGTTATGAGGTTTGGCCGACGGACCATTCGTTTACTAATAAACGAATATCGCTGATCAATAAAGTATTGGCTTTTTTGGATAAGTAGCCTGTAACTCTTCCTCTTTCGAGGCGATCGACCATTGTGATGCCTTTCACCATTCCCATCGAGCCTCGCCCTTTTCGTCGAACGAAAGAGGATCAGGTCATCGCCCCCACGATGCCTAAATGGATGCGATAAGCCAGACCGCGCGCTGCTCGATCGTTTTTTTAATATCAGATGCGGCGCGAGAGTCTTGATCGCAGCTTCGCGTGAACTTACATCGCAAGACGGGCGAATAACTTTTTCGGTCACGCTCGAAAAGTCGTCCAGTATTTCTTCTTTTGAAACCAGCTTCCTGCAAAAAGGGCTAATTTGACGAATCAACAACCAGGTTTATATCTTCAATCGTACCCGTGCGCGGAAGCTCGAGCATTCTTGAAAATAATCTGGAGGAAGATTGTCCCGTCGGTTGAGTGTAAGCCCTGATCTTATATTCGTAGCCCTCGTACCCTTTTAGCAGAAAATGCCCGGATTCGTCGGTTTTGGTTTCAAGACTTATTGAGAAACACTCGCCAGGATTCGAAACGTTTTTGTTAAACATAAAGACCGTAGCATTTGCCAAAGGCTTTCTGTCAGCCGCTAAGACAACTCCTGAGAACTTACGTTCTTTCAGCGGAAGCAACAATCGAAAGTCGCTTAACTTTATGCTTTCGTTTTCTCCGACTGTAATCGTACCCGCTTCAGATTCCTCGCTAACACCTGGAAAGAAAGTGCGGCCGAATTCCGGATCGATAACTGCATGACAATTTAACGGGTTAATCGCAATTCGATATTTTCCCGCCGGAATGTTTTCAAACACAAATCTTCCTGTTGAACTATCTTTCCGCAAGCCTTGCATTCGATCATCAAAGCGCAGCCTGCCATCCTTATCGAATGGTAACAGCGAGAGAAATTGCAGCGAAGGGGTTTTCCCATCAATACCGACAACCTTTCCTTCGATAGAGCTTAACGACGTGAAAAGAAAATTGTGATAGTCCCAATGTCGAAATTCGTATTTGGGTTTTGCATTTGAGCCGAGCCTCACAAATGTCAAACCGTTACTTGCAATCCTTTCTCCCAGCGAAACTGTATTTGGCATTGGGAAAGGTCTTTGGTGCATTCCTTTAGGTGTCTCCGCCACAATTGTGTAGACAGCCGGCGGGATATCTTTAAAGACAAATTTGCCTTGCTCGTCGGTTTTTGTTGTAGACGAATATTTCTTACTTTTTATCGTAACTTCAACATTAGCCAGCGGAACGTTTCGTCGCAGTTCCCATAAGCGCCAACGATCCTCGGTTACAGATCCAAAGATACGCGTGCCTATTTTCCCAGATTCGACCTCTTCCGCATACTCAATGTCGTCTTTTGCATCTCTCAACAAAATTGGTTGTCGGCCGCAAAGCCCATTATCCAGCTGAAAGATCTTTCCGTCGTTACCGGGAGATGCATAGACAAAATATCTTTCACCTTCCTTAAAATTGAAGCTACTGATAATTTCGATCTCGTCTTTTACATTCCCACGATATGTTTTTTCGACGCTGAATTTGACCACGTTGAAGACAGGCGTATAAGTGTCGGTGACGTAATATAAGTTCGACGAAACAGGTGGATTATCGGCGACAAACTTATTTACTACGCCCGTAAACACAAGACTTGCCCTCCAATAGGGCGAATCTTGATATTGCGAAACCGGTACGCACGCCAGCTGCCCGAAACCTTGTGAGATTGCAGAGAAAAGGAAAGCTACTAAAATGAAAGAAAATAGAAGATGCTTCTTTTTTTGCATGACGCAGCCTCGATTGGATTAATCTCCCAACCGTTGGATGTCATAAATCGGTATTTGGAAGCATTTGGTCGCCAGTTAGAGTTTTCGATACATTATATACGCGTTGGTAAAACCCTCCCGGTAGTGATCGAACGCATCCGGGATCTCTCCGATGATCTCGAACCCAATGCTTTGCCAGAGCCTAACAGCAACTTCATTGCTCTTCACGACGAAATTGAATTGCATCGCTTTGAATCCGAGCCGGCGTGCTTCGTCTAGCGACCAAAGAGCCATCTGCTTGCCGATACCTTTCCCGTGTGCTTCGGGTGAGACCATATAGGCCGCATTCGCGATATGTGAACCGAGGCCGGGTTGATTCGCCTTAAGCCAAAATGCCCCGACGACCTCATTGCCCAATGTGCCGACATAATTATGCTTTTCCGGCGTGAACCAATAAGCCATCATTTCGCTTTCCGGTGAATCCGGAGGGTAAACGTATGTATCTCCACCGGCGATCACAGCTTTGATGATCTGCCAGATCGCAGGTTTATCGTCGTCTGTCGCTTTTCGCAATTCGATCATTTTCAGGTTGTCGGCGCACATTATCAGTGATTAAATCATTACTCCTGGCTATTTTGCCCCAGGGTATAAATTTTAACCAAAACGATAGATCTATGGCGAATGAACTAAAAAACCTGCATCTCGCGTTTATCGGCTGCGGCGTCATGGGCGAATCCATAATCGCCGGACTCCTTAGGCAGCAGCTCGTCGATCCGGAGAATATTTGCGCGAGTCATCCTCGGGAAAGCAGGCGTAAGGAGTTGAGCGAGAAGTATTCGATCACTGTTTACGAGAGTAACTCCGAAACGGCGAAGACGACTGCGGGAATTGAAAACTCAGGCGTGGTCATCTGCGTAAAGCCGCAGCGGCTCGCCCGGGTTTTGACAGATCTTGATGGTGTTCTTCACGTCGACCAACTTGTTGTCTCGATCGTCGCAGGCGCCACTATCGAGCATCTTGCGAATTCGCTCGGAACGGCAAAGATAGTCCGCGCTATGCCAAACACCCCTTCGCAGATAGGAGCAGGTATCACCGCCTGGACCTGCACCGAAGCAGTCGGGCACGAGGAACGTGGTCATGTGCGTGAGATGTTAAAAGCTCTCGGTAAGGAACTCTTTGTTGAGACCGAAAACATGATCGACATGGCGACGTCATTGTCCGCGACCGGCCCTACATATATCTTTATGGTGATGGAAGCTCTAACAGACGCGGGCGTACATCTAGGATTTTCACGCGACATGGCAAAAGAGCTTGTGCAGGAAACGATGCTCGGCTCGGTAAAATTCGCAATGGAATCGCACAAGCATCCAGCGGAACTCCGCAACATGGTCACCTCCCCCGGAGGTACCAGCGCAGAGGCTATTTACCAGATGGAAAAAGGCACGCTGCGAACCGTACTTTCGAAAGCAGTTTATGCCGCATACAGGCGCGCTGTCGAACTCGGAAGAAAAAACTGATGATCTATAAATTCCGCTTATTCATTCCATTTAGATCTTTAACCTCAACGCCAATAGATTCTTCGACTTCCATACAAATTTTTGAACGAATTTTTGTATAGAATTTCAAATATTGTGACCAGTCAATGTTTTGAGCCGGTGACCGCGGTCGCAAAAAATCAAGTATTTTACTAGCCCTCGATCACATCAAGTCAAGCTGGCATTCGATTTGCTTTGATATAAAAATGCACGCTTCTAGCCCAACATTTTAGCGATTCGTTTCCTACGAGCGAATCGTTTTAAAAATATAACTTGCGAATGCGGTCGCTTCGCGAAGCGCCGTCGAGGCGGTCGTGTGTCTAATCACTGCTACAAAGGAGAAGTATGAAAAGAATTAACATAATGGCATTTTGTGTCGTCTTTATGCTTTCCTCGTTCGTGTTCTCGCAATCACCAACGGGAAGTATCGAAGGCGTCGTAACCGACGCACAAGGTGGCGTCGTTTCCGGTGCGACAGTGACCGTTAAAGAAACGGCCACCGGTCGAACAATTAATTTCACCACGAGTGACGATGGACTTTATGCGGCACGTTCTCTCCAGCCCGGACTTTACAGCGTCAAAGTTGAAAAGCAGGGCTTCAGTACTGCGACCGTTGAAAAGATCGTTCTTCAGGTAGGACAGGTGGCACGAGCTGATGTCGGTTTAAAGGTTGGCTCGCAATCCGAGGTCGTACAGGTCGATATCGGCTCGACCGATCTTCAGGTCGATACGAACCGGCAAACTGTAGACGGCGTGATCACCGCCCGCCAGATAACAGAACTTCCTCTCAACAGTCGAAACTTTCTTGACCTCGCATCGTCGCAACCCGGCGTGTCCGTTGTCGATGGCCGAAACACTGATCCGACAAAAGTGAACGCGTATCGGGCCGTCCGTGTAAACGGCGGCTCAGGGACTGGTACCCGGATTCAGGTCGAAGGCATCGACGTAACCGATGAGAATGTGGGTACGACGATCGCTAACTTTTCGACCGACGCCGTCCAGGAGTTTCAGCTTTCGCGTTCATCTTTTGATCTGTCGACGGGCCTAACCACATCGGGTGCGATCAGCCTGATATCACGAAGCGGCGGCAATCAGTTTCACGGCAGCGGTTTCTATTTCAAGCAGGATGATCGTTTTGACGCGCGACCGGCATTCGACGCGGCTAAATCGGAATTCAATCGCGATCAGGAAGGTTACCGATTCGGCGGGAGGATCTTTAAGGATCGGCTCTTCTTCTTTTCAAATTTCGAAAGGCTGAACCAGGCAAGTTTCTCGTCATTTACCTCCGGCAATTTTCCTGAGTTTAACGCCTCGACCACTTTTCCGATCAAGGCGCGTTACACCTTGAATCGACTTGACGGAGTCATCAACGATCATATTAAGGCGTTTTACCTCCATAATTTTAACGATGACGATTCAACCGGTGGCACCCTTCGCTCGCCTTTTAATAACATCGACTGGACCAACACGCATATTGTTGGACTTGATATTACCGGTTCGCGGATTTCTCACGCTATTCGATTTGGATACGTAAACTTTAATAACCGGATCTCGAGTACACAGTTAGATGATTTTCCATTCACGAGCGTCAACGGTACCTCCGTCCGGGTTGTCGTTGGAAATCTCACCTTTGGGCCTAGCAACCTTGCTCCTCAGCAGAGCTATCAGGACAACTACGAATTCAAGTATGATGGCAGCACGCTGTGGGGAAGCCATATAATCCATTTTGGCGGCGAAGCTACGCACACGATCCTGGGCGGTTTTGCAAATTTCGCCGGTCCATTGACCGTAAATGGCGATTTCACGTCGAGCAACTCAAGAAATCCGCTTGATTACAATCTTCAGACCTTTAGCATGGGACCGAATTCCGGTTTCTTTACTCCAACTCCGGCGCACGGGCTGCCATTTGGCGGACGGATCGGGACCCGATACGCCTTCTTTGGAGCCGACACATGGAAGGTTAGGCGAAATCTTACCCTGAACCTTGGGCTTCGCTGGTCTTACGACACCAATGCTTTTGCCGGAACCAATCTCCGCATACCGGAGCTTGATCGTTTCGGTGCAGGACTGGGCGACTACCCGAAGTACCCCAAAAATGCATTCAGCCCTCAGGTAGGTTTTGCATGGGACCCGAAGGGGAATGGAAAAACCTCGATCCGAGGAGGATTTTATCTTGCCTACGAAGGCAATATTTACAACAATTCCCTGTTTGACTCCGAAGCCAGGCTGCCGCTAGGCATCGCCCCGACCACATTCACGAATGGTTCGCCAGTCCTTGGGCCAGACGGTTCTGCCATTGCAATAACCGGGATCCCGGGATGTAACGACACGGATACCTCGCAAGGTAAATACAGCTGCTTGGTAGGGCGGCCGATCAGCCAGGTCCTCCCGTTCCTTGTTCAGATCAATGCAGCGATGCAGTCGGCGTTTGCGAATTTCACGAGCTTCAATCCGAACGCCACGCCAAGCGAATTCAAATCGAAACTTGGCGAGGGTGAAACTGTATACAGCGGTGACTATAAGGTCCCATACTCGATGCAGTTTAACATCGGTTTCCAACAGGAATTGTTCAAAGGGCACGTGCTCTCCGTCGATTACGTACGTCTTCGCGGCGTTCATACTCCAATTCAATTCGTAGACCTGGAGGGCCGAAGAGATGCTCGCTTCTTTAATGAAGATGCTGCTCGGGCTGCGATCGGAAATCGTATCGGAGTCGCACCGACCGCCGTTAACCCGACGACAATTGCGACGTGGCTCGCTACGCAACCCGCCTCCACGAGCATAGCTACTTTTAGTTCTGGTTCAAACCTATCCAGGATTTTAGTAGATGATAACGTCTGGCCAGGCCAGACAAATCTGACAAATGCTCGTGTCCAGACAGGGGGCTTCTCACTCTATCAGGGAATTCAGGTGTCGCTTCGTGGAAGATTCGGTAACGACTTTTTTAAGGTGCTTAGCATTGGCGATCACAATTTGATCGGCGAGACCAGTTATACGGTGGGCTATGCTTTAGCAGAAAACAAGGCGACCAGCGGTATTGGGCGTCCTGAATTCCTTGCCAACGCCGTAGATAACCGGAATTTCAATCAGGCGTATGGTCCGAGCGCCCTTGATCGACGCCATATCCTGACGATCGATCTGTCCAATAAGTTGATCGGTGGATTCCGTTTAGATCAGAGGTACTTTTTTAGAACGCCGACACCGTTGAATTTGACGATTCCAAATAACCGTAGTGCAAGCGGAATATTTACTTCGGATTTCAACGGAGACGGAGGCACCGGTACGACCCCGCGTGGCGACTTACTGCCGGGTACGAACATCGGTTCGTTCGGGCGTAGGATCCGCAACCTGGCGGAACTTAACCAGTTTATTGGTAACTACAATAATCAATTTGCCGGC
>Ga0268264_10002000_pt1 | contig 18308 bp, 17 predicted proteins | sample KBSSwiS32_FD_190357 | JGI IMG/M metagenome (GOLD analysis project Ga0268264, IMG submission 190357) | Switchgrass rhizosphere microbial communities from Kellogg Biological Station, Michigan, USA - KBS Switchgrass S3-2 (SPAdes) (version 2) | ecosystem: Host-associated > Plants > Roots >...
TGCCACGAAAGGACGACGGGGGAGGAGCTGGTTCGCCAAGCGGCGGGCCGGCGGATCGACGCTTTCGTCGCTGGAGTAGGAACTGGAGGGACGGTGATCGGCGTCGGCCGGCGGCTGCGGCGAGATATTCCTCGGGTTTGGATCGTTGCGGTGGAGCCCGCGGAATCCCCCGTGATGAGCGGTGGGGCTCCCGGTACGCACGGCATTTCGGGGATTGGCGACGGGTTCATCCCGGCCCTCGCGAGCGACGGCCGCGGAGGGGTTAATCCGCTTATCGACGAGGTGATCTGCATTTCGACCGCCGACGCGCTGGCCGCGGCCCAGGACATTCGCACGCGTCACGGTTTCTGCGTCGGCGTCTCCTCGGGCGCCAACTATCTCGCGGCCCGGCGGCTCGCGGAGCGTTTTCCGACGGTCGCGACGATCTTTCCGGACGGCTACACGAAATACCAATCCCGCGGCCTCACCCATTGCGCGCCGGGCAGCTGCCCGTACGAGCACAGCCTGCCGGTGTGAGGGGCGTCTACCGCAGGCAACCCGATCAGAATCCCAATGTCCCGTTCTCCCGGGCAAAAGCGAGTTGCTGTCCGAGCGGATCGCGCGGATAAGAGATCGCGACGTCCACGATCTCGCCCGAGTCGTCGCGAACGGGGTTCAACTCGGCGTAGACGCCGGAAAAATAGGTCGGGATCTCCAACCGGCGATAGCGGGCGATCACGTCGTCGCGCACCGCCGGGTCGAAGTGGATCGCATAGCGCTCGACCAGGCGACGGCCCGCTTCGACGTCGCCCGTCGCCTTGATCCGCATAACTTCCGAAAGCAGCCGGCCGACCGCGGCGCGTGCGGCGCCGAAATCTCGGATGTCGATGTACCAATGGCCGTTCCTCTCGAACCGGACGAACGCTCCCTGCTCGATCAGATAGGTCACGATCAGCTGGCGATTTCGGTCGTGGTCCTCTTCGATCGTTTCGCCCTCCGGATAGCGGTTGAGCGTGCTCAAACCCAGCCGGGCAAGCTGGCGATACGACTCGCGGCCGACCTCTTCGACGTCGTCCACGCCCAGCTCGCCGAGCTTCGGGTCGAAGCAGTGCCAATAAGCGACCAGGTCGGCGCGCGTCTCTTCGAGGGTGGAATAGACCTCGGCAAGGTGGACGCTCGGGTCGCCCTCGACTTCGCAGCGGCCGGAGCCATGGCCGAGGATCTCGTGGAGCGCCACGTGCAGCTCGTGAGCGATCCTGCCCCAGCGGGCAAACGCCTCCACCTGCTCCGGATCGGGCGAGAACTCTTCGGCGACCGCGCTCCCTCGGACGCTGCCGATCGCCGCCATCGAGGAGGAAAACAGCATGCTCTTCGAGCCGCGCGTGGCGCGCAGCTCCTCTTCGTTCGGCAGGTTGACGCCGATTGCCGAGGCGTGAAAATCACCGGTCGCGACGATCGTTTCCGCCGCCTTGCCGACCGGCGCGATCACTTCGAGCTTCTTCCACCGGTCGTCCCAAGGCATCCGGTGCTCGAAGTAGAGCGCGTTCGCGGCGATCCCCCGCATCAGTGGATCGAGATGCCGGTCGCGCACGGTGACCACCATCTGCGCCGACCCTTTTGCGCCCCGGGCGTCGCGATAGACCTCGATGAATCCGGCGGCGAAATCGATCTCGCCGTCGCTTTCCAGCCAGAGCGTGTTGTAGGCGAGCCAGTCCTCGGGCGCCCCGGTCTCGAAAAAGTGGGCGAGCGCGCGAAGGGCGGCGGCTTGAGCCCTAGGCGCATGCTCCGCCGCGGCGCGCAGCTCGCGGTTCGCGGCGGCCAGTTCCTCGGCGTAGAGCCCGGGAGGAATCTTCCCGTCGGCGGTTCCCGCGCGGTAGACCTCTTCGATCAAAACGCCGTCGCGCTTCACGAGCCGAGAGTTGAGCGGAAAACGTTCGGCGAAGCCCTCGAGATCCGCGAGCCGCACGCCGGAATAGAGATTGGTGGCCGAGGCCTCCAAGCGGTCGAGCCCGTCGGGCGGATTCTTTTCCGTCAGCATCGCGGCGTAACTCGGGTCGAAAAGGGGAGCCTCCAGCTCGGCGAGCCACCGGTCGAGCTCTTCGCCGGTTCCGAGCGCCGCCCCCATCGCCCGCGCATGGTTCGCCGCATAAGCGAGATCGGCGGCGGTCAGGTCGGGCAGAAACTTCCGCCCCGTCGAGTCGTTCCGGTTGCCGCCGTTGGCGAAGAACAGCCTCGCGTAGTCCAGGATCGGCCTCTTGAACGCCTGCGGCAGCCGTTCCGGCACCTCGACCAGCGCGCCGAGCAGGCGCTTGGCGGAAAGCCCATAGTCCGCCATCTGGTCGTAATAGATGGGATCGAGCTGTACCGCCGCACGCACCAGATGCCAGGCGACGAGCTTCTCGTCCCGGGAGAGAGCCGCGAAGCTCGGCGCTTCGAGCTGAATGAACGAACGGTCGCCGAGGCGGAGAACCTCGGCGTTGGCGGTTTCGGTTTGGGTGTGGGGGGCCGTGGGCATCTTAAATCTCCGGAGTTCGTGGCAGGAGAACGGTACCACCACCCCGGGTCTCGATGAGCCGGCCACCTCACCACCCACGGCATATACTTTTGGCATGGCCAATGCGCCCCGGCAGGACAGTGGGGGAATCAACATTTCCCAATCGCAAATGGGAGAGCAGCCCCCTGCCTTTCCGCGCCTGAACACGCCTTCCGTCTCCGGTGCTCTTTCCCGTGCTGCGCCGCTCGGCGACATTCTGCCGTTTGTGCTCGTGCGGGAGCTCTTGGTAGACCATCGGGAGTATGGAGAGAACAGAGGGGGCGAGATCGGACGACTCTCGGGGCCGACGGACGGTACCTCGAAGCCCGCGCTTGTTTGGGTGTCCGAGGTCCAGAAGCTGTTCGATCCAAGAAGAGTGCTCCAGCTCCATGGCCGCCTGCTGATTCTCGGCCTCGCGCATCTGGAGCCCCAGCTTGCGGAGTACCTCGAAGCACAGGACGGTTTTCTCTCCGCGCTCCGCTCCGAGCTCAAAGAGCCGTTCGAGTCTCTCCTCCTACGGCAAGTCGAGGCTCCAAAGCCTGTCGAAGTTCCTTCTGGCCCGCCCCCGATCAACGACCCGACTCCCCTCCACCTCGACAGCCCCGCACTCGACGATCGCCTTGGCCGTCGCGGATTCGCCCGCGCACTCGCGATCCGGTTGGAGCGGATTTGGCGCGAGATGAATCCTGAGAATCGCCCGGCCGACCGACCGGTGCCGCAGGGAAGCTTTGTGCTCCATCTGCATGGGCCTTGGGGATCAGGGAAGAGCTCGGTTCTGGAGATGCTGAGAGACGAGCTGCGGCCAAAAGGACGGGCGCCGGCCCCAACGGTGGCCTCGCCCTGGGTGGTGGTCGATTTCAACGCCTGGCAGAACCAACGGCTCGATCCTCCCTGGTGGCCTTTGCTCGACGGGATCATTCGTCAGTCGGCGCGACAGGTCTCTTGGGGGCGGCGCATCTGGCTCAAACTGCGTGAGGGGCTTTGGCGGTTCACCACCAAGCGACGAGACCTGCTGATCTTCACTTTCGTTGCCTTGACCGTTGGCGTGCTGGGCTACCTCTTCCTGCGGCCCGCGATCGTCGCGCAGTTGGAAAAGCCGTTGGGCGAGACGGGCGAGGTAGCGGAAAAAGTCACCGACATCTTGGGGCTTCTCACCCTGGTGGGCGGCTGGTTGTGGTTCGGCAGCCGCTCGCTGATTTCCGGTTCGGCTCGCGCTGCACAAAGCTTCCTCGATTCGGCGGCCGATCCGATGGATCGCATTCAACGCCATTTCCAAAGGATGGTGCGCACGATCGATCATCCAATCGCGGTGTTCGTCGACGATCTCGATCGGTGCCAGGCGAGCTACGTCGTGCAGTTGCTCGAAGGGATTCAGACGCTCTTTCGCGATCCGCGCGTGGTCTACGTGATCGCGGCCGACCAGCGTTGGCTGCACGCCTGTTTCGAGAAGACCTACGAGGCGTTCGCCGAAAGCGTGCATGAGCCGGGGCGGCGGCTCGGCTCGCTGTTTTTGGAAAAAGCGTTCGAGATCTCGGTCGCGTTGCCGGAGCTGTCGCCCGGCGTGCGGGCCGGGTATTGGCGTTTTCTGCTCAGCGGCGATCCGGCCCAGACCGATGAGCGCCTGGCGGCGCTCGAACAGGAGGCGCGGGCCGAGTTTCGCCATGACCGGAGCGAGCAGCAGGTGGTCGCGCGGCTGGAAGAAAGCCAGGGTGAAGCCGAGGCCGCCGACCCTGTCCGTGCCCAGGCGCGGCGCCAGGTCGCGGTCGAGCGGCTCGCGAGCGCCGAGATAGAAAAGAAGGTGTCCGCCTTCCTCCTGCCGTTCGCGCCGCTGCTCGAACCGAATCCCCGTTCGATGAAACGGCTGCTGAACGCCTACGCGATCCGGCGCGATCTCGCGATTCTGTCGGGTCTCGACGTCCTTGCTCATGAGGGACGTCGGAGGAAGCTCGCGCTCTGGACGATTCTCGCGCTCCGTTGGCCCGCGCTCGAAGACTTCCTGCGGGAGAAGGCCGGAGGCGACGACTCCGAGCCGAGCGCCGAGGTCGCCGCTCTGCTCGCGAGCAGTGAGCTGAAAGAGGTGGTCCTGGCCCCCGACCTTGGCGGTCCGCTCACGCTCGACGATTTGAAGGAGTTGCTCGGTTTCGGCCCGGTGGCCGCCGAAAAGCCGTAGTGGATTGCCGCAAGGCGGCGTGAAGCGAAAATCTTTGCCGCTCTGCGTCGTTGACAGCGGCGCTCACGCCTTCTAGGCTCCGCCAGCCTTTTTCCTGCATCAGCCCGCATGGCACCCGTCTCTCCGGTGGTGGTGGTGGAGAGGGAGCCGTGCTCCATTCGAATCTCACCCGAGGAGGGACCCCATCATGGCCGCAACGACTGGCAACGCCCCGAAGAACATCACCTGGATCATTTGCCTCGTCCTGTACGTCGTGGCCCTGGTGGCCCACTTCGGGATTGTCCACGTCGATTCCCAGATCGCGGTCTGGTCGTGGATCCTCGGCTTCGGCCTGCTATTGGTGGCCGTGAAGGTCAAGGGGCTGTAGCCTGGCTGCCCCGCCCTACCCATCCTCTTTCCCGATAGCGAGCAGCTCTTCGGTCCGTGCGGCCGATAGCGCCGTGATGATCTCGCGATCGAGCGTGGCGGGTGGGGCGGCGCCTTTCCAGCGGGCTTGGTACAGGGTCTTCCACGCATCGCGGTAGGCAATCCAGGCGCGTTGGGCGTCGCGCAGTTCTTCGTGACGGATCTTCTCGGTCTCTTGGCAGTAGTCGCACTTTTCGAACGCCTGGCGCGCTTTGCCGAACGCCTGGTTGAGCCGGTCGTCGGCGGCCTTCGCGGCGGCGGCGTCCGCCGCTTTCGCCCGCGTCTTGGCGTAGCTTTCGAGCGTGGCGACGAACGCCGTCGAGATTTCCTGCGTGGCGCCGGAGACGACCGAAGGGTAGATCGTGCCGCCTCGGTTGACCTCGGCAATGCGCAAAGCGTCCGCTTCGGCGAAGGCGTCAGCTGCCTTGCGCAGAGCGGCGAGCGCTTTTTTACCGGCTGGATCGAGCGATTTTTCGATGGCGGCGATCCGGGCTTCGATGAGCGGGGCGGCGCGATCGTTTTCGAGCTGCTGGCAGACGCTCATGCCGTAGCCGCTCGTCAATTCCTTACAGTAGTCGAGGTCCTCCGGCGCTTTCGCAGCCCGCATGCCGGCGATGTGTTCGAGCATGCCGGTCACTTCCGCCTGAGCGATCCCCTCCTCCTCCGCCTTGCAGAGAAAATAGGTCGCCGCGTCGTAATCTCTTCGGACGCCCCAGCCGTTCGCGAAGATCATCGCGAGAACTTGGCTGCTGTCCGCCCGGGTCAGGCAGCAGCGCCGGGCCAGATCGAAATTCTTCGACTGGCCGTTGATTCCGTAGAGGTAGTCGGTGCAGGCCAACGTCTCGGATTTGAACAGGTTCGCGTCCGCCGGGGAGGCGACGGCTTCAGGGCCGGGCTTCCACCGCGCGATTTGGGTGCAGGCCGTGCGATCGTCGTCTTGCGCGGCAACGGGGAGGGCGGCGAGCGCCGCCATGAACAGAAGGAAGCCGAGATTTCTGCGAAATCGGAGTGGGAGCATCATTCCATCCACGAATGGCTTTAATTGGGTGGGGCTGGCGGTTCCAGCACGGCCTCGGCGATTTCCAGTGCGTTGATCACGCCGCCGCGGGTGAGATTGTCCATCACCGCCCAGATCCAGGTCCCGCCCGCCGGTCCGGCGTCGCGGCGGACGTTGCCGACCAGGATTTCGGTCTCGCCGGAAGCGTCGATCGGCCCGAGCAGCTTGGGGTTGTCGGAGAGCATGAGGTGGGGATGCCGGCCGAGCGCTTTGCGCAGCGCGGGGCCGCCCGGATCGTTCGCCATGCGCACCCAGAGGCTCGCCGATACGCTGTGGAGGATGCCGCCTTGGATGATTTCGAGCGCCACCGGCGGCTCGCCCGCGAGCACCTCGCCGAGCTGGGCCGCGAGCAGGTCGGGCTCGTGCCGCGCGGGGAGGAGGTTGAACGCCAACTGTTGGCCGAAGACGGGGGTCTTTTTCCGGCCGCCCATCGTGTAGATCCGCCGCGTATCCTCGAAAAGCTCCTGGAGGCCCGGCTCGCCGTGCATCGAGGCGGGTTGGATCACCGTCGCCACGGCCTCTTCGACGCCGAAGGCGCGCAGAGGTTGGAGCAGGTGGGCCAGGAGGATTACCGCGGGGTGGGGAGAGAGGAAGACCGATCCCGGCTTGAGCGCCACGGAATTGACGCCCGCGACGACGGTGCGCCCCGAGCCGGCCTCCGCGTCGGGCGCCAGCACGACCGCGGTGGTTGCACTCGGCCGGTGCTTGAGGACCTCTCTCGTCTCTTTGGCGGTACCGCAGAAAAACGCCAGCTCCGAGGTGTCCAGCTCCCCTTCCTGCCAGCGGCCGACGAACGCGGCGGCGCCCGCTACGTCGGTCAGGTTGCCGACCTCTTCCTCGTCGGTGGTGAGCAGCAGCGGGTCGCGCTCCGCGAAAGCCGGTCGTGCGCCGAGACGCTCGCGCAGCTCTTTGCCCAATAGGGTCGCGGGATGGAGGATCGCGTACTTGCTCACGCCGAGGCGCCCTCGCTCGAAACGCTCGAAGGCGGCGGGGGCGCCGGTTCGTCCGGGGGCGACTCTCGTTTCGGCCAGAGGCGTCCGGCGACCCCAGCGAGCGGCCCCGAGCTGGTGTAGAGGATCGCGATCGCCAAGAACGTCGCGCGTGGCAGATAAAAAATGGTCAACACGATCGCGGCGATCGGCACGAACGCGCGATAGCTCCACCGTTTGGCTTTGCCGACCGCCTTGAAGCTGCGGTAACGAAACGTCGAGACCATCAGCAGGCCGATCACGACCAGGGCGACCGCCGTGATCCACTGGAGGGGGCGCTGATAATCCGGATTCAAATCCGGCACGAAGAAGAGGATCGAGCAGATCGCGCCCGCGGCGGCCGGCGCCGGCAGACCGACGAAGTAGCGAACGTCGACGATCTTGTGCTGGACGTTGAAGCGCGCGAGGCGGGTCGCCGTGCAAACCAGATAGAACATCGGCAGCAGCCAGGCATCGCGCGGCGAGAGCGCCTCAATGCCCCAGAGATAGGTGAGCAGGGCGGGCGCGGCGCCGAACGTGAGCACGTCGGCGAGCGAGTCGTACTCCTTGCCGAAGTCGCTCTCCGTGCCGAACGCCCGGGCGATTCGGCCGTCGAACGCGTCGAGCACGCCGGCGATGAAGACGAGCGACGCCGCTTTGCCGAATTCGCCGCGCAGGCCGGAGATCACCGCGTAGAACCCCATCACGATGTTGCCGATCGTAAACAGACTGGGCAGCAGATAGGCGCCCCGGCGCAATTGGGCGCCCCGGCGCGAAACCGGCGCGGTCGCCGCGAGCGGTACGTCTTCGCGGATCGGCGAACCCGATGGAGCGCTCACGGGTTCGCCCCCGCGCTCTCCCGAGGTACCGCGACGGCGGTTTCGCCGTTCTTCATCCGATCGCCTACGCGAACCTTCACCTCGTAGCTTTCGGGCACCAGCAGATCGACGCGCGAACCGAACTTGATCAGCCCGAGCGCCTGGCCGCGATGGACGCGCTCGCCCGGCTTCAGGTAGCAGACGATCCTGCGGGCGACCAGGCCGGTGATCTGGCGCACCCCCACGAGGTCGCCGTTCGGGCGCTTGAGCACCGAGAGGTGATTTTCGTTCTTCAGATCCGCATCGCTCCGGTAGGCGGGAACCATCTTGCCGCGGGTGAGGCTCGATTTGACCACCTCGCCGGCCGTTGGCACCTTCTGGACGTGGACGTCGAACACCGAGAGAAACGTCGCGACGCGGTGGAAGCGCCCTGGGCCGATCTCCGGCGCCTCGATCACGTCGACTTTCAGGACTTTGCCGTCGGCGGCGGCGAGGATCACGTCGCCAGGACCTGCGAAATGGCGCGCCGGGTCGCGAAAGAACAGCAGGACGAGAACGGCCAGCACGAGGAAGCCCGTGGCGGTTCGGGGATTACCCAGCAGGAGCAAGACTCCGCCGAGGAACAGAAACGGGAGGACGAAGGGCCAGCCTTCTCGCGCAAAGCTCATGTAAGTTCGATCTCGGTCCGATTCTTGAGAAGTGAGAGGGCCGCAGGAGCCCTAGAAAAGTTCCACAGGAGACCCGGGGGAGGCGCAACTCTAAACGAACCGGGCATTTCGCGACAGGCCGGCTCGGAGGTCTCGCTCGACCTCGGGCTACGCCGTCCGGGTCTCCCGGGGGCGTTCTCTAGACCGCGACCAGGCTTTCGCGATGCTCGCGGACCACCTGTTCCATTCGGTCCTTGAGCACCAGCTTATGGAGCTTGATCTTTTTCTCTTCGATCTCGTCGTCTTGGGAGGGGAGGGAGAGGTGGTACAGCTCCTCGAGCCTCTTCTCGGCCGCCTGGTGCTCGTCGTGGAGGCGGCGGAACTCGTCGTCCGTGCGCAGCAGCTCCTCTCTCAAGGCGTCGGTCTGGGGCATGGCGGTGTTCCTCCTAAAGGTGGGTGGGATGACGCCCGCGCGGCCGGGAGGGCCGGGGGCAAAAGATCGGGCGAAGTTGCAGGCGAAAGGTTCGCCGGTGAGAGTCTCGTCGCCGCGGATCCGGGTGGGGAACCGGGGCGGGGAGATCTTTGGGCCTTGCATTGCGGAATGGATGATAGGAGCAGGATAGCACCCGATTTCGGGGGCTTCAAGAGAAGCGGAAGGGGTCAAATCGCCCGGGCATAGACGAAAGCGTTCGAGCCGTCGCGATAGTACGCCTTGCGCTCTCCGGCGAGGCGGAAACCGACCCGTTCGTAGAGTGCGATCGCAGGGGTGTTGTCGGCCCGGACTTCGAGAAAACAGCGGGCGAGCGAACGGATGGCAAGCTCGGCGAATCCGGCTTCGAGCAGCCGGCGCCCCAGGCCGTGCCGCCGGGCCGCCGAACCGACCGACAGGCGGAGCAGCTCGGCCTCGTCGGCGACCGTGCGAAACGAGGCGTAGCCGAGGGCGGCATCGCGGGGCGGGGCCGCCACCAGCACGAACGAACCGGGGAAGCGCAGCTCGGCGGCCAGCGTTTCGAGCGCCCAGGGATCGGGGAATCCCTCCACTTCGAGCTCCAGGATCGCCCTCAGGTCGTCGTCGGTCGCCGGGCGGATCGCGATCTCGTTCAATCGCGGGATTCTCCGGCGGCGATCCCGGCAAGGGTACCCTCGCGAGGTTTGGGCAACGTCGCGGCGGGCGGTCGGGCATAGAGCGGCCGGGTGAGCGCGAGCGGATCCCAAACCGGAAGCTCCGCCGACGCGAGACGAAGCGCCACGGGGGCGAGCGGCCCGGGCTCGATCGCGGAAAGACCCGGCGGCCAGCTCGGTCCGGATACCACCTGGCCCAGGCCGAAACCGACCACGAACGCCGGGGCGAACCGCTCGAGCGCCGCGGGCGCCAGCGTCTCGCTCGGGGCCAGCTCTATCGGAGCCGCCCCGGCCCGGAACGGCTGCACCGTCCACTCGCCGCGTAGCGCATCGACCGCACCGAGCGCCAGGCTTTCCTCGGGAGCGCACGCCGCGAGCACCCGCAGTGTGGGGAGCGCGGCGGCGGGAATCCCCAGCGCCTGATGAAAACCGAACGCGGTGGCGAGCCCGATGCGCAATCCGGTGAAGCTCCCCGGGCCGGAGAGCGCGAGCAGGCCTTCGAGGTCCCCCGGCTTCTTGCCCGCCTCTTCGAGCACCTCGCGGATCAGCTGCAGCAGGCGGGTGGAGCTGCGCTCGACCACCTCGTCGCGGGCGGCGAGCAGGCGGACGCTCTTGCCAACCTCCCCCAGGGCGACGCTGACCCGAGGGGAGGCGGAATCGATCGCGAGCAGCAGCATGACGCGGAGAAGTATAGGAGGTGCGCCCGCTATACTTCCTCGCCGTGTCCGCCCCAGCGCCCCCAGCGACCATCTCGACCAATCTCACCCCTATGCTCCGGCAGTACCTGGAGATCAAGGCGGTGCATCCGGAAGAGATCCTGCTCTACCGGATGGGCGACTTCTTCGAGCTGTTCTATGACGACGCGGTGCGCGCGGCGCCGATCCTCGAAGTTCAGCTGACCGCGAGAAACCGCGGGTCGGAGAACGAAGCGCCGATGTGCGGCGTGCCGCACCACGCGATCGAGAGCTATATCGCGAAGCTTCTCGCGGCGGGACTCCGGGTGGCGATCTGCGACCAGGTAGAAGACCCGGCGCAGGCCAAGGGCCTGGTCCGCCGCGAAGTCACCCGGATCGTCACGCCGGGCACGATCTCCTCCCCCGATCTGCTCGACGGCAAAGAGGATAACTACCTCGCCTCGATCGCCTGGGCGGGCGAGCAGGGCGCCGCCGCGTTCCTGGACGTTTCGACCGGCGCGTTCTTCATCCGCCGCTTCGCTTCGGTCGAAGAAGCGGTCGAGCAACTCGCGACCCTCGCCCCCCGCGAGGCGCTGTTCGAAGAGGGGACCTTGCCGCGCGCGATCCTCGATCAGCTGGAACGGGAGTGCCCCTGCCGCACGCCCTTGGGCGGCGACCGGCGGTTCGACCCGCGCCGCGCGGCGGAGCTGCTCACGCGGCATTTCGGCACCGCGAGCTTGCGCGGATTCGGCCTCGACGAAGGGGAGCCCGCGGTGCTCGCCGCGGCCGCGGCGCTCGCCTACGGGCGGGAGACGCAGCGGAACGATCTCGCCCACGTGCGCCACCTCGCGATTCGGGAGCCCGGCGACCGGCTGATCGTGGATGCCACGACCCTCGCGAATCTGGAAGTCTTCGCGAGCCAACGCGCTTCCGCCGTGGGCTCGGGACGGCGGAAGGCGACGCTGCTTGGCGTTCTCGACCGGACCGCCTCGCCGCCGGGCGGGCGAACGCTCCGCGATTGGCTCGCCCGGCCGCTCTCCGATCCGCAAGCGATCGGCGCCCGCCACGTGGCGGTGGGCGAGCTGGTGGCCGACGAACCGCGCCGCGAACGTCTGCGCGCGGCGCTCGCCCGGTTGGGCGATCCGGAGCGGGTGCTCGCCCGGGCGGTGCTCGGCACGATGTCGCCGCGCGAGGCGGCCGCGCTCCGCGAAGGGTTGCGCGCCGCAGCCGAGGCGCTGGCCGAGATTTCTCCTGGGTACGCGGGCCTCCGGCCCGCCCTTGCGGGCGAGACGCCCGCGCACCCAGCCGCGGCTGACATTTCCCTTCTCGCCGAATTGGCCGCGACCGACCCGCTGCCGACTTTGTGGGCCGAGCTGACACGCCGGCTCGAAGAAGCTCCCGCTCCCTCCCCTTCGGACGGCGCGGTGATCGCCGCGGGGGTCGACCCGGAGCTCGATCGGTACCGCTCGCTCGCCCGCGACAGCAAGCAGCACATCCTGGCGGTCGAGCAGCGCGAGCGGGAGCGGACCGGGATTCCTTCGCTCAAGATCCGCTACAACCGGGTGTTCGGCTACTACCTGGAGATCACCCACTCGAACTCCGGCCGGGTGCCCGCGGATTACATCCGCAAGCAGACGCTGGTGAATGCAGAGCGGTACGTCACGCCGGAGATCAAAGAGCTGGAAGAGCAGATCCTCTCCGCCGACGAGCGGCGGATCGCGCTCGAACAGGAGCATTTTCGGGCGATCTTGGGGCTGATCTCGGCCTCCGCCGAGGGGCTGTCGCGGCTCGCCCGGAGCCTCGGCACTCTCGACGCGCTCGCCGCGTTCGCCGAGGTCGCCGCGCGGGGCCGCTACGTCCGGCCACAGATGACCGCGCCGGGCGGAATCTTAAGCATCCGCGAGGGGCGCCATCCGGTGGTCGAGCCGGCGAGCCGCGAGGCGTTCGTGCCGAACGACGCCGATCTCGATCCGGAGCTCGAGCAGATCGTCCTGCTCACCGGCCCGAACATGGGTGGAAAATCGACCTACCTGCGCCAGGTTGCGCTGATCGTCCTGATGGCGCAGGCGGGTTCCTGGGTGCCGGCCGACGCGGCGGAGATCTCCGTCTGCGACCGGATCTTCTCGCGCGTCGGCGCCTCGGACGACCTCGCGCGCGGAGAATCGACCTTCATGGTCGAGATGATCGAGACCGCGAACATCCTGCGCCACGCGACGGACCGCAGCCTGGTGATCCTCGACGAGGTCGGCCGCGGCACGGCGACGTTCGACGGTCTGTCGCTCGCCTGGGCGATCGTCGAGCATCTCCACGAGCATGGGCGGGCGAAGGTTCTGTTCGCGACTCACTATCACGAGCTGACGGAGCTGGCCGAACTGCTCCCCCGGGTGATCAACCGGACCATGGCGGTGCGCGAGTGGGACGAGAAGATCATTTTTCTCCGCCGCGTCGTTTCGGGGAGCGCCGACAAGTCGTACGGAATCCACGTCGCACGGCTCGCCGGTCTGCCGAACGAGGTGGTCGTCCGCGCGGCCGAAGTGCTCGCGAACCTCGAAGCGCACGAATACGACCTGACCGGCAAGCCGCGCCTGGCCAAAGGCGCGCGCGCCCCGGTTCCGGCGGGTAAGCCCGACCCGCAGATGTCGCTGTTCGCGCCCCCGGCCCAGGTGGTGGCCGAGATGCTCGCAGCCGCGAATCTCGATCAGATGACGCCTCTCTCCGCATTGAACCTTCTTCACTCGCTCAAGAGTAAGCTGTCGTCATGAATGCGCTCAGCCCAGCCGAGCCCGTCTGGGTCGGACTGCCCGGCCCGGAGCTGGATGGCCCAAGCGCCGGTCTGCTCGCCGAGCATCAGCCGGGCGGAATCGTCCTGTTCGGCCGCAACTGCGTCGAGCCCGAGCAACTGTTCGATCTGGTGCAGGCGATCCGGCGTGTCCTGCCGCGTGCGATCCTTGCGATCGACGCCGAAGGAGGCAGGGTCGACCGGCTGCGCCAGGTGGTCGCCCCGGCCCCCGCGGCCTCGTTCCTTGCCACGCAATTGCCAAGCTCTTCCATCGCCGCCGGCCGCGCAGTAGGACGCGCGCTGCGACTGTTCGATCTCGACGTCGATTTCGCGCCGGTAGTCGACCTCGATCGGGGTCTCAAGGGCAACGCGCTCGACGACCGCTGCTTGGGCACCCGGCCCGAAGAGGTGGTGGCCCGCGCCCGGGCGTTCCTCGCCGGGTTGCACATGACCGGCATTGGCGGCTGCCTCAAGCACTATCCAGGGCTCGGCGGAGCGGGGGAGGACACCCACCACGAAGGCTCGATCGTCCGCCTCAACCGCGAGCAGCTGGAAGACGATCTCGCGCCGTTCGACGCCCTCGGCGCGTTTGCTGGAGCCGTGATGATCTCTCACGCGGCCTACCCGGCCTACGACGCCAAGGCGATGCCCGCGACCCTGTCGCCCTGCATCCACCGCCTGCTCCGCCGCCGCTTGGGACCCAACGTCCTAGCGGTCTGCGACGACCTGGAGATGAAAGCGCTCGCCCCCTGGGGCGATCTCCCCGAGCGCACCGCGGCGGCCTTCGCCGCAGGTTGCGACGTCCTCCCGATCTGCCGCGACCTCGAGGCGCTCCCCGCCATCGCCGAGCGTCTCGCCGATCCGTCCCTCGAAACCCGTCACGGGGAAGCCCACAACCGGATCGAGCGCTACCGCAACCGCATAACCGCCCTGCGCGCCCCGCAAGACGCCCAAGCCTCGTGGGACGAGCGCCTGGCGGAAATTCGCGCCGACCTCGGCTCGCTCGCATAGTCGCCCCACCGGCAGCATCGTGGAGCCAAGCTTTTCCTGGGACCGCCGGCGTCCTCGCCGGCGCCTTTCGTCCGCTGAAATCCAACCGCGATAGCCGCCATCGTCCCGCAATCACCGTAATCGCGGCGAAATAAGCCGTCCCTGCGTCAGGGAATGATTCCCTGACCCAGAGAATCAATCCCTGGCTCAGGGAACCAGTCCCTACGCCAGGGAAAGATTCTCTACGCCAGAGAATCAATCCCTACGCCAGAGAATCGTTCCCTGGGCCAGGGAAACAATCCCTGCGCCAGAGAATCATTCCCTGGCGCAGGGACGGCTTATTTCCCCGCGATTACCAATTACTCGAAGGAAACCTTCGCATAGACCTCGGACAGCGCCAGCCGCGCACCGATCGAGGACAGCTCGACTTCGGCTTCGAGCCCGTGTGTCGTCGAGAACAACCAGATCCCGCTTTCCTGGCGCAGGAAACGATCGACCAACGGGCTCTCCTGCGAAACTAGCAGGTACTCGCGAAACGAAGGGATCGTCCGATAGTGCTCGAACTTCTTGCCGCGGTCGTACGCCTCGCTCGAAGGCGAGAGCACCTCGACGAGGACGGTCGGGTTGCAGAGGATGTCCCGCCGCCCGTCGGCGCCAAAAATCGGCTCGCCGCAAACCACCGAGAGATCGGGATAGGTATAGAGCCCCGAAGCCTCGACCCGGACCCGGAGGTCGCTGCCGTAGACTTCGCACGGGCGGTGACGAAGCTGGCCTCTCAGTTCGCCGACGAGATTGGCCGCAACCAGAGCGTGCTCACGACTGCCGCCCGACATCGCGAACATCTCGCCATCAAGGTACTCACTCCGCTCCTCGGCCTCCCGGTCAAGTGCGAGGTATTCATCCGGCGAGAGGTGTGGCTTGGGTTCAGGTTGCATGGTTAACAGATTCTCGCACGAAAGCCTCTAGGTGGCCGAGCCCCCACTCCGAGCCTTCACTTCCTCCTCCGTCAATCCATACAACGGCGGCGTCGGCACGTCGAGCATCGCGAGGTACTGGTAGATCTGGCCGCGGTGGTGAATCTCATGCTCGATCATCGAACGGAGCCATTTCCAGACCGGGATCGCGGCGCCTCCAGGGGTCTCGCAGCGGGCGGCGAGGTCGTCAGGGCTTAAGGCTCGCAGGATCTCGATCGTTTCGGCGTGCATCCGGTCGAGGTAGGCGAGTACGGCGTCGCGTCCTTCGGCCAATTCGCGGCCGTGGCCGGGGTAGCGGCTGGGGAGGCAGCGGGCGTTTTCGGCGAACATGTGGCGCTCGATCGCGCCCAGGTGGCGGAGCAGGTCGCCTAGCGTGAACTTGCCCTCACGCCAGGTCCACTCGATCTGCTCGGGCGGAATGCACAGAGCCACGCGGCGGGTCCGCTCCCGGACCTTCTCGAAGTAATCGAGGAGCGCGTCGATGCTGGGAATCTCGGATCGGCTCATGGTCGTCCCTTCTTGCAGCCTGCCTGAGGAGCGAGTGGTGGTGTCGGCTTAGACTTTGCTACGCTAGATGTTATGAGCGAGCTGATTTTTGAGGTTACCCAGGAGCAGGATGGCGGCTTCGTTGCCGAGTGCTTGACCGAGAACATCTTTACCCAAGCCGATACTTGGGAGCAATTGCGTGTTCACGTTCAGGAGGCCACTGAGGCCTTTCACTTCGACCGCCCCATGCCCAATGGGAGAAAGGCTGATGAACGAAATGCCTTGGCCACCAAAATATCCAAGTGAAGGCCATCTTTTTGGCGGTGCCGAGACCATGGCAAGCAGCATCGAAATCCTTGCTCCATCCTTTCTCGAGGAGCTGGCTGAGTCAGCACTCTTGAGCCTTGAACAACAGGCAAAGGGCGAGGGATTTAAGGTTGTACACCGGCAGCGATCTCCTGAAGATCCGAACATCTATATCGGGGTTGGGAAGGAAGTTACACTATCCGCTCTCGCCGAATCTCTGAGATCCCTCTCGCTCTCCCTTCCGCCGCTGGCAACTCGGAGTAATCAAAAACTCCGCCCACTCATGATTTACGTCTACGATCAGGCGCAGCCAGCTATTTGCTTCAGACTTCCAGAGGATATCGATGCCAGTCTGAGTCATTTTGACCGATGATCGGAGTGCATACGTACCCCTCCTACCCCAAGAACCCCAGATCGGGCCGCGCGAAGCGGCCGAGGTTGGGAAAGACGTCGACGAGGTTACCGGACGCCACGCCGAACCATTTCGCCAGCGTCGCCGAGTACTCGTCGACCGAGGTGGTGGGAATCCAGCGCCCCTCCTCGGTGTCGTCCGGGCCTTCGATCGCGAGCGTAGGCATCGCGCCGTAAATGTCTCCTCCCTGGACCCCTCCTCCGACGACGAAGTGGTGGCCTCCCCAGCCGTGGTCGGAGCCGTCGTCATTGGCGGTATAGGTTCGGCCGAAGTCCGAGGCGGTAAACGACGTCACCTGTTGGGCGACACCCATCTCGACCGTCGCCTGGTAGAAGGCGGACAGCGACTGGTCGAGCTCGGCGAGCAGCTGAGCTTGCGGGTTCAGCTGGTCGCCGTGGGTGTCGTAGCCGCCGGTCGCGACGAAGAAGATCTGGCGCTGTTGCTCGAGCGGGCTCCTGGCGCCGATCAGCCGGGCGACCATGCGCAGCTGGCGGCCGAGGTCGGTGTCGGGAAATTCGGTGACCAGCGGGGGAATTCCATTGATCGCGGCGCCGAGCATCTCGCCGTTGTCGATCGCCCGCTTCTTGATTCCGGCGTAGGCGCGCTCGAACAGGTTGGAGTACGGCGTTTCGAGCAGGCTCTTGATCGCCCGCGAAGAGGGATCGGCGAACGGCCCGGTCTCGTAGCCGTCGAGGCCCAGTGCCCCTTCGGTCGAGACCTGATACTGCGTGACCAGGTTACCGACCTGAAACGTGTTCGTTCCGGCGACCGAAATGCTCATCGAGATCTGCGCGTTCGAGTTCAAATTGCGCAGCAGATCGGCCATTCGGCCGCCCCAGCCGGAGATCGCCGGCCGGTCGGGGAGCGAGGTCATCCAGTGCACCGTCTGGTCGCTGTGGGAAAAGAGCTGCGGCGGCAGAGCCGCGCTGCCCATCAGGTAGTCGTCGCGCGTAACCGGGGCGACCAGCGGGCCGACGTTCGCGAGGATCGCGGCGTGGCGTTGGGCGAAAAGGTTGCGAATCCCACCAAGGCTCGGGTGCAGGCCCCAAGAGCGGCCATCGGTATGAAGGGGCGCGATCGGCAGCAGGCTCGCCCGAGGGAGCGCGAGCGTGCCGCGTGCCGCCGCGTAGTCGTTGTAGTCGAGCGTCCCGGTCGGCACGATCGTGTTGTTGCCGTCGTTGCCGCCGTAGAGGAAAACGCAGACGAGGGCCTTGTAGTCGCCCGCGTTGAACCGGGGAAGCGAGGCGGCCGCGGCGACGCGCGACAGGTCGAACACGGTATTGGCGAGCGCCGCGGTGCCGACCGCGGTGCAGGCGGTGCGCAGAAAGTCGCGGCGGGAGATTTCGGCTCGGGTTTTCATTGGCGGCATCTCCTACTTCTGGATCACGAATTCGGGCGAGGTGGCGATCAGATGGACGGCGGCCTTCACCCGCTCTTCCGTTTCGGACGGAGGGATCTCGGTGATCGCCTGGATCAAGATCGAGCGCATGGTAGAGGACATGCCGTTCGCCATTAGAAGCAAATTCAACCGATCGATCAGCTGGGTCGGATTGCCGGCGAGCGGCAGGATCTCCGAGTAGTCGGGCGAGACCTGGTCGAGATCGTACGAGACGCCGCGATAGACCGTGTCGCGGAAGAAGTTCGCGTTGCCGATCGCCGTGGTCTCGGTGGTGATCTTGAACTCGGGGGCCACCAGTCCGGCATCCGCGGTGGCGCCGGGCAGGACGTAGCTCGGCTCGAAGAAATTGAACACCGTGGGCGCGCGCAGCGGGTTCTGGCCGAGCCCGTATTCGGGGCTTTCGAGGTTCCAGATCCGGAACTTGGCCGAGGGGGCCGTGGCGCGGAACGCGCGCAGAATCTGGCCCAGGCGGACGATCGGTTCCTTCTGCTTGCCGAACCCCTGCTGCGTGGTCACCGTCTCCGCGCGCGCTTCGTAATCGAGCAGAATCGCGCGGAGCACCGCCTTCATGTCACCTCGGACCCCAACG
>Ga0268264_10002001_pt1 | contig 18301 bp, 17 predicted proteins | sample KBSSwiS32_FD_190357 | JGI IMG/M metagenome (GOLD analysis project Ga0268264, IMG submission 190357) | Switchgrass rhizosphere microbial communities from Kellogg Biological Station, Michigan, USA - KBS Switchgrass S3-2 (SPAdes) (version 2) | ecosystem: Host-associated > Plants > Roots >...
CGCATGTCGGCTGCAACCTGCTGTTCCTCGCGGAGGTCCTGTCCGCCTTGGCCGATGCCGGCATTGCCGCGCCGGTCCTGTTCCGTGCGAGCGAGATGGACAAGCTCGACCGGATTCTCGCGCACGGCACCGATCGTGCCGGCTATCCGGGCGCGCGGCTGTGGACCAGCGAGAGCGTGCCGGGAATCGCGCTGCCGCACGAGGACGTCATCCTGGCCACGACCGAAGACGATATCCGCCGCGGCGAGCGCGAGCCCGATTTCTCGACCTCGTTCAAGAAGTTCGGGCTGTTCGGCGAACCGCTGCTGCTCGTTTACGATGCGCGCGCGCTCGAGCATCTGCACGACAAGCATTACCGGTTCCGCGCGCCCGCTCGCAAAGGCGATGCGCTTCTGGCGACGATCGAGGTCGACCTGCAGGGTGAGATCCCCGGCTGGTTCTCGGCGGAGGACGGTGCTTGCTATCGGCGCCTCGTCGGCGAGATGCTGGATCGCCGGCCGGCCCCGGCGCGAATCGTCGAGGTCGGCTGCTGGGCGGGACGCTCGACGGCGTGGATCGCGAGGCTTTGTACCGCGCGCGGCGCTCGGCTGGTCGCGGTCGACCATCATCGCGGATCGAGCGACGATTATGACGCGCGCTATCGCGCGCTGCTGTCGGGCCAGGACGTCCCCGCGCTGTTCCGGCAGCAGATGGCGGCACTCGGCGCCGATGTCCGGCTGCTGCAGGCGGACTCGACAGCGGCGGCGCAGTCGTTCGCGCCGGCGAGCCTCGATCTCGTCTTCCTCGACGCCTCGCACGACCGGCACGCGGTGGCGTGCGATCTCGACGCCTGGTGGCCGCGGATCGCCGAAGGCGGCGTGCTGGCGGGTCACGACCATGACGCGAAACACCCCGGCGTGATCGCCGCGGTCGACGACTTCGCCGCGGCACGGGGCCTGGCGTGCGGCCATGGCGGGCGGTCGATCTGGTGGCTGCGGCGGTGAGCCCGGGCGCGGCGCCCGAGCTCTATGTCGTGACCGGCGCCTCGGGCGTGGGCAAGACGACGACTTTGCGCTGGCTGCGCGACCATGACGGCATCCGCTTCCACGGCGAGGCGCATACGGGGATGGTGCGGTCGCTCGGCGCCCGCGCGCACGGCCATCCACCCGACGCGCCTTTTCGCAGGATGGACGATCCCGGCCATTTCTGCCCGCTCTGCCGCGGGCGGGAATTCCGCGAGATGGTCGTCGCGGCGCAGAAGGCGCTCGAAGCCGGAGCGGCCACAGGCGATTTCGTCGATCGCGGGATCCTCGACCCGATCGAATTCTTCCTCCGGCACAGCGGTGCGCCCGACGCCGCGATTCCCGACGGCGACTGGCAGCCCGTCGGCCGCTATCGCACGATCTTCCTGTTCGAGGTGATGCCCGAACTGCAGCGGCCGAAATGGGGGCGATCGGCCGAGGAGCGGATCGCCGAGGCGCTGATGATCGAGCAGCGGCTGGCGTGGATCTATGCGTCGCGCGGCCATGATGTGGTCCGCGTCCCGCCGGGCGAGGTGGGCTGGCGCGCCTCGTTCGTCGCGTCCAGAATTTGCTAAAAGGTCAGCGTTCGTGCTATGTTCCAGACGCGTCCGAGTCTGTGAGCCAGCGGAGACCGAGTGCATGCTTGATAAAACATGGAAAATAGGGGGAACGCCCGATTCGCGTCGGACGCGGGGCACGCCATGTCCGTCATTCCGGATAGGCGAGGGCGTGCGCCTCATCCGCCTGTGTTCCGGGACGCGACGACGCACCAACGCGAGAACGCTTCGCTGTAAAAACAGCGAAAATACAGCGAACCCGCCCCCGTCGGCTGCCCGCCACCTCCCCCACCTCCCCCTCTCGAACGGCCAGCCTGGGTACATATGATGGACACCGGACACCTTCTCACGATCGCCCGCAAGCTGATCGACGACCTCACCTTCTGCTTCGCGATCACCGCCGGCGAGTCGGGCGACAGCAACGCCCGCATCGTCCAGCCGCGCAAGCTCCAGGACGACTGGAGCATCGACGTCCTCACCAACCGGCGCTGCCGCAAGGTCCGCGAGATCGAGGCCAGCGGGAGGATGACGCTGGCGTGGCAGCACGACGCCGATCGCAGCTATGTCACGCTGATCGGCCGCGCCGTCATCGTCGAGGACCTTGAACTCAAGCGCGCGATCTGGAGTCCCGCGGCCGATCGCTGGAACCCCGGCGGCCCCGAAGACCCCGACGTCGTCTTCGCGCGCTTCGCCACCGAACGGATCGAGCTGTGGAGCGCCGTCCATGACGTGATGCCGCCGCCGACGGGCTACAGCGCCGCCGTGCTCATCCGCGACGGCGCCGGCTGGCGCTATGAGGCGACGTGAAGCCAGTCCCCGCTAACCGATCGCCCGCCGCAGCGCGTCGTTGATCCGCGATTGCCAGCCCGGCCCGGTCGCCTTGAACTTGCCGATGATGTCGCGATCGATCCGCAGCGTCACCTGCTGCTTGGTCGTCTCTGCGCTCGATCCCGGCGGGCGGCCGCGCCGTGCCGACGTCATGGGGAAAGCTGCGGCGAGTGCCGGCGGCATGGCTTCCGGACCCTTCGCCGCAGCGAAGTCGGCTTCCGTCCATTCCGGGTTTTCAGGGTCCGAGATCATGGCGCCAGATTATGCGCAGCGACGTCAAAGGCCAACAGGAATCATCTCCGACCATCACCGTCCCACGACCGGCAACTCCATCTCGAACGCCGCCCCCGCCGCCGCATCCACAACGTCGATCCGCCCCCGCGCCGCCTCCACCAGCGACCGCGCGATCGGCAGGCCCAAGCCGGTCCCGCCGCTCTCGCGCCGCCCGGTGAAGAACGGTTCGAAGATCCGCGGCCGGTCTGCCGCGGCGATGCCGGGGCCGTCATCCTCGATCCGGATGTGCAGCCTGTCCCCCTCCACGCGCACGCCGATGCGCGCCTGCCGCGCCCCCGCCTGCCGGCTGTTCTCGACCAGGCCGGTCATGATCGCCGACAGCGACCCCTCGGGCATCGCCGCCGGCGGCAGCTGTTCGGGCGCATCGATCGTCACCGCGAACCGCGCGCTGCCATAGCCGTCGGCGATCCGGTGCAGCACCGCCAGCAGGTCCGCCGCCGCATCGGCCTCGGGGCGCGCCATGTCGGCGCGGGCGAGATCGAGCAGCCGCGAGACCAGCAGCGACAGCCGCTGCGCGTCCGCCGATGCATTCGCCAGGAAGCGCTGGCGGTCGTCCTCATTCATGTCGCCGAGATGGTCCTGCAGCAGTTCGATCGCGCCGGCGATGCCCGCCAGCGGCGTCTTGAACTCGTGGCTGACGGCGTGGGCGAAGTCGCGCAGATAGCGCGACCGTCGCTCGATCGCCGCCGCCATCGCGGCGAAATCGGCATAGAGCGCGCGGATCTCGATCGCGGCGGTCTGCGGCACCGCGGGAATCGTGCCGCCGCCCTTGGCCACTTCGCGCGTCGCCGCGCCCAGCGCCTCGATCGGCCTGGCGATCGCGCGCGACAATATCGCGGCGATGCCGATCAGCACGAGCAGGATCAGCACCACGCCGAGCGCGATCTTGCCGCGATCCTGGTAGAGGCCCACGAACAGCCCGCGCGGGCTGCGCGACAACAGCAGCGCGCCGACGACCTTTCCATTGACCGTGATCGGCCGCGCATGGTGGACGCGGATGCCGGCCGCACGGCTGAACAATTCGAGGAAATAGCGCGGCTCATAATCATTGTCGGCGCGCAGCAGGGTCATCGTCCGGCCCGCGAGCGCCGCCCGAACCTCGGGCAGGTCGGCTAGCCGCACGCCGCGATCGGTGGCGCCGGCAATCACCCCCTGGCCGTCGAGCAGCCGGATCGAGGCCAGCGTCGTCCGGCTCGTGGCGGAGATCACCGGCGCGACCAGATCCGCGCCGGCCACCGCCTCGGGCAGCGGCGCAGTAACGGGGCGCCGTTCCGGCCGGTCGGGCAACACCGGCGAGGTGCGCAGGTCGATCGTCAGCGGCTCGAGCCGGTAATAGTCGCCGGGCCGCGACTCGCCATAATAGGCCGGCGACCCCAGACCGCGGACGGCGCGGCGATCGGCCGGCGGTGCCGGTGGGGGCGCCGCGACCGGTTCGGGCCGCGCCCCCGGCCAGCGGTTCGCTGCGGCGGCGCTGACCGCCACGCCCTGCGCGATCAACTCGGCCTCGGTCTGCCGGACCAAAGTATTCTCATAAACCCGCAGGAACACCGCGCCCACGCCCGGCAGCGCCGCCGCGAACACCAGCACCGACAGCAGGATCACGCGCAGCCTGAGCGCCGGCCAGCGCGACTTGACCCAGTCCTTCGCCGCCCGGATCAAGGCTCGGTGCCGGTGCAGGCCCCGATCCGATAGCCGATGCCGGCGCGCGTCTCGATCACGTCATGGCCGCCCGCGCGCGCGAACTTGCCGCGCAGATTGCGGACATGGCTGTCGATCGTCCGATCGGTGATCGCGAAGCCCGGCCCGTGCAGCCGGTCGATGATCGCATCGCGGCCGAAGATCTTCGACGGCATCGCCGCCAAGGTCCGCAGCAGCGCGAACTCGGTCACGGTCAGCGGCACTTCCGCGCCCGCCCAGTCGGCGCGCCAGCCCTCCGGATCGAGCGTCAGGCGGCCATGACGGATCGTGCCCGCCGCGCTCTCCACTGCCGGCGGCCGCGGCGACGTCCGCCGCAGGATCGCCATCACCCGCGCCACCACCTCACGCGGGCTGAACGGCTTGACGACATAATCGTCGGCGCCCAGCTCGATCCCCAGCACGCGATCGATCTCGTCGTCGCGCGACGACAGGAACAGGATCGGGATCTCGCCCGCCGAGCGCAGCCGCCGGCACACCTCGAGTCCGTCCATCCGTGGCATATTGATGTCGAGCACCACCAGGTCGGGCGCATGCGCGGCGACCTGCGCCAGCGCCGCCTCGCCATCCTCGGCCTCGCACGTCTCGAGTCCGGCCTTGGCCAGCGCGAAGGCGAGCAGCTGGCGGATGTGCGGATCGTCGTCGGCGATGAGAATCGTGCGCGGCATGGGACATAGAATCATCGCCCGCCATCCCGCGTCAACTCCGGCAGCGGCCGGGGCGCTTTGATTGGTGCTTTGGTCGGCGCTTTCGCTGGGGTCGGCGTCACCGGCGCAGCCGGCACCAGTACCGGATCCGGCGCCGGGATCATGCCGCCGCAGTAGCGGAAGTCGGCCGGCTTCGGCAGCACCGGCTTCGGCCCCAACATCGCCTGCGCCACCGCCAATCGTCGCGCGCCGCGCCATGTCCAGCTGTGCCAGTCGCGCTGCTGGACCACCAGCTCGATCATCCGCTTGTGGCGCAGTGCCGTCACGCGGTCGCGGATCTCGGCATCTTCGATCCGCGGTTCGAGTTCGATCAGCGGCAGCAGTGCGGACTCACCCAGCTGGTCGAGATAGCACAGGTCGATCGCGGCCCCCGCGCCGCCGACCTCGCGGGCATGGCGGACGTTCCACTGCGCCGCGACCGCGCCGAGATCGACGAAGCAGGCCGCGGTCAGCAGCGTGGTCGCCGCCGCCAGATTGAAGTTGACCAGCCACGCGCCGCTCTTGCCGGCCAGGATCCGCCAGCAGATCAGCGCCAGGCCGATGCCGACCAGCACCATCCACGCCAGCGCAGCGATGCGCAGCTCGGTCAGCGAATAGACCTCGACATAGTCGATCGTGCGCAGCATCGAGGAAGCGACCAGCAGCAGGTTCTGCGCCACCCACAGCACCAGCAGCGCCCGCGCCCATGGATGCGCCGCCGTCGCCGATCCGGGCCGCAGCATCCACAGCGCCAGCGCGCCGGCGATCAGCGCGGTCGCGATCAGCGCATAGGCGCCGCGATGGGCATATTCGGCCAGCGTCACGCCGGCGGGCAGCGGCGCGCCGCTCCACAGGAAGGCGATGTCGAGTCCGTTCTGCACCGCGAAGATCGCGTTGAACGTGGCGAGCGCGATCAGCACCGAGGCGAGCGGGATGGTCGGCAGCGGCGCGGCGTCGGCGCTTCCGCCCGGCAGATTGCGCGTCGTGCCCGCCCACGGCCGCAGCGCCGGCCACACCGCCAGCAGCACCAGCCCCCAGAAGATGATGCGCAGCGGCCCCGGCACGCTGGCGCGCTCGAATGCCTGCGAGATCACCGGATTGGCGAAGGCGAACAGCCCGACGAACAGCAGGCCGCCGATCACCGGCAGCGCCAGCGTCGCGGCGGCGCTGCCGAGATGGAGGCGGCCCGGCCGGCGCTTGACCCGCGAAAGGTGCCACGCATCCATCAGCGGCCGGAACGGCCCGATGCAGGCGTGGACGATCAGCGGCAGTATCCAGCCCAGTGCATTGCCGAACCGCCGCCGCGGCAGCAGCGCGGCCAGCGTGATCGCCGTCCACAGCAGCACGAAGGCGAGCAGGCTGGGATCGTCGAATAGCGCGAACGCATAGACCAGCGCTATTGCCAGCGCCGCGAGCGCGCCGATGCTGCGCCACCCGCCCCGCCGCGTCGCCGCGACCGCGATCGTCCACCCGGCGCCGAACAGCCCGATCGTCGCACCGGGCACGACGTCGAACGGAAACAGGACTTCGGCGAAGGTGATCAGCAGCAGCGCGGCCGTCACCTTGAACAGGAAGCTGAACCGGGAGGATTTCGAGAGCAGTGGCATGGCAGTCTCCAGATGATGGAGACGTCGCTAAAGCGGGGTCGTGGAGAGCGGCCGGTTGCGCCGGTGCGGGTTCGATGCGGCCGCCGTGCAGAAGTTGTGCAGGCAGCGGAGCCGCCAACCTTTCCATCGCGGGAACGCCGCGCCGTCTGCGGGGTTCTCCGAATAGTGATGCATTTTCACGGGCAAGCTGCCGGCGGCGTGCCCGGAGTTGCGGGTCATGAACGCGTTCGCGAAGCTGCGTGATCATATGGTCGACGACCAAATCGTGCGGCGCGGCATCAGCGACGAACGCGTCCTTCAGGCGATGCGCACGGTTCCGCGCGAGCGTTTCGTCCGCGCGGGGTGCGAAGCGCTCGCGTATCGCGATCTGGCGCTCGCCATCGAGGAGAATCAATCGATCTCGCAGCCTTACATCGTTGCCGTCATGATCGAGGCGGCGGGCATCGCGCCGGGCGACCGCGTGCTCGAGGTCGGCGCGGGATCGGGCTATGCGGCGGCCGTGCTGGGGCAGATCGCCGGGCGGGTGATTGCGATCGAGCGTCACGAAACGCTCGCCGCCCTCGCGGCCGCGCGCATGGCCGCGCTTGGTTATGACAATGTCGAGATCCGCGTCGGCGACGGCACGGAGGGCTTGCCGCAGGAGGCGCCGTTCGCAGCGATCCTCGTGGCGGCCGGCGGTCCCGCGGTGCCGCCGGCGCTGCGCGAGCAGCTCGCGGTCGGTGGCCATCTCGTCATGCCGGTCGGCGAACGGGACGACCAGACACTCTGCAAGATCAGCCGCATCGGCACCGACCGGTTCGAGGATGAAACTCTGGGCGCCGTGATGTTCGTGCCCTTGATCGGCGCGCAGGGCTGGCACGAGGATGGCACCCGCGCGACGCGACCCCTGTCATAGCCGTTCGGGGAACGACAGCTTGATTGGATTCCCGGCTGGACGACGATCTTTTCGGTGCGGTTTGCGGGCTATTGCCTCAATTCGTTCCGGCGTTCGATGAGGGCCCGCGCCAGGTCGCGGGTGCCGTGAAACCCGGCGAGGACGGTGATCATGTCGGTGGCGGCTAGCAGGGCGGGCGATTCGCCGAAAGGCATGGCGGCATCGGAGCTTGCAAGCCTGCGGCGATGAAGGGCTCGCTCCCCGACGTTCGTCGATGGACTGTTCCACCCGCGCGGCGGGATGACTAGGCTCGGCGCCCTGTTCCCATCTTGCGGAGTCGCTGTTCCCATGCGCAAGGCGCTGATCCTCTCCTCGCTCTCGATCGCGGTCCTGATGTCCCTGAACCACGCCGCCGTCGCGCAGACCGCGGCCAGCGCACCCGCCAAGCTCGGCTACCCGACCACCGAGAAGGTCGACATCGCCGACGTCCAGTTCGGCACGAAGGTGGCCGATCCCTATCGCTGGCTGGAGAACGACGTCCGCGAGGATGCCAGGGTCCGCGCCTGGGTGACCGCCGAGAATGCGCTGACCGATTCCTATCTCGCGATCTTGCCGGGCCGCGACATCTTCAGGGCGCGAATGACGCAGCTGTTCGATTATGAGCGGTTCGGCATTCCGGTGAAGAAAGGCGGACGCTATTTCTACACCCGCAACGACGGGCTGCAGAACCAGTCGGCGCTGGTCGTTCGCGACGGTCTGAAGGGTACGCCGCGGATCCTGATCGATCCCAACATGTGGGCGAAGGACGGCGCGACCGCGCTGGCCGACTGGGTGCCGTCCGAAGACGGCAAGATCCTGCTCTATTCGGTGCAGGACGGCGGCACCGACTGGCGGACGGTCAAGCTGATCGACGCGACCACCGGGAAGCAACTCCCCGATACGCTCGACTGGGTGAAATTCTCCGGCTTCTCATGGGCGAAGGACGGCTCCGGCTTTTATTATTCGCGCTTCCCCGAGACCAAACCCGGCGAGAAATTCCAGGCGCTCAATGAAAACCAGGCGATCTATTTCCACAAGGTCGGCGACCTGCAGAGCGCCGACCGGCTGGTCTTCGCCACCCCCGCCACGCCGAAGCGCGGCCATGGCGGGACGGTCAGCGACGACGGCAAATGGCTGGTGATCACCTCGTCCGAGGGAACCGACGACCGCTATGAAGTCACGCTGATCGACCTGACGACACCAGCTGCGAAGCCGCGGACGCTGATCGCCGGCCTCGACAACAACTGGTCCTATGTCGGCAATCAGGGCACCCGCTTCATCTGGATCACCAACAAGGACGCGCCGCGGCTGAGGCTGGTGTCGCTCGACATCGCCGAGGCCGCGCCGCAGCCGGTGGAGATCGTGCCGGAGGATGCGGCGACGCTCGACAGCGCGTCGATCGTCGGCGACACTTTGATCGCCAGCTATCTGGTCGATGCGAAGACCGAGGTGCGCCAGTTCGATCTCACCGGCAAGGCGAAGGGCAAGCTCGCGCTGCCCGGCATCGGCACCGCCGGCGGCTTCGCGGGCAAAGCCGGCGACCCCGAGACCTTCTACGTCTTCACCAGCTTCGCGACGCCCTCGGCGATCTATCGCTACAATGTGAAGTCGGGCAAATCGAAGCCGTGGGCGGTGCCCAAGGTCGCGTTCGATCCCTCGGCCTATGAGGTCGCGCAGCGTTTCTACGCGTCGAAGGACGGGACGAAGGTGCCGATGTTCGTCGTGCACAGGAAGGGGCTCGACCTGTCGAAGGGCGCGCCGACTTTGCTTTATGGCTATGGCGGGTTCAACATTTCGCTGACGCCCGGCTTCTCGGCGACGCGGCTCGCCTGGCTCGAACAGGGCGGCGTGCTGGCGGTGGCGAACCTGCGCGGCGGCGGCGAATATGGCAAAGCGTGGCACGATGCCGGCCGGCTCGATCACAAGCAGAATGTGTTCGACGATTTCATCGCCGCGGGCGAATATCTGATCGGCGAAGGCATCACCACGAAGGACAAGCTGGTGATCCAGGGCGGCTCGAACGGCGGCCTGCTGGTCGGCGCCGTGGTCAACCAGCGGCCGGACCTGTTCGCCGCCGCGTTGCCCGCGGTTGGCGTGATGGACATGCTGCGCTTCGACCGCTTCACCGCCGGCCGCTACTGGGTCGACGATTATGGCTATCCGTCGAAGGAGGCCGATTTCAGGACACTCTACAGCTATTCGCCCTATCACAACATCAAGGCCGGCAAGGCGTATCCGGCGATCCTGGTGACGACAGCGGATACCGACGATCGCGTCGTGCCCGGCCACAGCTTCAAATATGCCGCCGCGCTGCAGGCCGCCGACATCGGCGACAAGCCGCACCTGATCCGCATCGAGACGCGCGCCGGCCATGGCAGCGGCAAGCCGACCGACAAGATCATCGAGGAAGCCGCCGACCTGTGGGCGTTCTCGGCGAAGTTCACCGGGATGGTGGTGACGGCGCCGGCACAGGTCGCCCCGGTCAGGTGAGTCCGCGGCCTTCGAGCCAGCGGACGGCGAAGGCGACGAGGTCGGCGGCATCCATCAGCAGCGATGGCGCATTGCCGATCGCGCGCGCGCCGCCTTCGCCGGTGGCGAGGAAGTCGGCGACGATCGTCGCGAAATAGTCGTCGGCCAGGTCGGGATGGACCGGGTCGTCGGTGTCATATTCCTCGATCATCCGCCAATGCGTGCCGGCCGGCGTCGCGAACGGCACCTCCAGCCGCTTGATGCGCTTGCGCGGAATGTCGGCGAGATGCTCGGCATGATGGAGCAGGGTGACGGTATCGTGCGGCGCGCCGATCATCATCACCTTGCCACGTGCTTCGACGATCCGGGCGAATGGCGATTGCGGGCCATAGCCATAATCGAGCGCATGATCGGCGGTGACCCAGTCGGCGCGCGCGCCGACCGACACCACCGATGGTCCCGGGCTGGCGCTGCGGACCGCGCCCGGCCATGTCCGCAGCCATTCGGGAAACACGCCATTGTGGCGGATCGCGCGCGACGTGAGCGGATCGAACGGCGCGACATACGCACGCCACGCCGGCGGCGCGCGGCCGTCCTCGTCGACGATGTCCTCATAGGCGGTGCCCCAGTCGGTATAGCCGATCAATGTCCCTCCGGGGCCGATCGTATCGATCAGCGCGCCGATCAGTGTGTCCGGCCCCTCCAATGTCGGACCAACCCTGCTCATCGCCACATGTGCGATCACCATGTCGCCGGGCCGGATGCCCAGCGCCGCCGCGTCCTGCGCGAGCCGTTCACGCGTCATGAAACCGGTCATCGCCAGCACCCGATATACTTCTTGCGATATTTGGGATCGGGTTCGAGCATCGCGAGCTCGAGCGCCCGCAAGCGGACGGTATCGTCGCCACGGCGGTCATGGACCGTGCGCAGCACGGTCTGGATGTCGAAGCGGATCAACGTCGCGTTCTTCTCGCCGGCGCATTGGTGGAAACGCGCGGCCAGCAGGTCGACGAGCAGGGCCGGTGCCGGATCGCCCGCCCGCGCAATGTGCGCCAGCGCCTGCAGGATGTGACGACCGGTGACGAATTGCGCGTCGCGCGTCGCCGCCACGAGTCTCGGCAGATCGCGGACGACGGTGGCGGAATCGGCGAACGGAGCCAGGCGTGCCAGCAACTGGCCGGCAATCGCGCGCGTGCGGTTGTTGCCATGGTCGAGCAGCGCCACGAGTGAACCCCACGCGGCATCCGCCCAAACCGGCCGGGTTTCGGTCGCCGCGCACAACATCTGGAAAGCGGCGCCCTGCCGTTCGCGGTCGGCACTGGTGACGGCGTCGATCAGCGTCCGGATATCTGCTGGCGGAATCATTTCGGCTTCCTACCGGCTCGCACCGTGCAGGGTCGAGTCCCCGCCCGTCAGTGGCCGCAGGATGTCATACGGGTCGTCGCCCGCCGCCCGCCGGACTTCGTCGAGCAGCCAGTCGCGCAGCGCGCGGACCTTGGGCAGATTGCGCTTGTGCTCGGGATAGACCAGCCAGAAGCTGTTTCGGTAGTAAGTGACATGTTCGAACGGCTGCACGAGCTGTCCGCTGTCGATCGCCGGCTGGAACATCGGCGGGCTGAGGACGGCGACGCCGTGACCGGCGATCGCCGCATGCCCGTCGAGCACCTGCGATTCGAAGCGGACGCCGCTGTGCGGGTGGCGATCCGCATCGGGTTCGGCGACCGAAGCGAACCACAATGTCCACCAGTCGTCGCCGGGTGACAGCCGCTCGGCGGCCAGCAGGTCGGCCGGCGTTGCCAGCGGATGTGCGGCGAGGAAAGCGGGGCTGGCGAGCGGCGTCACCGGCATCCGCATCAGGAAATGGCAGATCAACCCCGGCTGCGGCGCCGGAAGGCCGCGGATGGCGACGTCGAATTCGCTTGCCGCGAGGTCGACCATCGCGTCGCCGACGTCGAGGCGCACCGCGACATCGCGATGCGTGATGTGGAACGCGCCCAGCCGCTGCGCGAGCCAGTTGGTGGCGAAAGTCCGCGGCGCGGTGATGTTCAGCACGGCGCCGCTCTCGGCGCGAGCGACGGCAAAGGCCTCGCCCAATGTGGTGAAAGCGTCGGTCACCCGTGGTGCGATCCGGCGGCCGAGATCGGTCAGCGTCATGCCGCGCCCGCGCCGCACGAACAACGGCGCGCCCAGCCGCTCTTCGAGCAACTTCATCTGATAACTGACCGCCGCCTGCGTCATCGCCAGCTCCTCGGCGGCGCGGCTGAAATTCTCGTGCCGCGCGGCGGCCTCGAAAACGCGGACGGCGGCGAGCGGCGGCAGGCGATGCATGTCGATCATATAAGGCCAGCTTGTAGTGTCAGTCCATCGCTTTGTTGGTCCCGGACGCCGCGATCCGTCACAAGCGCGTCATCGCTCGAACACGGAAAGGATCATCTCATGTCGAAATTCACGCTTCCCACGTTGCTCGCCACGGCGCTGCTCGCAACCATCGGCCTGCCGGCCCCCGTGTCGGCGCAGGAGGCGGTGCCCGACGTCCATGTCGCCTGGCGCGACCTCGATCTCGGCAATCCGGCAGGCGTTGCCGAGCTCGACCGCCGGATCGATCGCGCGATCAAGGAGGTCTGCCCCGATCACTGGGCCTCCGATTTCCGGCGCCGGAACAAGATTGCGAAGTGCCACGCCACGAAACGCGCCCAGGTGGAGAGCCAGCGCGCAGCGGCGATCGCCGCTGCGCGACCGGCCCGAGCCGCGGTGACCGCGGCCCGCTGAACGCCGCTCACTCGCAAGCCATGCTGATATGTCGGCCGCACCCGTTTCCCGGCAATTGGCCGCCGGGAGACGGGTGCCGGCATTTCACGTGAGTGTGACGCAGGTCATTGTGCGTTAACCCGACCGCGCCTATCGCCACCGCCACGGCGTGGGACGCATGCCGTCGTCCGGGGAGACCGGGCGTCAACATAGCATGAGGGAGCCTCATGATGCGGTACGACCATGCGGTCTATATCGGGCGGTTCGAGCCGCTCCATTCCGGCCATTGCACCGTCCTTGCCCGCGCGCTGCGCGAAGCCGAAAAATTGATCGTCCTCGTCGGCTCGGCCGACGCGCCGCGCTCCGCGAAGAATCCGTGGAGCTTCGCCGAGCGCGCGGTGATGATCCGTGCTGCGCTCGGCACCGATGCCGATCGCGTGACGATCGCGCCGATCGCCGACCATCTCTACAACGAGACCGCGTGGATCGCCGACGTCCAGTCCCAGGTCGATGCGGCGCGCGGCGACGCGGGCGGCCGGGTCGCCTTGATCGGCCATCTCAAGGATGCCAGCAGTTACTATCTGAAGGCCTTCCCGCAATGGGAGCTGATCGACGCCGACGCGGTGCCGATGCTGTCGGCCACCGAGATGCGGCGGCATCTGTTCTGCGGCGAGGAGGGCGCGTTGCGGCTGGTCGAGGCCAATGTCCCCGGACCGGTCTTCCAGATGCTGCGCGCGTTTCGTGATACCGAGGCGTTCGCGGCGCTGCTCGACGAATATCGCCACCTCGAGCGCTATCGTGCCGCGTGGGACGCGGCGCCCTATCCGCCGACCTTCGTCACCGCCGACGCGGTCGTCGTCCATTCCGGCCACGTCCTGCTGGTCAAGCGCAAGGCGCAGCCGGGCAGGGGGCTGTGGGCACTGCCCGGCGGGTTCGTGCAGCCGAACGAAACACTGCGCGACGCGGCGATCCGCGAACTGCGCGAGGAGACGCGGCTGAAGCTGCCGGTGCCGGTGCTCAAGGGCAGCCTCCGCGGCGAGGCGGTGTTCGACCATCCCGACCGGTCGGCGCGCGGGCGCACGATCACCCATGCCTTCCACTTCGATTTCCCGACCGGCGAGCTGCCCGCGGTGCGCGGCGGCGACGATGCGGCGCGCGCGCGCTGGGTGCCGGTCGCCGAGGCGCGGCGGATGCGCAGCCTGTTGTTCGAGGATCATTTCTTCATCCTCGAACATTTTCTCGGTGCTGCCTGAAGAACTCTGGTCCGGCTGTGACGCACGGCATATCCACCGTGATCAAAGCTTGGTCTGGAGCGCCAATCCCGAGGGGGCAGACCCCGAAGGCCAACCCGACGAGAAGGAGCTTCCGTCATGATCAATCCTGTTCTCAATACCGACAGCTACAAGACCAGCCACTTCGCCCAATATCCGCCCGAGACCAGCCGCATCTTCGCTTATGTCGAGAGCCGCGGCGGCCGCTATGAGAACACCCTGTTCTTCGGCCTGCAGGCGATCCTGAAGGCGGAGTTCGGCCGGCCCGTCACCCGTCGCGACGTCGACGAGGCGCAGGAGTTGCTGCGCGGCCATGGCGTGCCGTTCAACGCGCGCGGCTGGGACCTGCTGCTGCACCGCCATGAGGGCCGGCTGCCGCTCGAGATCCGCGCGGTGCCCGAAGGCATGGTCGTGCCGATCCACCACCCGCTGATGACCGTCGTCAACACCGATCCGGATTTCCCCTGGCTGACCAGCTATGCCGAAACCGCGCTGCTGCGCGTGTGGTATCCGATCACGGTCGCGACGATCAGCTGGCAGGTGCGCCGGATCATCCGCGACGCGCTGATCGAAACCGCCGACGATCCCGATGGCGAACTGCCGTTCAAGCTCCACGATTTCGGCGCGCGCGGCGTCTCCAGCGAGCAGAGCGCGGCGATCGGCGGTCTCGCCCACCTCGTCAGCTTCAAGGGCACCGACACATTGTCCGCGATCGTCGCCGCGCGGCGTTATTACAACGAGCCGATGGCCGGATTCAGCATTCCCGCCGCCGAGCACAGCACGATCACGAGCTGGGGCCCCGACGGCGAGACCCTTGCCTATGCCAATATGGTCGCGCAGTTCGGCAAGCCCGGCGGCATCTTCGCGGTCGTCTCCGACAGCTATGATCTTTACAACGCGGTCGAGCATATCTGGGGCCAGACGCTGCGCCAGAAGGTGGTCGACAGCGGCGCGACTTTGGTCGTGCGGCCTGACAGCGGCGATCCGGTGTCGGTGGTGTCCAGGACGCTGACCTTGCTCGCCGAGCGCTTCGGCACCGATCTGAACAGCAAGGGCTATCGCGTGCTGCGCAACGTGCGCGTGATCCAGGGCGACGGCGTCAACCCCGAGAGCATCGCCGCGATCCTCGCGCGGATCACCGGCGAGGGCTTCAGCGCTTCGAACATCGCCTTCGGCATGGGCGGCGCGCTGCTCCAGCGGCTCGACCGCGACACGCAGCAATTCGCCTACAAGACCAGCGCGGCTGAAGTCGGCGGCACATGGCGCGACGTGTTCAAGGATCCGGTAACCGACAGCGCGAAGCGCTCGAAGCGCGGGCTGCTGGGGCTGGCGGCCACCGACGACGGTTTCGCGACCGTGGCGGTCGACGGCGAATTCCAGCCCGTCGGCGGCGGCGCCAATCTGTTGCGGCCGGTGTGGCGCGATGGCAGACTGCTGGTCGACGAGTCGCTGACCGCGATCCGCGAGCGGGCGTTTGCGTTCAGCCTGCCGACAGCGACACGCGGCTAGACGGGTCGTCGATGGCCTCGCTGGAGGCCGGTGTGGGGCAAGGATAGCCGAGATGGTGATGGGTGTTGGCAGGTTCGTGAGCGGCGCGGTCGTGGCAGCGCTGCTGGTGACGGGTGCGGTTCCGGCGCAGGCGGCCGTGTCGGTCGGTCCGGCCGGCTGGAGCCACGCTCCCAGCCAGGATTATTGGGGTCGTGACCGTTGGGGCGGTGGTGACCGTTACCGTCACCGGCGGCACCATCGCGGCGACGGCATCGACACTGGCGACGTGATCGCGGGCGTAGCGGTGGTCGGCGTGCTCGCCGCCATCCTCAGTGCCAAGTCGCGCGACGACCGCGATCGTCGCGCGCGCGATCAGGCGCCACCGTCGCCCTCGCGCGCCGATAATTCGGAGCCCGGCTACACGCCGGACCGCAGCGGCGATGCCCAGGCCGATGCGAGCGGACCGGCCGGCGCGAACGGCATCATCTCGGGTGAGGCCGCGGCGGTCGACGCCTGCGCCGTCGCCGCCGAGCAGGAAGCCGCGCGCATCGGCCAGAACCCCAGCGTGCGCGACATCGAGACGGTCGACGGTTCGGGCCGCGAATGGCGGATCGCCGGCACGGTCGAGACCCGCGACGGCTATCGCAGCACGCCGGCAACGCATCGCTTCGACTGCTCGGTGCGCTACGGCCAGATCGAGCGCGTCGATGTCGACGAGGGGACGCTGGCATCGCGCTGACTTTCTGCCCTCTACCGCTTGCGGGAGAGGGAAAGCCGCCGCAGGCGGCGAGGGTGAGGGCCTGTAAGCGTGAAATGCTCAGGCCCTCACCCTGGTTCGCTGCGCAAGCCTGTCCCTCTCCCGCAAGCGGGAGAGGGTAGATATTGCCGCGCGGGCAAAGGGCTTTAGGGTTCCCACCCGGCGCATTTTTGCTATGGCCGCGCGCATGAGTGCACAGCCCCAGGATTCCATCCTCATCGTCGATTTCGGCAGCCAGGTCACCCAGCTGATCGCACGCCGCGTGCGCGAGGCCGGGGTCTATAGCGAGATCGCCCCGTTCAATGCCGCCGCCGCCGCGTTCGAACGGATGAAGCCGACCGGCATCATCCTGTCGGGCGGCCCCGCCTCGGTGACCGACGCCGACAGCCCGCGCGCACCGCAGGCCTTGTTCGAGGCCGGCATCCCCATACTCGGCATCTGCTATGGTCAGCAGGTGATGTGCGAGCAGCTGGGCGGCAAGGTCGTCGGCGGCATGGGCGAGGGCGAGTTCGGCCGCGCCTTCATCCGCGTCGATACCCGCTCCGCTTTGTTCGACGGTCTGTGGACCGAGGGCGAGCAGCATCAGGTGTGGATGAGCCATGGTGATCGCGTCGAGGCGTTGCCGCCGGGCTTTGCGCCGATCGCGACGTCGGACGGCGCGCCTTATGCGGTGACGTCGGACGAGGCGCGGCGCTTCTACGGCGTCCAGTTCCACCCCGAGGTCGTGCACACACCCGATGGCGGGCGGCTGATCGCCAATTTCGTCCGCCACGTCTGCGGTTGCGCCGGCGACTGGACGATGGCGAGCTTCCGCGAGACCAAGATCGCCGAGATCCGCGCGCAGGTCGGCACCGGCAAGGTGATCTGCGGTCTGTCGGGCGGCGTCGATTCGGCGGTGGCGGCGGTGCTGATCCACGAAGCAATCGGCGAGCAGCTGACCTGCGTGTTCGTCGATCACGGCCTGATGCGCAGCGGCGAGGCCGATCAGGTGGTCGGCCTGTTCCGCGGCGCCTACAATATTCCGCTGGTCCACGTGAACGCCGAGACCTTGTTCCTCAACGGCCTCGCCGGCGTCACCGATCCGGAAGCCAAGCGCAAGTTCATCGGAAAGACCTTCATCGACGTGTTCGAGGATGAGGCCCGGAAGATCGGCGGCGCGGCCTTCCTCGCGCAGGGCACGCTCTACCCGGATGTGATCGAGAGCGTCAGCTTCACCGGCGGCCCATCGGTGACGATCAAGAGCCACCACAATGTCGGCGGCCTGCCCGAGCGCATGAACATGCAGCTGGTCGAACCCTTACGCGAATTGTTCAAGGACGAGGTCCGGCTGCTCGGCAAGGAACTCGGCCTGCCCGAGATCTTCGTCGGCCGCCACCCGTTCCCGGGCCCCGGCCTCGCGATCCGCATTCCCGGCGAGGTGACGAAGGAGCGCTGCGACATATTGCGCAAGGCCGATGCGGTCTATCTCGACGAGATCCGCAACGCCGGACTGTACGACGCGATCTGGCAGGCGTTCGCGGTGCTGCTGCCGGTTAAGACCGTCGGCGTAATGGGCGATTTCCGCACCTACGACTCGGTCTGCGCGCTGCGCGCGGTGACCTCGACCGACGGCATGACCGCCGACATATATCCGTTCGACGCCGGCTTTCTCAGCCGCGTCGCGACGCGGATCGTCAACGAGGTGCAGGGCGTGAACCGGGTGGTTTACGACTACACCTCGAAGCCGCCCGGGACGATCGAGTGGGAATAATTTTTATCCCTCCGGCAGTATCCGTTTGTACGCTCAGGTACGTAACAGGGGCAAAAGTCCGGGCACATTCTCGTCGATGCGCCGATGCAACTCCTCCCCGGAACGGGGAGGGGGACCGGCGAAGCCGGTGGAGGGGCAGGGGCAGGACTCGATTTGTCCAATGTTTATCGAGCTTTTGGCTGAAGCATCCAGACCTGCCCCTGCCCCTCCACCCGCCTGCGGCTGGTCCCCCTCCCC
>Ga0268264_10002002_pt1 | contig 18301 bp, 22 predicted proteins | sample KBSSwiS32_FD_190357 | JGI IMG/M metagenome (GOLD analysis project Ga0268264, IMG submission 190357) | Switchgrass rhizosphere microbial communities from Kellogg Biological Station, Michigan, USA - KBS Switchgrass S3-2 (SPAdes) (version 2) | ecosystem: Host-associated > Plants > Roots >...
TTAAATCATTAAGAAGCAACTGTTTGAAATCGCACCAATAGAAATTTTCCTATTGAAAGGGCGGACTTGTACTGAACTAGTTTTTAATGAAAGTAACTATATTCGCAAAAGCTCCGTACTGTGGATAATAACGGAAGTAAGTAGCAACAATATTTGTTTGAAAGACACGTTTCTAGAGTTAACATCTCGGTTTTTTTAAAAGCGATTTATATGAATTTGAAAAATCTAGTTATCCTGGCTTCTTGCGCCGCACTAGTTACCTCGTGTAAAAACGGTAAACTATTCGGTAAAAAAAGCGAATCTTCGGACGTCACCGGTTGGAATTACAATGACAAAAATATGGGCGGCTTCCAGGTATCCAAGGAAAAGGAGCAACGCACTGGACCGGGCCTCGTGTTCGTTCAGGGCGGTACTTTTACCATGGGTGCAACTGAGGAAGACGTAATGAGTGATTGGGTCAATATTCCCCGTCGTGTTACCGTCAACTCTTTCTATATCGATAGAACAGAAGTAGCGAATGTGCATTACCGTGAGTATTTATACTGGATCAACAATGTGTTTGATGGCGACGAGTTCCAAGCCGTTAGAAACGGTGCTCTCCCGGACACATTAGTTTGGAGAAGCGAGCTCGCGTATAATGAACCACTCGTTGAATATTATTTCCGCCATCCTTCATATAACTATTATCCTGTAGTTGGGGTCACCTGGAGACAAGCACATGATTTTTGTTTGTGGAGAAGTGATCGCGTAAACGAAAAAGCTCTTGTTGACAGACAGTATATCAACAAAAACTCTCTGAAGAACATTCAGGGATTAGGCCAGGAAAATTTCAACACGAAAGCTTATTTGCTTGGAGAATACCAGCCTACACCTGGTGCTGCTGCCAAATCAAAAAAGAACCCGTTGAGAAATCCAAATGGCACTCCTCGTACTCAGGTAACTTTTGAAGATGGTATCCTGTTACCGAACTACCGCCTGCCAACAGAAGCAGAATGGGAATATGCTGCATTGGGTTATATCAATCAAAACCCTTTGCCTAGTACGAAAGACAGCAAGCGCGGTGAAGAGTTGATCGCAAATAAACAAGTATACTCATGGAGCCAGAACGTAAACGGGTTGCGTGATGAGCGTCGCGGAAGTTGGCAGGGTACATTCCTGGCAAACTTCAAACGTGGATCTGGTGATAACATGGGTGTTGCGGGTGGTTTGAATGACAATGCCGTGTACACTTCTGCAGTAACATCTTTCTTTCCAAACGGTTTTGGATTGTATAACATGTCAGGTAACGTGAGCGAGTGGGTTGAAGACGTTTTCCGTCCTCTTTCTCCACAAGACGTTGATGATGTCGCTCCTTTCCGCGGTAATAAGTTTAGCACTGTGGATATGGGTAAAGAAAACAAAGCAGAAAGAGATAGCCTCGGACGCATTAAATATCGTGCAGTAACTGATGAAGAAAGCAAGTCACGCCGTAACTATCAAAAGGGTGATGTGATCAACTATCTTGATGGTGACTCTTTGATCGCCGGTGTTAGTTATGGATATGGCAAAACAACTTTGATCAGTGATAAATCAAGAGTGATCAAAGGTGGCAGCTGGAACGATCGCGCTTATTGGCTGAGCCCTGGTACTCGTCGCTTCATGGAAGAAGACCAGGCAAGCAGCACCGTTGGTTTCCGTTGTGCAATGGACCGTGTTGGTAGCGCTGCCGGTAACGGACGCAAAACAGGTATAAGCTATAAACAAAGAAAACAAAACGCACGTAAGCAATAAGATAAAAGCATTAACAGAAAGCCATCCGCCATCGGATGGCTTTTTTATTTCTCCCCATTTTCATATTTCATATTTTCTTAGGTTTGTTTACCATGATCAGTATTGAAGATTTGTATGCCATTTATAAACAGTTTCCTTCGATCCAGACCGACACAAGGAAACTTGAAAAGAATGATCTATTTTTTGCATTGAAAGGCGAAAATTTCAACGGAAATCTATTCGCAAATCAGGCAATTGAAAAAGGAGCTGCATTTGCAATCGTTGATGAGAACGTTGATGGAAATTTATCGGAAAGAATCATTCTTGTTGAAGATGTATTAAAGACACTCCAGGCATTAGCAAAATATCATCGTCAACAATTTTCCATTCCATTTTTGGCGATTACAGGCAGCAATGGAAAAACAACGACAAAAGAATTAATTCATGCCGTGCTTTCTTCCTCGTTAAGAACATATACGACAGAGGGCAATCTCAATAACCATATTGGAATTCCACTGACCATCCTGAAAGTAAAGTTTGACGCCGAGATCGCCGTAATTGAAATGGGTGCAAACCATCTTAAAGAGATCGAAGGATATTGCCAATATACATTACCTACTCATGGAATCATTACCAATGTTGGCAAGGCACACCTGGAAGGGTTTGGCAGTCTCGAAGGCGTAAAGAAGGGTAAAGGTGAGCTGTACGATTTCTTAAGAAATAACAATGGAACCGCATTCGTAATGTGGGATTATGATTATTTGAGAGGGTTGAGTAAAGGCATTCCGCATATCATAAGTTATGGAACCAGGGATGCAACTGTTGTGGGCTCGATTTGTCAAACCGAACCATATCTTTCTGTCGATATCAGCGGAAGCATTTCGATAAAAAACATCTCCACAAAACTTACCGGCGATTATAATTTGCCAAATGTGCTCGCAGCTGTTACGGTAGGAAACTATTTTAATATTGACACCAAAAAAGTAAAAACAGCAATTGAAAATTATTTGCCTTCTAACAGCCGTTCCCAACTTTTAGAACTCAATTCAAATAAAATTATTCTCGACGCATACAATGCCAACCCAACCAGTATGAGAGCTGCAATAGAAAATATTGGTAAGTTCAATGTAAAAAATAAGGTTTTGATATTAGGTGGCATGGCCGAACTCGGAGAAACAAGCCTGCAGGAACACGAAAATATTCTTGCACTCATTAAAAAATATTCGTGGAAAGACGTGGCGCTTGTTGGAGGTGATTTTTTAAAGATCGATCATCCATATAATCGTTTTACAAATTCGACGGAAGCAGGCCAATGGTTTCAACGACAGAATTATTCTGACGCGTATATCCTGATCAAAGGATCCAGAAGCATGAAGATGGAGAAAGTTTTGAGTAAAGAATAAAAACATCAACGGACATCAAGTAACGAAGATAATGGCGATCGCCTGTTTCGAAATTCCATCATATCTATCTTTACACTTCCGACACTGATCGGGCTCTCCACATGGACGGGAATATGATTTGCGTCATCACTTACCCAAACGGTCATCTTCTCCCCTCCTTCGAAAATTGTTCCTTTGATCAGCAGCGGCTTAAATTTAATTGTTTTGAATTTGCCATACTTGGTCTTCAATGTTTCTTTGCCGAGATACCGGATATACAACCTGTAAATCTGGTTATCTAAAAACATGGAGAATGGAAGCGTATCGTTCATCTTCATTTTGCTGAAGTCGATATTTCGTGCATAATAAATAGCGCTTACAACGTCCTGAACGCAATCTGGTACTTTGTAAACACCGTCCGTAGTAACGGCTGTGTTACTCACTTTATTAAAACTGACGTTCTCATACTTTTTATAGCCACCTTCATCAACGTTTCGAATGAACTTAAGCGGTTGCAGAGTTGCCGTGTCGATGTATGTCTCGTACTTATCGCGGGTCTTAAAAAAATTGTCGACAAAATTGTTTGATTTGCCTGCACCGGTAATATGATAAACTGTCCGCCCATTAAGCTGTTCAAGTTGTGTTGTGAAGACGGCTTCACCGGCAGCAATATAGACGCCTGCAAGCGTGTAATACACCTTAAACGTAAGTGATTCGTTAGCAGAAAATGCCTTGTTCGTGACACCACAGAACTCATCACCGGCCCTGATCGGTAAGGATATTGCGAGCAGTAAAAGAATGCCTATCGAAGTAAAAACTCTCATCAGCTTCTGAATAATTTGATCCTTAAAATTAATAAACTCCCTATCAAGGCCGGTATTACTAAATTAATTAACCATATCCCTAATGAAACGGCAAATATCGCGGTTGCATTGGGTTTAAAGACATGAATAATTTCGATACCCATTTCCCATCTTATTCCCAAGTCAGTTAAAAATGTGAACGACGGTATCACGGTCATTACAAGGAACATCGTACTTATCCCTGCAAATGTTTCTCCCAATGTCAGCGATACGCCAAAGAGAGAAAATAGCAAATAGTACTGTAGAATAAATACCACGTACCTGGCAAAAGATAAGGACAAAATATTGAATAGAATAGTTAATTTAACTTCGTCCACAACCTTGATTTGAGTGAGAATTTTGTGCCATTTTAGTTTTTCGAGAATCCTTACAAGGGAGGATAAACGAAAATAAAAGAACAGGACGCAGACCGCTATAACTAGAACAACAATCATCACAATCGTCATTCCGGCAAGCAATGAGTCTTTTCCATCCAATGCTTGTGTTGATACAAATTTTTTGAAATACATCAATCCGATCGCGCCAGCAATCATGGTGACAAGAAACTGAGCCATGCTGCAAATGATGGTTAGTGATATTGAACGGACGCGTTTTCCCTCTTCAACGTACAACATACGGCCCATGTATTCACCAACCCGGTACGGCGTGAAAGATGCGATCGTAATTCCCGAAAATGTTGCACCTACTGCTTTGAGAAAGGATATATGCTGAAGTTCACGAATGGAGAGTTGCCATTTTTTTGCTTCCAATCCCCAATTTACCGTCATCAATAAAATAACAATCCATATTTTCCACTGCTGAGGGCCAACGAGCGCCGATCTGATTTGGCTCCACGACTCCTGCCAATCTTCTTCTTTATGTATTTGCTTATAGATGGAATAAAAAAGAAAGAGGAATACCAGCGGGCCTACGACATAGTTGAGTATTATTTTGATATTTTTGTTTATGGTCACGATTGGTAATCAAAAATAATTCTCCTCTTGCAAAACACTGCGAAAATAATTTTGGGAATTGATCCTGGCACTGTGCTGATGGGATACAGTTTGATCGAAGTAAATGGCCAGCAGGTCGCGCTGTTGGAAATGAATGTTCTTAAACTGGCAGTGGCCTCTTTAGATGCTTATGAAAGGTTACACCTTATCCATAGCAAGGTGAGGCAGTTGATAGAAATTTTCCATCCTCACGAGTTTGCTATCGAGGCGCCTTTTTTTGGAAAAAACGTTCAAAGTATGTTGAAACTCGGGCGCGCACAAGGTGTCGCCATAGCAACTGCTATGCATGCAGGTATTCCGGTGACTGAATATTCTCCGAAAAAAATTAAACAATCCATTACTGGAAATGGCAACGCTGGTAAAGAACAGGTTTGGAAAATGCTCCAGCATCTGCTTCAACTGCGTAATGAAATAAATCACTATGATGCCTCCGACGCGCTGGCCGTTGCAATGTGTCACCACTTTCAGTTTAATTCGCCGAAGTACGAGCAGAAAAAATTCAATGGTTGGTCCGGCTTTATTTCACAAAATCCTGGAAGAGTGAAACCGCTCTAAAGGGAGCTGACAGAGTAGAGTTGACCGACTCAATTGCAATTCCTTCCGGCATCTGTCTACCGCCCATTATTAACTCCAAATTCTGGCCATGGCTCATAGCCGACTAATGATCTTCTCCTGCGCGGTTTTTAATTGTTCCGGAGTTACTTTTATTTTCCCTTTAGTAAAATTCAAGTCATCTATATTATTGATTGGAACGAGATGTAAATGCGCGTGTGGCACTTCAAGTCCAACCACCGCCATTCCACAACGGTTACACCTAAACGATTTTTCAATTGCATGCGCGATTGGCTTCGAAAAAACCAGCATCTCTCTTAAATATTCGTCGGGCATATCAAAAAATTTGTCGACCTCAATTTTCGGAACAACCAGTACATGTCCTTCACGCAAAGGAAAAATATCCAAAAAGGCGAAGAATTTTTCGTTCTCCGTGATCTTATAACTTGGAATTTCACCCGCAATAATTTTCGAAAAAATCGTCATAGAAAATGAATTAGATGTGTTCGAAATTATTGAAAAAATATCTGCCAGGAATGGAGGCTAAATCTTCTATAGCAATCTTCCGCGAAAATCCGTCCCAATTCCCGCTCATTCGGCGCCAAAAGAAAAACCCTACCAAACCGGTGGGGCAGCGACATTGTCGTCCGAATTTAATTATAGGGAAATATTTTCCACTTTGAATTTAAGCAAGCCTGCGGGCACCTGCACTTCTGCAACTTCTCCGACTTGCTTTCCTAACAATCCCTTTCCAATTGGCGAAGTGACGGAAATCTTGCCCAATTTCAGATCGGCTTCTTTTTCGGAGACAAGATAGTAAGTTACCTGTTTCTTATTGATGAGATTTGTAAGTGTGACTTTTGTCAAAATAGATACTTTGCTGGTATCAATGCTTCCTTCTTCGAGTATCCTCGCATTCGCCAATTCACCCTCAAGCTTTTGGATCTTTGCTTCCAAATGGCCTTGGGTTTCTTTCGCGGCGTCATATTCTGCATTCTCCCGCAGATCTCCTTTTTCTCTTGCTTCCGCAATTGCTCGTGAAGCGGCAGGACGATCGACCGTCTTCAATTTTTGAATTTCGGCCTTCAACTGATCCAGCGCTTCCCTGGTTAGATAAGTGAACCCACTCATGTTTACCTCCTTTTCTCAGTTTACAAATAAGAAAAAAAATACAACGCCTCAATACCGATTGAAGCGTTGCACTATTTGTACAAAGATAGAATTAATTATAACACGAACCGCCGTGATTTTTAATCAGATTCCAAGCTTATCCAGCAAAATCTTGGCCATATTATAAAAAGCTTCATGGCTATATCCGGCGATATGCGGAGTGATAATAACGTTCGGCTGGGCCATCAACCAGTCAAGCTCGGACCTTTCACTCGATGTATACGTATCCAACTTTTCATTTTCAAGAACATCCAGCCCCGCACCGGCAATCTTCCCTCGTTGCAGCGCATTGATAACGGCGGTTGTATCATGAACTTTCCCCCGGCTGGCGTTAATAAAAAATGGTTTTTTCTCAAACGAATTGAAAAAGTGATCGTTTGCGAGATGAAAGGTTTCATCAGTCAGCGGTACATGTAGACTAATCACATCTGCATACCGGGATAACTGTTCCATGTTCGCCTCCTTGATATGATTTTTCCCGAAATCAAATTTGTACTTGTCATATACCAGGATCGTTGTATCAAACGCCAACAACAACCTTGCTAAGGCTCCCCCCGTATTCCCGAATCCAATGATGCCGATTGTTTTCCCGGTAAGTTCCGTTCCCCTGTTTGCATCCCGAATCCACTTTCCGTTCCTCACTTCTGTATAACTGGAGCCGATCTTATTCATGAGATTTAATAATAATCCAAGTACATGCTCGGCAACAGCGTTACGATTGCCTTCCGGACTGCTTACGCATTTTATCTTTCTTGACTCTGCATAGGCTACATCAATTAGTTCCATACCACTTCCCAGTCTGCCGATCCATTTCAAACCTCTGGCGCGATCAATAATCTTTTTATCGATCCTTAACCGCGTAGTTACGATCAATCCTTCAACATCCTCCAACTCGTTGTATAATTCATCATAACTGATTTGGGGAAGATGTTTAACTAAGTATCCCCGGCGCGTCAACCTTTCAATTAAGTACTCATGAACCTTAGCCGTTATAATTACTTTCTTCATCATGTTTTCTTTATATACTAAATCATTTCATGCTCCACGTCAATTGCGCAAAATCATTAACGCTTAATTGTTCCGCGCGTTTTTGGAATAAAGGCTCTTTCAAAATTTTTTCGTCAAATAGATTCTTGACTGCATTGCGCAGAGTTTTTCTTCTTTGATTAAATGCAGTCTTCACCAACAGAAACAAATCTTTTTCGCTTTTAAAAGACAATCCTTGCGTCCTGGGCAACAGCCGGATCACTGCACTTTTCACTTTTGGCGGCGGGGAAAAAGATTTCTCATTCACTTCAAACAAATATTCTACCGAAAAAAAAGCCTGGATCAATACACTGAGCACTCCGTAAGTTTTACTTCCTTCTTTGGCAGCAGCACGTAACGCAACCTCTTTTTGAAACATCCCGATCATGCACTCCACATCTTCCTTCCACTCTACTATTTTAAAAAGTATCTGGGATGAAATATTGTACGGGAAATTTCCAATCACCGTAAATTTTCCTTCGAATGGCTTTTCTATTTCGAGAAAATCTTCATGGATGATTTTATTTTTTAAGACGGGATAAGTGTTTTGCAGAAACTCGACTTTCTCGTCATCAATCTCGACAATTTTTAAATTAATATTCTCAATCTCCAAAAGATGTTTCGTCAATGCAGCGCCACCGGGACCAACCTCAAGCAATTGATCAAACTTATTCTCGCGCAACGCAGCAACTATATTGCGGGTGATATTCTCATCGCGCAGGAAATGCTGCCCCAACGATTTTTTTAAACTTAAGTGCTGTTGATTCATTGAAATAATTGATTGCACTACAGGGCGCATTTACAAAAATAAACCATCCTGTCGCATGCAAACAGATTTATAATTGTATTTTTATAGCCTGAAATACATACTATGAGCACTCAGCAGCAACGGCCTTTGATAGGTGTTTCTATTGGCGATCTGAACGGCATTGGTATTGAACTCACTATCAAAACTTTTTCCGACCACCGGGTACTGGAATTATGCACTCCCATTGTTTTTGCTTCCAATAAGGTTATCAATTTCTACCGGAAATCGATACCCGATCTGAATTTCAACTATCAAAGTAGCAAGGATTTTACACGAATAAATCCAAAACAGGTAAATATTTATAACTGCTGGGAGGAGGAAGTAAGCATAACACCTGGACAATTAACAGAAACCGGCGGAAAATATGCAGTAAAGTCTTTAATGACCGCAGTTGAACTTTTAAAAGAAAAAAAGATCCATGGATTAGTAACCGCACCAATTCACAAAAAAAACACACAGTCTGCTGAATTCAATTTCACCGGACACACACCATTTTTGAAACACTCGTTTGGTGTGCAGGATGTATTGATGCTGATGGCCGCTGAAAATTTGAGAGTCGGGCTGGTTACGGAACATATTCCAATTGGTGAGGTTGCAAAACACATCACGAGAGAAAACATTATTTCCAAGCTGAATATTTTAAAGGAATGCCTGATCAAAGATTTTGGAATTGATAAACCTAAGATCGCAGTGCTTGGTTTAAATCCTCATGCTGGCGATGAAGGCCTAATTGGTAAAGAAGAAGAAGAAATAATTAAGCCTGCAATTAAAGAGGCCAAGCACAATATGTTGGTGTTTGGACCGTATAGCGCTGATGCTTTTTTTGCAAGAAATCAATATCAAAAATTCGATGCTGTACTTGCGATGTATCATGACCAGGGACTTATTCCATTTAAATCTCTCGCTTCTGGTGACGGAGTCAACTACACTGCTGGTTTGCCAATTGTGAGAACATCGCCAGACCATGGCACCGCATTCGACATCGCCGGAAAAAATAAAGCCGATACTTCTTCATTCCTCACAGCAATCTTCGCATGCATTGATATTATAAATCGTCGGCACGACTTTCTGGAAAATCATAAAAATCCACTAAAGAAAATGACGTCTGTTGTGCTCGCGGGAGCGGAGGATGAAAAGATTGAAGAAAGCTAAAAATGAAACGAAGGTTAAGGTTGAAGTTAACGTTGAGATTCAGGTGTAAACCTTAACCTCAACCTTAACCTTAATCAACATGCCCGAATTAAAACTATACATGATCCTTCTTGGCTGCACGCCCAAAGGCAGGCATACCGAACAGCATGACATATTTTTTGGAATCGGCTCTTCACTGGGGGATTTGAAACAGAATATGATCGACTTCTGGCCCGAGGCACAAGGGAAAATTCATATCGATGCATGGCGTGAAGTGACCAATGTGGATAGTTTCAAAATAGAAATTATTACACGTGACGCGCCCGGCAAGAAAGAATCGCCACAAAAACTTTTCTTCATAAATCTTGGCGGATACAAGCGAAATGAATTTGAAGAGTTTCATTATAAAATCTTGACTGTCGCCGACGATAAAGGGAAAGCAATACAAAAAGCGAAACAAACATCATTTTATATTCATACCGGATTTGAAGGCGGAGCTGCGTCACACGTAGATGATAAATACGGCATCGATGTTGACGATATTTATGAGATCGAAGATATCCTCCCCACTCATTTGAAAGAAAAATATGCAATAGTTACTTCGCCCCAATTATATTTATCTGCTGATGAATTATTTCTTGGGTATGTAAAACTGGAAAAGATATAACATCAGAAAATTGAATCAGGAAGATTTTTATTGACAGCGTATGAATCGTAAGTGATTTCTACTTTTCCTTTATCTTGTATTTTTTCACTTGTTTTCCTTTTACTGCCCTCATCGTAGTCGAGCGTCACTCCCTTGGGCAGTTTATAGTCTTTGATATTAAAAGTGCAGGTTATTTTATCCGGAAGGGCATAATTTATATATTTTCCGTAGTCCATCGCCAGCTCGTACGTGCCGCTTTCACGGGTAGTTATTTTTGCCTTTCGAACGATTAAATTTTCAACATCAATATAAAGTGTTGATAAAACAATAGCGCTATTATCATCAAGGGGGATCAATTTTATTACCTTGACAGGAATGTTATTCACTTTATCTGAACCGGCGTCAAGAGCAGTAAAATTTCCTTTCAATAAACTATTTAACCCAATACCCAATATAGATTTAGGAACAAGCGAAATTCCGTTATCGTTTTTTATTTTCAGCTTGTCGGGCTTCTTAAAATAAATTTTCACTTTTGCCTGTGGCACTTTCAAAAAATTTACATTTGTTTTCATCGTACCGTCCGCTTCATAACTATTCACCTGGTCTAACTTGTCTCTGACTTTATGCACAAGCGTTGTCATATCCTGGGCTTGTACAAAAAATGCACCGAGGAATAACACAATTAAAAAAAATATTTTCTTACGTATCATATAATTCAGCTTAGAATATCCTTCTTTCTAAATATCCAAATAGCACTAGTGACAAAAACAAGAATGTAGGCGAATAGTATACCCAGGCTTCTTAAAATCGCAGGCAAGTTTTCAATTGATCCGGAAATAACTGATCCATCCTGTCCTGTTTTTGAGTAGAAAAAACCCTTCCACCCAAGCATGTGAGATGTAAACAAATACGGTTTTACTGTATTATCGTACATCGGGATTTTTAATTCTGATAGAATAGTCAGAACAATTACTATACTCATCGTTGCAACAATCGGCCCGATCGAGTTTTCGGCAAATACGGACAATAGAAATGCCAGTGCTGCAACAGTACTCAATGCGACTGAGGCAAACGCAAATGCACAGATATAACGCCACAGGATATCCGCTTTCTGTATTTGTTCCATTACGTCATTCCGGGCGATGATTACATCGTTTGTTCCAAAGAAGAAAATACTAACCAGCAGCGCAAGTAATGCCATCCACAGTAACAATAAAATTGTATAGATGACGGAAGCAAAATATTTTACAAGCATGAACTCGGTGCGACTGACAGGTTTAGTCATCACCAGCCGCAAGGTGCCCATGTTTGCTTCACCTGCAATCGAATCTCCTGCAACCAAAGCAACTAATAAAGGCACATGGATCAGAATGGCATTTAAGATAACAAATGCAATGAAATAGCCATTCAAGACCAGGTTGTATGGAATTTCGAATGAATCAGAAATATCACCCATCATTAATTCAACATAAGATTTGCCATCGAACTTTAACCCAAGTTGAATGATTAATATGATTGCAGCAATTGCCCCGAAGCTGATGAAAGTTCTCGGGCGCCGAAAAATTTTAAACAACTCAATTTTCAGAAGTTGCCACATGTGGTTGAGCAGTTGTAAGAGATAAAAAATATTCCTCCAGGGAATAACGTTGCTGAATTTGCAGCACTTGAACACCCTGTTTTACGAATTCATTATTCAATTCGGGAATGCTGGACTTGTTCATTTCAAAAATGAATCTATCCGTCTCCTGTCTCCGAAATGATTTGCTCCAATTCGTCGACATAATCGTTTCCATCGTTTTGCCGGGATTCATTGTTTGAAACTCGACTATCATTTTTGAAGGATCGAAAAGATCCTGTACGCTTCCTTCAATAATTTTTTTCCCTTTGTCTATAATAAGCATTCGATTGGCGATAATTTCAATTTCACTCAACAGGTGCGATGAAACCATAATTGTTTTTTTATGATTTTTACTAAGGTCAATCATTAGATTCCTGATATCAGCTATACCCTGGGGATCGAGGCCGTTTGTTGGTTCATCGAGTATAATGAGGCTGGGGTTATGAACCAATGCAATGGCGATTCCTAACCGTTGTTTCATACCCTGGGAAAAAGTTTTCACCTTATCGTCCGCGCGATCGGCAAGTTCCACCATTTCGAGCTGCTCCATTAGTCTCTTTTTGGGAATTTTAAAACCGCTCATCTTTGAGAAAACAGATATATTTTCATAAGCGCTTAGATATTTGTACAGATCGGGTCTTTCAATGATCGCCCCAACCTGCCGAAGGATTTCGTTACGATGTGTTTGCAAATCCATACCTAACATCTTTATATAGCCGCTGGTAGGTTGTATCAATGTGAGCAGCATTCGGATTGTGGTTGATTTGCCTGCACCATTCTGTCCCAGAAAGCCATAGACATCTCCTTCGTGTACCGAAAAAGAAAGATCGTTAACCGCCTTTGCTTCTTTGAAATTCTTGGTCAAACCTGTTACCTCGATAATAGCAGACATCTGAATTGAATGTGGTTTTAGTGGGATTGATACAACCAATTACAAAATCCAGGTGAAAATGGTTGCTGGTAATTTCACAATATATAGAGAAAAAAGGGAGCAGGACTATTGCAAATATTAAATCGGTTATCTATCTTGTGTCACCATCCTCTGATAAAATTGTATCCACTTCCTAAAGCCTGAGATCGCCTACCCTTCCCTTTAAGCTCAACCTTAATTTGTATCTCCTTTGAACAACCCCATTGATACAGCGGGTAATTCACGATTTGTTCCCACTCATCAATTGTGCTTAAATCATATTGTTAACTTCAGAAACTTTAAAAATGAAACGCATTTCAAAGCACATTTTGTTAATACATGCGACTGTATTAACTATGTCAGGGGTATTCGCAAACACATCTTCTAACGTCATCTCAAGCAAAAAAATTACAGACACCGGTACCGTCACGAACCTCGATACCAAATCAACTTCCGCAATTATACTTCGTGGAAGCCTGGTTAATTTCAGCGCAGCGTATGGGAAAAATTTCTTCGATCTGAATTGGAACACGATTCCTGGCCAACCTTGTAATCATTTTGAAATTGAAAGAAGCATTGACGGAAACACCTTCGAAAAAGTTGGTGAAGTACAAAAATCAGGCACGCCTGTTCCGAACGAAACTTTTTATTTCAGAGACAATGTTCGTCCGACTATTGCGAGAAATTATGACCTGTATTACCGATTAAAACAGGTTGATGAGAAGGGACAACCGACTTATTCAAAAGTTTTGATCGCACGTATGTATAACACAAGAAACTTAGCATCATTAAGCATTACACCTGATCCGGTTGCAAATGATATCCTGGTGAACGTGCAAGTAAAAACTCGTTCGTATGTTGTGATCAAATTATCAGATAAGACAGGCAATGTAGTGATGAAAAAATCTGTAAAGGCAGACGAGGAGTTCAATACATATAAATTAGACGATACGCATCAACTGCAACCCGGTTTGTACAACCTGGAGATCATCGTCAACAGCAAGGAAAAAATGAATATGACATTGCAAAAAAGTTAAGAATACGATATTACTGCACAAGTTGCAGTTCCTATCAGACCAATTGCTTAGTTTAGTTACACCGGGCCGTTGCACAGAATACGATTCACATTCAGTGCAGCGGCTCTGATTTTTATTTCTTTCCAGTAACTTTCGGGGCCAGGGAAACGCTGAGATAAGTGTGCAGATTCTTTACATATTGTTCAAAGGCTTTGACTCCGGCCGGCGTAATTTTGCAAATTGTTTGAGGATAGTTATCCTTAAATTGCTTGACCACATCAATATATCCTGCTTCTTTGAGCTTATTAATTTGTACGCTCAGATTGCCTGCAGTAGCATTTGTTTCTTCCTTTAAATATGTAAACTCCGCTTCCTTCACACTTATGAGTAGTGAAACAACCGCAAGCCTCAGCTGCGAATGTAATATCGGATCCAGATCCTTAAACATGATATTGCATCTGCTTGAATTTGATTCTTAATAAATAACCAGGGATAATATAACTTACAAGAATAGCAAGACTACATAAAAGTATATTTATATCGTAGCTTGTAAACGTTGCAATCATCGCGAGTATCCAACTTCCTATCGCTCCCCACACAAGAGGCCAGAATTTTAAGGCACGACCTGTAACAAAACTTCCCGTGGCATACATCATCATATAAATCGGATAACAATTTTGCCATCCGAGACGCGCAAATATAAATCCGAGCAGTATATAAGAAATAAGAATACCAATCCACAAATAATCTAACAACTCTTCCACATAAGTTTTGACTTTTCTTTTCTTGCTTTGACTGGCGCCGTAAAATATCGATACAACAATTCCGACGATCATCAATGTCCACGCAAGGTAGTGGTAAGGCGAATGCACAATCACTTTTAAAACATATTGAATGATGCTTGCTGCAAATACCAACCAGCCCCACAATAGGAAATAAAAGCTATCATCGGCCACCGTATTTTTTGCTTTATCAATCATTGATTGAATGAGCTCCAAACTTTGCTGCGGGGATAAATTTTCTTCGTTCATAAAATAAAATTGAATGAATATTTTTCTATTGACATTTCGCGAGCATTTCTTGCGCCTGGTCCATTCCCCAATGTGGATATAAAGGTTTCGGTTGTTCTTTTTTATACAGTTCAAGCGACTTTTCAAAAATTGGTTTGGCTTTATCCTTACCTCCACCAAATGCAACCGGTGTGTTGAATACGCTTTGTCCCTGCAAGTAATACACACGCGGATTGTTTGGATCAAGCTGTTTTGCTTTTTCGAGTGCAGCGCTCGCCTGCTGACCATAAGTTTGCCAGCGAGTTTGTGGGTCAATCATCATTTGTTGAGTGGCCGACATATTGCGGACCGTATATATTTCTGCATTTTTTTCAATTGCTTCCGCTTTATCACACAATGAATTTATCCTGGTGGAATTGGCGTCCTTGTCGAGATTTGCATCTCTCCAACCGCTTATTGCGAGCGCCAAACCTGCCCAGTAATAAGGAAGCCATTGCGTCTTTTCAGCATCGCCGATCCGCTCGAAATTATTCGCAACAGTCTGGAAATCCTGTGTCGTTTTAGCAGAATCAAATAGTTCGATATTTTTTTTCATGGCGGCAACGTATTTGTCGTTCTGCGCATGTACAGAGATTGCGCCAAACAAAAGTGCAATAACAACAAGAACTTTCATGATACTAATTTTTTAAATTAAGTGATAAATAAGAAAAGGTTTTTACCGGATGATAAAAAAATATATCCAACCAATCAGTAATAATTGGAACGGAACCCTGAACCATAGGTATTCTGTCCCCTTACCGGAATAGTCCGCTTTTTCATAATTCACGTGTCTCACCGCTGCCGAAATATTGGTTGGTAAAATCAATACAAAAAAAATAATCAGCAGGATCCCGGTCATCCTTGAAGCTGACGGCACAAGAATACCAATTGCTGCCAAAATTTCTACGATACCTGTGATCAGCACCATCTCTTTTTTTGCCGGTATCCATCCAGGCATCATCATCGTCATACCCCGTGTGAATTTAAAATGGCCGATAGACGTAAACAAAAGCATAACCGACATGGCGATTTTGCCACTGAGGTTTACTTTCATCTCCGAAGCAATAGCTGTTAGTCCGAGACATAACGCAAAAACAATTAACAAAATGAAGAATGGTTTCATGACTTCATCGGTATTAATTACCGAATTTCAATTTGAATTTCTTTTGATTTATCAATTATCATTGCACAATCCTTATACTTCGGCGCCGAAAATTTCGGCCTGAAATTATTTCCAAATCCTACCGGTTCTTTCGGAATATTAAAAATTCCCAAATCAAGTTTCTTATTGTCGTTTATATCCTGGTAAATTGAAATGGCATACTCGCCATCAGGCAGTTCAAATGAAAACCGCTCTATGGAACTGTCAGCTTTCGCAGATTTATCTGCAAACGGTTTTTTAAAAAATGTTTCTTCGTTCTTAAATATCGATACAAAAACAGAACCTTTGCCGACTTGCACATTGGTCACGTCGATAACCAATGTATCATTTCTTGAAGCGAAGCATGCAACGAAGTATGATATAAAAACTAAACTATTCATCCACTATAAATTATTATTAATTGCGTCCTGTGTTCTGTCAACACCCCAGCTTAAAAAACAACCGATAAAATAGAACCGTTTAGCCGGTGGTTGCACGGGCTCTTTTACAAGTCCACTGTACGAATAATTGTATCCATAAACCGCATCATAACCCAACACATTGTTTATGCTGGCAAATAAAACGACAAATGTTTTTGGATTTTTCTTTCCCAGGCTTGGGATGTATTCCGCGCTAAAATTTAAACTACTATAATCTTTCGTCTTTCCCTGGTCAGCGATATAGTATTTGCTGCTGTTATTAATCAGGAAATTATAGTAAGGACGTCCCGTCGCAAAACTATAGGTCACATTAAATCCCGATTTCAGATCTGTGAAGAATCGTTTCATCACAATCGACGCAGTATGCGTAGCGGCATAATTTGGCATAAGTTCAGAGGGGTAATTTAAATACTGCCGTTTCGTGTCGATGTATGAGTAACTGATCCAATAATCAAAATTCTTAAAGGTTTTTTTATCTCGCCAGAAAAAATCGATTCCTGTTGCATAACCACTTCCTCCATTATCGTAGGTTGCGTAGAAATAATTATATGGGAGCGTTCTGACGAGCGCGTTATACTTTTTGTAATATGCTTCAACGCGAAATATTCTTTCTGGCGTTAGTTTTTGATAATTGATAATAAAATGCGTCGCCTTTGTAAAGCCAAGCCCAGTTGCATATGTCAACTGTTGATTTTCCGGTTTCTGGTAGAATATTCCATAAGCCATGGAGACTTGCGCATTTCTTCCAGTTTTATATGCAAGCGACACGCGCGGAACGACATCAGATTTATTGATCAACGAAGAATGTTCAAACCGCGCACCCAGTTTCGCTGCGAGGTCATTAGTTATATAGATGTCCGTTTCCGCAAATGCAGCAGTGTAATTATCGATTAACTTATGTAGTGTGTCCTTATAAACTGCCGGATTGTACGCATACCAATATTCGCCGCCAAAACGAATTGCACTGAGCCCACCCAACTTTTTTTCGAAAACGGTTTTTATTTGCGACAAATCCTGCCTGCTATTCAGCGTAAAATTTTTGAACTGCATCCAATACGCAGAACTGTCAAATTGTTTTGGTTGATTATTTTGATCCTGTACCTGTTGTTGAATATTGTCGCGGTTTGTACTATAGCTTAACCCGATATTCATTTTCCAACCTCTTGGCAAATATTCCTTCCAGCTAAGGTTATTATACCAGTTATGGTTTGCTACATCAAAAGCATTTTTTAAATACGGGCTGTCAACGTCGGGTCTGCGCAATCCAAGATCACTATATCCGAATGTTGTGTAATACTTGATCATGCCACCACTCTTTGTTCTGATCCTGAAGTTTGCATCTCCCGAGTGAAATTGTGGTATGTTGAAATAATCGGGTCTTTGTTTTACCACGTCGAAATATAAACCAACGTTGACATAATTGTATGTGATCCCGAATGAAGATTTCTTATTTTTCGCAAGCTGCTGTGTTCCTACACCAACAACTAACGGAGAAATATTCGCGTCGATTTCAGATCGTTCGGGCAAATCAATCGATTCCAGCAAAAGAACTGATGATAATGCTTGTCCGTATAATGCGGAATAACCTCCGGTACTAAATACCGTTCCTTTAAATAAGAATGGTGAAAACCGGCCGCGCTGAGCAATGTCCGGCACACTTGTGTAATATGGATTGTTGACGACCGTACCATCAATATATTGTTTCGTTTCGTAGCCTGCACCACCACGAACAAACAATCCCTCTTGTTCGCCGACCTGTTGCGTTCCCGGAAGCGTTTTAAGTGCCGCAGTAATATCTGCATTGGATC
>Ga0268264_10002006_pt1 | contig 18281 bp, 13 predicted proteins | sample KBSSwiS32_FD_190357 | JGI IMG/M metagenome (GOLD analysis project Ga0268264, IMG submission 190357) | Switchgrass rhizosphere microbial communities from Kellogg Biological Station, Michigan, USA - KBS Switchgrass S3-2 (SPAdes) (version 2) | ecosystem: Host-associated > Plants > Roots >...
TGAGAAAAACATACTCCAACGCACGCTGCGGGATTTGCCTTACTTCATCCCAGGAGTGCGTCGATGCGGATAGACCAACTGACGTTGGCTTATCCGTCCAATGTCCATGTATTTGTGGTATGCGATACCTCAATGCCATCTCCTCCTCTCCATGCAATACCAGCCGGCTGCTCCATTTCGGGGCCAGCCGTTCCAGCAAGGCTTCCCTTGTATGCCCCCACCGGCGGATATGGAGCTTCTCCACACCCGCCTGTAACAGCTCCTCCAGACAGTCACCCTCTCCATCCCAGGACTCCGGGCTTGTGATGACGACTATCAAAAAATCCTTTCTCATAGATATATCTCAGCGCCAGCCTGTTTGAAGGCTTCGGCCTTTTCTTTCATTCCCTCCTCCAGCGCCGCGGTCTCATCCACACCTTTCTCTTCTGCAAAACGTCTGACTTCCTGCGTGATCTTCATCGAACAGAAGTGCGGACCGCACATGGAACAGAAGTGCGCGATCTTCGCCCCTTCTGCGGGCAGGGTCTCGTCATGGAAAGCCCTGGCAGTATCGGGGTCCAGCGAAAGATTGAACTGGTCCTGCCAGCGAAACTCAAACCGGGCCTTGCTAAGCGCATTATCCCTGTATTGCGCACCGGGATGGCCTTTCGCCAGATCAGCCGCATGCGCCGCGATCTTATACGCGATGACCCCATCCTTTACATCCTTCTTATTGGGCAGTCCCAGGTGCTCCTTGGGTGTCACATAGCACAGCATAGCAGTGCCATACCACCCTATCATGGCGGCTCCGATGGCGGAAGTGATATGATCGTAACCCGGAGCTATATCCGTAGTCAAAGGTCCCAGCGTATAGAACGGCGCCTCCTGGCATTCCTTGAGCTGCTTGTCCATATTTTCCTTTATCAGGTGCATCGGTATATGACCGGGTCCTTCAATAATGACCTGGCAATCGTGCTTCCAGGCTGTCTTTGTCAATTCACCCAGGGTTTCCAGCTCCGCGAATTGCGCGGCGTCATTGGCATCTGCGATAGATCCGGGCCGCAGTCCATCCCCCAGCGAGAAAGAGACATCATAGGCCTTCATGATCTCGCAGATCTCTTCAAAATGAGTATAGAGGAAGGACTCACGATGATGCGCCAGACACCATTTTGCCATGATGGAGCCGCCCCGGGATACAATGCCCGTGACACGTTTGGCGGTCAATGGAATATAGCGCAACAGCACACCGGCATGGATAGTGAAATAATCCACTCCCTGTTCAGCCTGTTCGATCAGCGTATCGCGATATATCTCCCAGGTGAGCTCTTCGGCCTTGCCGCCAACCTTTTCCAATGCCTGGTATATAGGAACTGTCCCTACGGGGACGGGCGAGTTGCGGAGTATCCATTCCCTCGTCTCATGAATGTTCTTGCCGGTGGAGAGGTCCATAATGGTGTCGGCGCCCCAGCGGCAGGCCCATACGGCTTTTTCCACTTCCTCTTCGATGGACGATCGGATGGCGGAGTTGCCGATATTGGCATTGATCTTTACAAGAAAATTACGACCGATGATCATGGGCTCGGTCTCGGGGTGGTTGATATTGGCGGGAATGACGGCCCTTCCAGCAGCCACCTCGTCCCGGACAAAAGCAGGAGTGATCAACCCCTTTGGAGTATTGGCTCCGAAGGACTCACCGGCATGTTGCTGGTGGCCCTGGAGATCGATGCGCTGATTCTCCCGGATCGCAATGTATTCCATCTCGGGTGTGATGATCCCCCGCTTGGCATAATGCAGCTGTGTCACGTTCTTCCCGGACTTGGCTTTTAGTGGCGCACCATGCACATCCCCTCTGTCCAGTATCCATTGCTCGCGCACACGCGGCAGTCCCTCTTCCAGGTCGATGTCGACAGCAGGGTCGGTATATGGACCGCTGGTATCATATACTGTCACCGGCGGATTGGGCGTCTCGGTATCGCTGAATCTGTCCACGGTATCACCGACGCTGATCTCCCGCATGGCTACGCTGATGTCATGGAGCTGGCCCTTCACATATACCTTACGGCTGGCAGGGAAAGGCTCCCGGCTGATGACATGTCCGCCCGGAATAATGTCCTTCATCATATGTATAGAATTTTAGTTTATCCTCCTTGTGTTGCCCGAATGACAAATACCCTATCATTTGTCTGCAGCTTGTATTGCTGCCACTCGCCCTTTGGGATGACGTTGTCATTAACGGCAATGGCTATCCCATCAGGCCGGCTGATATCCAATAACGGCAGGACATCGGCCAGTGTACCTGTATCGGGCAGCGCAAAGCTTTCCCGGTTGATGGTTACTTGTACCATACATCAGTGAATTTCTGTCCTTCTGATGAGCCGCACCGGCGGCTCCTGAATTAATAACGTTGGAGGTGCTGCATGCGCGCAGTAAGAGAGAGTCCGTCTTTTCCCTTCGCCGGTACTAACCGAATCAGGTTCTGAGGGTATTATCTCAGCCCGTATGAACGAGCACCCCTAAAGTCCGAAGTAAAGGTAAGGAATACCTTATGACAACAACAAATATTTATTTCGACGATACTACTTTTAACAAAACAGCTCCGTGTGCAGGAATATTTATTGTATATTTTTTTGCAAATGTTCCCAGATCAGTCTGCTTCCAAAGATCACGTATAGCAGCTTTCTTCTTCAGGCCGGCGAGCGCAAAATCAAATGACACGGCTTTCTCTCCATCGCTGATATTGAACAACGCAACGTACTTATCGCCACCAGGCGCATCCGACACCCATATCATGCTGCCATCCTGTTTGTATATCTGTCTTGGATTGGCGCCTTCCTGGTTAACTCGCAGCACTTCTTCATTGGAGAAAAGCTTTTCTTCTATCTCCCTGTTCTCGGGTAAATTACCGCCCAGCATCAGCGGACTGCGATAGATGCACCAAAAGGTCATATGCGTGACGAGCTCGTCGTTGGTAAATTTGCTGTATCGTTCAGGTCCTACGGGTCCACGCTTCGAAACCTTCCCGATCTGTATCATGTCGCAGTCCGGCCAGTGTCCGGGTCCGCCAATACCCTCCCAGCTCCTGGCATAGTCAAACATCTTCAGCATCTCTTTCCAGCTGTCCCAGAAATCGTCGGCCATCCTCCACATATTCGCATGCTGTACAACATGCGTAGAATCTTTGAGCGGTGTCTCTCCGGGAGAAAGGCTCAGTACAACAGGCCTGCCACAATGGTCGATGGCCTTTTTATATCCTTCTATCTCTGCCGTGCTATATGGCCGGGCAATATCGTCCACTTTGATAAAGTCCACACCCCAGGATGCATACAGCTCCAGCAGGGAGTTCAGATACTCCTGTGCACCGGGCTTGCGCATATCCAGCCCATACATATGATTCATCCAGGGACAGGTAGAGGACGTATCAGCCACCTGGTCCGCGGTAATGCCATTGGTCCCTTTTACGGGGCTATGCGCCCATACGGCCTGCCGGGGAATGCCACGCATCACATGGATGCCAAACTTCAATCCAAGCCCATGCACATAATCGGCCAGGGATTTGAACCCCACGCCGCCCCAGGCAGAAGGGAATTTATTGGTATTGGGCAACAGCCGGCCCCATTGATCCATGGCAAGCCAGGGAATATAGGAACCATCCTGGAGGGTCTTCTGAAAAGGATTGCCGATCAGGCTGCCGGGAGGATTGTCATAAGCCCATAAAAAATCGACGATAATATATTGCCAGCCATAACGAAGATGTTTGGCCATGTAGTCGGCATTGGCCTTTACTTCGTCCTCGTGCACGGCCGAACCAAAACAATTATAGCTGTTCCATCCCATGGGAGGCTTGACGGCAACAGGCTCTTGAGCCAGAACAACACCTGACAGTAATAGACTTGCTGCAAACAATAGACTGCGCATAGTAATAGCTTATTTCAATTCCAATACAACAATAGATGCAGGAGGCATTTCCACTACGAGCTCGTTACCGGACTTCTTAGCGCCGTTGAAGGCGGCGGAATGGACCTTGCCAGGCTGGTCGAATGTATTGACGTCCGTAAATTTGGCAGAGGTCAGTATCTGTCCCTGCACGCTCTTTGACGGCAGTCCCTGTAAAGGCACACGCACGGTGTTCTTCTTTGTAGGATCGATATTGACAAGGGAGATATGCACGGCTCCGGCAGAATCGCGGCTGGCCGAAGCATTGACGGCGGGCACCGCATCACTGCCATAGGTATAGTTGGGCGCATCGAACTTCACAACGAGAGAGTGTGCATCCTGATGCACCTTGTACATATCAAACACATAATAGGTCGGTGTCAGCAGCATCTTGTCCTTATCGGTAAGGATCAGCGCCTGCAGCACGTTCACTGTCTGTGCAAGGTTGGCCATTTTGACCCTGTCGGTGTGATTGTTGAAAATATTCAGCGTGGTCCCTGCGATCAATGCATCACGGAGACTGTTCTGCTGATAAAGGAAGGCGGGATTGGTGCCTGGTTCGGCGTCTGTCCAGATACCCCATTCGTCTACAACGAGGGCGACTTTTTTCTTAGGGTCATATTTATCCATGACGGCGCTGTGCTTACTCACGATCTCGTCCATCCGCAGACAGGATTTCATCGCCTTGAAATAAAGGTCTTCCCCGAACTGGGTCGCGGAGCCTTTGTGCTCCCAGGGACCTGCCAGGGTATAATAATGCATGGAGAGGCCCCAGGTATTCCACAGGTTGATATCTTTCATCACTACATCGGTCCAGTGATAATCGTCGCTGTTGGCGCCGCTGGCGATCAGCTTCAGGTGTGTACCGGGATAGGTCTTACAAAACTCGGAATACCGCCGGTATTGTCCTGCATAGAACTCGGGTGTCATGCTGCCGCCACAGCCCCAGCTCTCATTACCTACACCCCAGAAGGATACATTCCATGGCTGCTCGCGTCCATTCTGGCGACGGAGGTCGGCCAGGGTGCTATGTCCATTGAAGTTCAGGTATTCCAGCCAGTTGGACATTTCTTCGGGTGTGCCGCTGCCGACATTGCCGGCGATATACGGTTCACATCCCAACAGGCCGCACAGCTCCAGGAACTCATGCGTACCAAAGCTGTTGTCTTCCGTCACCATGCCCCAGGTGGTATTGACGGTGCGCTTACGCTGATCCCTGGGTCCAATGGCATCGCGCCAGTGGTATTGATCGGCATAGCATCCGCCGGGCCAGCGCAGTATGGGCACTTTTATCTTCTTCAACGCCTCCACTACATCCATCCGGATCTTATCTCCCGTCCAGAAACCATCATAGATACAACGCCCCAGATCCTCGGAGAAATGACCATATACATTACGGCTGATCTGCGGACCCGATGTGTCCGATATGGAAAGGCTGACATTATTTTGAGCTTGCAGGATCGTGCATGCTGCGAACAAGGCTGTCAGAAGGAGACAAAATTTCATATGTATTCATCGTTTTGTGAATACTAAAATAAACGTTTTTTTGACATTTAAAAAAAATATTCAGGTCCTCTCAGGCGACGGTCCACCGGAGAGTCTATTTCCGGATCTGCCCATTCCCTCTTATCAGCCACTTTTCTGTCACCAGCTTTTCCAGTGCGAAAGGACCCCGGGCATGTAATTTTTGTGTGGAGATGCCGATCTCGGCGCCAAGCCCCAGCTCTTCCCCGTCCGTGAACCGGGTAGACGCATTGGTATACACGGCGGCCGCATCCACCTCTGCCAGAAATCTTTCGCACATCTTTTTGTCCTTCGACACGATGGCTTCCGAATGACGGGTGGAATATTGGCGGATATGATCCAGGGCTTCATCGATGTTTTCTACCACTTTGACGGCACATTTCAGGCTGAGCCACTCTTTCCCAAAATCGCCCCTGGCGGCTTTTTTCAGATAGGGATATCCGCTGAGCAGACTGTATGCGGCGGGTTCGGCATACATCTCCACCCCATATCCTTTCATCGGAGCTTGCAGCTTTCGTAGAAAGGCAGCAGCCACCTTCCTGTCGACCAGAAGACTATCCATTGAATTACAGACAGAAGGACGGGAGACCTTTGCATTCACCACGATCTCCACGGCCTGGTCCAGGTCGGCCTTTGTCTCTACATACACATGACAGACGCCTGCGCCTGTCTCGATGACGGGTACCCGGCTATTCTCCCGTACATATTTTATCAATGAATCCGACCCGCGGGGTATCAGCACATCCACCCAACGGGTGGCGGTAAAGAGTTCCTGTACAGTCTGTCTCTCGGAAGGAAGCAGGGTGGCACAGTTAGGATCGATGCCACCGGTCTGTAATGCTTTTTTGATAAGTCCGATGGCCACTTTATTGGTCTCTTCGGCCTCCTGGCTGCCTTTCAGCACACAGGCATTACGGCTGCGGACACAAAGCGCGGCAATGTCAAATGTCACATTGGGTCTGGACTCATAAATGGCACCCACTACGCCCAGGGGCACGGAACGCTTCTCCACCAATAACCCATTGGCGAGCTTGCGTTTGTCTAATAATTTACCGGTAGGGTCAGGCAGACGGCTCACGTTCCGGATGCTGGCGGCAATGCCCCGGATACGCTGTTCATTCAGCATAAGCCGGTCGTTACGGGGATTCCCGGGTTCCTGGCGGGAAAGGTCCCTGGCGTTGGCTTTCAACATCGCCTTCATCTCCGTCTCCAGGCTGTCGGCCAACGTTTTCAATACCAGCTTGATGCTACGCGCCTCCGCGCCGCGTAGGGACACGGCCGCAGTATAGGTCTTCTTTATAAGTGATTCGGCTTTGCTCATAATTAAAATATTACAATATCATCCGCATGCGCCGCCACGATATTCTTACTACGGAGATTGGCGACAAGCTCCGCAGCGCTCAGCCGGGCCTTAGCAACACCGATGATGGTTTCATCCTCGTCCACCAACTGTATAACTTCCCCAGGCGTGAATTTGCCCTGCACCTTTTTTATACCGACACTAAGCAGGCTTTTACGCGCTATCAGCGCCTTGGCGGCGCCCTTGTCTACAAAAATACTACCCAGGGTGATGGACCCGCTGGCCAGCCATTTCTGCCGGGCCTTTAGATTGGATATTTGGGGACGGAATGAGGTTCCAGCGGTGCCTGCCAGGGCGGCCGCAAAGGGGGTCTTACCCTCGAGACCACAGATCACCACTTTGATGCCCAAAGAATTAGCGAGTCTTGTAAACGTGAGCTTTGACAACATCCCGCCCAACCCAAGGCTGCTCTTATCGGTGGTGACATACCCCAGTATCTTGCTATCCACCTTGTCGACCTTTGGTATGATCTTCTTATCGGGGTCCATAAACCCTCCCACGGAGGTGCAGATGACCAGGGTCTCGGCATCAAAACCAATAGCGGTCAGTGTCGCCAGCTCATCGTTGTCGGAGAACTTGAGCTCGACATTGCTCACAAGATCATTCTCGTTCATGATAGGCAGGATGCCATTCTTCCAAAATTCGGTAAATGTCTCCTTCAATTGCAGGAAACGGAGCCTGCTGGAGAAATGATGCCGCTCGCAAAGGGCCTGCGCCACAGGAATATTATAGGCGGAAAAATACTTCTGATAGTTCTGGATCAGCACGGGATTGCCTACAGCAGCAGCCGCCTTGCGCTCGGTCAGCGTGCCTTTATATTGATGAAAAAAGCTCTTTCCGCTGCCTACTGCGCCACTGGATACCAGCACGATACGGTACCTGTCAGACAGAGCAGCCACCTCCGCAGCCACCTTTTTGATAATGGATTGTACGATGACGCCATGCCCGTCCGTGATCACCGCCGTACCCAACTTAATGACTAACACGGGTTTTTGCATCCGCAAATTTACCGGTTTCGACGACCTCCCCCATTGAATTTTATCTAATTCTTCAACGACTTCTGTAAAACCATGATCCCGTTCATTATATAGGTGCTGCCCCCGGCAGCCACAATATTATACACTTTCTGTACCCCTCCGGCCGTCTCCTCCTTATCCCAAACAGTGAATGTTCCATCGGGTGAGGTTACTTTATCCCCCACTTTCAGTTCTCCCATCTTCTTCTCCCCCTCCATCGTTAGGATGGGATGATTGGGGGTGGCCTGCAGGACCTTCGAAGAAAGTCTTATCTCCCTTCCATCCTCAAGAGCGCTCACGAGCAGCAACCGGGTAATAGCATAATTCTTTGCATCATGTACGGTCAGCTCCTTTACGGTCACTATCGTCGCCTGGTTAGTAGCTGGGTCTACGGTGACGATGGCATCACCCGTCCTGATCTCGCTGAGGAATTGCTTGTTCCCATCGGCCATAGTGACGAGGGTATTACCGGGGAAGCAGATATCATTCCCATAGGTGCCGGCTTCCCGCTCCCTGCCGGAGCTCACGCCGGCGGCGCCCGCACGATACAGCTGAAAGCCCAGCTCCCTGGACAATACATAGGACAGCTTGAGAACAAAATTCTTTTCCACCTTGTCGATAGCATGGATATCCTCGAAATATTTTTCCCAAATCTTACCATCGGCCTTAAAGCCCGGGAGACAGGCCATATAGCGCCGGCCCGTTTCGGTGGTATAGAAGATGACGGTGCCAATTTCGATCCTGCCTTCCTTACGTATGAGCTTATACAGATCGATACGCTTCTTCAATCCATCGTCACCCGTGATAAAATAAGGCTTGCCAAAATCATTCCGGTCGAGTATATACGCGTTCTCGAATTTTACATAGCTGTCTTTGTCGAGGTCCGTGGGCGAAAAGTTTTTTGCCTTTTCATATTCGGTCATGGTCAATGCCTTCGACGTGGTATCCTGTGCCTGTACGGTAAAAAAAGGCCCTGCCAGCATGCAGAGGGCCATCAATAGATGCTTCATTAGAAAATTGATTATGACAGTTCTTTAAATGCTGCGGCGAATGCTTCCATTTCATCCATACGACCGATGCTGATGCGACACCACTGATTGCTGCCGCCCAGTACCCATGACCGCACTCCCACACCCCGCTTCATCATCTCGGAGGCAAAATGTTCTCCATCCATTTTTAGGGGGAACATGACAAAGTTGGCGCTGGATGGGATATAGGCATATCCTTCTTTTTTCAGCACCTCGTACAAAAATTCCTTGGATGCCAGTGTCTTTTTCAATGCGCCCTGGAGATATTCCTTATCCTGGTAGCTGGCAAAAGCAGCCTGCAGGGAGGTGGCTGAGATGGACATGGGGCCTTCGGTATAGTTTTCCAGTTTCGTTATCATATCCGGCTGCGCCATGACATAGCCCACCCTTAGCCCCGCAAAGCCATGCAGCTTGCTAAAGGTCCTGGCCACGATGATATTCTGTCCCGCCTTGACACCGCTGACGAGGGTCGTCCCGGCAGGATCGGGCAGGTAGTCGATATAGGCCTCATCGACAAATACGGTCACTTTTTTGGAAACCCGCTCGCAGAAGCTGCGGAGTTTGTCGGTGTCCACTACGGTGGCGGTGGGGTTGTTGGGATTACAGATGTATACGAGCCCGGTGTCGCTGTCCACGGCTTTTTCCATGGCGTCGAGGTCCAGCTTATAATCTGCTGTCAAAGGCACTTTTACCCATTTGGCGTTGAAGTGGGTAGCCTTTGTCGGCAGGTCCTCATAAGAGGGGTCGCCGGAGATGATGTTGCCCCCGGGCTTGCTGAAATACATGGCGGCAGCCATGAGCAGGGGACTGCTGCCGGCGCCAAAAAGGATATTTTCAGGCTTGATGCCTTCGCGGTCGGCGATCATCTGATAAAGATCCTTGAAATACATAAAAGGATATTGATAGCTCTTCGTCATGGCGTCGGTGATGGCTTTTTTCGCCTTGTCGGAAGGGCCGAAAGGATTTTCATTGGCAAACAGTCGGGCTTTGAGCTCCGCGGGTGCATTCAGGGCAATCTCCTGCTCGACCCAGCCTTTGGAGCCGGGACGAAGGATATTCCGACCCATGGTTCCATTTCCGGCAGGATAGATCGGGCTGGCCTGTGCCTTGCCCAGGAGGCTGCCAGCGAGAGGGAGGCCACCTGCTAAGAGGGCGCCTGTTCTCAATAATTGTCGACGACTGATCTTGTTGCCCATAAGTGTATGTTTTGGTGGTTGAATATTTTTTCTTCGGGAACGCTGCAGACCTACCGGCCTGTCGGATAGCTTAGGGTCTGTCCGGTGACACGCGCATGCAAAGATGCTACCGCGCTCCGGGCTGACTCGAATGCACCAGCCATCCAGGCATTCAGATAAGTCAGATGCTCTCCCGCGAAATACACCTGTTTGTCGGGTTGTAATAACGCCTTGTACAACGACTGTCTTTCGTCCGCCGAATACAGCGCCCATCCTCCCAGATTATATTTTGTTTTGTGCCAGCTGACAGAAAAAGATGTCTCGAATTCATGGGGATATTGCGGATGGATAAGCCCCCCTTTTCCCAATGCGAAGGCTTCCCTTTGTTGGTAGGATAGCTCTCCTGTGACTCTCGCCTTTTCATTAAAGTTATAATATCCTATCAGAATTCCCTTACCGCTCAAATAATCATAGGAGGGGTAAAAAATCTGGGTCAGCTGGTTATTGGTGTGGGTAATACCGCCATAGATATGCTCGTCCTCCTCCCAGAACCTGCGCCGGAATTGCAGACCTATCTTCCCTGTCTGCATATAGACAATGGAATCGATGGCGCGGCTGGCATCGGAAGAGAAATTATGATCGATGTTGCTAAGAACGGGCAGGGGAATGGTGCAGATGCAAAGGTCGCTATCCAGGCTGTGCTCTCCCGTCTTGTCCTTGTATACGACCCTGACGCCCTGTTCGGTATTGTGGATGGAGCTCACCTCGGAATGGTAGCGGATAAGTCCGGTGAGCTTCTTCTCCAGTGCGGCGGCGATCCTGTCCATACCTCCTACTGCCTGGAACAGTGTCATTTGGAGCTCGTAGGTATATTCGGCGACATTGTAAAAGTCGGGATCCATTAGTCCGGATGCCAGCAGCTCGGACAGGGCATATGGATCGGCGATCCTGCCAGTTTTCTCTCCCGCGCCGGGTGGCTCCATATAGCCGCGACGGGCGGAAGCCTTGTATAATTTGTCGATGTCCAGCCCTCCCTCTGCACGCAGGAACTCAATGATCTTTTGCGTATCCTCCCTGCTCATCTGGGCATCGATCCTGCCGCCATCCATCCCTTTGGCCAGCAGCTCGCAAAGCCATCCACGAATGTCATTATGAACCTCGCGGATACGTATCTTTTTATTGGACAAAGGGCCTTTACCCTCACTGAAGTAATAAGCCGACTCGTTGATGTTATTATATACCTGGATGGGAACGTTGAGCTCTTTACAATATTGGAGCGTGAGGGCGTGGTGGTGAGGGATTCGCGACGGACCGGCATTAAAATACTGCCCTTCGTCGAAATTGGCGGTCTGGAGGGGTTGACCGGTCTCGATATTGGTGGACCCTTTGCGTACGCTGAAGCAACGTCCGCCGGCTCTGTCCCTGGCTTCCAGGATAGTACAGCGATAACCTAGTTTGCCAAGCTCATATGCTGCCGACATACCTGCCAGACCAGCGCCCAGGATCAAAACCTGTCGCCCCGCGCCATCTCCTTCCAGCCGGAAAGGATGAGCAGGTGCAGCCGGTAAAAAACCCATAGATAACATGGCAGGATAGGCAACGCCCGCCAGCGTTCCTGTCCGGGTCAAGAATTCTCTCCGCGTTAGTTTTCTCAAAATGGTTTGAAACTTAATGTGAATGTCCGTCTTAAAAATAACGAATTTTTACTACTCCCTGAATATTTCCAACAGGGGCTGGGGTAGCCTCACATAGTAGCCATTGCCATCCTCGCCAGTGGGAAATTTCTCGATCTTATCACCATACAGCCAATAGAAATTTGTCGTGATGCTGCCGGGGTCCTCGTTGTAGAATTTGTCAACGGTGGGAGCCAGGATCTTTACCAGCTCCAAAATTTCGCCGGACTCAATGGGATGAATAAAGGCGGCCCCTTTAGCGGGAATTGCGATCATGGCGCCATACGCGCCTCTCCCGAAATCACCCCCCGCGACCATCACATTTAGCAGCAGGGAAGGAGAATAATCTCCGCTGAGGAACATATATACCGTGAATTTATCGGCAAATATGCATTCCTTTACCTCTACCTCATCACCGGGAGTATTACTGAGAGCAATATCAAAAAGCTCATCGGGGGATTTACCCCACTCGGCAATATTCTCTTTTGTCACATACCGGAATTGCTGCTCATATTCAAGCACGAGAAATGTATTGGTCTCGGGGAAATCACAACGTGTGACGAAATGATCCAGTTCATCTTTATACAGGTCGGAGCCTTTGATCAATACTCTCAGGAACTGGGCAGAATATTCAAGATCCTTGAACAGAAAATTATAGGCGGATGAATGATCTTTCAGCTTGTCAAAGTGTCCATAAATGATTTTTGCCCACTTATCTTTATTATTCCCAGGCAGTATCCGTACCAGATTGTCCAGATAGCGGTGTTGATGAACGCCAGCCACCTCTACAACGATCTCTCCCCTTCCAGCACCAGATATGATCAGCCCCTTCTCCGCATGATATTTTTCGACAATATCAAGCACCACACGATAATCCCCGGGGGTAATGATCCCCTTGTATTGTTCAGGGAAATCCGCATCCTTATTCTTCCTGAAGAAATTAAATAGCTTCATTGTCGTAAATTACAATATAAATTCCACGCAGCATGAAGCAAACCCTACTCCTCTTTACCTCCTTTATCTTTCTCGCTACGCACGCCCAGACGTATTTAACTCATGCCAACCTGTTAGACCCCGTCACACAAAAGACACTATCGGATCAAACCATTGTCTACAAGGATGGCAAGATCCTGCAGGTGGGGTCTTCCGCTAAGATCAAGCTCCCCAAAGGCGCCACTATCATCGACGCCACGGGCAAATGGGTGATGCCGGGCATGGTAGACGCTCACGTCCATTTCTTTCAAACGGGCGGTCTCTATACACGGCCCGATGGGATCGACCTGCGCAAATACAAGCCGTACGAACAGGAAATTGCCTGGTACAAACAGCATATGGAACAGCAGCTGCGCAGGTATGCTGCAGCCGGTATCACGACGGTGATCGATGACGGGACCACGCTGGCACTGTTGCAACAGCGTGATACATTTGCTACCAAGGACTATGCTCCCCGTATATACATGGCCGGCCCCCTCATCTCCACGGGGTATGATCCCAGGCCCTTCGATAGCCTTACCGATCCGGACAAACCTATCTATGCCGTGAATTCGCCCGAACAGGCGGTACAAAAGCTCACTACGGAATATCCTTACCATCCCGATTTTATAAAGATCTGGTACATCGTCCTCGATCCCAATGCGAAGGAAGGCGCTGAGAAGAACCTCCCTTCGGTAAAGGCCACTATTGCGGAGGCGCATGCCCATGGATACAAAGTTGCCGTACATGCCACGGAAAGGATCACGGCACAACTGGCCGTAGAGGCGGGTGCGGACTTCCTGGTGCATGATGTGGAGGATGAAGTGGTGGATGACGCCTTTGTAAAACTGCTAAAGGACCATGGTACAGTGTTATGCCCTACCCTGGTGGTCATGTCCGGCTACTTCGATACATTCGGAGGGAATTATGTTCCCACCCCCGAGGACCTTACGCTCGGCGATCCCGAACAGCTTCAATCCCTGCAGGACCTGGATCATCTGCCCGATACGGCCCTTGTAAGGCGCTATCATCTCATCGCTAAATTAAGAGCCAAACGCACTGCACAACAGGACTCTATTCGCAAGGTCAATCTGAAGAAAATGACCGATGCCGGTGTCATCATCGCTACAGGCACGGATGCGGGCAATATCGGCACTCTTCACGCTTCCTCTTTCTTTAAGGAAATACGCGCCATGCAGCAGGCAGGTCTCAGCAACTGGCAGATCATTACGGCCAGCACACTGGGCGGGGCAAAGGTCCTGGGTAAAGAAGCCCTATTCGGCAGCATACGACCGGGCCTGTCGGCAGATATGCTGATACTGAATGCCGACCCGGTAGCTGATCTGGCGGGCCTGGAGAAATTGGAGAGCGTCATCCAGCGGGGGATCAGGCTGTACCCGGAGAAGGTAAAACCAGCCGGCAAACGCTGACCGCAAATGTGCGCCTTACACCACTCCCTTCAACCCCGTCAGTAGCTTGCCCCCATCGGGCGATCCCCATCCCGTCACAGCATCATAGCCTGTGCCCGCGGAATAGCCGCCCACACTGGAAGTATCATTATTTCCGCTGGTGATATCCTTACAGCTCGCAGCACCCAGGCCTGCGCCATTATTATTCCCCTGGTACAGCATAGGTGTCAGATACCCCACCTGCTTGTCAGCGCCCAGACTGGCGTTGATCCTTGCGATCAATGCCGCCCACAAAGGAGCCGATGCGCTGGTACCGCCGCTGGCTCCGCCCTGTCCATCCGCCACCATCCAATAACCCGTATTGGCGCTGGCATCCGCGGCTACGTCCGGTATCACACGTCCATCGATAGCTCCGGGATTCACCGACTGTATCGACACGGTCTGCCAGCCCGGCCTGGGGAAATGGACGCTCACTCCACCACCCGTGCTGCCTCCATTGTCCTGACGAAGACCATCTCCATCTTTCCAGGCGACTTCCGTCAATTTGCCGCTCTTACTTTTCCGGAGCGTAGTGCCGCCCACGGCCAGCACATAGGGACTGGAGGAGGGGAAATCCACGTGTGCATACCCGTCTCCAACCTGATCATCCGATCCATCATCACCCGCGGCCACGCATACGGTAACACCCAATAAGGCAGCAGCCTTCAATGTATCATTAATGGCATCGATAGCGCCATCCGACCAGGCGCCCTGTGCATCCTCTGCGTAGCCCCAGCTAACGGAGATGACGGACAAAGGGTTTTCCGCATCATGTACGGCTGTATCCAAAGCGCTGACCCACCCATTCTCGTCAAAAGTGGAAAAATATACTACAATAGTGGCTTTAGGACATACCCCGCCCACCACTTCCACATCCAGCATGACCTCCCCTTCTGCGCCATCCTTTTGATCAGTGGGAGTATTGTTGACGCTGACGGTCCTGACAGTTGGCATTTGTATATTGGCATTCTGAGAGAAAGTAGCAAGATCATCCTCGAAGTACCCACCCCCGAATTCCAGTATCCCCACCGTCTGCCCGCTGCCATCCCCATCTGGAAAATTATAGATCGACGCAAGCTCCGCCGGAAAAAACCAGCTGCGCGCAGCAGCCTTCCTCCTCGCAAGATCTAATGATTTATGTCTTTTACGCAACGGTCTTCTCTTTACCATCCGGCGTGTATCCAGCCCAAATACGCCCGTGATGATGCCATCCAGCTCCGCCGGAATATGCAGGTTGCCACGGCGTCCCCGGTAATTCTCTCCATCATGTGAATAATGGAGCAGCTTTATACCAAATATATCCTCTACGACATCGGCAGCACCACCGGCCTTCATGCTGGCGCTGGCAGGGTCCTCCTGTATGATGGTCATTCCCAGACCGGTGAGCACGGTGCGTACTTTTTCCATATCGGCGGGTGCAGCTCCATAGTTCGCTTCCATTTCCGCCCGTGAGATCCGCGTCGGACGTCCCGACAGATCGGGCAGAGGCTTTTTACGTCTGAGTTTTAGTGTAACCTCGATCCATTCATCCGGTCCTGTTGATCCAAGAACTTTTGCGCCGGGCCTGACCTGACGGGCGCTGCCTTTCAATACCACACGGGTCTTGTTGTTCATAACATAATTTTTAATGGTTATGGATGTCCGGAAAGAGGCTTGGGGGAGGTCAGGGGAGGATATACAAATTACAAAAAACAGGCCATCGTGCAAGGTTATTCTTCTCCAGGCCGATAGCTTTTCTCCACATTTTTCAGCACATCCTCCTTATAAAAGAGAACTTCCTTGAAGTGACCATGGAGATAGCCGTCTATCTGGTCGGAAAAATGCGGGGACACAGGGTCACTGCTTTCTCCTCCAGTCACGATGGTGCGGGCATGCACCTTTTTACCAAATTCTATGGCAGCGATAAAGCTGTTACCGGAGTAGGCATACCGCTTTTTGGCGTTAATGACATCATTCAAATAATGGCTCTGCACAGAAGGCAGCGCGCCAAAGGAGGATGGGACCAATCCTACGGGCAGGCTGGGCAGTCTGTCATCGTAGGTCTCCTCTAGCTTGCCGGTGAGGCGTTGATAGCGACATACATCCCCCCATTCCATCTTCCAGCTGCCAAACCGATGTTGCAGGGCGGTGAGGACAGTTGCCAGCTCGTGCAGCCGTTGTTCCGGGGTGGTATTTTTTATCTCCGCTATGAGGTTGTCCACCTGGTAGGAGCCGTCCTCCGGTCGGACCAGTTTGGGTGCATATTGGGTCATGTTAGTGGCCCATTCAATGGCAAGAGTGGTAGCGACAGAATGTACCGCACTTCGTCTGTCCCATAGCTTCAGCGTATCGATGGCTTCCTGCAGGACCTTCCTGCCCTCCGGAGTGACCATGTTGTATGCGTCGAATAAGGCTGGCAATAGCCGGTCAAAGGCTGTCAGATAGCTGTCATATCCTTTGGCAATAAGGCTGTCAAGTGTCATACCCTGTGCATTTTGCAGGAGCCTCACCGCATTCAATGCGCGGAAATTCTCTCCATCGGGCGCCATATAGTATGGATAGTCCGGCCGGCGGGGGCTGCTGCTGCCGGACAGGCTGAAGGGGGTGGAATTACAATTTTGTATCCAGCCTGTGGCGGGATTATAGACATGCACGATCTCATCCAGCTCATGCAGCCCTTTCCATTCTGTAGCAGCAATGCTGCCATCCACGGGCTTTGACCAGTCATAGGAACTATCCCTGCGAGGCATAAAATTACCATGCCAGTAGGCGATATTTCCCTTGTCGTCCGCATATACGGTATTGTTGGTAGTGTTGGCGCGCAGCTTCATCGCCTGCTTGTATTCATCGAAGTTGTGGGCCTTGGTGATCAGCCAGGCTTCCAGGAGAGCATCCAGGCTCCGATTGTATTCCTTCAGGCTGAGCGATGACCCGTTATAGCTGGCTATGACAGGGCCATGGTGGGTATACAATCCTTTGATCGTATGCGACAGCCATTGATCATCCTTCTTATACCACAACGTAAAAGGTTTGATACGGACTGGGCGTAACTGTCCTTCATATTTATAGACCCAGTCTCCGCCTGACTTACCGATCTTCTCCGCATAGAGGTCGGCGACATCTGCATAGCTTGAGGTATGCATCCAACCGCAATGCGCATTGAACCCCTGGTAGATAAAGAACTGTCCCCAGGTGACGGCGCCATATACATTCAGCCCTTCGTCGCTCACCATCTGCACTTCCATGCGAAAATAATAAGGGACGTGAGGGTTGATATACAGGAGCGCATTGCCCGATGCGCTGCGGGAGGGGGCTATGGCAAAACCATTGGAGCCGTGGTCGGGGTCGTCTTCGGGCCGGCCGGGCTCATTTTTTCCAGGGGATGGTGCGGGTGGGCTGGTCGAAACAGGCTTGTCGGGTTCCGGAATTCCCCTATCCGCCAAAACCATTTTCTCAGCAGCCGACACATGTGTGACTCTTCTGGGCTGTGTTACGGTCAACTCCTTATTCTTTGTATAAAAATCCCATATCGTCGCGGAGCGTATCCCGCCGGTGCTGGTCGCCGACACGCTGCCGTCGGTGAACATCAACGCGTACCAGGGCTCCCAATGTTGCAGCACGAGGGGTTTGACCGAAGGATGTTTGTAGAGATAAAAGTTGACGCCGTCTGCAAAAGCGTCCAGCAATTTGTGCATCCAAACGGGACTCTTCTTATAATCCCCGATGGCCTGTGCACTGTCATAGATCAGGCGCATCATGATATCCGTGGGTAAATAGCTCTCGCCATATGCTTCCGCCTGCCGGCCCAGCATCTCCAAAAAGTTTTTCTCCACCCGGTTAAAATCTTCTTCGCACTGGGCATACATCAGTCCAAATACACATGCTGCATCGGTCTTGCCATAAATATGAGGGATACCCCATTTGTCGCGTATGATCTGTACCTTGCGGGCCTCGGATTCATAGCGTTTGGTCTCTCCGGCCGTGAAGTTTTGCGCATGCCCCGGCCGGGTAGTCAATATCAGTAACGTCCAAATCAACGTTCGGAGAACGAACCTCCTGTCCGGTCCGATGGGCGGTTTTCTCATGCGTCCAATATACGTAATTTATACCTACTCCGCCCTCAAGCTCTTAATTTGCAGGATCGGCCTCTCGTCAAAAATAGGCCTCCCCGCAAAACCGCTAATGTCTGGCCTT
>Ga0268264_10002008_pt1 | contig 18276 bp, 17 predicted proteins | sample KBSSwiS32_FD_190357 | JGI IMG/M metagenome (GOLD analysis project Ga0268264, IMG submission 190357) | Switchgrass rhizosphere microbial communities from Kellogg Biological Station, Michigan, USA - KBS Switchgrass S3-2 (SPAdes) (version 2) | ecosystem: Host-associated > Plants > Roots >...
GCGGCGTACCGCAGGTTGAGGTATCGTTCGAGATAGATGCGAACGGCATCGTAAATGTGTCGGCCCTCGATAAAATGACGGGGCTTGCTCAGGCGATGCAGGTGACCAATTCCTCTGGCTTGGCTCCCGATGAGATCGATCGGCTTATCTCCGAGGCCGAATCGTCCGCCGAGAACGATATTGTGGCCAAAGAGGTCATTATGCAGAAAAACCGTCTCGATTCGCTTATCAAGGGTACTTGGCGGGCGATGGAGGAGATCGGGACCAATTTTACCCCGGTCGAACAACAGGGAATCCATGCCGTCCTCAACGAAGCGGAGAAGGCTCTCAGTACAAATGAGATGAGCACCGTAATGGCAGCAATGGCCAAGGTAGAAGGGGTGGCTGGCAAGATAACCGAAACAATGCTTAGTGCGGTCTAACCAGCAATCGGGGCCTGCTGAAACTTGAGAAAAACTCCGAAAGCAGGGATAATAGAAGTAATTCAAAGCGTCAGTTCATTCGTTTGGGCTGGCGCTGATTTGTAATTTGACGATGAGCAAACGAGATTATTACGAAATACTGGGTGTTTCGAAGACGGCAACTGAAGTCGAAATAAAGCGTGCGTACCGGACCCTGGCCGTTCAGCATCATCCGGACAAAAATCCGGGTGACCCGCACGCCGAGGAAAAATTCAAGGAGTGCGCCGAGGCATATGCGGTTTTGTCTGATTCGCAAAAGCGTGCGGCATATGACCGTTTTGGCCATAAGGGCGTAAGCGCCGGAGCTTCCGGATTTGGATATGACCAGGGATTCTCGAATATCGAGGATATTTTCGATATTTTCGGCTTCGGAGATGTATTCGGCCAGCGTGCGGGCCGCAGAACGACGGTCCAAAGGGGATCGGATCTTCGGTATGACCTTGAGATCACGTTAGAAGATGCGGCATTAGGCAAGGAAGAAAAGCTTCGCATTCCGCGACTCGAAAAGTGTGAGGAGTGCAGCGGCAGCGGAGCCGAAAAGGGAACAAAACCTGAGACTTGTATCACCTGCGGAGGGAGCGGGCAGACACGCTATCAACAGGGCTTCTTTAGCGTGATGCGGACATGTTCGAATTGCTCCGGTAAGGGTCAGATCATCAAGGCACCGTGCAAGAAATGCCGCGGAGCGGGACGTATTGAGAAGGAAAAGACGCTGGAGATCAAGATTCCGGCGGGTGTCGAGACGGGCTCACGGCTTCGGGTCAACGGTGAAGGTGAGGCCGGTTTAAACGGAGGCCCGGCTGGCGATCTTTATGTGGTCCTGCATGTTGCCGAACACGACAGTTTCGAGCGCCAGGGAGAAAATCTGTATTCAGCCGTTCCACTCACGTTCGGGCAAGCGGCTCTCGGGGCGGACATTAAGGTGAAAACGCTGGACGGTGAAGAGGATCTCAAGGTGCCGGCAGGAACGCAGACCGGAACAGTGTTTCGCGTTAAAGGCAAAGGAATGCCAAAACTCGGAGGACGTGGCAAGGGCGATCTTTTCGTCGCCGTCACGCTGGTAACGCCAAAAACATTGACGAAAGAGCAGCGCAAATTGCTGGAGCAATTGGCCGAGGTCGAGGATACCGAGTTTTCGGACGAATCGTTTATTGACAAGGTTCGTAACATTTTTGGCTAGCAGCGGGATAGCAAATGATCAGGATGAATCGCCCGCGTTTGTGGGCGATTCTTTTTTTCGTCAGGCCGCCATAATTCACAATCTCAAACTAATCTCCGATAATGAATCGTGAAGAAATATCTCGCCGTTGTAATGTTGCTGACATGCTTCTCGGCCTGCGATCGTCGACCGGTTCCGAAAGACCTTCCGCACAGCAATGGAAATCCGGGTGAATATACCAACATGAGCCGTGATATGGAGAGTTCGCCAAATGCCGCGACGTCTCCTTACGAACTCCAGTTTCTGGATTCGATGATCGTTCATCATGAGGCTGCGATCGACATGGCACAACTCGTCCAAACACGGGCCGCGCATGCCGAATTGAAGGAATTTGCTCGAAGGATCATTTCCCACCAACAGGAAGAAGTCGTTCAAATGCGTCGATTGCGGGATAAATTTTTCGCGGGCGCCCCACTCGCCGTCAATATGACTCTGCCCGGTATGCAAATGGGGACGCACGGAATGGATCTGGAAAAGCTTGATTCTCTTAAAGGAAATGGGTTCGACAACGAGTTCATGAACCAGATGATCCCGCATCATGAAGGTGCGATCGAAATGGCAAACGACGCGCTCGCAAAGCTTCCATCTGAGCAAACGAATGATGCGGAGATGATCGGTTCGCTTCGACAATTAGCCCAGTCAATCGTCTCGGCTCAGACAGCCGAGGTCAAAGAAATGCGGCAGTGGCAGGCTACCTGGACCCAATGAATATTCTCAAGTCCCGTGCGCGATGCCCGGTTGTGATACCATCCTCGAACAAACATCGAGGTGACAAATGATCTTATTGACGACTGGAAGCCCTGCAACGTGCGGGATCTGCAAACGGGACACTACGATAAAATTTACCACTGAACGAATTGGCGGTACCGCCTACGATCTTGGCTGTCAGCACCGCAATGGATACTGCTCGACTTGCGATATTCTCGTTCCCGACCGCAGCGAAACGATCCTCGAGATCGTCCCTCGCTGTCCAAACTGCTCACCTGAAGACCCAGAACCTGAAGAAGAATAAGCAAGGTTATCGGTGCCTATCCAGCACCAGGCTTTACGATCTTGCTTGCGATCCAGGAAAACACCCCTAAAATCAACCCTGAGATCACTCCGACGATCGGACCCGTGACCCACATCATTCGTCTCGGATGTGCCGCGATCATGTCCGCGCGCGATGTAGGTGGAGAAAAAAGCGCGTGCGTCATCTAGATACACTCGAAGAATGGTTCTGGACCGGGGAAAGATGGTTTGGCGCATTCGGGAAATGGTTTCCCGCCCGGGGTGAATGGTTTTCCGCCCGGGGTGAATGGTTTTCCGCCCGGGGTGAATGGTTTTCCGCCCGGGGTGAATGGTTTTCCGCCCGGGGTGAATGGTTTTCCGCCCGGGGTGAATGGTTTCCCGCCCGGGGTGAATGGTTTTCCGCGTGGGGTGAATGGTTTTCCGCCCGGGGTGAATGGTTCTCCGCCCGGGGTGAATGGTTTTCCGCTTGGGGTGAATAGTTTTCCGCTTGGGGTGAATAGTTTTCCGCTTCGGGTGAATGGTTTTCCGCGTGAGGGGAATCGTCTTCCGCGTGGGGAAAATGATCTTGCGTGTCCGTGAAATCGTTTTCGGCGTTGCCGAAATGGTGTCAGCAGTGGCTAAGCCTGTAGTGTCAGATCTATTGTGTAAGTACGCGTAAGAAAAACGAAAAGGGTGTTACGTGCGTTCGGCGATAACCTCAAAAAGAGCATTCTTAAAAAAGAGCTTCTTCATAAGTGAATCGGGCGTCACTGATTTCGCCCTACGCTGAGCCGCTCTCGTCGCCGTCACGGTAGAATGCATTTCGATAGTTTTGAGGGGCTGGCGGGCAAAGACACCTCGGATCTGTTTCTCGGTGAGATGAACGGTATGATCGGCGAATGCCGAAAGTTCAAATTTTAGGCCGATCGCGTTCCATGCACCATGGGCGCGAGAGGCGATGTCGTAGATAGGATGATGAACATTGACGGTGAAATAGAGAAGTCCAGCCGGTTTGAGGACGCGGGAGATCTCGTCCACGATCCTGCATGGGTTCGCGGCGTGGTCGATCACGTTGTCACTAAGAACGAAGTCGAATGAAGCATCATCGAACGGAAGCTGCTCACCGATGCCGGTCACGGTCTTGGCACTCGTCTGCCATCGAGGGAAAAGTCGCTTATAGTCCACCGCAAGAGGATCTATGCCTACGCTGAAATTGCCGCCAAAACCAAAGATCAAGCCATGAGCTCCACTTCCTACTTCCAGGATCTTATCGTCCGGGTTGATCGGTTTGATCCGTTCCAGCCTTTGCCGGATCCCCTGGCAATGAAGAAAAATACCGTGAAACATTTCCGAGGGATCCCCAATGTCACGAGCCTTTTGCTCCTGGTACTCCAACTGACGCCTCAGAGCCCGGCGTCCGCGTTCGACACGTTTTTTCTCAAGCCAATTCAGCTGGTCCGCTTTGGTCTGAGCTTTATTCACAACGAAACTCCACTAGTTCTGAAGGAGCCTCTTGACTGTTTCGCTAACCATTTTACCGTCCGCGGATTTGCCTTCAAGTTTAGATAGCGCAGCTTTCATCACGATTCCCATTTCCTTCAACGAATTTGCTCCGGTTTCCGAAATGGCTGTTTTAACCGCGGCTTCTATCTCTTCGTTTGACGCGGCTTTTGGCAGATATTTTTCAATAATTCGTATCTCGGCATCCTCTTTCGCCGCGAGTTCGTCGCGACCCGCCTTCTGATACTGGTCAACCGAATCTCGTCTTTGTTTCACCAAACTCTGGAGCGCCTTTATGATCTCGTCGTCGGTCAACTCTTCGCCTTTTTCGATCTTGCGGTTCATCAAATTCGCCTTGACCATTCGCAAGGTCGAAAGTCGGTCGGCCTCCTTTGCCTTCATCGCCTCGGTCAGGTCGGAAATAATTTTGTCGTTCAAATTCATGCCTCAAGGATAACGTCAACTGTTTTTTCCACGCAAGCGAGACCCCCTTTGACGCACGGACGAACATCGCCCATCGTCGCGCGAATGTGCTAATCTAACGCTTCCTTATGATACGACGATGGTTGCCTGGATTGATTGCCGGAGTGATCTTATCTCTCTTTTCTCTCTATCCACAGTTCAATCTAATAAACATTCGCGGAGCTGACTACAACGGCGCGTTTGCGTCCTGCGATCTCGACGAGATGGCGTACGCTTCGTTTCTCCAGGCATTGATCGATGGAAGGCCGCGAAAGAGCGATCCATATACCGGCCGGGACGCAGCGTTCAGGGACCCGCAGCCGGAATCGTTATTTTCTATCCAGTTCCTTCCAACCTACCTGTCCGCCATTCCGGCATGGCTGTTTGGCTTAAATGCCTCGCAAATGATGCCGGTTATCTCGGTCGTATCCGCGTTCTTAACCACGCTAGCTCTCTATTGGCTGATGCTGTCGATGATCGACGACCCGATGATCGCAGCGGCCGGTACGATGATCGTAATGGTTGGAAGCGCGGCGATAGTTGGTCTAGGAGCCATAAATGGCTTTTTCGAAAATGGGGTAGCCTATCCCTTCTTCCCGTTTCTCCGTAGGCCCATACCAAGCCTTGCTTTTCCATTTCTTTTTGCCTTTTTTGCGTGTGTTTGGAACGGAGTAAACGCTGGTTCTCCAAGATCCCGCCTTATAGGTGTTGCATCGTCTGTGGTGCTCTTTACGGCACTAGTGTTCTCGTATTTTTACTTGTGGACATCGGCCGCCGCGGTTCTTGGCGGCCTGATGCTTTTCACTGTTCTGTTTCGATCCGAAGACGCGCGTCGTGATCTTGCATATTTCGCTAGCATAGGAATTCTGTGTGTCGCCGCATTAGTGCCGTATGCGTGGCTTTTGTCAAACCGCAGTAAGATGGCAGATAAGGCGCAACTTCTCGTTTTCACGCATTCGCCAGATATTTTTCGTCGGGTCGAGATCATCGGTGTCGTAGCTTTGTTTCTTGTCGTTATTGTTTTTTGGTTCAGGATCACCGATACGTCACCTCGAAGGCTTGCGACGATCGCGGCACTGCTTTTGTCCCCTATTCTGGTCTTCAATCAGCAGATCCTTACTGGCCGCTCTCTTCAGCCTTTTCACTACGAGTTCTATGTAATCAACTACGTTCTTCTGACAGGACTTGTTTTGTTTGCAGCCGAACTATGGAAAAAGTTTTTTGGAAGTGAGGGTCAAGTTTCAAAGGCTCTATTGTCGGCTGTGGTTGCGGGAAGTGTGTTATGGGGTAGCGTAGAGGCGCGCCAAACTACGTCGTTCTGGGACGATGCCAATGCCCAGCGCGACGAAGCGATGGCGGTGAATTTGCGTTTGCGTCAACTTGCTGGGAGCGATATTGACCTTGCGAAAACCTTAACCACGCTCAACCTCGAATCGCTTCAGGCGGACAGCCAACCGACCGTCGCTCCCCAGGCTGTTCTTTGGGCTCGTCACCAGAACACGTTCGCCGGAATTGAATCATGGGACGAGAACCGTATGCGGTATTATCAGCTTCTCCATTTCATGGGTGTTGGAGTAAGCAGACTAAAGCGTTCGCTTACGGGATGCGAAGATATCGAGGCATGTATGGCATTGTTCGGATGGGACCGTTTTAATCCAACGCTCTCCGCCAATGCTCGACCACTCACACCGGGCGAGATCGAAAGTGAGGCCAAAAGCTTTGACGAGTTCTCACGAAATTTTGGCAGTGAAAATGCTTATCGGCCGATGCTTTCCTATTTGATTATCTACAACGAGGCGGAAAACCGTCTTGACAACATCGATCGATGGTACCAACGAGATGGCGGTGAGGTCCTCGGGAAATACACCCTCTATCGGTTGACGCCCCGGCTGCCACCAGTCGGAGAATAAAAAAAGGACCGTCTTTTGCGACGGTCCAATTGGTATTACTAAAATTTATAAAAACTTCTAAGCGGCTAAAAGATCATTTGACGTTTCGGCAAAAACGCGTCTGCCGTTCAATGCGTCATCGATTATTTCACGAACTGCTGAAGCATCCGGATTTACATCCATGCGTACACATGCACGGAGATGTCTGATAATGCCCTCTGTCGCGATCTCCAGTGCGTCGCCTGCCAGTTTAGAAAAACGGCGCGCCTGGATGTGGTCGATTTGCAGAACCCGATCCTGCAAAGTCATTGGTTTAGCTGCTGCCACTTTATACTCTCCTTCCATTGATTTACTGCCCTCTTGCTCGTTCCTGACCGCCGAATAAAATAAAAGCGGCCACAGGTAGCCCAAACTAGACCGCCTGCATTAAAATAGTTGATAATTCCAACGTGAAAGTTGTCGAAATATTGCTTAAACGGTAGTGTTTTCAACTCTTGTAATGGAATGTTAACAAAAGTTTTCGTATTTGTCACCATTTTTTTTCGCAATTTGTGATTTTTTTCCCAAAGTGACACAGGCACAAAATAGCCGGTAGGTTCGCGACCTACCGGCTATTTTATGCATATATCTTGCGGTGCCTTATTTTCCGCTGACCGCGTCTTTCATAGCTTTCCCAAGCCTGAACTTGACAGTGGTTTTAGCCGGGATCTTGATCACGGCACCCGTCGCAGGATTGCGGCCTTCACGGGCCTTGCGAGTAGCCTTTACAAGTTTTCCGAAGCCGGGAACGGTAAATTCACCGTTCTTTTTAACTTCTTTTGTTGCAAGTTCTGCCACAGCATCGAACATACCCTTAACTTCCGTCTTCTTGAGCCCCGATTTTTCGGCTAGAGCGTTGATGATTTCTGTTTGCGTCATACGAGCCATAATTTTAACTGACCTCCAAGGTTAATTGAGAATATAAAAACTTCTTTTCTTTGAACAGGTTGCTTTTGCGAGACCGCTGGCAAAAGGTGGGAATGAGCCAGCCTTTACTAGCGTGACTGGTCGGGGCGGCAAGATTCGAACTTGCGGCCTCACGGTCCCAAACCGTGCGCACTACCAGGCTGTGCTACGCCCCGTGTTTCATCTAAGAAACGGGTTCCAAGTGTCGAATTCTACAGGCGAAAAATGAATTGGTCAAGTCAAACCGTAAAAAAACCGTGTAAATATCGGATTATTTTCGCCGCGGCCCTCGCTCGATGGCTTATTTGCTGCTTTGTACGACGGTCGAGCTCGCCAAAGGTCAGGTCGTACCCATCCGGAATAAATATCGGGTCATATCCAAAACCGGCCGTCCCCTTGGGTTCGGCTGCGACAAGTCCCCGGCAAATGCCCTCCGCGGTAAAGTCGATCTTACCGGATGGGTTTGCGATCGACATTGCGCAAACGAATCGGGCCTGTCGTTCGGCGTTCGATATACGATTCAGTTCGCTCAGCAACAACCGGATCTTATCGTCGAATCCGGTGTTTTCGCCACCGTAGCGGGCCGACAGGATGCCGGGAGCATTTCCAAGAGCTTCGACCTCAAGGCCCGAGTCGTCTGCCAACGTGAACAAGCCGGACCCTTGGGCATAAGCAGCAGCTTTCAGTGATGCATTCTCGGTGAAGGTCGACCCGGTCTCCTTAACATCCGCGAACTCGCCGATGTCGTCAAGGCCCAGGAATTCCAAGGGGAGGTCCCCAAGCAATTCGGCCAGTTCGGCGATCTTGCCGGGATTTGTCGTGCCGATTAGTAGTTTCTTAGGCTTTCTCAAACTCATGCTGATAACAAAACCCTTCTAACTGCGTTCTAAGGGGTAAGTGGGACATTTCAACCAAACCGAGCGCCGAATTTTTCATTGCCAAAGCGGCATCCAACAATGTATAAATATATTAGCGGTAAATGCACCGCGCGCACTCTTTTCCGCTAATCAGATCTCGAGAGGAACTCCTGACTTGGAAGCCACTGTAACCGAATTGCCGAAAACCGGTAACGCCGGAAAACCATTGACCGTCGAAAGTAAGAGCACGTCGAAACCAAAGATCTCCCCGCAGAGCTACGATGATATCAAATGGGAGTTAGGTCTCTGGTTCTCCGGTCTCGAAAGTTTTCTCGCGGTCGGCAGCCATTCGTTTGTTGATAAGGACCGTCCAAAGACGGTGCACGACTGGTCAAAGGAAGTGCGCCTGACGCACTCCACATTATTGCTCTGTTCGAAACTGAACTTTCTCCTTTTGAAAAGCGCAGACAGCGGCGGGGGCGATAAGGATGCCGATGATTACGCAGTACGCCCGGAAGAACTTCGCGAAATATCGCTGATATTGAAGGATGTGATTCTCTTGAATGAGAGCCTGATCGCGGCGGAACCGTTGAAATTCGGCGTCTGGAAAGCTTGGAGTAACGTCCTCTCGGAAAAATTGAAATCGATCCCGGCTTTCGAACGGCTGATCGCCAACGCCGAGAAATCTGGCGAAAGTTTTCTTCCCGAGAAACTTAAGGACATGATGGCGAAGAATCCGATAGCGTTTGGCGAGCGTGTCGATCTTAACCACATACTTCCTAGATTTGCCAAGATATTGAAATGGCTTAGTGTGATCGGGAAAATGCTTCAGAAGGACGAGCCGTTGAAACCCGCCCTCCTGATCTTTTCTCGCGTGTATGAACAAACCCGCGAGATGATCGATCATATAAACAATCGACTTGCTCGTTACCCTGACGAGAGCACAAGTATGTTTGGAGCCCTCGACGGTGCCTCGTATACGGCATCTCTCGAGCTTCGCAAAGTGTATGAGCAGGAGCTTACCGGGATCGTTGCAATTCGCCCCTCGCTGTCGATCTACGCCCGCGTCGAAACGGCATACTCGCTTCTTAACGACAGCTTCCAGCAGATATTGACCGAGTTCGCCCGTCTGATCGAACCGAAAACCCAAGTTCACCAACTTTTTCCAAACTTTCGCACAAAGCTCGACCAATCGCTAATTCTTCGGGAAAAGTTATGGAATGTACTGCAGGGCGTGCGGGCGGCTGAAAAACAGGTGGATGATAAACAAATGCGCGACCTGCAAAATCGCCTTGAGGACTTTTTAGGCGAGTCCGTCCACTTTCTTTTCTACAAAGACAAGGAATCGGTCGAACGATTTGTCGAGGAGATTCTCGTGACTAGCGGTAACCAGGATCGGGTAGGTATTCTGCACAGATTTGCCACCTATTTAGAAACACTTTTCGGACAGATCAACATCCGAGCTGTCTTGGTCGACCATCCCTTCGATCCGGAGAAAGTCGGGTAGTTTATCTTTCGGTCATTGGGACCGCAGCGTCGCGAGCGGCCGACGGAAAAGCACGTCGAAGCTCGCTAGCACTCCGATGACTGTAACGATGGCTGCGGTTATGACGACACCCCCGAATGCCAGCGCCGGGTCGAATGACCACTGAATGTCCAAGAGATAACGACTAACTGCCCACGACAAGAGCACTGCAAAGCCCGCCCCAATTATTCCCGCCATTATTCCCAAGAGCCCGTATTCCGCAAAAAGGATCGTCGACAATGTTCGCCGATTTGCACCAAGCGTCTTCAAGATAGCGTTTTCGTAAATTCGTTGAGACTTGGTAAGGGCGATCGAACCGATAAGGATCAAGACGCCGCTCAGGATCACAAAGCTTCCGACGAATGAAATTGCGATCACAAAATTGTTGATCAATTTCTGAACTGCCGCGATTATGTCGGCAACATCGAAGACTTGAACGTTCGGGAATTTTTCCAGGATATCTCGCTGGAGTCGCTGACGCTCCGTCGCCGGGACGTGTTTGAGGACGGTCGCCGCAAACGTCTGCGGAGCACTTTCCAAGGAGCCCGGACGGAAAACGAACACAAATGCGGTACGCGAATTTCGGACGTCAATGCGGCGAATATTCTGGATGCGGGCCGTCAATTTTCTCCCGGATATGTCGAAGGTTAGGGAGTCGCCAGGCGTTACGTTCAACCGCTTTGCCATATCCTCTTCAACCGAGACCTCCGGAATCCCATCCGTCACAGACTCATTCCACCAGTTACCCGAGACAATCGACTCACTCTCGTCCATATTCGATCGATAGGTGATCGCAAATTCACGGCCGATCTGCCCCTGTTGCTGGCGGACCTCGGGTTTTTGAAGGTCAAATGCCTCGCCGTTCACGAAAGCGATCCTTGCGCGAACGGTTGGTACGACCTCAGCTTCTTCACCGATCCGGCCGCTCACGATCGACCGGAGTTCATCGATCTGGCTTTTTTGGATATCCACAAAGAAAAGGCTCGGCAGCCGCTGGTTTCGGGTAAAATCAAATTCGCGGACCAGGTTCGATGCCATCGACTGCACTGCCAAGACGACGAATGCTCCGAGGCCAACGGCGAGAAGAATGATACGCGTCTGATTTCCCGGACGATAGAGTGAATTGATCGCCTGTGCGATCGAGAACGAACTGAACTTTCGAAATCGTCTGAGAATCCACGTCAGAACGACTGCGGCCACAAATAGTACTACCGATGTAGCCGCCAAACCTCCGAGAAAAAAAGTGCCGACCAGGACCGAGCCCGCCTGCCAAACTGCAAGCGCCAGCAGACCGCTCAGACAAAGCGCTCCGAAGATCCATTTTGTCCGATCCAGTTTCGTGATATTCAGATTGTTGTCATCGCGAAGCAGTAGCCTGGGCTTGATCGTTCGGATCTGAAGAAGCGGTAAGGCGGAAAAAAGAAGTGAGATCAGAACACCCAGGATTACACCTTGGCCCGCCGTTCGCAGATTTACGCTATAGGTCATCTTTTCCGGAAGATCGGCCCCGTACCTCCATTGAACGAGCCAAAGCGCTGCCTGTGAAAACAAGACGCCGCAAATGCTCCCAATAAACCCAAGAGTTAGGATCTGAAGCAGATAGACCGTAATTATCTTCGTGCCGCTTGCCCCGAGGCACTTCAGGACCGCCACCGATTTTCGCTTCTGCTCGACGAAGGCGCGGGCAACATTCCATACACCGACACCACCAAGGACAAGTATCAAAAGACCCGTCAGTGAAAGATAATTCTCGGTTTTCGCGAATTGCTCACTCAGATTTTCCTGGGCCTCGCGATATGAGCCGACAGTAAGCGTCGTGCCTTTCAAGGCATCGCGCAATTGCTTAACAAGCGTCGTAGGGTTGTCCGATGTGCGATAGAGTATCCGGCGGCGGACACGGCTCGTGTTTCGTGTGATCCCGGCATCGTCGAAAGCTTTTTTCTCGACGAATACCCTCGCTCCCAGGCGAAATCCGCTCGATCCTCCAGGTTCTTCGTCGAATGTCCCGCGAATTTGAAACGTTCCCTCTCCGATCTTCAGATCGTCTCCAATGCTGACGTTTAATTCTTCGAGAAGGATTCTCGCGATCACCGCTCCATTGTTTTCGAGTAGCTTGAAATCGAATGGCTTCCCGTCGGACGTGTTGAAATTGCCGACAAGAGGAAATGGCGCTTCGATTCCCTTGAGCTCGACGAATTTGACCGCCTCGAGATCTGGTTTTGACGAACGGGCCATAAGGGACGTCGTAATAGCTTCATTCCTCGCCTCGACAATTCCGGAATGTCCTACGATGTCCTCGATCGTTGTGAGATCACCCGGCGTAAAGTCGGTGGTCGTACTTATCTCGATATCGGCCGTCATCAAGGCCCTGGCGTCCGTGCCGACCGCCCGTGTTAGGTTTTGGATCAGTGACCGCAGGGCCACCACCGACCCTACGCCAAGAGCAATACATAGGAAGAAAAAGAGCAACCGTCTCCATGACGAACGGATCTCGCGCCGGGTCAGGTTGAAAATAAACCTCATAATATTGCAACGCAGAAACGTCGCGGAGCCGGGAAAAATAGGATCGGGATCAGGACGAAATAGCTTTTAGAAATCAAATTACTCAACCTTGTTCTCCCACATCGTCGCGACTCAATTCATCGGAATCCACACGACCGTCCCGCAAAACGATCTGTCGCTGTGCCTCGCCCGCAAGACTCGCGTCGTGGGTTACTAGTACAAGGGTCACGTTATTCTGTCGATGAAGTTGAGCCATCAGCTCAAAGATATGTTGGCCGTTTCTTGAATCAAGGTTTCCCGTAGGCTCGTCCGCGAGAAGAATTTTAGGGGAATTGGCGAACGCACGCGCGATGGCAACTCGTTGCTGTTCGCCGCCTGAGAGTTCCGGTGGATAATGGTGTCCGCGATTGGTCAGATCAACAGCCTGCAGAAGGAGATCCGCTCGCTCTCCTGCATTTCTTAGCCCGGCAATTTCCATCGGGATCAGGATATTCTCGTAAGCCGTAAGACTCGGTATGAGGTGGAATGACTGAAAAACGAATCCGATCTTTCGGCTTCTGATTTCGGCTAATTTGTCTTCCCTGAGTGCCGTGATCTCATCTTCGTCGATGTGGACGCTGCCGGAGGTCGGTGCATCAAGCCCGGCGACAAGCCCAAGCAGCGTCGACTTACCGCTGCCGGACGCACCGGTAACAGCGACGAACTGACCATCAGGAATTGTTACTGACACGTCGTCGAGGATCGTAAGATCCTCGGTTCCCGAACGGACGGTTTTCGTTACGTTTCTCAGTTCGATCATAATCCGGCGACGTCGATCGTTGACTTCAGATCAAAAGTTGGGTCGCTCGTATTGGTATCCCAATTTATCATCTATGATTACTATTCGTGATTTGTGCAAAGCCTGCAAACAGTTCCAATAAATTTGCATCTTATGTTCAGTATTCTCGTATCAATTAAGAGCATGACCGCGAACTATCTTATTCGAAAACTGGCGCCCTTAAGTTTCATAATTCTGCCGCTGCTGTTTGGCGGATGTGCAGCGGGCGATGCTGCCAGATCACGCAACGCGGCAAACAAACCGCTCGTTAGTCCGAAGAGCGTTTCCGATAAGCCAAAGGTCGTTGCATTCGGCGACAGCCTGACGGCGGGTTTCGGCCTCACTGAAAACGAATCGTACCCTTACCTCCTTCAGCAGAAATTGAAGGCTGACGGGTTCGATTACGAGGTCGTGAACGCGGGCGTTTCTGGCGATACAAGCCTCGGCGGGCTCGAGCGCGTCGATTGGGTCCTAGATACCGGAAACGTAAAGTACCTGATCCTCGAGCTAGGAGCCAACGATCTCCTTCGCGGGGTTCCGGTCGCAAAAATGAAAGCAAATCTCGACGCGATCATAAAGAAAGCTCAAGCCAGGAACATACAGGTGCTGCTTTGCGGAATGCTCGCCCCGCCCACGATGGGAGCGGATTATCAGCGTGATTTCAATATGGCGTTTCCCGATCTTGCGACCCAGCACAAGTTGAAATTTCTCCCATTCGTTCTTGAAAATGTCGCTCTGAAAAAAGAACTAAATCAGGCTGACGGCATTCATCCCAACGCTGACGGCGAGAAAATAATGACCGACAATGTTTACAAGGTGCTGCAGCCTATGCTGGCCCGGTAAGCATTTGCGTTGGACCCGCATTACCTCGTATATGGAACATCAGTTGCATCGACGGTTTTCCAATACGTTCGCGCGGGGTCGAGTATTTGCCGCGTTAGGATCGGAGGAAATTATGAAAGCAGCGATTTTGCTTGGGGTTTTGTTGATCGTGCTGCCATTGTCGTCGATATCGCAGACGCCGAACACGGCTATTGTTGAAAAAAATGGTGTCTCGAATTCGGACAATAAACAACAAAAAACCGATACGCAAGCTTCCGCGACGCCAGAGATGACGGCGACTCCCGCCCCCAAAAACGACTATGTGCGTCCAAACGCAAAAACTCGATTCAGACGTTACGCGATGGGTATGTTCGGACCCATGGCGCTTGGAAAGGACGTACTGAATGCCGGGTGGTCGACTTGGCGAAATTCACCCGAAGAATGGGGCGACCACTGGGAGGGCTTCGGCAGAAGATTTGCGTCTAGCGTGGGCAAAGGCATCATCAAGAATACCGTCAGCTACGGACTGGACGAATCGTTCAAGCTTGACAGTCACTACTATCGAAGTAAAGACAAGAGCACGGGAGCGCGAATCAAAAATGCTTTGATCTCCCCCGTGACTGCCCGCAACAGGAATGGCGACCGGGTCTTCGGCTTTCCCCGCCTGGTCGGAACGTATACAGCAAGCATTGTCGCAGCCGAGGTATGGTATCCGGCCAGATATAATTATAAAGATGGCTTGAAGAACGGCACCATCTCGTTAGGCCTGGAAGCGGCATTCAATCTTGTAAAAGAATTTATTTGGAAGAAGTGAAGTTTGGAGTTCCAACTTTAGTTGGCTAAACTTTTTTGAAAAGTCTTCAAAAGAAGGAACTCCAAACTTTTATGAACGTAACTCATCTCGATTGCGCCCTTTGCGGTCTTCGTCACGAAGCCGACGTCATTCAAAATCTCTGCGTAGAATGCGGAAAGCCCTTGCTTGTTCGATACGATCTTGACAAAGCGGCTGTCTCGTTAAACCCGGAATCGCTCAAAACTCGCGAGGCATCTCTTTGGCGCTACCGCGAAGTGCTCCCTGTCCGAGATCCCGAAAACACGGTTTCACTTGGGGAAGGTTGGACTCCTCTTTTTCATGTAGAGACTCTCGCCGCTGCGCTCCCCCTAAAGCTTAATCTATTCATCAAGGATGAGGGCCAAAATCCGACACAGAGCTTCAAGGCTCGTGGAATGACAGCGGCCATCTCAATGGCGAAGGAACTCGGCATAAAAAAGGTTGCCGTTCCATCAGCCGGAAACGCCGCGGGAGCGCTCGCCGCCTATGCCGCGAAAGCCGGAATGGAAGCCTTTATCTTCATGCCGTCTGATACACCTCAGGCAAACATCGTTGAGTGCCAGCAAACCGGAGCGAACGTAAGGCTTGTTGATGGCCTGATCACTGACTGCGGCAAGATCGTTGCCGAACGTAAAGAGGCCGAGGGTTGGTTCGATGTCTCGACGCTAAAAGAGCCATATCGGGTCGAAGGCAAGAAAACGATGGGTTACGAACTTGCCGAACAGTTCAAATGGAAATTGCCCGACGTCATTCTCTATCCGACGGGCGGCGGTACAGGCTTGATCGGAATGTGGAAGGCCTTTGACGAAATGCAAAGTATGGGCTGGATCGATTCAAAACGTCCGCGAATGGTGTCCGTCCAATCCTCCACCTGCGCTCCGATAATCCGGGCATTCGATAAAGGCGAACGCTTTGCCGAGGAATTTGAAAACGCCGCGACGGTCGCGTCAGGTTTGCGCGTTCCAAAAGCGATCGGGGACTTCCTCATCCTTGACGCGATCCGGGCTTCGGGTGGAACAGCCATCGCCGTTACTGACGCCGAGCTTGTCGCAGCGGTTCGCGAGATCGGAAGCGCTACCGGAATCTTCGCGGCCCCAGAAGGGGCTGCGTGTCTGCCGGCTTTGCGAAAAATGATTGATCAGGACCTGGTAAAAGGAGGAGAGTCGGTGGTGATCTTTAATACGGGTTCGGGCGTCAAATACCTTGAGGCCTTCCACTGACTCGGACGAAATCCCACAGATTCATATGGGCACTAAATAGCCGGTCCGGCCGCGGGTATTTGTTGGCTGTGGAGATCGTTTGTTTCGCGCCACACTTAAGCATTCACGAGAGTTTGGCCCGATCTAATTCCTGGCAGACGTGTCGAGGAATTCAAATGAATCGACGAACTTTCGCAGCTTTATACGTAAGGTGGGATCAATTCGGGCTTGGGACGATGTTTGAACCATGCCAACTACCATATAAATCCGGCTACCTACAATGAACGATTGCTTCAGAATTAAATATTCGGAATCAGCTTTTTTGCTATAGAGGGTGTGCTCCCGACCAGGCCGGCCATTTAGACTGACATCTTTCTTGCTAATGAGGGTATCACTCCAAACGCGATCGTGGGCATTTCCCCGATCCCATTTGTCATATTCAGCAATTAGTTGTTCGTTGGTGAGATTGGGTTGATATTCCGGTGCCTCTTCGATGTCAACCATGTATGTCTGAACCAGACCGATCCTCCCGCGATCGTAGAGTGTCACCACGTCCTGGTCTGGCAACTGGAACTGGAATCTTCGTTGATTTTTTTGCCATCCTTTTTCAACCTCACGACCAAGCCCGGGAAAGGTGACTTTGAAATTAAGTTCCGTGGAAATGAATTCCTTCCATTCGGTTGTTTGGCTAAACGCGGCAATGGGAAAGGCCGTGAGCGCGGCCAATAGTAGTAGGAGTAGTAGTTTCATATTGTCAAATTCACGAGAGCAGACCTAAAAGAAATAAACAGACAATCCACGGTGAATCCCAAAACTTTCATTCAGGCCAAAGACATCAACTAAAAGTTTTGATTTCCGGTCTTTGTTGCTTTTGTCGGCTGTTGCTTCTTGGCAGCTTTCACCTTCACTTGCGCAGTCTCCAATTCAAAGGGCAGTTTTACACTAGCTACAGCATTCTTACTTCAAGTCGGGTTGTTTAGTGGACCGTTCAATACGCTCATTTTCTGGTTGGACTACCTCGCATCACTTAATTTCGCGTTTCGCCTCTTTTATTTCATTTTCCAGTTCGGCGATTCGTTCATATAGCGGTTGGATCATTTGCCGGATCTCGTCGATCGTAAATCGCGGCGTTATGTGCTGCGGGCAATTCCAGTCAAAAGCTTCGACATCAAGCGTCATGGCCCGTTCGATCTTTGCTTTGTAGTCGGGAAGTCGCAGTTTTTCGATCAATTCCGGCGCCTGCGCTGCGTCGGCTACCTCGATCCGCACAAGCAATTTCAAACGCCGCTGGTGAGCGTAGTCCATCAGGAAAAGAGCTGCTCGGTTGTTTTGCCTAAGATTCCCGACGCTGATGTACTGCAGATTTCCCTGGAAGTCGGCGTATCCGAGTGTCTTGTCGTCGAGAACTTTCAGGAACCCGGCTGGCCCTCCCCGAAATTGAATATATGGCTGGCCTTCTTCGTTGACCGTCGCCATATAAAAGCCGTCACGGCTTTGGATAAAATCTTTTTCAAAGTCGCCCAGCCCTTCAAACTTACTATTCTTCGAACTTGCCGCGATCCGCTCAAAAGCCTTTCGCGTACCGTAGTGCTCCTGTGCCGCTTTCACGCTTTCCGTGAACATCTTTTCTTTGAATTCCTTGGACATAGCAGGACCCTTTACTCTGTAAGCCCGTTTCACAAAATTCATTTGAAAAACGGGCTTGATCTTTTCAATCAACTATATACTACCGCCGGCACTTGCAGGGGCAGCAACCTTTGTCTCATAAAAGCGACTGATATTCTCCGAAATATAGTCAAGATGATCTTCAACCGCGAAATGTCCGGCGTCGAGGCGATGTATTTCTGCATTTGGAAGATCCTTGAGATACGCTTCGCCGCCCGCCGGCGTGAAGAACATATCACTCTGCCCCCAGAATATGATCGTCTTCGGCTGGTTTTCACGTAAGAATGCCTGCCATTCGGGATAGAGATCTACATTCTTGCGGTAGTCGTAAAAGAGATCAAGATTGAGCCGTACGACACCCGGTCTTTGCGCAAACGCAATGTCGGATTCCCAATTGTCGGGGCTGATCAGTTCCGGATCCTTTGCGCCGTGAAGGTATATGGCTTTGATCGTCTCGGGTGCCAGAAACGCCTCTAGTGGTTCCTCCGTCTCCCGTCTCCGATCCTTCCAGAGTGAGTTCCGAAGTCCGTCCCACGCCGCTGTAAACCCAACCTCATATGCGTTGCTGCTTTGAACGATCAGCCAGTCAAG
>Ga0268264_10002012_pt1 | contig 18269 bp, 20 predicted proteins | sample KBSSwiS32_FD_190357 | JGI IMG/M metagenome (GOLD analysis project Ga0268264, IMG submission 190357) | Switchgrass rhizosphere microbial communities from Kellogg Biological Station, Michigan, USA - KBS Switchgrass S3-2 (SPAdes) (version 2) | ecosystem: Host-associated > Plants > Roots >...
TGTTGCCGCCCGAGAGGATGAGGCCCACACGCTTGCCGGCATATCAATGTTTCTCCTTGAGCAGAGCCGCGAGCGGTGCAGCACCAGCGCCCTCGGCCAGATTGTGTGTCGTCGTATAGTAGATACGGATAGCCTCCGCGATTTCCTCCTCGCTAACGAGAACGACGCGGGCAGCACCATTCTTGATGATCTCGAACGCTTCGGCCTGCGGGTCGCGGCAGGCCAGTCCGTCGGCGAACGTCCGCGCCGCATTGGTTTGAAAGGGTCGACCGGCTTCGAGTGACAGGACGAACGCCGGCGCGTTCTCTGCCACAACTCCGACGATCTCCGTCTTCAGCCCGAGAAGGTCGCGCACCGTGATCAGACCGCAAATCCCGGACCCCATTCCGATCGGAGCGAAGACAGCATCAAGATCGGCGCGACTTGCAAAAAACTCATGCGCGTAGGTGGCAACGCCTTTCACCAGCTCGCGGTGAAAGGACGGCACGAAATGATAGCCACGCTCGTGCTGCATCTCGGCAGCAATGGCGCGGCTCTCATCGAAGTCCTTGCCTGCCGTCACCAGTTTGCCACCGAGCGCCTGCATGGCCGCGTTCTTCTCGGCCGAGTTCCCCTCTGGAACCACGATCACGGCGGGGATGCCGCTGTGCGCAGCCGCGATGGCAACCGACTGGCCATGATTTCCGCGTGTGGCCGTCACAAGCCCCCTTGGCATACGGCCGGCGAGGCGCAACGCGTCCACGTACGTCAGAGCGCCACGCGCCTTAAACGACCCGGTCGGGGTGTGGTTCTCATGCTTTACGACGACCTCGGCTCCAGTTCTCCTGGCGAGCAGCGGCCACGCGTAGACCGGGGTCAGAGGTACGCAGGTGCGAACCACGGCAGCGGCGGCTTCTAGTTCGTCCAGTGTGAAGAGCGGCACGTGAGACTCCTTGATCTCCTCCGATGCATAACGGGTTCGGGGCTTTGCCGCTTTCAGGATTCTGACCCGAAGATATCCTGTGCGGCCGCGGCCCCCGTGGCCTCCGCCGACATTAACGGTATGATGAGGCATGCAAAGCCTCGCACGCCAAGCCGCGACCAGAGCCGCGTCCGCGCCGCGGCGCTTCGCCATGGGCGGGTCCTGGTGCGCTGAGCTGCTGCCGCGCAACCCCTACCAGACTGCCTACACACCCGAGGCGCCGATCATCGGCTTCGCCTTCGAAAGCCAGGTCGGCGTGCACGCATTTGGAAGCGACCGCAGGGCCGATTTCCGGGCCAAGCCCAACGGTCTGGCGTATGTGCCGGCCGGTTGCGATGTCTACTCAAGGTCGGACCACGGCGGCGAATATCTAAAGATCAGTTTGGCCCGCGAGCCCAGCGAGCCACCGGGATGCAAACGCCGCTTCAGCGATGCGATCGACCCGGTCGCAATTGTCGCTGCACAGAGGCTGCGTCGCCAACTTCTGGCGACGGCCTGCATTGATCCACTGGAGTGTGAACGCTGCGTTCAAGCGCTCGAGGAACAAGTTGCTTGGGTCTCGTGCGTAGCCGTCGTAGCGCCCGCTGCAGGTCGCTGGATGACGCCGCGCCGCCTGAAGCTCGTCGATGATCTCATCGAGGCAAGGCTCGATGCCAAGCTGACGGTTCAAGAGCTGGCGGGTGCCCTTGGGCTGTCCGCCGGGTTCTTCTCCCGAGCGTTCAGGGCGGCGGTGGGCAAAGCGCCGCATGATTACATCGTCGATCGCCGCATCTCACGGGCGAGGACGCTTGTGGAGAGCACTGACCTTGATTTGACGGCTATCTCGCACACGTCGGGTTTTGCGTCCCACGCACACATGACGACAACATTTCGCAATCGCCTAGGTATCAGCCCCGGCGAACTGCGCAGACGATTCGATTGATCGAAGTATGTCTTCTGGCACAGGGCAGAAAACTTTGGAACGCAACAGCTTCGGCAGCTATCCGGGGGCACAAGAGACGAGCCGAGCGCGTCGATGCCATGCCCGCCCATGACCCGAAGCGACCTTCATGGCTCTTGCCGGTTCAGGTCCAGCCCTGCAATTGAAGCTCAACCTGTGCATCTGAGTTGAAACACGTTGCCCTCAGGATCGTGGCCGTCGCAGACCTTGGCACCTTCGAATTCCCATTCCCGGCCAACCGGGTTGACAGTACCACTCCGCTCCGCCGCGCTCTTGCGTGCAGCGTTGATGTCCGGGACCGAGAAGACTAGCTTGATAGGCGTGTCTTCGCGGCGAACCGGCGGCGTCTCGATGCTTATCGATTCTGCGATGCGTCTTGGAATTCGGACGATCACCAATTGGGATGGCTCTTGGCCCAGGACGGCAAACCCCTCCCGCATAGTCCGCACCTGGAGACCTGTTACGGCGGAGTAGAATTCCGCGAGCCGCGGAAGGTCCCTCGCGTAGAGCACGGCGCCAATCAGTCCGGATTGCATCATGGCCTGAGGTCGAAGCGCGAGGCTTGGATTTTGTAGAAGAACGTTATCCGGCGCGCCCAGTTCCCGTTGTCTGCGACGTGTGAGATGAAAGGCCACTTGCACGACCAGGTCAGGCGCTAAGCGCCGATAGATCCTTTCGAATGCCTGCTCCAGGCACACTTCCGCCGGCAATCCCTCGTCCGGTGGACAGCAGGTTCCGGGGGTAATTTCGAAGTACCGCACGAGAAGGGTGGCTGACGATTGGAGGCCTGCAGCGATCATCATGGGTTTGTGCCCGGAGCGTTCGTCTGGGGACGGGGCGTCTTGGCCTTGCGGACGGAGGGCCGCCGTCCGGCAGCGTATTCCCGCAAGAGAGCTACCGCTTGATCGCGGAGTGCCTCAGGTACGGCGGCGTCCGCTTCGATCTGGCGGAGGAGAGCGATCAGAGGGTCGATGTCGGCGGCCGCGAGGGCAGCATCTGCTTCGGGCAGGAACGATTGCCACATTGACTTGCCCTCGAAGCGGATGTCGCAGGGATGGCCCTGCAGGCGGCAGAGGGCGCGGGCAACCCGTTCGGGGTTCTGGCATGGCGGCACTGCGCCTTCTCGCGTTGGCGACGGACCTTCCTATAGCACAAGGGCGCGTTGACGGCGGTGCAATTCACGCTGCCGATCGTTACGCTTCCTTCGCGCGGCACACACACCCGCTGCCGTGGAGTGCCTGGCGCGCACGAAGGTCGGCTGGAGGATGTCGCCCCTACCTGCCCTGCTATTCTGCCATGAACTCCATCAGCATACTTTGCTCGCGGCGACGCAAAGACTTCGGAGGCGGCTGCCCGGCCCCGTTAAGACCGTATCCGCTTTTGCAAGTGAGCGAACGCTAATTGCCGCGGCTCCGTGCGCAGCACCGCAAAAGGTGCATCGCACAACTCAGTCGCAGCGTGCGGGCCCACGATCGTCCGGACGCGACCCTGAAAACCGATATTCCTCCGCAGCCCTCGCCATCAAGGGCGCGCCATGCGTGCCGTGGCCTTGACGACACCCGCAGCTAACGGAGAGTCACGTCGGGTTCGCCTTTGATCCAAGGCGCGGCTCCTCGTTGGATTGTTTCTCCGGCGCAGTTGCCTACCGCCGAACCAGGCCACACAGAGCGTCGGCAGGAACACCAACGTGAGAACCGTGCCGACCAGGAGCCCTCCCATGATCGCGAATGCCATGGGCCCCCAGAACACGGTCGTGGCGATCGGGATCATGCCGAGCACCGTCGACACCGCCGTCAGCATGATGGGACGGAAGCGAGAGCTGCTGGCGTCTATGGCCGCCTGCCAGAACGGTCTTCCCGTGCTCACGCTCGGCCTCGATCTGTCCAATCAGGATCACGGCGTTCTTGGTGATCAGGCCGAACAGCGCGAGAATCCCTAAGATGGCGACGAAGCCCAGGGGACGCCCGGACAGGAGCAGTGCCGCCACGACGCCGATCAGACCCAGAGGCGCCACGCGAAGGTCAGCATGACAAGCGACGCGATGATGCCAAGGCCTGGCGCCGCGAACGGCGTAGTCCCGAAGAACGGCATGGGAATCGCGTTCTGAATGGCCGGCGTTCCCGGCAATTGCCGACACGGTGAAGGTCGAAGTGCCGAGGACGATGGCGGCCGGCATCAGCTGGTGGGGGATATCGGCGGCTTGAAACAGTGATTGGGCCATCGGCGCCAGCACGAAAAACGCGACGAACAGGCTGACCCCGCCGTAGGTGATCATCGCACCAGCCAGCACGACCGCCAGCATGGCCCGGTGCGGAGGCGTCGCATCGCGGACTGGGAATACATCTGTGCCCAAGGACGCGCCGTTCCTCGGCGAGAGCTGGACGCCGCCGGCCGGGCTCACGGGGGCTACTGAAGGTATGCCGCAAGATGGGGCCAGCCGCAGCAATTCCTTCCAAGCCCGGCCGGGTGGTGGCTCCTATATCGGCGTGGGGGACGCATTAAGCGCCCCCTGCTCGATGGTGTCGATGAAGGCGCAGCCGAGCGCATCGGGGCGGGGGCCGTTTTTGGGGATTTCGTGCTGCACCTGCACGAAACGCGAGGCGCCGCGATTTCGGTCCTGCTTGCGCCGTCGCCAACTGCGCGCGCCCGGGATCATGGCCCAGATTCCCTCACGCCGCGAGACCCCACTGCTCCGTGTCCAACGGCGCCGAAGGATTGACCAGGATCTGGAGTGCACCCCTGCGGGTGGACAGGGTGAGAGCTGAGAATCGGACTATCTGGACCGGGCTTTCGAGGAGAAAGCCCATGCGCAAGCACCGCAGCTATCCGGTCGAGTTCAAGCGCCAGGTGGCGCAGGGTTGAAGGGTGAAGGGGAGGCGCAAGCGGGCTGCTCCCACTCGAAAGCGCACGCGGGCCTGATGGGTGAGCACCACGGCGGCGGCCAGCGGAGGAGGTGTGGCGGCGCCCGTCCCGACAGGGCCGACACCACCATCCGAGGACGCCGAGCAAGCGCCAGCGCTATCTCTGAACCATGGCTGGACGCCATGTGACTCGTAGATTGAGATCGATGTCTGACGCGGAACAAATGCACGCCCCTAACTCGGTTTAGCGCTCGGACCTCCGCTCACTGTCACGGCAGACGTCGCGTGCCAATGTTGTGCGATTGAGCCCGCGACGCTGGAGTTCGGCATCCGACAAATGCGACAGCTGTTCGTACGTAGCGGCAGCCGCATGGTAGCCTGCAGCCGTTCTGAGAAGGCCGGCAACCCACCTACCTACCAAGCGGAGCCGGCCTCTGGGGGGTGTCGTGGCGGTCTCGCTCGTGGCGTTGTCTGCTGTCATCGTGTTGCCCGTTCGCATTGCATCGGCGCCGGCGCGAGCTATCCTTCCGCGCGCCTTCGGGTACACGCAAAGGACTGCATCAGCTTGAAGAGATGAGCTAGATCCGACTTGGGCACCGCTTAATAGCGTCCAAGCGCGGCTGGCGTCCATGCTCGCCCGATGTCTACTTCATAAGTCGCAAAATAGGGCGTGCCCGGCTTTCTCGACCATCATCGGAGTTTTCCGGGATTCGCCGTTTCATTCCGGAGGTCTTCCGGAATCGACTTGGGGCAACCGTGCTTCGCCTACGCTTGGATAGTACTTGACTGAGAAGCAGAAGCGCGAGACGGGCCAGCGGCCCAGCATTTCCTGGCATTGGCCGCACCCACGGTCTTCCAGCTCTTCAGGCGCCTGGAAAGGAGAGGAAAGGCCGCCGGCACACGCCGAGAAGCCAGACAATGGGCTTCTCCTGGTCCATCGCTCTACTCGTCGCTGCGGTCCATGCAAGCTGACGACAGGGATGACAATGACGGTTCCTGATATCACGCAGATGGCGAACTCACTGCGAAAACAGTTGAATGGAACCGATTGGGCCATGGCCTCAACGTTCCTGGCCAGGGCCGAGGCTTGCGCCGTCAGCCTCCTCGTCTCAGCTTGAGATGGGCTAGCCACAGGAGGTCCTCGGAACAAGGCGGGTGTCAAGATCGCTCCGCTCCTCCTCAGGCATGCGGCTCAGAGAGCTCGGCGGCCTGGCGGAAGGAGGCACGGCCCTCGGTAGCACCTGGCTCATAACGAGGTGAATCCAGAAGCCTCAGGTTGGCTTGATATGAATCCATTTCGCGAACTGATCCCGCTCTACCGCTGACAACTCCTGGTTGTACTCCTCGTACATCGGCGAGCTGCGGGCGATCCGGCCGACCATGCGATCCTCGATCCTGTCGTGCTTGTTCATGACCACCGGCATGGCCATTGGGGCGTAAACGTTCGCAAACGCGCGTCCCATCGTCAGCATCAGTCCCTTCATTCGCTTGTAGATGTCAAGCTGGGACAATACCGCGCTCTTCAACCATCCACCTTCGCTAGAGAGAATGAAAATGTGCATCGAGGCTCTCGGAATGTAGATCTTGCCGAATTGCAAGACCTTCTTGTCGCGCGCCCTTTCCTTCAGCAACAGTCCCCTAGCGGCGCCATCCCACTCGATTTCCATGTGGAAGGCGTGAATCACCCCCTCCTCGTTGAACGATGGCCGCGCAAAGATGTAGTGGCCAGCGTAGTTCTTCGTGTCGTCGCGCGTGTACTTTCCGAGCTCTTCGTCGGCGAACTCAACGCCGCCACCAGCTTGCCGCAGATTGATGTTCAGCTGTGACTCGACCTGAAGAATAGTCTTCGCCGAGAAGATGCCTACAACGAGCTTGTCGACGGTCGATTTGCCCAACTTCGCTCGCGAAGCGAACTCCTCTCGGGATATCCGCTCCTTGGCGATGTAGGTGCGCACGGCTTGGACGATCTTCTGGCGGTCGGTGTCTTCGATGTGCATTTGGGGGAACCACTGAACGTGATTGTCGAGCGAAGGTATGGCTTGCGGGGGCCTTACTGCATACTTGAGGAGTGACGATGCGTAGAAGCCGCCACATTGCAGCCCTTGCGGCAATCATCGTCCTTGGCGTGGCGGTTGGAAAGGCCGCAGATCAGCCCAACCTGGATTCTTCTCGGGTACCTCCCCCACCGCAGGCCACCACCGAGGAGAGTCCGTTCGGCGGGCCACCACCAAAGAAACGAGGAGTAAAGGGGGCGAAATGTAAGACGGCGCAAGGTGTTTGCGCAATTGACCCGCCCCAGCCGATTGGTGGCAGCTGCACGTGCTCCCGGCCAGACGGCGGCGCTGCTCAAGGAAGTGTGGAGAAGTAGCTGGCAGGCCTGCCACGCCGGGAGCACCCGATCCAGCTGCCTCACCTGCAGAATCAGCTACACTCTTGCCGGGTTATTGCGTAGCATGACCGTGCGGGTACATCGCTCGGGAGGTCGGACCTCAACGGCCGCACGAAGGGCGGCAGAAGTCGTTGCTCGCCGCACCCTGGGGCGTCAACAGACAGACACGAGATGCCATCGCCGCGGTGGACGTTGGAGGTGGCGGGTATGCATCGCATCCCGTTGGGAGCATCGGCGCGGGCCGCCCTCCGAAAGGGCACTTCGCAAGGCGACCGAAGATACGACGGAGTCGAGTCATGTTGCGCGTACGTTGGAAAACTGCGCTCGCCATCGCGTTTGCTGCGGCGACTACGTCGATGGCCGCGGGATCGCCGGCAGGACATCTTCGGGCCTCGATGGAAAGGGCGATATCAGAGGCGGGCGGTCTTGTCCTAAGGACCCACGGCTCGCATCTCAAGTGCCGATACGGCAAGCATGGGAAGTCGAAGGAGGAGTGGCACCGACACGACCGCGGCGCAACTTACCCGTGTGCACCCCCGTCGAAGGACGTGCAACGGTTTGAGCCTTCGACCGCTGGAAAGGGCTCGATATCGGGCCCGTCGGGCCAAAAGACGGGTACCTCCCCCGTGTTCGGGCCGCCGGCGTCGGCGGGTCCAAAGACCGGCACCTCCCCGGTCTTCGGGCCACCAGCGTCGTCGGGCCAAAAGACCGTCCCCACTACAGGCGGCGCGAAGCGGCGATGAGCAGCGAATGGCTCGCCACCGACAAGAACGAACCTCGGTCGATTTGGGTTCTCACGGATGATTGCAGGGTTCCGGGCCATGCGTGTTCTTCTCTGGGGCGTAATAATAGTGGTGGCTCAGACCAGCATCGCCAGCGCGCAAGAGCCGCCGGCGCTCATGCTCGACACTGGCGGGCACATGAGCTCGGTGACCGACATCGCTTTCACACCGGACGGTAGGCATCTGGTCTCGGCCGGGCACGACAAGGTCGTCCGCGTGTGGGACTGGCAGGCGGGCCAGACGGTCCGCACGCTGCGCGGACAGGTCGGGGCGGGCGACGAGGGTAAGATATTCGCCATGGTGCTCTCGCCCGACGGCCGCCGGGTGGCGGTCGCCGGTCAGATGACGATAGGCGGGCAGCCGGAGCAACGCATCCGCATCTACGATCTGGCCACGGGCGAACTCCTCCAACTGCTCGCGGGTCACACGGGCAAGATTGTTGCCCTCGCTTTTTCGCCTGACGGCAAGCGCCTCCTATCCGGGAGCCAGGACCGGACCGCCCTCCTTTGGGACGTAACGGAGGCGCGGCTTCTGCATCGCCTCGACCGCCACAAGGCCGAGGTCTACGCAGTGGGCTTCACGCCGGACGGCGACCGCGCTGTCACCGGCAGCTTTGACCGCACGCTGCGGCTCTGGCGGGTGGCCGATGGCAGACAGATCGCCGAGATGAAGGGACACGGGGAGAAGATCTATGCTCTCGCCGTCTCCCCCCGGGACGGAAGCGTGGCATCGGGCAGCTTCGACGGCGAGATCCGGCTCTGGGACGGCCGGACGGGCCGCTTGTTGCGTCCGCTCGCCAATCAAAGGGGTGCGCTGGTCGGCAGCCTCAGTTTCAGCCCCGACGGGCGCTGGCTACTATCGAGCTGCGGCGGGGGCCATTCCTGCTCTGGGCGTCCCCAGTTCATCTGGGATGTTGCCACCGGCCGGACAATTCAGACCTATGTAAAGCACGACAACGTCGTGCTGGCCGGCGCGGTGTCCCCCGACGGACGCCTCGTCGCTACGGCCGGCGGCGACGACAATGAGATCCACATCTGGCACGCGCAGACCGGCGAAACCAGGCAGGTCCTGCGCGGCACCGGCGCCCCCGTCTGGTCTGCAGGCTTTGCCGCGACCGGTTCCAGCCTCGCTTGGGGGCATACCTGGATCAAACATGATCCGGCGGCGGGCTATGGCCCGCTGCAGTGGCAGCTCCGCCTTCCTCGTACCGGTCAGTTGCTGGGCCGGCCGGAGCGGCTGGGGGCGGGAGAGGGCGAAGCATACCTGCGCGCTCCTGCCCGTCATGGGCTCCATACGCTCGCGCATGGCAGGGGCGGGAATTACGGCCTCGATGCCATCTTGAGAGTCGCCAAGTCGGGTAAGACGGTCGTCGACATCGAACGCGGCCTTGCCGACGGCTACAGCCATCGCTCCTACGGTTTCTCCCCTGACGGACAAACCATCATATCGGGGGGCAGCAACGGCTACCTGGCGGCCTATGATATCCAGGGCCGCGCCCGCGGCTCCTACATCGGACATGAGGGTGACGTCTGGGCTCTTGCCGCATCGCCCGATGGTCGCCTGCTGGTTTCAGGCGCGCAAGATCAGACGCTGCGCCTCTGGAACCTGGCGACACGTGAGCTGATTGTTAGCCTTTTCCACGGGACGGATGGTGAATGGGTACTCTGGACGCCGCAGGGGTACTACACTGGGTCGCCGGGCGCCGACAAGATCGTTGGCTGGCAGATCAACAAGGGGCCGAACCAGGCCGCCGAGTACATCGGAGCCGAACAGTTGCGCCAACATCTGAACCGCCCCGACATTGTTGAGCGCGCCATCATACTGGGCTCCGCCAGGCAGGCCGTGCGTGAGGCGCCAGGTACCACCTTTGCGCTGACCGATCTGCTCGCCCGCCCGGTGCCACGGTTCCGTCTTCTCGTGCCCGAGCCCGACGCGACCGAACGCGGCGGGCGTAGGACTGTGAAGATCACCATCGAAACGACCCCCGATCCCATCAAGTCGATCCGCGTGCAGGTCAACGGCCGTCAGATTGAGGAGGTCACGCCCGATATCGGCTCGGGTGGCTTCGGCCCCGGCGAGCGCAGTCTCGATGTGCCGCTGGCCGGAGGCCACAACGATGTGCGCATCATCCTGACCAACGCCGTCGGCGAGAAGGCCGAGGCCCTGACCCTGATCCACAAGGGGGAGGGCGACCTCGACAAGCGCGGCACGCTCTACATACTGGCGGTCGGCGTCGAGAAGTATCCGGGCCTCGGCAATAGTTGCGGCAAGAGCGGTCAGGAACCGTGCGACCTCAACTACGCCAGCGCCGACGCCCGCCGACTAGCGCAAGCCATCGAAAGCCGGCTGGTGCCCGGGCACACTAGGGTGGTGAAGCGCGTCCTGGTGAACGGCGCCGACGACAGCAAGGATCTACCGACCGCGGCTAATATCCTCGACGCTTTTGGGTGGCTACGACAAGCCGCCGAGAACGACACGGTTGTCGTCTCGATCGCCGGCCACGGAATAAACGACGGGCCCTACTATCGCTTCCTGGCCACCAACGTCGAGTGGGACGGGCCTGTGCTGCGCGGCTCCACCGTCGTGTCTTGGCAGGTCCTGCAGGAGGCCATCGAGACCGCAAAGGGCCGCCGCATCCTATTCGTCGACACTTGCCACGCGGGAAACGCCTACAACCAACGCCTCGGCAACGCCGCCTATCACGCCAACATCATCGCCTACACCGCAGCCCGCTTTGACCAGGAGGCGATGGAGGACCCCAAGCTCGGGCACGGCCTCTTCACCTACGCGGTGGCCGAGGGTCTGGACGGCAGTGCGGGGCTTGGAGCCAGACGACAGATCTCGACCAGGGAGCTGGCGGACTATGTGGTCAAGCGCGTCGATGAGATGGCCAAGGCGCTCAACGGCCACCAGGAGCCGCAATACTTCAAGGGTCGGGATGCCTCCGATTATGTACTCGCGCGGTGGTGAGGGCGACGTGGCGCTGAACGGCTACGCGGTTGATCGCGCCAGCGTGCGCCAGAGCAAAACGGGCCGCCCTGTCCGGTTCGAGTTGACGGAGATCGCCCGGCAGTCGCTCGACGACTATCTCCGCCTGAGCGGGCAAAGACCGAGCCAATGCCTGTTCCTTGGACGCCGTGGCCTGATGAGCATCTCACCACACGGCAATACGTCCCGGCTCGTCTCGGAGTGGGGCAGCGGCATCGGCCTTGACCCGCTCAAGTACGCGACGCACTCCATGCGGCGAACGAACGCGACGCTGATCTACCGCCGGGCGACGCCGGATAGCGCTCCCGAAAAGGCCATTCGTGATTTCGCCGGGAGGCGGCTGTACTGGCGGGGCCCAAGGGGGGCTCTTCAAGAGGACGTTCGAACTGCGCTGCGGCCAGGAAATCCAGGCGCACATGCGCTACGAGAGGACGCTTTGGTTGGGGGCCCGCCGGGGACTGGCGGAAACAACGGAGGTTGGCGACCCTGGAGGTGGTGTAGGAGACGAGGATGGGGCGTTGCACGGAGGGCGGCCGTAGGCCGACCGGAGAGCGACGCCGCTTGAAGCTTTTTCCCCAGGGTGTCCACAGCGATGCCAGCGCGGGGAAGCTGTCATGGTCCGAATCGAGCTTGGCTCGGGTTGCGAACGATCAAACGCAACCAAGAGAGCGGACCATGACGATCGACAGAATGACCCTGAAGGCGCTGGTTGAGAAGGGCTCCGACGACGATCTCCTCAGGGAGATGATGGCCTACGTCGCGAACTGCATGATGGACATGGAGGTAGGGGGCTACTGGCGCGTACAGCGACATTGGCAAACAGCCGATGGCGCGCCGCTGGTGAGCATCAAAGCCGAACAAGGCTTGCTAAGCTTCAGAAAAGGAATAGGGGGCGAGGTAGAGGTGCAAGCTCCCGATGCTGCTCTGCCTGAGCTGGGCTTGCTGATCGCACCGGGCTGGTATCTGGTGGTCTGCGCCATGGATTCTGAAGGCGGAGGTGGCTGATCGTGGTGTCGCCGCCGCTGTGACGAGATGGCGCAAGCCGCTGGTCATCTCCCTCACCGACTCGCTGCGGCGTGTCTTTGGCCATACGCCGAACCGCGGCAGCGCCATGGCGCTGTCCAACGCAGGGAAGCAGGAGCCCGTGGACAAGGCAAAGCCGTTTCCGATCCCCAAACAGGAGGTGTGGGAGGCCTTCAAGCGTGTGAAGGTCAACCAAGGGGCGGCGGGCGTATTGGTCTTGCCGCCACTCATGCGTCGGGTCCCATCGGCATCCCGTTCCTCGATCGATGCCTTCAACCACAGCTTTGATCAGCCGCAGCATAGCCCCATCGGTATCACGGCGTTTCCCGTTGAGCAGCGATACTCCTCGGTATCGATATGTCGACTGCGGGAGGCCCAATCACTCCGAGATAGATGAGGCTCACCTGCACCTCTTCCTCACTCAAGGGAGTCGAGGTGACGCATTCATACTGTCCACACAATTGGTCCCGCCCGCACAATTGTTCGGCTTGGCCCGTGTCGGAGTCCGCCTGCTGTGCGCCCACCGCCGCACCGTTGGCGGCGAGGAAGAACGACGACCACAAAGCGATTTTCGTGCATCGTGAGAACATGAAGTCTCCTTGCGTGCCATCCGTGCACGCCTGCTTGAATGTCGGGAATAGGGGCTACTCTGCCGGGGGCCGACTGGCCGGCGCGCATCGATTGGGCTCAAAGGGCCGCGATATGGTGCTCCATGATCTGTGATCCCACGACGCTCAAGGGCTCGGAAGGATGGGTGACCGGTGCCGGGCCATCGACCAGATCGTGCATGAAAACGAGCAGGCACTGGGACCTACCAACAAGAGCGCCCTATTTGAGATGCCCTTGCCATCGCATTTTGTCTGGACAATCGCGTGTCTCACAGCATCCTCCATCAGGATGAGATCAACTGGGGGCACCGGGTCGGGCGGTCGCAACGTTAGGCGCATGCGCGTGCTTGTCAGCCCGAAGGCTCGTTCTATCGGCGGCGACGCAGATGTCCCGCGCCAGGCTCTCGCGCGTGAGGCCCCGGCGCCGAAGCTCGGCGTCGGAGCGACGTGACAGCTCCTCGTACATGGCTGATGCCGCGTAGTAGTCGGTGCAGGTTTCGATCGATTCGGATACGCGCGTCAGTAGCCGAGGGCACTTACCGGGGCCGTCCTCGGCGGTCATGCGTGCCGCCAAGTCCGCAGCAATGGCGTGATATTTATTCATGCGCTTGTCCTCTTCCTCGCCACGCGCGCGTTCTGCTTGGCGGCGATCTCATGCACAGACCGTAGTGCGCACACTGCTTTCGCGGCCATCTCCGGAGTTTTCCGGAATTGGCGAATTCATTCCGTGCCTTTTCCGCGATTGCCAAACCGCCTCGCTTGCTTGCGGCGTCAGAGCAAGGTGCCCGCGACCTGCCGCTGGATGGAGGCGAGTGTCAACGCCGGAGAGAAAATGCATCGGCGGGCCGGAGCAAAACTCCATCACGACGACGTCAAGAAGGCCCCCGATATCGGGGGCCTTCTTGGTTGCGCAATTCAATCCGCAGATGCGGCCGCGTAGGGGGCGTCTGGCCGCGGTCGGCGTGATCGGCGCTTGGAGTGGGTGAGCCGGTAGCTGTCGCCGTTCATCTCGATGATGTGGACGTGGTGGGTGAGCCGGTCGAGGAAGGCGCCGGTCAGGCGCTCGGCGCCGAACACACTTGTCCATTCGTCGAAGGGCAGGTTGCTGGTGACGATGGTGGAGGCCGTCTCGTAGCGCTGGGAGAACACCTCGAACAGGAGCTCGGCGCCGGTTTGCGACAGCGGCACGTAGCCGAGCTCATCGACGATCAGCGGCTTGTAGGCGGCGAGCTGGCGCTGCAGGCGCAAGAGCCGCTTCTCGTCGCGCGCCTCCATCAGCTCGTGGACAATGGCGGCCGCGGCGGTGAAGCCGGCCGACAGACCCTTCTGGCAGGCGGCGAGCCCCAGCCCGAGCGCGATGTGGCTCTTGCCCATGCCGGAGTTGCCCATCCGAAACCCTTCACATTTTCTGACGTGGGCGTCAAAAGGCTGGAGCGACACCTCAATCGAGGCGGGCTGGCAGCTCGTGCCGCCACAAGCTTTTCGCGTCGTCGACCAATCAGGGAGCCGCGCCCAGTCGCTCTAGTCCGAGCCGGCTGCTCTCCAGGTGGGGGTTCATGGCGAGGGCCTGGCGAAAGTCGGCAATAGCCTCCTCGCGGCGCCCCAGCGCTTCATAGATGTGACCGCGCGTATCGAGGGCATGGGAGTTCTCGGGCGACAGCGCGAGAGCACGCTCGACATCGAGCAGGCCCTCCTCCGCCGCTCCGGACTTGAACAATGTCCGTGCACGGCAGTTGTGTGCCGATGCTAGCCTCGGCTGCAGGCGAATTGCGGTACCGCATTCCGTCAGCGCATCCGCATACCGACCCTTGGCAGTGTAGATGTCTGCGCGTCCGATGTAAGCCTCGGCGTAGCTCGCGTCGATGGCGAGTGCCGCCTCAAAGTCCGCCATGGCTTGCTCGAAGTTGCCATTGTGCCGATTGGCGCTTCCTCGATTCCGAAAAGCGATCGTGGACTTTGGGTTGTACTTGATGGCGGCGCTGTAGTCCTCGATCGCGCGACCGACCTCGCCCTTTGCAAAGTAGAGATTGCCGCGGTTGATGTACGCGGCGGAGTTGCCCGGATCAATTTCAATGACCTTGCCGTAGTCGGCGATCGCGTCTTCAGCACGGCCTTTAGCGGCAAGGCTCATGGCCCTGTTGAAGTGGGACTTGAGGTGTCTCGGATTGATCTGTATGGCCGCGGTGTAGTTCGCGATGGCGACGTCCAGCTCACCTTTCTTTGCGTTTGCTTCACCGCGTGCGACATAGGCAGTCACATTTCTGGGATCCTCTTGGAGGATCGCTGAGAAGATGGCGATGGCGGCAGCGATATCTCCTTTCTCGAGCAACTCTTCTCCGCGCTTTTGACGGTCTTGACGGGCCTTCCAATCGCTCGCCAGTCTGGTCAAACGAGCAAACCCGGTGGTGCTGGCTAGACGCTTCCGCCAATCCTCGTTCTGAATCCTGGGCTCCATGTCGAGCAGCATCGACGAGTAGTCGGCGGCTCGGCCCCGCTCCATGTAGGCGAGCCGCACGGCGCTTAGACGAGCCTCGATCTGCCGGTTGGTGCGCCCTCGGTTGGGGCTCCCATCGAGACTTGCGATCATCTGCAGAATCAGGGCGCCCTCGATTGCGGGCGCACCTACCGGCTCGCTCAACCTGGCTTCCCAGCCAGTGGGAGGCGGGTAGGCTACATCCTTGACGACGGGCACCAAATTGCTTGCCAATCCGAAGACAAACAGCCAGGCGGCGCCCCCAACCCAGGAGCTCCGCGCACGCTTCAGGATGAACTGTGATCGAAGTCCAGGATGAAAGATTCCCAAACGATCGGCCGCTGCTACGGCGCGCGCGCCCCTGCGCATTATCCAATGGTGACCGAAGCAGCCTGCGGCTACGTGCACGCCGAGCACAATGATAGCCGCCATGACAACGACGAGCATGCCCACTTGTGGATATGCGCTGAGCTCCACCTCGAGCGCGCGGGCGTTTGCTAGCGCAGCCCAGGCTGCGGAGGCAACCAACACCGAGGCGACCAAGCGCTTCCTGAGTGCCCAAATCGGCGCGAGCAAGAACGCCCATAGGTTCCAGTCGGTCGGCCAACGGCCCCCTTCCATCGCTCTTCGGTAGCACGCACGGGCCGCGGAGCTCTCACGCGCGAAGGCGGCACGAAAGTCGCCCTCAGTCATCGCCATCGTTCTTTGGTTCGCACGCCGTTCGGTGTGGGCCGCACTGAGGAGCGCCATGAACTGATCGCCCTCACGAGGAGGCAGGGCGTCGTAGACGCTCCGGTCGCTCCCCACCCAATCGAATTGGCGATCAAGAGCCAGAAAGAATTGGCGCAGCGGCCGGCATTGCGGCCCATACAGAGCCTCGAACTGGAATGCCTGGGCGCCGGCCGCACATGCCTGGATCACCTCAGGCTCAATGACGCGGCGGTCATGCACGGAGAGACCGGCCAGCGCTTTGCAGATGGGCTCTACGTCCAGCGGCGCGTTGCCGGTATCGTGAAATGCGTCCAGGAGAGTGCGCAGCTCATCGATCAGCGGCCACGGCGATTGCTTATCCGAAGCCGAGCCCTCGGACGGGATCTCATCGGCATCGTCGTAAAGCGAGAACGGGATGCTCGTTCTTCTCGAAGAGCTGGGATCATCCGCCGTTTGCTGAGGTGAGGACCAAGCTCCGTCACGGTGAACGGGAGCTTCAGGGTGTCTTGCGGAAGTCTGTGCCCTCGCTAGCTGGAACGCCAGGTCACGCGCGGCGACCAAGCGCTGGAACGCCTCAGGATCGTCCTCCGGACGATTCTCCTTCAGGTTTCGCGCGTAGGCCCTGCGGATTTGAGTGTCATCCTCGGTGGGCTCGATCCCTAAGACTCGCCATGCGGTTCTACTGTCCATGGAGCGTCCGGTCGATGCGCCTCGTCCTGCCAGCTCGCATCATTGAAGCGTCAGGGGCGAGCGCTCGAGATGATCGAGGCCTGCCGCGAGCTCGGCTCGAGCGCCATCGAGATCACGCATCCTTTGATTGGCGATTTTGAGCATGAACTCGTTGATCAGCACTCGAATGTAGTCTCGCTCGGCACCCCGGTGCTCGGCGTACAGGCGCTCGGCCCAAGCCAGCAGCGCCTTGTTCGGCACCTGGTCTCGCGGGTGCAGCTTGATATTGGCAAGCACCGCAAAACGCTCTGCAAGCTCACTCTCCGAGAGCCCGGCCTCGTTTCGGAAGATCCTCTTGTCGGTCTTGCCGGTCGACACGACCGTCACCTCGACTTCCAGCGCGCCGTTGATGTCGTAGGTGAACCGCACCTCGACCGCTTCCCTGAAGGCGGGACCGGCAGGAACGGACATGGTCAGGGTGCCAAGCTTGACGTTGTTCTCCGGGCGCAGGTTCTCTCCTTGATAGACGTCGATGTTCAGAAGTTTCTGGCCCGCTCGTATAGTTCTAAAAGTCCCGGTGCGGCTGATGGGTACGATGGCGTTGCGCTCAATGATCGGGGCCACATGCACCGAGTCCAGGTTGTCGGGATCGTCTAGACTCGCAACGCCAAGTGTATGGGGGCAGACATCGGTCATGACGATGTCCGATAGTGCCGCGGCTCTGGCCTTGAGCCCGGCTTGCACGGCGGCACCAAGCGCCACCGTCGTATCGGGATCGATGTGGATCATTGGCAGCTTCCCGAACAATCGGGCCACCAGCGATCGAACCATCGGCATGCGGGTGGCGCCCCCGACCAACACGACGCAATCTAGCTGCTCGGGAGCCAAGACGGCGTCGGATATGGCTCGGTCAAGCGGCGCCCGCAGCTTGCGCAGCAGATCCGCGGCCTCAACTTCGAACTGCTCACGAGAGATTTCGGTGGCGAGGGTCTTACCACAGCAGGCAAATTCCAGAGCGGTCACACCGTTCCGGGTCAATGTCCACTTAGCCGCCTCTGCCGCCCGGCGCAGGCGAGCACGGTCCCCCGGCGCGAGGTCGGGAAGTGCAACCTTGCTTTGCCGTATCGCGATCTCTTCAATGACCCGTGTGAAATCGTCGCCTCCGAGAAGCGTATCACCGGCCGTCGCCCGCACCTCCATGACGCCATCGTACTTGTCGAGGATGGAAACATCGAAGGTTCCTCCACCGAGATCGAAAACGAGGAACTTGCCGTCCTTTCTCTCGTTCAGGCCATAGGCGAGCGCAGCAGCCGTTGGCTCGTTGATGAGCCGCTCAACGTTCAAACCCGCAAGCCGACCAGCGTCGAGCGTCGCCTTTCTTTGATGATCGTTGAAGTAGGCTGGCACCGAAATAATGGCGTCGGAAACGCGCACGCCCAGCCGAGCCTCTGCGTCCTCCTTCAGAGAGCGCAGCACGAAGGACGAGAGCTCCTCCGGGCGATATCGCTTGCTGCCAAGCGGGTGTTCTCGGCTCGTTCCCATGAAGCGCTTGAAGGAGGCAACGGTCCTCTCAGGATGCGTGAGCAGCCGCTCCAGCGCTGGCTTGCCGACCAAGACCGTGCCATCCTCGTCAAGCCCGACAGCCGACGGCGTGAGAACATCCCCGTGCGCGTTTGGCACGAGCTCTGGGCCGTTGTCTCCGAAGTGGGCAATCAACGAGTTCGTCGTGCCCAAATCGATACCGCAGAGCGCCATCTGGCGTTGCTCCAAAAGGGGACTGGAGCTGAGTAAATCAACGGTGGCCGGTGGCGACAAGGCAGCACACCACCCGAGAATGATAAAACCGCCCCGTACTGTTGCATTT
>Ga0268264_10002015_pt1 | contig 18246 bp, 13 predicted proteins | sample KBSSwiS32_FD_190357 | JGI IMG/M metagenome (GOLD analysis project Ga0268264, IMG submission 190357) | Switchgrass rhizosphere microbial communities from Kellogg Biological Station, Michigan, USA - KBS Switchgrass S3-2 (SPAdes) (version 2) | ecosystem: Host-associated > Plants > Roots >...
AGAATTTTAATCCATTGCGTAAAGTAGAGAAGTTATTACAGGATAAAGTGAAGCTCTTTAACACAGAAAGAAAACTCGACTGGGCGACGGCAGAATTGCTTTCGTATGGAAGCCTTTTGGTTGATGGAAAGGATGTACGCATGAGCGGTCAGGACGTAAGGCGCGGAACATTTTCACATCGTCATGCCGTATTAAGGGATGAAAATTCCGATACATATTATAACAGGTTAAGTAGAATACCCGGAGTAAAAAATGAATTCAGGATTTATAATTCATTATTGAGTGAATATGGAGTGCTTGGATTTGAGTATGGTTATTCACTGGCGAATCCAAACACACTTGTGCTTTGGGAAGCACAGTTTGGAGATTTTTGTAACGGTGCACAAACGGTAATTGACCAGTTCCTGGCAGCTGGAGAACAGAAATGGCAACGTATGAGCGGGCTCGCGCTGTTACTTCCACACGGGTATGAAGGCCAGGGACCAGAGCACAGCAGTGCACGGATCGAACGCTTTTTACAAATGTGTGCTGAATTGAATTTGGTGGTAACGAATATTACGACCTCATCAAACTTTTTCCACGCGATGAGACGGCAACTCACATGGCCGTTCCGCAAACCGTTGATTAATTTTTCACCAAAGGCAAATCTTCGTCACCCTGGAAGTCATTCGTTGGTGGATGAGTTTACGAAAGGAAAATTCAGGGAAGTGATAGATGATACTTTTGTCGACGATCCGGCGAATGTGAAAAAAGTTCTTTTCTGCAGTGGAAAGATTTATTTTGAACTGGCAGAAAAGCAACTAAAGGAAAACAGGAAAGATATCGCCATTATCCGTGTTGAGCAATTGTATCCGCTTCCATTAAATCAACTGGAAGATTTGTACAAAAAATATAATAAGGCAACGTGGTTCTGGATTCAGGAAGAACCGCTCAATATGGGCGCTGCATCGTTTTTGCAAATGAATCTGAAGAGTATTAATTATGGATTCATCAGTCGTCAGCCGAGTGCATCGACTGCGACGGGATATGCGAAGGTGCATGCGCAGGAACAAGCTGAGATAATTGAGACGGCGTTTAGCATATAAGAAATTTGTTTCTCGCAAAAGCGCGAAGGATTAATTTAAGCATCGTGAAAGTTTGAGAATCTGATGCCTGTTTTTCACTCAGCGGCTTTGCGTGAAAAATTTTATATTCGCGAACTGTAAATCGAAAATAAAATGATTGATATAAAGGTTCCTACCGTTGGCGAATCAATTAGTGAAGTCACACTAGTGAAATGGTTGAAGAGTGACGGTCAATATGTAAACAGGGATGAAGTGATAGCTGAGCTCGAAAGTGAGAAAGCAACTTTTGAGGTGAATGCTGAGCAGGCGGGAACATTAAAGACTGTGGGTAAAGAAGGTGATACACTAAAAATTGGAGATGTTGTAGCGCGAATAGATGAAACAGCTCCAAAACCTGCTGGCACTCCTTCGGGAAATGGACAACAACCCAAAAAAGAAGCTGAAGTAAAACAGGAAATACAGGCTGCAAAACCGATAGCCGCTACTCCTGCTCCTGTTCAAACTGCCGCCTCCACTGACGTTAAAGCAACCCCGGTTGCAGCGGCAATGATATCTGATAAAAAAATCGACACGTCAACCATTACACCTTCTGGTTTTGGTGGGAAAATTATAAAACATGATGTGCTGGAAGCACTGACTAATCCTGGCAGACTTCCTGGAAAGCCTTTGTTTGGAAGAGAATTGAAAAAAGAAAAGATGAGCAATCTCCGCAAAACTGTTTCGAGGAGATTGGTCGAGGCAAAAAATACAACTGCGATGCTCACCACTTTTAATGAAGTGGACATGAGCAATGTCATGGCACTACGCACCAAGTACAAAGACAAATTCAAGGAAAAGCACGGCGTGAATCTTGGATTCATGAGTTTTTTTACGAAAGCAGTTTGTTATGCGCTCCAGGAATGGCCCGCTGTCAACGCGTATATTGACGGAGAAGAAATTGTTTACCATGATTACTGTGATATCTCTATTGCAGTATCTGCACCAAAGGGACTTGTTGTTCCGGTCATCCGCAATGCCGAAAGTCTTAGCATGGCTGAGATTGAAAAAAAAGTAGTGGAACTTGCGACAAAAGCACGAGATAATAAATTAAGCATGGAAGAAATGCAGGGAGGAACATTTACCATTACGAATGGTGGCGTATTTGGATCGTTAATGTCTACGCCTATTATCAACATTCCGCAGTCGGCGATTTTAGGTATGCATAAAATTGAAGAAAGACCCATTGCGTTAAATGGGCAGGTGGTTATTCGTCCGATGATGTATCTCGCTGTGAGCTATGATCACCGTATTATTGATGGACGTGAATCAGTAAGTTTTCTTGTTCGCATAAAAGAACTTCTTGAAAACCCGGACCAACTCTTATTTGGAAAGGATCCGTTGAAAGCATTATTGGAACTCTGATTGAGTGTTGAAGTATTTCATGTAAAGGCGCAAAGAGTCAACAATTGGACGCACCGACGTTTATTATCGAGACCCTTTGCGCCTTTTTTTCTTTGCGCCTTTGCGTGAAATACCTGGACCTAAAGCTAAAGTTTCGACCTAAATGAAATATGATAACCAGTTACGGTATGCCGTAAATATTATTGAATCTTTTAACGGCAATGGTCCTCTGCATAACTGGCTGAAAGATTTTTTTCGGGAAAATAAACAAATGGGATCGAGAGATAGAAAGCAAACCAGTGAAATGGTATATTGTTTTTATCGACTCGGTCATGCGGCAAAGGCATTATCTACCGGCGAAAGAATTTTGACGGGCTTGTTCTTGTGCAATCATTCCTCCAATGAAATATTGCAATACTTCAAACCATCGTGGAATGAAATGATTGCTGCGGAAGTCAACAAGAAAATTGCAGTTATTTCAAGTGACTTGGGTGTGCCTGAAAAAATATTTCCATTTGCAAATGAGCTGAGTGACGGAATTGATCATGTTGCATTTTCTCTTTCATTCCTTTGGCAGCCGGATCTATTTATCCGGATCAGGCCGGGCTTTGAAAAATCAGTGAAAGAAAAGCTCGAGCGTCACTTGATCGCATATCATGAAATCGATGCTTCCTGTTTGGCCTGTAGTAATGCGACAAAATTGGATGATGTGCTTGATATTAATCGGGAAGCCGTAATCCAGGATATGAATTCACAAAGAACCGGTGCTTTTTTTGGAAAGATGAACGAGCCGTCCGGGCATGGGATCAATTCATGGGATTGTTGCGCCGCCAGTGGCGGAAAATCGATGATGTTATATGATCAACATCCATCGGTCGACCTAACGGTATCCGACATACGCGAATCTATCCTTGCAAATCTGAAAAAGCGTTTCCACGAGGCGGGCATTCAGAAGTACAAAATGTTCGTGGCTGATTTATCGATTCCAGATTTGGCCATCCCTATTCCAAAATCTTCCTTTGATCTTATTATTGCCGATGTTCCCTGCACAGGAAGTGGTACATGGTCACGAAATCCAGATGCACTTTATTTTTTTGATGAAAGTGTTATCGATCGTTACCAGGCAAAGCAAAAGATGATTTTATCGCGTGTGATTCCTTATTTAAAAAAAAATGGCAGACTGGTTTACATTACTTGTTCAGTGTTTCGTAAGGAAAATGAAGAAATGATCGAGTATATTTTGCAAAATTCACCGCTTCATAAAGAAGAATCCTCGGTATTGCCAGGTTATAGTAAGCGCGCAGATTCGATGTTTGTGGCGAGTTTTATTGCTTGACGACTTTGAGTGTTGTTTTGCGATTTCCATCGTCGTAATGAACAAAATAAATTCCCTTCGGCACCGAGATCGGCCTGTTAAATTGAATATAGGCGAATGTATTTGCTGTAACTGTTGCTGATTTGGTTTCAATTATTTTTCCCGAAACATCTATCAACTCAAGATTTGCTTGTCCACTAACTGCAGGCTTGAAAACAACCGTGAAATTGCTTTTGAATGGCACCGGGTAAGCGCTGATCCATTCGTCGCCCATGGCGGTGATATAATGCAGGAAATTTCTTTTTGTTTGCAGGAGGTTGTAGGCGTTCATAAAATTCGGAACGCCGTAACCAAACCGATCGTCGGGATGAGTAAAGCGATCCGCACTTTGCCTTACTGCATCGATGATGTCATGGTTGTTGAATTCCGGAAATGCCTGCCACAAACAAGCAACCAGCCCTGCAATGTTTGGATTGGAGAATGAAGTGCCGTTTCCCATCGCCGGGTTGCCATTCAATGCTGCGATAACGGTTCCTTCGCCAATCGAAACGACGTCTGGTTTCGTCTGTCCTGAAGCGTTAGGTCCCCAACTGGAAAATGGAGCAATGATGCCATCGGCATCGATCGCGCCGACGGTGAGCACACTGTCCGCATCTGCTGGTGAATCTATAAACTTGGTTTCATCGGTTGCCTCTCCGGAATTACCGGCACTTACGGTGACGATCATCCCTTTTGACACGGCAAAATTTGCTGCACGCGTAATAATTGTCGTATGGCCATCTCTTTGTTGGTAAGAATGATCCAGCGAAGGGTCGTCAAAATACGCATAGCCGAGCGAGGTCGAGATAATATCCGCGCCTGCACTATCGGCGAATTCAGCGGCCGCGGCCCAGTTTTGTTCTTCTACCGGAAATTCCGAATTCACATCTTCGGTTTTGAACAACCAAAAACTGGCGCGGGGAGCCGAGCCAACCATTACGCCAGGGCTATTTGCTGCGATGATAGATAAACAATATGCACCATGATCATTTTCTTCATTAACACTTTGCTTGCCGTTTACATAATCATACGTTCCCAGCACCTGGTTATTGGCGCGCAGGCTGTCAAACACGGGGTTCGCCAGGTAATTTGCAAAACCACCATCCAGCATGGCAATCACTATTCCTTCGCCGTGAAAACCGAGGTTGTGCAGGTATTCTCCCTTGTGAATATGTATTTGTTCAAATGAAGACGCATAATTAAAATGATTTCCAAACGAGCCATTGACAACCCTCGAACCTGCTTCACTGGTTATCGTTTCCTTACGGCGAAGGGTAACCGCTTTATTAATCTGCTGCGTTGGAAGTGTATCCGCCTGCCGATGGTTAACCGAAAATGCAATTGGAGAAAGCTGCTTAACAAAAGAAAAACTCTGAATGGTTGATAAGGCAGACGGGTCTGTAGTTCGTATCAAAACCTGGTTCAGCCATTTCGAGTCGTTGAGAACGGTAACGCTTGAAACGGAGCGAATGCTATTGAGATAAGAAGGAGTAATGGGAAGATCTGTTGAATCTGTTTGGATGTGTTGCTTTGCCCTTCGTTGAATGGATTTTGCAGAAAGATATGCTGACGGATTATCGAGTGAATAAGGAGTGTTTTTTTTGTCGGTCAGTTGAACGATATAGCGAGAATATTGTGCATGTCCAATAATGCAAGTGCAGATACCTACGATGATGCAAGATAACTTTTGAAAGACCGTTACATATTTCTTTGCGCAGCGCAACATACACTAATTGTGATCGATCATGCTCAATCTTAGTCCATACCCGCTGGTTGTTCCAACAGGTGAGCTGACATTTGGTGGCTGGTAATCTGAATGTAAAAAATCTTTGTAAATGAGTCCGATTCCCTTGGAATATACTTCCACACTATAATCTCTCGTCCTTACTAAACTCGTATCGCTTCCTTTTTCTGCGTCACGTTGATGAACAACAATGCAGTTTGGAATTGTGGCAGTTTGCAGTATGAATGGCATTCCCACGCTATCATAGGTGTAATCCCAATCCGACAAATATCGATAATCAGAATTGATCGTTTCTGTTTCGATGTAAGAATTTCCTTTCCAGGAGAAATCGTTAACGATCGGAAGTGCTAGCTTGATAAAGCGCAAATTGTTTTCAACAACTTCGACACGTTCGCGCGTAGGAGTAACCAAATATGCTTCATTTTCTTCCCACTCACCGGTGCCGCTCGTATCACTAATATATCTCATGACACGCCAACTTGGTCTGCCGATGCCATCGACGACCGAGTCAGTCACGACATCCTTTACAAGATGGCTGACGATGGTATCTTGTGTTCCAAAATTTATGAATTGAAGAGAGTCCATCCGGTAGATAATATATTTCCCAATCTGCAATTGCAAGTAATCGGTGAGTTGGTCGGACTGATAGTTGACCGTTTTTTTGCAGGAAACAGAAAATAGAATACCAATTAGCAAAAAGCAGAGATATGATTTTTTCATACCGTACGAATAGTTGATTTTTATTGCGACAGGAACTTGATATGAGGATTTGTTATTCAATTTCAGACCGTCCGGAAATAAAGTCCGGGAAGCATAACTTCCCGGTGAGGGTAACGTAAAAACGAGCTCATTTATTGCCGGGTTGAGGTTGAAACTGAACGCTGAATGCAGGTTGCGTTGCGCATTCGACGTGTAACGTTCGGTCATAACCTCCACCTCAAAAATTTCTCTGGATAATTCCTCCTCCCACAACATCATCTCCTTCGTAAAAAACAGCACTTTGTCCCGGGGCAATGCTTTTTACATTTTCGTAAAAGCGCACCTTTATTTGATTGCCGTCGGGATAGATGTTCGACAAACTTCCTGTGTCTTTGTACCGGATTTTTGTGTTTACTTCCATTCCGGGCGTAATCACATCATACTTCATCAAATTCAATTTCGATACAACCATTTCATTATGGGCAAGGTCTTCTTCATCGCCTAAAACAACAGTGTTTGTATCAGGATTAATTGCGGTGACATACACTGGTTTTCCCAATGCAATATCAAGGCCTTTGCGCTGGCCAATTGTATAAAACGGATATCCTTTGTGTTTACCTAAAATGCTGCCGCGTTTATCTATAAAATTTCCGCCGTCGACTTTTTCTTCAAGACCCTCCACATTTCGCTTTAAAAATCCGCGATAATCATTGTCAGGCACGAAACAAATTTCATAGCTCTCGCTTTTTTTTGCAAGGTCGGGATAGCCGTAGTCAACAGCGAGTTGGCGAATTTGAGTTTTTCTGTATTGACCCAATGGAAGTAACGTGCGACCTAACAAATCCTGCTGTAGTCCCCACAAAACATAACTCTGATCTTTTGTTTCGTCGACGCCTTTGCTGATATAATACCGGTCATTGTCATGTTTGCGAATGATTCCATAATGACCCGTTGCAATAAATTCGCAATCCAAAGCATCCGCTCTCTTGAGTAGTGCGCGCCATTTGATATGGGTATTACACATGACGCAAGGATTGGGAGTCCGACCTGCGAGATATTCATCTACAAAATTTTCGATCACGGCCCCGCCAAATTCGTCACGTATGTCTAAAACGAAATGCGGAAATCCATGTTGAACCGCAGCCATGCGTGCGTCATTAAAACTATCAAGATTGCAACAACCCGTTTCTTTTTTTGAAACACCTGCGCTGGCATAATCCCAGGTTTTCATGGTTATCCCTACTACTTCATATCCTTCGTCATGAAGCATCAATGCGGTAATGGTACTGTCGATACCACCGCTCATTGCAACTAAAACTTTTCCTTTGCGACTCATGATTGTTGAAAAACTAAGCGGTAAAATTAAGAATTAAAGTTGAGAGTTGACGGATTATGGTTATCAACGGGCAGCTGTTAGAAGGCGGTATGCGGTGATCAGTGACAAGCCATTGACAACTAAGGAGTGCAAAAAACTATTCCGGAATAGTATTATGAATTTTTCAAAATCTCATACACGGGAGAAGAAGTTCTGAAAATGCTATTTGCATCAGTGTTTCTAGGTGACATCACGCTCAAAAAAACGTTAAAAACTCATGCAATTTTGGGGATAACTACTAACACCAAAATAGTATGGATTGGGCAATCAAAAACAGTAACTTGCCAACAGAAAACAATTTTCTCAACGCAGGTAAAACTTTTTTTATTATGATCAAATTACAGATAATCGGGAACCTGGGAAAAGATTGCACTACCAATACGGTCAACGGTAAAAGTGTCATTAATTTCAATGTGGCGCATACTGAGAAATTTAGGGATGCACAAGGCAATCAGAAGGACAAAACGCTTTGGGTGGAATGTGCTTATTGGACAGACAGAACCGGAATTGCTCCATACTTGAAAAAAGGCACACAGGTTTATGCGGAAGGGTCGCCTGAAGTGAGGACGTATCCGAAGAATGATGGAACGACCGGGGTGTCATTGACGTTGCGTGTTTTTTCAGTTCAGCTACTTGGTAGCAGCAATAGAAATGGAGATTATAGTGGGGCAGGAACAGAAAGTTATTCTTCTCAAGGAGCACCAGCAGGCAGCAGCATTCCTTCACCGAGTGATATTACTGCGCCGATAGACGATCTACCATTCTAAATCGCAGATCACGCCGATGTCGGACGGATTTTCGCGGGATTCTGCAGTTCAATTTTTTCGTATTGAAAATTTAGTCGCGGATTACATGGTAATCCGCGATTTTTTTTCTTAATTGAAGATTAACTGTTGAAATTGAATATTTTTCTACACGTTGAAGAAAATATTCAATTTTCAATTTTCAATCCGCGAAAATCCGCCCCACGTCGGCGGAATCCGCGATTAATACTTACCTTCAGTCCCACTTTTTCTTTCAACCCAAAAAAATGCATATGAAAAAATCAGTTCGATCACTTTTATTTATTGCTGCTATCGTCGGTTTTGCAGCATGTAACAACCAATCTGAGCAAAAGGCTGATGAAGCAACCAAGGATACCACGGCTGCGGCTCCTGCTAAACCCGATGTTACCAAAGACTGGAAGATCGGCGTACAAATGTGGACATTCAATCACTTCACATTTGTAGAAGCTTTGGCAAAAGTTGATAGTGCACATGTAAAATTTATTGAAGCATTTCCCGGACAAAAATTAGGAGATGGATTCGGCAAAGAAAGTTTTGGAATTGAGATGAAGCCGGAGACAAGAAAAAAATTGAAAGACTTGCTGCAGTCAAAAGGAATTACGATGATGGCATTTGGTGTGATTGGTCCAAAGACAGTAGACGAATGGAAAAAATATTTTGAATTAGGAAAAGATATGGGAGTGAGCTATATCACAGCAGAGCCAAAAAAAGACCAGTGGAACCAGGTTGACAGTCTCGCTGGTGTTTATGGAATTAAAGTAGCAATACATGATCATCCAAGACCAAATGCGTATGCTGCACCTGACTCAGTAATGGCTGCATTAGCAGGTCATTCGAACATTGGATCTTGCGCCGATGTTGGACACTGGTCACGCAATGGATATGATCCGGTTGATTGTTTGAAAAAACTTTCCGGACACGTTTATGGTGTGCATTTAAAAGACATCAAAAAATTTGATGATCCAAAAGCTGAAGATACCGCGGTCAGTAAAGGAGTAATTAAATTCCCTGCTATTTTCCAGGAACTAAAAGACCAAGGATTTACCGGAATGTTTTCGATCGAACAGGAATCAAACTGGTATCACAACTTGAGTGATGTTGAGAATACGGTGAAATATTTCCATGACGAAGTGAGCAAGCTTAAATAAAACCGGCCTGTCCGAAATATTAGAGAGTCTTTGTGCCTTTAAATTCTTTGTGTCTTTGTGTGAAACAAAAACTTCAAATTTGTTTTTGTTTCAGTCTTTTGTTTCCCACAAAGACAGAAAGGATATCAAGGCAGAAGGTTCGGCTGATTCCTGAAATTTCATTACCAAAAAACATTTGTCGATGGCAAAAAAATATTCTTCATCCCGTCGTAATTTTTTACGTCAGTTGGGAGGTTCCACTGTTATGCTTACTGCAGGCTCATTATCTTCTTTGGCTGCAAAGGAAGCAGAGGAAACAAGGGTCATTAATTATCAAAAGAAGATAGGTCCAAATGATAAAATACGTATTGCCGGTATTGGCATGGGCATTATGGGATTTAGTGATATCGGGAGTTCAGTTAAAGTTCCGGGTGTGGAGTTGGTAGCTGCGTGTGATTTGTACAAAGGAAGATTGGAGAGAGTGAAAGAAGTTTATGGAAAGGATATTTTCACCACGCAAGATTATCGCGAGATATTGGAGAGAAAAGATATCGATGCTGTGGTGATTGCGACAGCTGATCTTTGGCACTCGCGTATTTCAATTGATGCAATGAATAAAGGCAAGCATGTGTATTGTGAAAAACCCATGGTGCACAAAATCAGCCAGGGACTGGAAGTCATCGATGCACATAAGCGAACAAATAAGACTATGCAGATCGGGAGCCAGGTGGTCAGTGATATTGCATTCTTGAAAGCAAAAGAATTATACAAAGCGGGTGAGATCGGTCAGCTTGCGTGTATCGAAGCGACGACGGACAGACAGAGTGCCATCGGTGCATGGGAATACACCATGCCAACAGATCATTCACCTTCTACGGTTGATTGGGACCGTTATATCGCGGGCATGCCGAAGCAACCATATGATCCTAAGAAATTTTTCTGGTGGCGGAATTACCGCGATTTTGGAACGGGTGTATCGGGAGATCTTTTTATACACTTGTTGACGGGCATTCATTTCTTAACAGATTCGGTCGGTCCGGAAATGATTTGTACATCCGGCCAGTTGAGCTATTGGAAAGATGGCCGCGATGTTCCGGATGTTATGACAGGGATCATGCATTACCCGGAAACAAAAGAGCATCCTGCGTTTGAAGTGATGTTGCGTGTTAATTTCATCAGCGGTGAAGGGGATGTGGGTTCAACAAAATTCATCGGATCAGAAGGTGTAATTGACATGGGATGGAACGGATTCCAGGTACGTCATCACAAAATGCCGAAGGCGCCAGGAATCGGCGGATGGGATGCGTTGACTACATATCCAAAAGCAATGCAGGATGAGCTGATGAAAAATTATAACCAGAAATATTCTGCAGACGATCAGAAAGGCGGCAGCAAGCCACCGATAAATTACAAGGTGCCGGATGATTTTAATGGAGATGTTGCACACCACACGAATTTTTATGACGCAATTCGTGCAGGCAAGCCCGTTATAGAGGATCCTGTTTTTGGATTCAGAGCAGCCGGACCGTGCCTCGCAGCAAATGAAAGTTATTTCCAAAAGAAAATCATGTACTGGGATCCTGTGAATATGAAGTTGAAATAATTATTACCGTCTATCAGTCCGGAAGAAGATGAAGTTCATCAATACTTCCGGACTTTCTATTTTCAGACATACGATCTCATTCCCGATATTTGCTATCCCGAACTATTATCATGGAACAGAATTTTGAATACGAGAGATTGTTGTCGTTCACGGAGAAAATTTTTTTAAAGATTGGTTGTCCCGCAAAAGACGCGATCACTGCAGCGACTGCATTATTGAGTGCTGATCTTCGGGGAATCGATTCACACGGAGTTGCGAGATTGATCGGGTACGTGCGTTTATGGGAAGCAAAAAGAGCCAATCCAAATCCACAGATTAAAATTATTCATGAAACCATCTCAACGGCAGTTGTAGATGGTGATAGTGGATTGGGATTAGTGGTTGCACCGTATTCAATGCAGGTTGCCATTGACAAGGCAAAGAATGCAGGGACAGGATGGGTGAGCGTACAACATTCAAATCATTTTGGTATTGCGGGATATTATGCATTGAAGGCGGTGGAAGAAGATATGATTGGAATTGTGATGACAAATGCAAGTCCGCTTGTTGCACCAACATTTTCTGTTGAGCGGCTGCTTGGGACTAATCCAATATGTGTCGCATTTCCTGCTGGTGAAGAACCTCCGTTTGTGGCGGATTTAGCCACGACAACTGCAGCAAATGGGAAACTGGAAATATTGCAGCGTAAGAGTCAACAAGCGCCAACTGGTTGGATCCAGGATAAAAAAGGAAAAATTTCGACGAACCCTCACGAACTTAAAGACGGTGGTGCGCTGTTGCCACTAGGCGGAGATCGGGAGCATGGAAGTCATAAAGGATATGCACTTGGATCGATCGTAGATATTTTTTCTGCGGTGCTGAGCGGAGCCAACTATGGTCCGTGGGTTCCTCCCTTTCCGGCATTCATGTCGATGCCTGATGAAATGCCTGGCAAGGGAATAGGACATTTTTTTGGGGCGATGCGCATTGATGCTTTTCGGCCCGGCTCCGAATTTAAATTACATATGGACAGATGGATCCGCCGGTTCAGAAATGCCAAAACGGTGGAGGGGCAGGCCCGGGTGATCATTCCGGGTGACCCCGAACGTGAGATCCAGGAGGTCCGTCTAAAACAGGGTATTCCCTTGCTCCATGCCGTAGTTGAAGACCTTGAATATCTGGGCGAAAAATTCGACGTGACACTTTAGTCTTTTCCGCGCCCAATGCGACTTTTCGATGAAAATTCGAGGTGTCAAAACAATAATTTCGTTACGGATAAGTTAATACACTTACCAGTAGATAATCCCTGACTTTTTACTTTGTCGACCGACAAATAAATGTCCTTCACTATATGACATGGCACGTGCGAAAGACGACCCGAGGAGAGTCATAAAAACTTCAGCAAACAGAAAATCAATTTTGGAATTTTAATCTTAAAATGGGAATAAACGGTTTGACACCGGAGGCGCAAAGTGTTCAGGATCAGAAGAAATTATATTGGTACATCAATTGACTTTATTCGGGTGTTAAAACCGAACCTTATGAAACAGAGACAAAAATATACTAGCCCTTACTTTGTAAGCGGCTCCAGTATAGCGAAGCGGAAAGAATCACTGCAGGGTGTTTTTCCTGGCGCAAAAAATGCAGGGAAAATTTCACTTGCGTGGTTAAGCAGGGCATTGTTTCTTGCATTGGTTTTCATTGCAACATATTCAATAGCTTACTCCCAAACCTGTCCTACCTCAGGAACACATTCACAATCGGCAAATGAAAATACCTACTATCCTGGTAGTGTCTCGATCGCGGTTGGTGCCACGTCTATCACGTTAGGTGCTGCTGGATCGGGTACAGGTTTTGGAACAACTCCTATCGCAAGTGGAGATATACTATTAGTCATCCAGATGCAGGGTGCAGAAATCAATTCTACAAACAACGGTCTTTACGGAGCTAACTCTGGTAACCCGGCGTTGTTAGGTACAGGTATGTTGTCTAATGCGAACATGAAAGCAGGTCGTATGGAGTTTGTTGTTGCAACAAATGCTGTTCCTCTTGCAGGTGGTTCGTTGACAATTGCATCCGGTACTGTAAACTCGTACACGGCTTCTGCTTTTGGTACATATGGTCAATATACTTACCAAGTCATTCGTGTTCCGGCTTATTATAATATTCAACTTACTGCAACAATCACAACTCCGTTATGGAATGGAGCTACCGGTGGTGTTACAGTAATTAGTGCTGTGAACCAAATTGACTTCAATGGTCAGACCGTTAATGCATTGGGTAAAGGATTTCGTGGTGGTGGTGGTCGTCAGTTAAGTGGAGCTTCCGGCTTGAACAATACTGATTATGTTACCTTATCTACTATCAACGCAAACGGTAGTAAAGGTGAAGGAATCGCCGGTACTCCGAGATACGTAAACAACGATTATACAACTTTAGGAAATACAGGTGTCGAAGGATATCCAAATGGTTCTTATGCGCGTGGTGCACCCGGTAATGCCGGTGGTGGTGCTACAGACTATGACCCAACTGCGAATGACCAGAACTCAGGTGGTGGTGGCGGTGCCAATGGTGGTACCGGTGGATTAGGCGGATGGGGTTGGAATTTATCCGGTCCTTCCGGTGGTAGAGGTGGTTGGGCATTTTACAACACAACAACTTTTGCAGCATTTCATAGCCCTTCAAGATTAATCATGGGTGGTGGCGGAGGTTCCGGAACAAGTAACAACGGTACAGGTACGCCTAACAACGGTTTATCTAGTAGTGGTGGTACTGGTGGTGGACTAGTAATAATAAACGCTACTGCTTTGATTGGAACAGGAACGGTGAATGCATCTGGAATGGATGCGAATAGTACAGTAACCAGAGACGCTTCTGGTGGCGGCGGTGGCGGCGGTAGCATTTTGATTTATGCAAATAGTGGACACTCTGGAATTACTGCGATCGCTAAAGGTGGTAATGGTGGATCAAACAACCCAGCAGCTGCCGGAGCTACAAGACACGGACCTGGTGGTGGTGGCGGTGGCGGTGTTGTTTACTCAAACGCTGCTTTAAATGCAGGTTCATCTGTCGCATTAGGTGCGCATGGTATGAGTACCGGTACGGATGCAACTACAAACTTTGGTTCTACTGACGGATCAGCCGGAGTTCTTACTCAGACTTTTCCTTTCGCACAGTTACCTCCTAATATGCAGATATGTCAAACAATCTTACCAGTAACGATTGTTAACCTGACAGCATCTTATGTTGAATCTGGAAGTGTAAAAGTAGCATGGACCACTTCAAGCGAATTAAACATCAGCCACTATGAAGTCGAAAGAAGTGTAGACGGTTCAAACTTTATGACCGTAGGACAGGTAAATGGTTCAATGTCGACAGATCCTGTTCAGGCATACAGCTATAATGATTATTTAAATGGAGTGAATAGCTCAGTGCTTTACTATCGTTTGAAAATAGTTGATGAAGACGGAAAAACTGCTTACAGTAAAATTGTATCGGTGAGATTAAGTGAACCGTCAACAAAAGTTTCGATGTATCCGAATCCTGCAGCGGACTTTACCGTGGTGAACGTATATTCCGAAAAACAAACCGTTGCGATGATGAGATTGATGGATAACTCAGGTAAACTTTTGCAATACCGTTCATTTAATGTAAACAACGGTAACAATAGTCTGATGGTGGATCAATTGAGCAATTTGCCGAAAGGAATTTACATTGTTCAGGTGATGATGAATAATAATGTTTATACTGAAAAGCTTGTTAAGAAATAGTAATTAATTTTTCGAAGTAACTAATACATCTTGTTGTAACCAGGGCATACATTCTTGTATGCCCTTTTTGTTTTATCGCGAATTGGAGGTTGTGAGGCACTTTGTGGATAACGCCAATTCGATTCTTTTTAGAAATATCTGACCAACTCCCGGAAACTTCCCATAATCGCGATAATATCCGTGAAATCCGCTTAAAATCCGCCAATCCACGATTATCTTTGCACCCCAAAATTAAAGGATAATGAAAGTAATGAAATTTGGTGGAACGTCTGTCGGCAAGCCGGAGCGCATGCACCAGGTGACTCAGTTAATTACAAAAGACGCGGAGCCAAAAATCGTCGTATTGAGTGCATTGAGCGGAACAACAAATTCGTTGGTTGAAATTGGCAATTCAATTGCCGCAGGAAATCGTGAGCAGGCAAAGGAGCAGATTGATAAACTGGAAACCCATTACCTGTCTTTTATCAATGAATTGGTAAAAAAGGAAAACGCTTACAGAAAGGCGAAGGATATTGTTGTGGAGCATTTCGAATTTTTAAACATCATTCTTAAAATATCGTACAGTGAAGCCTTAAACAAAGACATCCTGGCGCAGGGTGAGTTGTTATCAACAAAACTCTTCAGCGTTTATCTCGAAGAGCAAAACATCGATCATATGTTGTTGCCAGCTCTTGAGTTTATGAGTATTGACATTCACGATGAACCGCAGCTAGGCGCTATCAGGACCAAGTTGAACCAGTTGCTTCAGAAGAATAAAGACAAGTCATTATTCATTACCCAAGGTTATATCTGCCGCAATGCAAGTGGCGAAGTTGACAATTTAAAAAGAGGCGGAAGTGATTATACCGCTTCACTCATTGCAGCTGCAATCAATGCGACCGTTTGTGAAATATGGACCGATATTGATGGCATGCATAATAATGATCCGCGTATCGTTAAGAAGACAATTCCAGTCGACCAGTTGAGTTTTGATGAAGCGGCAGAGCTTGCATACTTCGGTGCAAAGATCCTTCACCCGACATGTATCTGGCCGGCGCAACAACAAAATGTTCCGGTTAAATTATTAAATACAATGCAGCCGGAAGCGTCAGGTACTGTCATCAAACAAGATGCGTCCGCAGCAGGAGTCAAGGCCGTTGCAGCGAAAGACGGGATCATTGCAATTAATATAAGAAGTAGCCGAATGTTACTTGCGTACGGTTTCCTAAGAAAAATCTTTGAAGTATTTGAGAAATACAAAACATCCATTGATATGGTCACCACTTCAGAGGTTGCTGTATCGTTGACAATTGATAATGCCGACAACCTGAAAAATATAACGAAAGAGCTTGAACCCTTCGGAATGGTTGAGGCGGAGGAAAATCATACCATCGTTTCAATAGTTGGCAGTGAAATTGCACAGACTGAAAATGTACTGAGCAAATTATTCGATGCGATGAAACCAGTTCCTGTCCGCATGGTGAGTTATGGAGGCAGCAAACACAATGTATCGCTTCTTATCCCGTCTTCTTATAAAATTCAAACGCTCCAACTTTTGAATAAAGGTTTGTTTGGATTAGAATAGAAATGCCCATGGATATACTTGGAATAATTGCTGCAAGATCATTTTGACGAAATGCAGAGTAAAGGAAAAATCATACTTACGCGCCCTTCAGCATGGATGAACCGTTTTCGTCCATATTCTGTTTTTATAGACGATGTGCATGCGGCTAATCTGAAAAATGGATCTTCAGAAGAGTTTATATTACCACCGGGTATGCATTCGGTACAATGTAAAATAGCGTGGTATAGCAGTACGGTGTACACAGTGAGTATTGACCAGGGTAGTGTCGAGTATCTATTGGTAAAAAGCGGAGTCAGGTACTATGCGCTTATGCTGCTGTCGTTATTCGCGGGAGTGATCATTAATCTTGTGTACTCCCATATTTTGATGGAGAGACCATTTGGGATTTTTGTATTGCAGCTTGCGCTGATACTTCCGGCGCTACTTTACATGTTGTATTATATGACTGTCGGGAAAAAAAATTATCTCGTGATAGAAGTAGACAAGGATAATTTTTTTGCTTCGTGAAAGTCTGAGTTTTGTGTGAACCCAAACTTACCATCCATTTTTTGTCATCCATTGATGAACAAGATCCATCCATTTCACTTCGCTGGTGGAATTGTTCATTCCAAATCCATGTCCCCCTTTTTCATATAGATATATTTCTGCCGGCACATTATTTTTTTTCAGCGTATTATAGAAATCGATGCTGTTTTCTACTTTGACGACGTCATCGTCTTTTGCATGCACCAAAAATGTAGGCGGCGTTGTGGTAGTAATGTTTAACTCGTTTGAAAATTCTTTTATTTTTTGCGGAGATGGATTTTTGCCGATCAGGTTATCGCGTGAACCGGTGTGACCGATGCTATCGGAAAAACTGATTACCGGGTAAACCAGGATCATGAAATCCGGGCGAAGATTTGTTTTAGCCGGGTTATCGATGACGGCGTTTTTAAAGTGAGTTCCGACGGTGGATGCCAAATGTCCGCCTGCAGAAAATCCCATGATCCCAATATGATCGGGTTTGATGTTCCATTCCTTCGCTCTTTGTCGCACTATCTGGATGGCTCTTTGTGCGTCCTGCAAGGGCCCGATTTCTTTATTCACCATACTCTCGTCATCAGGAATACGATATTTAACGACGAATGCGGCGATGCCCATTTCATTAAATTTCTTTGCAACATCAGAACCTTCATGACTCGCTGCAACGATATGATATCCTCCGCCGGGAACAATAATCACGGCGGTACCCGTTGCTTTTTCTTTTGGTGGAAGATAAATCGACAGTGTTGGCTGTGTGACTTTGCTGATTATGAGAATGTGATATTGCGGTTCTATTTCTGAAACTTCTTCATTTTTGACCGGCTTCGAATTTGGAATCTTGTCTTTGTATAACGGAATCACTTCCTGGGAATATGAAATCATGGCAAATGAAAACAAAACAACGGAGAATACAAGTTTCTTCATGTTACAATCTTGAAGATTAAAAGTAAATGTTTTAATCAAAATATTTTTGTTTAAAGCTGCGGAACTTATCACTAATTTTAGGCAGCACCAAATTACTTGTTAACGATGTACAAAACAACTATCAAAATGAAATCTCCGCGGAGTTTCTTATTTCTTTTCTTGCTGTTTTTGACGGTTGCAGCAGATGCACAAAATGGTTGGACAAACTTATTCAATGGACGCACGCTTGACGGGTGGAAACGACTAGCTGGTAATGCCGAATTCAAAATAGAAGATGGTGCGATTGTAGGGACGAGTGTTCCGAATTCAGGGAACACGTTCCTCGTAACGGAACGTGAATATGCTAATTTCATACT
>Ga0268264_10002023_pt1 | contig 18177 bp, 17 predicted proteins | sample KBSSwiS32_FD_190357 | JGI IMG/M metagenome (GOLD analysis project Ga0268264, IMG submission 190357) | Switchgrass rhizosphere microbial communities from Kellogg Biological Station, Michigan, USA - KBS Switchgrass S3-2 (SPAdes) (version 2) | ecosystem: Host-associated > Plants > Roots >...
TTGGTAAAACAGAAAACAAACATAAGGTAACCGCTAACAGCTAATAGCTGTCAGCTAAAAGCTACGAAAATGAAAGTAAGGGCATCTATCAAAAAACGCAGTGTTGATTGCAAGATTGTGAGAAGAAAGGGCAAACTGTATGTTATCAACAAAAAAAATCCCCGTTTTAAACAGCGCCAGGGATAAAACAGCTATGAGCCATTAGCTGTGAGCTATGAGCGGGATGCTCGAAGCTCGAAGCTCAAAGCTCGAAGCTGGTAATTACAAGTAATTAAAAAATCAAACAAAGAATATGGCTCGTATTGCCGGTGTTGACTTACCAAAAACCAAACGTGGAGAAATAGGGTTAACCTATATCTACGGAATTGGCGTATCTACTGCCAAATATATTTTAGGCAAAGCTGGTATTGATGTAAATAAAAAAGTAAATCAGTGGAATGATGAAGAGCTGACTGCTATCCGTAACATCATTACCAATGAATTTAAAGTGGAAGGCCAGCTGCGTTCAGAAGTACAAATGAGCATCAAGCGCCTGCTGGATATTGCCTGTTACCGTGGTTTGCGCCACCGTAAAGGTTTACCAGTTCGCGGCCAGCGTACACGCACCAACAGCCGTACACGTAAAGGAAAACGTAAGACCGTTGCCGGTAAGAAGAAAGTAGCGAAAAAGTAGTTCTTAGTTCAGCGTTCATAGTCTTAAGTTCGTTTGCATCGCAAAAGGACTAAGAACTAAAGACTGAGAACTATGAACTATAATAATATGCACCAATAATTACTAAACCAATTACGGATGCCTGGTGCAGGAGCAGGATTGGTTTGGGTTCCGTTGCCGGTTGGCACTGAATTAAAATTGTAAAGATTACCTATCGTATTATGGCAAAAGCGCAACAGCAGGCTTCTAATGTGAAAGCCTCTACCAAGAAAAGAATTGTAAAAGTAGACGCCTATGGCGATGCACACATTTCTGCAAGCTTCAACAATCTTATTGTTAGTTTAACCAACAAACAGGGCCAGATTATTTCCTGGTCATCTGCCGGTAAAATGGGTTTCCGCGGTTCTAAAAAGAACACCCCTTATGCTGCCCAGATGGCTTCTTCAGATGCTGCCAAAACAGCGCTGGATGCTGGTTTGAAAAGGGTAGACGTATATGTAAAAGGACCCGGTTCCGGTCGTGAAGGTGCTATCAGGGCCCTTGCGCAGTCCGGTATCGAGATTGTTCAGATCAAAGACGTGACGCCTTTGCCGCACAATGGTTGCCGTCCGCCAAAGAAAAGAAGAGTATAACATTGATTGCTGATTGGGTGATTGTGGAATTTTGAGATTGAAGAATCAGGAAATCGCCAAATCGCAAAATCAACAATTGTATTTAATAATTGGGTTCACAATTCATTTTAGATTTTTACTGATTGTGTACCGTCATCAAAAAATCAAATAAACAATTATGGCACGTTACACTGGTCCGAAGACCAAAATTTCCCGCATTTTTGGAGAACCGATCCTGGGCAATGGTAAATGGCTGACAAAAAACAGCAACCCTCCCGGTCAGCATGGTGAAAAACGCAAGCGCAAAACAATGGGTGAATACGCTTTGCAGCTGCGCGAAAAACAAAAAGCCAAGTACACCTATGGCGTTCTGGAAAAGCAATTCCGTAAAACTTTTGAAGAAGCGGTTCGCCGTAAAGGTGTAACCGGTGAAAACCTGATAAAGCTGCTGGAAGCGCGTCTTGATAATACCGTTTTCCGTTTAGGCATTGCGCCTTCACGCCCGGCGGCCCGGCAGTTGGTAAGCCACAAACACATTACTGTTAATGGAGACGTCGTAAACACACCTTCTTTCCAGTTGAAAGCCGGTGATGTAGTTGGCCTGAAGCAGAAAACACAAGGTTTAACAGGAGTTACCAGCCAGGTAAAAGGAAAAAATCCCAAGTTTAACTGGATCGACTGGAACGAAACCAATATGGAAGGTACTTTTATTGCCTATCCTGAACGTGAAAGCGTACCTGAGAACATTAAGGAGCAATTGATTGTTGAGTTATATTCTAAATAGTGATTTTTCATTCCGCTGTGCTGAACAGCGGTTTGTGGTTGAGGGGAGTGCAATTTGTGTGGCGAAGCAACAAATTGGTAACAACCATATAGAATTGATTCCAACTGCTGGTTAACAAATTAAAAACTTGAAATTTCAAATATGGCAATTTTAAATTTTCAGAAACCTGACAAAATTGTATTGCAGAAAGCAAATGATTTTGAAGCTCAGTTTGAGTTCCGTCCGTTAGAGCCGGGTTACGCTGTAACCGTTGGTAACGCTTTACGCAGGGTGTTATTAAGCTCGCTGGAAGGATATGCGATAGTGGGTATCAGGATTGAGGGGGTAGAACATGAATTTGCAACCATTAAGGGTGTAACAGAAGATGTTACTGAAATCATTCTTAACCTGAAGCAGGTTCGTTTCAAGAAATCAGTTGATCACGATGTTTCAAATGAAAAGATAACCCTGCATATAAAGGGCAGAACAGAATTTACTGCCGGATTGATACAGGAAAATACCCAGAGCTTCCAGATCATGAATCCTGAACTGCTGATTTGCACCATGGATTCTTCTTCCAAACTGGATATTGAGTTGACTATTGGCAAAGGCCGTGGTTATGTGCCTGCAGAAGACAATAAAGCAAAAGAAGCCCCGCTGGGTTATATTGCTATCGACTCTATCTACACGCCTATTAAGAACGTGAAATACACGATCGAAAATACCCGTGTTGAACAGCGCACCGACTATGAAAAACTGATCATGGAAGTGGCTACCGATGGCACCATTCATCCCGAAGAGGCGGTGAAACAGGCTTCTCGTATTCTTATTCAACACCTGATGATCATTACTGATGAGAACATCACTTTTGATAACAAGGAAGAGAAAAAAGAAGACCTGGTAGATGAGCAAACTCTGCAACTCCGCAAAGTATTGAAAACTCCGCTGGAAGACCTGGATCTCTCTGTACGTGCATTCAATTGCTTAAAAGCCGCCAAGATCAATTCGCTGAGCGAGCTGGTACAGTATGAGCAGGAAGACCTGATGAAATTCCGCAACTTTGGTCAGAAATCATTGGCAGAAATTGAGCAGGTGCTGGGCGAAAGAGGGCTGCATTTTGGAATGGACTTAAGTAAATTAGGTTTAGATAAGGATGATTTGTAAGAACGTGGAAATGTGGTAGTGTGAAAATGCCACAACGCTGCCAGAATGTGTTTCCATATTTGAATTATACATTGAGAAATAAAAATGTTGCAATAGCGAAGCAAACGCATTTCCACATTTTCATATTTCCACATTTTTCACATTAACCTTCACAATTCCTGACACGGTGTGAAGGAATAAAAACAAACGTCATGCGTCACGGAGACAAAATTAAAAATCTTAGCAGAACTGCCTCTCACAGAAAGGCCCTGCTTAGCAACCTGGCAGCGCAGCTGATCCAGCACAAAAAGATAGTTACCACACTGGCTAAAGCCAAAGCTTTAAGGGTGTATGTGGAACCTTTAATTACCAAGGCAAAGGAAAATACCACACACCAGCGCCGTATTGTATTCAGCCATTTGCAGGATAAAGCCGCCGTTACTGAACTATTCAGTACCGTTAGCGAAAAAGTGGCTGGCCGCCCCGGTGGTTATACCCGCATTATTAAGCTGGGCAAAAGAGTGGGTGATAATGCAGAGACAGCTATGATTGAGCTGGTTGACTTTAACCTGATTTACGGAAAGGGTGTTGAAACCAAGGCTGAACCGGCTAAAAGAACCCGCCGTGGCGCCAGTAAAAAGAAAGCTGCTGATGCTACGAATACTGAAGCGGTTGCTGAAACAAAAGACGAAAAGAAATAAACTTAATTGGAAATCATTTTTTATACGAAGCGGAACTGTTACTGGTTCCGCTTTTTTATTTACACCGCCCTCTGAAAGGAGTTCAAATGCTGAACTTTTCCAGAACTCAATTGTCGCGCTGTAAAGCTTTGGAAAAGTTTATGTCAGATTTCCGGATTCCTTCCATTTCTACATTAATTTATTGCTTTTCTTTGCAAAACTTTTATCACAAACATGGCTACTACCCAACAACAAACCGCTGTACTGGTGCTTGCCGATGGCACTGTTCATCATGGCAAAGCTTTCGGAACCATTGGCACTGCCACAGGTGAAATTTGTTTTAATACCGGTATGACCGGCTACCAGGAAGTATTTACCGACCCCAGTTATTATGGCCAGGTACTTATTATGAACAATGCACATGTAGGTAATTACGGCGTGAAAGAAAGTGATGTAGAATCCGGCGGCGTTAAAATAAAAGGCCTGATTGGTCGCAATCTAGAAGAACAGTTCAGCCGTAAAATGGCAAAAGGCTCCATGGACGAATACCTGAAGCAGCAAAACATTGTTTGTATAGAAGGTGTTGATACCCGCGCACTGGTAGAGCATGTGCGCAAGCAGGGAGCTATGAACTGCATTATTTCTTCTGCTGTTTCTGACATCGAAGAGCTAAAAAGGCTGTTGGCAAAAGTGCCATCTATGGACGGATTGGAACTGGCCAGTCATGTTTCTACCGGCACTATCTATGAGGCCGGTGACGAAAAAAGCGATGTACGCATTGCAGTGATGGACTACGGCATCAAGAAGAATATCGTAAACTGCATGGTGGAACGTGGGGCGTATGTGAGAGTATTTCCTGCTAAAACACCGATGACAGAAATAAAAGCGTTTAACCCGGACGGTTATTTTATTTCGAATGGACCCGGCGACCCTGCGCCCATGGATTATGCAATAGCCACGGTAAAGCAAATATTAAAGGAGGAAAAACCACTATTTGGCATTTGCCTGGGCCACCAGTTGCTGGCATTGGCCAACGATATTCCAACTTTTAAAATGCATCATGGGCATCGTGGGTTAAACCATCCCGTGAAGAACCTGGTAACCGGTAAAAGCGAAATCACCACGCAAAATCATGGTTTTGGTGTAGACCCGGAAGCTATAAAGAAATCAACCAATGTGGAGGTCACTCATGTAAACCTGAACGACCAATCGATAGAAGGGATCCGGCTGAAAGACAAACCCGCGTTTTCTGTGCAATATCACCCTGAAGCAACGCCTGGTCCGCATGATAGTCGCTACCTATTTGACGACTTCATTGACCTCATTAAGAAGCATAAATAAATGTGCAAATGTGGTAATGTGAAAAATGTGATAAATGAATGATTTGAAATAAAATTCAGCAGTCAATAAGCTATTCGTACTTCTGTTTTCTATGATGCTTAAGGGAAGCAAACGTATTTTCACACTTGCATATTTTTCACATTTTCACATTCTGATTATGAAAATCGCTATCATCAACGGTCCTAATCTTAATTTACTGGGTAAAAGAGAACCTGGTATTTATGGCAACCAGTCGTTTGAAGAATTTTTTGCGGGTTTGCAAAAAAAATATGCGCAGGTTACATTTTCGTACTACCAGAGCAATGTAGAAGGAGAATTGATCAATGAAATACAAAGAGCCGGGTTTGATGCGGATGGGCTTATTATTAATCCGGGAGGGTACACCCATACATCAGTGGCCATTGGGGATGCGATAGCTGCAGTTAAAGCGCCGGCGATAGAGGTTCATATTTCAAATGTGCATGCCCGTGAGGAATTTCGCAGGCTGTCTCACGTCTCTGCCAAAGCCGCCGGCAGTATCATTGGGTTGGGACTGAAAGGATACGAACTGGCAGTGGAATGGTTCCTGAAATAATAGCAGGACTGTTTTCACCGGTTAAATGATTACCCGCAGTATCAGGGCAAAGCCGGTATCCTGTTTGGCGTCCGAGGTTTTCTTAAGGATATGCACGCCCGCTTTGGTCCAGATCTTAAACACGTCTCCTTTTTTTCTTTTTGCAATTTCTTTGTCCATCTGTGGTATAATAGCACCCCGAGCTACCCAGCCCAAATCGCCTTTGGTTGCGCCTTCTCCGCCCATACTATAGGTTTGGGCCATGTCTTCAAAACTTGCGGCTCCCGTTTGTATGCGCTCTACAATGCTATTGGCCAGCGAGTCGGCAATGCGGCGGGTAAAAATACTGGTATCAATAAATATCTGGCTGATGCGCGTAAAAGTATTGGGTAATTTCGCCAGTACCTGTACCAGCATTTTTTTTTGGTACGGCCCATATACCTTTTTAATTTTCCCGTGGTAAGCAAGGCTGTCGGCCAGACCTGAAAAATGCGTGCTGTTCAATACAATGATGGTATCAATCTTATACTGTTTCTTCAGCACATCGCGGGTATAGGCAATGGGGTTCGGTGCATTCTCCAGGTTTGTTTTAATCTGCGCTATGGTAAGTTGTTGCGACCAGGCGAACTGGAAAAAAATGATAGGCAGCAGGAGGGTTGTTATTATTTTCATTTCAAAAACGTTGGGCTGTAAAGATAAAAGAAGCAAGAGAACCGCCACCGTTTGCAATGGCCTGATAAATAAAAGAGGAAATACATTATTTCCTCTTTTGTAAAAATATAAGCAATATCGGGTATACTAAAAATACCTGATGCCCTTGGTGCGCCACAGGCTCCGGTAGCTAACGGTGACCTTGAAATTCACATAATTTTCCTTGATCTGCCCATTCTGTTTAGTGCCACGCTGGCCAACATCCAGTCCAAGGTTCAGTCCCAATTCAGGATTTCTTTTGCTGTTGATCCCATATCCCAACGAGAGGCCCAGCTCCTTCAACTGCTGTCCGCCAACCTGGAGGTATGAATTGCCATAATAAACACCTGCCTGCATGTAACTGGTCTCAAACAAGGTATTAAAGTAAGTTTTTTTATTGGAGATTTCGAAGCCAACAGAAGTGCGGCTGCTATTTACCAATGCAACATTGGCAGCCTGTAATATATTGGTGCCCGACCATGCCTGGTATCTGTAATCGGCGTTTAGGGTATACCGTTTGTTTTTGGTAAGACTGAAACCAAAGGCTGTGGCATTGGGCAATTTAAAGTCCACGTTTCTTTTCAGGTTGGTAGTGCTGGAAATTTGGGTAGCATTGTCGGTAACTACCAGTGAAGCGTCGGCTGCCAATGTAGCGGAGGGTGAATAAGTGCCGCCCAGGCTCAGATCCCACTTCTTCGATAATGGCAGATAGTATTGTGCGCCATAAGTAAAATAGAAGTTTTTATAAAAGGTTTGTTGGGTAGTTGAAAGAGAGGTGGCCAGGTTATCCTGTATCAGGTCTTTTGTTTCAGTAAGTGATCCAAAAAGATAGGCGGCATTTACCCCCACAGAAAAATGCTTAAAGGGCTGAAAGGCGTTTCCCCAGTATACCTGGTTTACGCCGCCGCTTCCATCAACAGTAGTGGGAACGTTTGCGCTGGTGCCGCCAATATTCTGGAAAGAATTGATCAGGTAGTTAGAAGTACTGTAAGGCATTATACCGGCACTGGAACCCCACCATTTGGTAATTTTTGTTCCAACAGATAAATGTTTGATGGCAAAATCTTTATTGCTGGCAGAAGAACCTTTCAGCGGATCCCCGGAATAGTTTACAAATTGACCTTTTGCACCGAGTTCAAAGGAAAAAAATTGCTGTTGCAGGGCCGTATACGAAGCAGGGTTGTTATTAATCAGGAACCGGTCGCTGCGGTAAGCCTGGCCCGTATTTGCCATACCGCCTGTACGGTTATAATAATCGTTATCAATATCGCCAATACCTAAAATGGAATAGGGCGAATTGGTTGTTTGACTATGCAGGGCATTGTAAGACAGCAGGAATAACAATATGGAAGCCGATGAAATTTTCATTAATAGCTTATTTGTTCACTGAAACATAATAAAGGTTCAGTTGTAATTTGTTTTTTAAATTTTGGGCATCCCCGATAACCAGCCTGTTCAATGCACTGAAGCGGGTGTCAGAAGCAGGAATCAATAGTAAACCATTCTTATTAACGGTTGAAATCGAGATTTGCTGTTGCAGGTAATTGGTTACATCGTAAGAATAACTGGTATTTAGTCCATATACGTTGTCGATAAATAAATCCCCGGTTTCTGTAACTGCAGAGCCATTGCTTACAGAAGATATTGATGCGCCGGGCTCATTGGCACCATCCGTTTGTGCGCCTACCAGTACCGGCGGCAGGGGATATAACCCGTTAAAACTATTCAGCAGCGGCCTAACTACCAATTGAGCCCTGATAATTTTTATGAAATCGGTCCGTTCCAGCAATTTCCGGATGGTGGGAAACGAAATTTTGAGGTAGATACCGGTTGCCGACTGCAGGTATCCCGTATTGCCGGCGGCAGTGGAAGGAAGTTCGTTGTTTAGTGTGTTAAGGCCGGCAAGCGGGGTTCCGCTTCTGTCTGCCGCAATATGATTGAACTGCAGCGAAGCATTGTCAAAAGCAAAATCAAAATACTTGTTTTGCAGGGCCAAATCGGTCTGGTGATAGTAGAGCCGCATTACAACACTGTCCCTGAAACCATATACATTGCCATTGCTGCTGGCGGAGATATTCAGTCCTTTGAAATAGTCGGTGAATACTGCCTTGTCTTTTAAAATATCCGATTTTGTTTTTATCAGGTTATAAAGTTCAAGCCCTTTTGCGTCACTTAATTTAATGTTGGCACTATCGTGGTTCAGGGGCCTTAATATAAAGCTTTTTGTTCCGAGCGGGGTGGAGCTAACAGGAAAGCTGGCTATGTTGGAAAAGCTGAATTGATTTTCAGCCAGTTTCAATTCCTGGGTAAGCTGGTTAACGGATATTGAAATAGGCAGGGTTGTGTCACCATAATACGAGCCCGAGGTTTTCATCAGTAAAACAAGGGAATCATATTGGGCGTTGTTCAGTAGGTCTGCCAGGGTAGGGGGCGCCAATTGCAGGTATGCATTGGATGATGTTTTGCCCAAATAGGCGTCCGCATAACTACCCACCAGCAAAGTACCCGTTTGAGAGGTAAATACCGAATCTTTGTAAATAGTAGATACAGTTGGCGTAATTGAATCCACCAATATAATATTGGTGATGCCGTTGTCGATGTATTGTTGCCCGTATTGAATAGCCGTCTTCTGACAACTGGTTACGGCCAGCGCAAAGGAAAGGACAAAAATGACAGGAAAGAATTTTAAAGCGCTGGGGGTTGTCCGCATCTCACGAAAAATTTGAGCAATGTTCGCCAATGAAGTGTTACGATTTTGTTAGTATGGACTAATGATGAATTTTGGATGCCAAATATATGCTTTTTATCTACAAAATTAATTTGGTTAATTTGTCTTTAAAAAGGCGGTTTTTAAAAAGAAAACGTTTTGGTATATTTTTTCTGCTCATTCATCCGGTTTTTACTGTCGATTTTACATTTTAACGATTCATGGTGTAGCCTATCTGATAGTTTTACCACAAATACAAATACTTTTACCGCCAATAAAAACAAAAACAATTTATGATGCGTGCATTTTCTTATGTTCTGCTTTTGGGAAGTTCATTTTTTTTATTGTATGCCTGTACCAAGAATACCGACTCCACCAGCACCCTTATAGGAAACTGGCTGAATAAATCTTCGTTAGATGGCGTTGCGCGGAGCGAAGCGGTTTCTTTTGTAATTGGCGATTCTGCTTACCTTGCTACTGGTTATGATGGAAGTGTACGCTTAAATGATTTGTGGAGATATGATCCGGTTGCCGATTCCTGGGTTCAGCGTGCTTCATTGCCCGGCGATGCCAGAAATTCAGCTGTTGCATTCAGTACCACCACAAAGGGATATATCACAACAGGCTATAATGGGCTGGTAAAACTAAAAGATACCTGGGAATTTAATCCTTCTTCCAATAGCTGGACACAGAAAAAAGATTTTGGCGGTTCTGCGCGGATTGATGCAGTGGCTTTTGGCATCAGCGATAAAGGATATGTAAGCACCGGTAACGATGGTAACGCTTTGAAAGATTTATGGCAATATGATCCTTCATCCGATAGCTGGACGCAGAAAGTAAGTATGGGTGGTGGCAAACGCGAAGGCGCTGTGGCTTTTGTATACAAGAACCAGGCATATATAACCACCGGTACCAATAATGGTCTTACTGTAAACGATTTGTGGGTATACGATCCGGCTGGAGATAAATGGGCATCCAAAAATGCTATCAGCAATGTAAGTACTGACACATATGATGACGCCTATAATATTGTACGCAGTAATGCAGCCGCCTTTGTGATTGGCGACTATGCGTATGTATGTACCGGCGAAAATGGCAGCATATTGAAGACCGTTTGGGAATACAATTTTGCTACTGACCGTTGGGCGCAGAAAACAGATTGGGAAGCTACTGAAAGAACAGGGGCTGTTGGCTTTACTGTAAAGTCGAGAGGCTTTCTTGGTACCGGTCGCAACAGCACATTGCGTTTTGATGATTTTAAAGAGTTTAAGCCGCTGGATACTGAAAATGCCAATGACTAAAAAGTATTGGTTGATGATAGCGGCAGCAGTTCTAATGATCATCGCTGCTTCCATCATCCTTGTTTCAAAAAAGAATAAGAGCACGGGCAGCAGTAATATGCTGCCCGTTGTTGTACGCCCCCTGAAAATGGCCGATGGCTGGGGTTATGAAGTGCTGGTAAATAATAAAGTGTATATCCGCCAGGATTGTATTCCGGCCATTCCCAGCTATAAAAGATTTAAAACGGAGGCCGAGGCCATGCTCATTGCAAACAGTGTGGCAGACAAAATAAGGCATGGGCGTAAACCTGTCACAACCGCGCAAGAGATTGACAGTGCGCATATACATTACTGATACATCGTTCAAAAAGTGCCCTTAAACCCCGGCGCCTTAACTCAGGAGTTTCTTCTTACTATATCAAGCAGGTTATTGCGGTAGCTATTACCTATCGGCAATATTTTTTCAGCGATCTCCACTTCTTTTTTGGTGATGCTTTCTATGTGGTTAAGCGAAACAATGTAGGAGCGGTGAATACGCACAAAGTTTTTAGATGGCAGGCGTTCTGAAAAAGTCTTCAGGTTTTGCAGGGTGATAATGGGCTTGGTCTTTTTAGTGGTATATACCTGTGTATAGTCTTTTAATCCTTCACAAAAAATGATATCATCATAATTTACCTTCAGTATCCGGTATTCAGATTTGATAAAAAGGAATTTCCCATCCTTTTGAATATTCCCGGGTCTTTCCACCATTATTTGCAGGATGGCCCTGTTCACTGCATTTAAAAAAAGCGTGTATAAAAGCGGGCTGCCGTTTAAAGTGAGGTGTGTGTAGGAAAGATTGGCGCTGCCGGTTTCTTCTTCCTTGCTTGTACAAATAAATACCGGCAATTTTTCTTTATCTGAGATATCATTCCTGACATGGGTATAATGACGCACAGGTAAAAAAACGAGATCAGGTGCCGTGGTATTAATTAAATGGACGGTCTCTTTTGTTGTAACTGAGGTAGACTCCAGTGTGAGTGTGCCTGTTTTTTCAATAAAGCTGGCTAATTGCCGGTTGCTCTCGGGGCTGTCTTTGAACAATAAGCATTTTAAAGTGGTGAGCATAGTATAAATCTATAGCAATTTCTGTATGCGGTTAAACAGCCGTAAAAGGAAATAGCCGTAAAAAACCTGATTCACAATCCTTGATTCCAAAAATAAAATTTTATCCGCAAACGGCTGTTTTAATTGGCAAAGGGCGGGAATAGCGGGCTGTTTTGAGCGGCTGGTTTAACAGTGTCTTATCATTTTCGGGGCCGGGGAGCCTTAAACAGTTCTAACTTTGTAATCCAATAATAGCAGCCCGTTTGGAGGGGCTGGAAACAATGAAAAGCGGCTCAGAACGTTTATTATAGAGCGGCAATTTGTCTCTAAAATCATCTATTATGCGTTTTATTTTATTTGTTTGTGTGTTTATGAGCCTGGCGGCCAGTGCCCAGTTAAAGGAATATAAGATTGGTGTGAAAGGAGATACCTTAAACGGCATTGATAAAAACGGGAAAAAACAGGGGAAATGGATCAATCGCTACGATGAAGTAAGGGGCGAACCAGGTTACGAAGAAGAGGGCGTTTATATCAATGATCGCAAAGAAGGGGTCTGGCGAAAATTCACATTAGTCGGGGATCAGGTTGCTATTGAAAATTATCACTGGGGCTTCAAAGACGGCCCCAGCCAGTATTTCAATCTCAATGGCGATTTGCTTAGGGAAGAAAACTGGCGGGCATTCAATCCGGATAAAGCGTACGATACCATCGACGTAGAGGATGTAATGCATCCTGATCACTATAATAAAGTCGTTATTAAAAACGAAGGGTCATCGCTGAAACACGGTGCCTGGAAATACTATGACCCATCTGCAGGGTTTATTACAAAAACCGAATTCTGGGTGTTGGGTAAGCTGGAGCAAAACGATGCCAAGGCTCCTGTAACAGCTAAAAAAACTTCATCAGACAGCAGCGCTTCCGTTAAGGCCAAACCAAAAGAAGTGCTTGAATTTGAAAAGAAAAATGCCGGCAAGAAAAAAATAAAAGTGAGGGATGGCAGTACACAGCAATAAAGTCACCAATATTCTGGCGGCAGCTATCACAATGAATTAGTGCGAAATATTTCCGATCTGGTTAAATTTTGTAATGCTTCCTGGTCGGCCAATGCCCACTTACCGGCAAGATCAGTTAATACCCGATTTTTGAGATCTACACTCCATCAATAAAACCCTGTCTGCACCTCGGTTGCGCAACCTGTTTTCTGCGAAAGCATACGATTTGCCGGGCTTGCCGACCACGAAGCCAGCATAATTTATCCCACAGCCTGTTATTGCATACTGCGTTTTCATAAAATATTACCTTAAAATTGCAAAATGATGTCAATTCTGCTTTAGCTTTAGAAAGTTAACTGCGTGTTACACTACACGTTAGACTTTTAAAAACCGAACCAACTAACGCTCTTGCCTGATGAATCAACTAAAGCCCGGAGACTACGCCATATTTGCCATTTATTTTGTGCTTATTTCCTGGTACGGCTATTACATCTATAACAGGAAAAGATCAAAGCAGCAGGGAGCCAAAGATTTTTTTCTTGCTGAGGGGTCGCTGACCTGGTGGGCTATCGGGGCCTCGCTTATTGCATCCAATATTTCTGCTGAACATTTTATCGGCATGTCGGGCTCAGGTTTTGCGCTTGGACTGGCCATTTCTACCTATGAATGGATGTCGGCCGCCACACTCGTTATTGTAGCAGTGTTCCTATTGCCTGTTTATCTTAAGAATAAGATTTACACCATGCCGCAATTCCTTGCCAACCGGTACAATAGCACGGTAAGTACCGTGATGGCTATTTTCTGGCTACTGGTATACGTGTTTGTAAATCTTACTTCAATTATTTACCTGGGTGCATTGGCCATTTCATCGGTTTCACAAATTCCATTTGCTACCTGCGTGGCTGCGCTGGCCTTCTTTTCAGTCATTGTTACATTAGGGGGAATGAAGGTGATAGGTTATACCGACGTAATACAGGTGTTTGTGTTGATTCTTGGCGGGCTGACCACTACTTACCTGGCATTAACAATGGTATCGGGTCATTTTGGTTTTGGTAAAGATGCCCTGAAAGGCCTTTTCCTGCTGAAGGAAAAAGCGCCGGATCATTTTCATATGATTTTTAATAGTACAAATCCTTATTATAAAGATTTGCCCGGCCTTTCGGTGCTTGTTGGTGGTATGTTAATCAATAACCTGGCCTATTGGGGATGTAATCAGTACATTATACAACGTGCATTGGGTGCAAACCTTAAAACGGCACGCAGTGGTATTCTGTTCGCAGGTTTCTTAAAACTGCTGATACCTGTGATTGCCGTTATCCCCGGTATAGCGGCTTATGTTTTATATAACAACGGACTTTTTCAATCTTCTTTAAAAGATGCGGAGGGTGTGGTAAAACCGGATCATGCTTATCCAACCCTGCTGAATCTATTGCCGGAAGGAATGAAAGGACTTGCTTTTGCCGCATTGGTAGCAGCCATCATTGCATCGCTGGCGGGGAAAGCCAACAGCATCTCCACCATCTTTTCACTCGATATCTACAAACCTTTTTTCAATAAGGAGGCGAGCGAAAAAAAATTGATCAGTGTTGGCCGATGGATGGTTATTGTCAGTATGTTGGTAGCAGCCCTTGTTGCTCCTACTTTAAAAACCCTCGACCAGGCCTATCAGTTTATACAGGAGTATGTAGGATTTATTTCTCCCGGTGTATTGGCTATCTTTTTACTGGGTATGTTCTGGAAAAGAACAAATTCTGCAGCCGCACTTACTGCTGCATGCCTTACCATACCACTATCAGTTGTATTAAAGTATATACCTAAAGTGTGGAACCTGCATTTTCTGTCATCTACCGGTTTTTCATCACCAGTGGTTCAGACCGACGGAACCATCGTCTACGAGATTCCTTTCCTTGACCGGATGTTTATTGTTTTTGTTGTGCTCTCAATTTTAATGACGGTTATCAGCCTGCTTGATCCAAAATCAAAAAATGCAAAACGCATTATTGATGTAGATGCATCCATGTTCCGTACTTCGCCATCTTTTATTGCCATATCGGTTGTAATTGTGGGTATACTGGCTGCACTGTATACGGCTTTCTGGTAAATAAGAAGTTATTGATAAAGAAGTAGATGATTTAAATCATTTCAAGTCGTAGTATGATATAAAAATAAAGGCCCTCCTGCGAGGGCCTTTATTTTTATATCATAGTAACTTAACCCTAATAACCAGGATTTTGGCTAAGAAAATTTAGGATACCTGATGCTGCATCTATCGCAGTCTGTGGTATGGGGAATACGCGTTTGTTTTTATCGGTATTGCTTTTCTCCGTCCATACACCCTCATATTTGCCAAAGCGTATCAGGTCTGTACGACGATTCATTTCCCAGTACAGCTCAAAACCTCTTTCCCTGAGCAACAGGTCTAAAGTTAAAGTGCCGGTTAATGCTTTTGGCTGAACCGCATAAGCCGTTCTCGACATTCTTACAGAATTTACATCGGTCAGAGCCCCTGCTGCATCATTCTTTCTCAACTTCGCTTCTGCACGCATCAAATAAATATCGGCGAGACGTAAGATGGAAATATCGGCCTGCCCAAAATTTCTACCGCTGCTGGAAGCCCGGCTAAATTCATATTTCTCTACCCGGTATCCGGTTGAATAATTACTTCCAACTGTCGTAAAGTCTATAGCTTCGGTAAAATTAACCGGCAGATTTGGGTTGCTTCGCGACAAGTTGAAAAGTTTACCCACTTTATAATTTCCATTTGAACATTTTACAAACGCACCCGCTACACGAATCAAACCGTATTGTTGTCCGCGCAGAATGCCCCGGTCTATATTAAAATCCGTTACACAGGAATCACCAGGATTGGTATAAATCGAAATGTTCTGTTTGTAAAACCTTGGATCTGCGGCTGCGGGATCTACTGCACCGTTTGCCTGTACCCAACTTTCATAAAAGTCAGGGGTGATGGCTGGTCCATCGGTTCCGTTGGCAGCGGGAAATTGCGGCAACGGGTATTGATCACCGGACAAAGAAAAATAAGCCATACGGTTGTGGCCATTCAAATCAGAACGCTGGTCTACTGCAAAAATCAATTCTTTATTAGTATGGTTGTCGTTTCCGAAGATGGCAAAATAATCGGAGGACAGTGAGTATTGATTCGAAGCAATAATCTTATCGCAATACTCAACTACTTTATCCAGGTCGGCATTTACAAATTGGAAGCTGGCAGCATAACGATCCCGGTAAACAGGTGCATTCAGGTAAAGTCGTGCCAGCAAACCCCAAACACCGGCTTTGGTTAATCGGCCGGGACCAGTTGTATTATCCAGCATAGGCTCAACAGCAAGCAGTTCGTTTTTTATAAATTCAACTGCTTCGCTTCCACGTAATATTTTGCTCAGCGATTTTTCATCTTCTTTCTGAAATGCAATGCCAAAAAGATCAAGGCTCATCCAGTTATAAAATGCACGCATGCCTCTTGCTTCTGCCAGGAATAAAGCTGCACTGGCGTCTTTATTTGTCTTGAGGCCTGCTATGGCTGTTTCAGCCCGTGATAATTCCTGGGTAATAGCATTCCAGGTATCGTTCACATTGGGGTCGGTAGATACCGTTTCATGTTTGTGCAGGGAAATATAAATACCGTTATCACCCCAGTCTGTCCCACCGCGATAAGGTAGTATGGCTTCGTCAGTCGAAATTTCCTGGAGCGCGAAATAGGTAGTGTGACGGTAGATGTCTGGCAGACGCGCATACACGGGTGTAATCAGACCTTCCGCCAATTGCTTTTCAGTGAGGTTTGCAGTTGATAATATTTCATCCTGCACCTTTTCATTTAGTTTGGTGCAACTGTTAATACTGACAGCCATTGCCAGCAGTGCAGCAGACGTATAAATTAATTTTTTCATGGCCGTTGTTTTTAGAATGATACGTTTAATCCAAAAATGATAGATCTGGCTTTGGGGTAGCTCAGGTAGTCAATACCATAAGATAATACACCATCATTTTGCCTGTCTACGTTTACTTCAGGGTCATAGCCATTGTACTTGGTAATGACAAACAGGTTTTGCCCTGTTACAGATAAACGAAGGGCTGTGACCCAGCGCCCGAAACCAAGTTTTGTTGGATTGAAATTGTAACCCAGTGCTACGTTGTTCAAACGGAAGTAAGCACCACTTTTTAAATAGCGTGTACTGATGGGTGCTGAATTGTTTACGGATTCGTTTGGATAAGCAACTGCTTCAGGCGTAACATTCACTCCTTTCGATATTTTCAATTTATAAAACGCCGAGTTAGCGGTATTGTCATATATTTTGTTACCGGCAACGCCATTGAAATTAACAACGAGGTCAAAACCTTTGTAGCCTATGCTTCCATTAAGGCTGTACAATTTATTAGGCAATGCGGTACCAGCGGCTGTCCTGTCTTTGTCTGTAATAATACCATCCTTATCTGCATCCCGGAAAGTGCTTATGCCATTGGCATCAAGTCCCGTCCATTCTTTCAGGAAAAACGTACCGATGGGTTGATCGTTTATATAACCATTAACGGGAGACGCTGTAAGACCTGAACCAGAAGCAAAACCTGACGTAATAAGTGTAAGCGGAGATTTGGTTACTTTATTGGTTAATAGTGTAAGGTTACCGCCTATTGAATAGCGAAAACCTTTTTCCTTGCTTACGCGGTATTCCAAATCAATCTCAAGTCCCTTGTTGTTAATATTCATGTCTTTGATATTCGCCCAGTATTTGTTGGTAGACTGGATAGGATCGCCTGGCGGGATATACAAAAGGATGTTATTCGTGTTTTTATTGAAGACATCAATTGAACCATTTAACCGGCCCTTCAATAAACCAAAATCCAGTCCCACATTCGTTTGAGTACTTACTTCCCATTGCAGATCCGGATTTGGAAGCCTGGTGTAAACAAGGCCTGGAGAATAGGCGCCTGTTCCATATAATGGATACGTGTTGGTTGCAGCCGTGCTGGCAGTAAATGATGCCTGTGTAATTTTATTGGGAATTTCCTGGTTACCCGTTTGTCCCCAACCGGCTCTTAATTTAAGGTTGCTGAAGGCAGAGTTTTTCATAAACGCCTCTTCAGTAATCTTCCACCCCAGTGAAAAGGAGGGAAAATAACCATATTTATTGTTGCCACCGAACCTTGTTGAGCCATCAGCCCTGAAGTTAATGGTAGCAAGGTATTTGTTTTTGTATTGATAGTTTATCCTTCCAAAAAAAGATTGTTGTTCGTTTTCCTGCGCATAACCACCGGGCGCATTATTTGCCAGGGTTAGCTCCTGGCCGTAGCTTGGATTGTATTGTGGTTCAACGGGTGAGTTAACAAGGAATTTATTAATACTATAATTACGTCCCTGCAGGAAAAATTTCTGGTAAGAATAGCCAGCCAGTGCATTGATATTATGCGCACCAAAAGTATGGGCATAAGTAAGATAGTTTTCTACCAGTATATTACGGTTGGTGCTATAGTACGTTTCCAAACGCCCATCCCTTTGCGGGATAAGTGCTGGAAGTGCCTGCACATCACGGGTGCCGGTTGCGTTATCCACGCCAAGCGTAAGTTTATAATTTAAATCCTGGGTTAGTTTCAGGGTACTGGTAATATTACCCAGCACACGGTTGATCTTGGTGATTTCCTTATCAAGCGTAAATGACTGCA
>Ga0268264_10002030_pt1 | contig 18121 bp, 16 predicted proteins | sample KBSSwiS32_FD_190357 | JGI IMG/M metagenome (GOLD analysis project Ga0268264, IMG submission 190357) | Switchgrass rhizosphere microbial communities from Kellogg Biological Station, Michigan, USA - KBS Switchgrass S3-2 (SPAdes) (version 2) | ecosystem: Host-associated > Plants > Roots >...
TGCGCGGCAGGTATTGCGATTTCTGTGCATCGGTACCGAAGCGGATCAACGTTGGACCGAGTTGGGTTTCCCCATTGTCGATGACGCGTGCTGCGCGGATACGTTCGAGCTCGTGGTGGTAGATCAGGAGTTTGCGGAAGCTCAGACCCATGCCGCCCGCGGCCCGCGGCCAGGAAGGAGCGCGCCAGCCGTCCCGATATAACATTTTCAGCCACCGGACATGGTCCGCGCCGCGCAGCCGGCGAAAAGGGCGCCGGTGATCCTGACGGAACTCAGGCGGATAATTCAGCTCGAGCCAGTGGCGGAACTCGTCGCGGAATTCAACATCCGACAGGAGATTGCGGTCTGCATGAGCGGATTCAGGCATCGACGACCTCATGGGTTCGAGTGCGGTATTCCTGGAACCTGCGTCGATGTGCCAGCGGCGAGCCGAGCCAGCCGCGCCCGTGTACCGCCGCCCGCAGAAACAAACCTACACCCGCTTCCTCCGTACAACCCATCGCACCGTGCATCTGGATGGAATCACGACCGGCCTGTACGGCCACGTCACCGCAACGCGCCTTTGCTGCACTGACGGCCGCCGCCGTGAGTGCCGAAAGCGGCTCCGACTCGATGCAGCGCGCGGCATGAGCCCAACTGGCATGCGCCAGGCGTGTAGCGATCAGGAGATCCACGCAGCGATGGCGGATACACTGGAAGCTGGAAATGGGTCTTCCGAACTGCACCCGGCTGCCGATGTACTCGACCGTTCGCTCGAGCGCACCGCTTGCCAGTCCAGCCAGTTGCGCGCTGAGGGTCACACGCGCGACCTGCAAGGTGCGGCTGAGTGCGCGAGCGGCGGTCTCCCCAGAGGCCAGTGCACTGCCTCGAAACACCGGAGATTGGTCAAAATACACCGTCCCCTCGCTGCCGAGTCCGGCGGCATAACGCTCGATGCGTACGCCCACAGCGTTTGAATCGACCGCGACCCAGGCCATCCCGGAACCGGAATGGGCACTCACTAACAGGATGCCTCCAAGCTCGGCGCCCACGACGAACCGCTTGGCGCCCGACACCCGACCCTCCTTCAGCACGGTCGAAGATTCGGCACCCTCCCACTGATGGACGTGGTCCTGCCATGCGAGGCAGAACGGGCGCTGGCCCGCGAGCAGAATCGATGTCAGCTCATCCACCTCCGAGGCCGGCTCGCATTCGCCGAGCAGCACGCTTGGAAGCACACTGGCGGCGATGTAAGGAACAGCGCTGGCCGCACGACCGAGCTGTTCCGACACGACAGTGAGTGCGCCCGTACCGAAGCCAGCTCCTCCGCGGCCCTCGGGCAGACTGAGTCCCAGCCAGCCCAGCTCGGCCAACTCACGCCAGGAGGCGAGATCGAACTCGGGTGCGCCGCGACTCTCGGTCGTACGGATCGCAAAGGCCTTCCGCCGGCTCAGGAAGTCCGTCACGCTCGCGCGCAGCAGCTCTAGGGAGTCGTCCACGATTTCGGGGGCATCCGAATAAACTGACGATTTGTCAGTTTCTGATGCTATCTTATTGAGTATCGTTTTTTCAATGGTGGAGGCTGCGCGATGAGTACATTGGCTGGCCGGCGAGCCGTGGTCACCGGGGGCACGAGCGGCATCGGCCGCGCTACGGCCTTGGTTCTCGCGGCAGCGCAGTGTCGGGTCACCGCGACCGGCCTGCTCGATGCGGAGATCGAGGCCTGTCACGCCGATCCTGCGTTCGCCAACATCGAGCTCGCGAAACTGGACGTCGGCGATGCCCGCTCGGTCGAGGATTGGTTCGCTCAGCAGCCGGCGCTCGACATTCTTGTGAATGCGGCCGGCATTGCCCGCGGCAGCGATGAATTCACGGAGCGCGGCTTCCTGCGTACGCTGGATATCAACCTCAATGGGACCATGCGCTGTTGTTATGCGGCCCGCGAGCTGCTGGCGGCGAGCCGCGGGGCCATTGTCAACATCGCGTCCATGATGAGTTTTTTCGGCAGCGCCACGGGCCCCGCCTATGCCGCCAGCAAGGGCGGGATAGTGCAATTGACCAAGAGTCTGGCCGTTGCCTGGGCTCCACACGGAATCCGCTGTAATGCCGTTGCGCCCGGATGGATCGACACTCCCATGACACGGGCGATGCAGAGCGACCAGGAGCGCTATGGGCGCATCCAGGCGCGCACACCGATGGCCCGCTGGGGCAAGCCTGAAGAGGTTGCAGCGGCGATCGCGTTCCTTGCCTCTTCCAGCGCCGGCTTTATCACGGGGGCCGTGCTTCCGGTGGATGGCGGGTATCTCGTCAATGGGGTCTGATCCTGTCGGGACGGCGGCATGTCAAACGTGTGTCCGTGACTACCGGACGGAGCTGACAATATGTCATTTCGATCTCTGACGAGTCAGGCGCTGGTTCGGCAACTGCGCGACTTGCTGCCGGCAGACTCAGTGCTCTGGCGAACGGAAGATCTGAGACCCTACGAATGCGATGGGTTATCGATTTATCGCAAGGTGCCGCTGGCTGTCGTGCTGCCGTGGGATGAGCCTCAGGTGGTGGGGGTCATGAAGCTCTGTCACGACGCCGGGGTCCCTGTCATTGCCCGCGGGGCGGGGACTGGATTATCGGGGGGAGCAACACCGCGCGCCGACGCAGTCGTGCTATCTCTGGCGCGCCTCAATCAGATTCTCCATATGGATCCGCTCGCGCGAACGGCTCGCGTGCAGCCCGGTGTGCGCAATCTCGCCATCTCAGAAGCGGCAGCCCAGTACCAGTTGTATTACGCACCCGACCCGTCGAGTCAGATCGCTTGTACGATCGGTGGGAATGTGGCCGAAAACTCCGGCGGTGTGCACTGTTTGAAGTACGGCCTCACGGTGCACAACGTGCTCAGCGCCAGGATCGTGACGGGCACCGGCGAAGTACTCACCGTGGGCTCGGCAGCCCTGGATTCACCGGGCTACGATGTGCTGGCCCTGCTGATCGGGTCGGAAGGATTGCTCGGCGTGGTGACAGAAGTCACGGTGCGATTGCTGCCTCGACCGGAATGCGCCCGTGTGATCCTGGCGGGCTTCGATAGTACGGCCAAAGCAGGCAACGCCGTCGCGGCGATCATTGCGGCAGGGATCATCCCAGCCGGCCTCGAACTGATGGATCGGGCAGCAATTGCAGCCGTGGAACCCTTCGTCCAGGCCGGGTACCCGCTCGACGCCGAAGCACTCCTGCTTTGCGAGTCAGACGGGACCGTAGATGAGGTGGATGAGGAAATTCTGCGCGTCGAGTCCGTTCTGAGCGCAGCAGGGGCCACACAGTTGCGTGTCTCGCGGGATGCAACCGAGCGATTGCGTTTCTGGGCGGGACGCAAGGCGGCTTTTCCGGCCATGGGACGCATATCACCGGATTACTACTGCATGGACGGCTCCATTCCCCGGAAGTGTTTGGCCACGGTTCTCGAGGCCATTCGCAGCATGGAGCACAAGTATGGTCTGCGTTGTGCCAACGTGTTTCATGCGGGGGACGGGAATCTGCATCCGCTGATCCTCTTCGATGCGAACAGACCGGAGGAGTTGGCACGTGCTGAAGCGTTCGGGGCGGAGATCCTGCAGCTGTGCGTGAGCCACGGCGGCAGTATCACGGGTGAGCACGGGATCGGTATCGAGAAGATCGACCAGATGTGTGTGCAGTTCGGCAGCCCGGAGCTGCAGAGCTTTCACAGCCTCAAGAAAGCGTTCGATGAGCGGGGCCTCCTCAACCCCGGCAAAGCCGTGCCCTCCCTCCACCGCTGCGCGGAGCTCGGCCAGATGCACGTACATCACGGGCAGCTTCCATATCCCGACCTGCCTCGCTTCTGATCGTGATTGCGGATCTCTCTGGTTTGAAAGACGCCATTGTCCGCTCGCGCGCGAGTCGACAATGTCTGCGCATCCGTGGCGGCGGCACGAAGGACTTCTATGGCGAGACACTCCAAGGCCATGTTCTGGAGACCCGCGGTCTCGCGGGCATCATCGATTACGAACCGACCGAGCTGGTGATCACCGCCCGGGCAGGCACGCTGCTGAAAGATGTTGAAGATGTGCTTGCCAGTCATCATCAGATGTTGGGATTCGAACCGCCCCGTTTCAACGGGCGAGCCACACTCGGCGGCACAGTTGCCGCGGCCTCATCAGGACCGCGCCGCGCATATTGTGGAGCCGTGCGCGACTTCATTCTCGGGCTGCGAATGTTGGACGGTCGAGGCGAGGATTTGCGGTTCGGCGGGCGCGTTATGAAGAACGTCGCGGGTTTCGATGTCTCGCGGTTGATGGCCGGCAGCCTGGGCACTCTGGGCCTCTTCACCGAAATCACGCTCAAAACCCTGCCCCGGCCACCTGCGGAAGCCACGCTGCGCCTCGAGCTGGACCAGCCCCGAGCGTTGGCCTGCATGAACCAGTGGGCTGCCCGCCCTTTGCCGCTTTCCGCCACCGCTTGGCACGAGGGGCTGTTATATGTGCGGCTCTCCGGTGCCGACGCCGCGGTGCGCGCGGCACGGCGAGCGCTCGGAGGTGAGTGGATCAGTGACGCCGGGACGTTCTGGGATGATCTGCGAGAGCACCGCATCGCGCCGCTGAATACGGCAGAATTTTTATGGCGGGTATCGGTTCCCTCGACCGCGCCAGCCTTGCCGCTTGCCGGTCCGTCATGGATCGAATGGGGCGGCGCTCTACGCTGGGTGCCCGGGCCGCAGAATATCGAGGCGCTACGCAGCTTGGTAGCCGGACTGGGTGGGCACGTGACCGCGTACCGCTGCCCTCAAAAGCCGCGAGAGGGAGTGTTCCATTCGCTTGCACCGGGGCTCGCTGCCCTGCACAGGCGCCTCAAGGCGGTGTTTGATCCGGAGCAAATCTTCAACCGCGGACGGCTTTACCCCGACATGTAGCAAGTCTGCTGCATTGTCGCCTGCGAGTACGCTTGTCCATCGAGGCACGCTTGCGGGCTCAGCACACTTCAAACAACGCTGCGGCACCCATGCCCCCACCCACACACATCGTGACCACTACAAATTTCACCCCGCGCCTTCGGCCTTCGATCAAGGCGTGTCCGACCAGGCGAGAGCCTGTCATCCCAAAGGGATGTCCCAGGGCAATGGCACCGCCATTGACGTTGAAGATAGCCGGGTCTATACCCAGTTGGTCCCGACAATACAGGGCTTGGCAGGCAAAGGCTTCGTTGAGCTCCCACAACCCGACATCGCTCACCTTCAGTCCGTTGCGCTGGAGCAGCTTTGGCACCGCGAACACCGGACCGATGCCCATCTCCTGTGGCGCGCAACCGATGGTGATGAATCCGCGATAGATCCCGAGCGGCCGCAGCCCACGCCGGTGCGCGAGACTCGCTTCCATCAACACGCACGCCGAGGCGCCGTCGGAGAACTGGCTGGCGTTGCCCGCTGTGACCGTCCCACCATCGATGACCGGCTTCAGTTTCGCGAGTCCCTCCAAGGATGTATCTCGACGCGGACCTTCGTCCTCGGACAAAGTGACCGTTCTATAAGTCACAGCCTGTGATGTCTTGTCGGTCAGTTTCATCTGAGCGGTCAAGGGAGCGATTTCGTCGCGGAAACGTCCCTCGGCCTGCGCCGCGGCGACGCGTCGCTGCGATTCGACGGCAAACGCGTCCTGCACATCGCGTGAGATGCCATACTTGCGCACGACGTATTCCGCCGTGTCGAGCATCTGCATGTAGGCGTAAGGAACTCGTTCGACCAGTGCGGGATCTTTTTCTTTCAGTGACCACTCACCGTAAGCCGGACTCGTTGCACTGACGTTTTCGCTTCCGGCCCCCACCACGATGTCCATGCCATCTGCAATAATTTGCTTGGCCGCGATGGCCACCGCCATCAGACCGGAAGCACACTGCCGATCCACTGTACTACCACCGGTCGTGAGCGACAGTCCCGCGGTCAGTGCTGCCGCGCGGGCCAGGTTACGTCCCTGGGTGCCGGCAGTCTGTGCGCATCCAACAATCACGTCCTCCACCTCCCCGGCATCGACTGCCGCGCGCTCGACGGCGTGTCGAATCGCATGAGCGGTGAGTGTCGGCGATTTGATGTTGTTCAGCGCGCCGCGAAAGGCCTTGCCGATCGGGGTACGCGCCGTGGCGACGATGACGGCTTCACGCATGAATGTTGGATCTCCGGGCGAATTGCTCGCGCAGTTTGTACTTGAGCACCTTGCCAAGGGTCTCCGTGCGCGGCAGCTTGTCAACGATCTCGAGTTGCTCGGGAATCTTCTGTAGCATCAGCCCGGCGTCCTTCAGGTAGGCGATCATTTCGGGCAGTCGCAGCGGCTCGTACCCCGACTTCGTTTCCACTACCGCGCAAACACGCTCGCCGCGCTCTGGATCGGGCAGGCCGATGACGGCCACGCCGGCGACCTTCGGGTGGGTGAACAGGAGGTCTTCGAGCTCCTTCGCCGAAATGTTCTCGCCTTTTCGGATGATGATGTCCTTGAGGCGACCGGTGAGCACGATGTGCCCATCAGCTCGCAGAAGGCCGAGATCGCCTGTGCGGAAGAACCCATCGCCGTCGAAGGCGGCAGCCGTGAGCGCAGGGTTCGTGTAACCGAGGCAGACGGTTTGACCACGCACGCGGACCTCGCCCTCCTCGTCCGGTGCAGCCACGGAGCCGTCCGCTTTTATGATTCGCACTTCGACACCCGGCACCACATGGCCTTCGGTGTGGGCGAGTTGCTCGTCGCTGTCGAGCGGCGAGCCCTGCGCGATCAGCGGCACTTCGGTCATTCCGTAGGCATGCGCTACCGCACATCGCAACTCGCGCCGGAGCTGCCAATACAACTCCGGCGGCTTGGGAGCGCCACCCCCTGTCAGCATCCGCAATGTCGGAATGAGAGGCTGGGCCGGATTCTTGCGCTGCTCGTTGAGATAGGCCTGGTAGTGAACAGTGCTGCCGCCGGATTGCGTCACTCCGTGCGTGCGCAGAAGCGGAATGGTTTCCGCAGGGATAAAACTCTCCAGCAGGAGGGCTGACATACCGTTGGCCAACATCATTGCCAGGTAAAGCGGGCCGCCGATGTGGGCAATCGGATAGGCAATGGTCCCTACATCCGAAGATCCCAAGCGCAGCGCGCTGCCGAGCCCGTAACCGGCCGCCATCAGCGTGCGGTCACAATGCAGTAAGCCTTTGGGGTCCGACGTCGAGCCGGATGTGTACACCACCCAACGCGCCTCTTCACCCGAGCCCGGCGGCTGCGGCAAAGTGGCGGGATCACCCGCGGGCAGTGAGGACAGGTCGTCATCCAACATGAGAATCGTAGGCCGGCGCGGCAACGATTGGGTCACATTGGATGCGAATTTCTCGAAGTCGCGGCCGGGAAATCTGCGGGGGACGATAAAAAATTCGGCACGGCTTTGAGTGAGCACGGCACCGGTCTCACGCTCCCGGTACAGATGGATGATCGGGTTCTGCACGGCTGCGAGCCGCGCGAGGGCTGCGATCAGCACCGCGGTGGAGATCCGAGTCGGAAGCTGCCAGGTGACCGGCGTGCCGGGGCCGATCCCGAGCTGGAGCAGTCCCGCAGCCAGCCGCTCGGCCTGTTCGGCATAACCGGCAAAAGTCAGTTTTCGGCCATGCGCATCCAACAGCATCGGTGCATCAGGGGTCGCCGCCGCGCGGCTGCGGATCAGGTCCCAGAATGTAGCGGCGCGCAGCTGCGCCCACTCGAGTGGTGACGACGGCATCAAAGGCCCCTGAAGACCGGCTTGCGCTTTTCCAGAAAGGCCGCCACGGCCTCGCGATGATCGGCCGTCATCTGCAACGCCGGATTGTTATCGATCTCGTATCCCAGAGCCTGATCCAGGCTCTCGCAACCGCGGGCGTACAAGCCCTTCAGTATCGCGAACGGCAGAGGCGCCTGGGCCGAGAATTCGCATGCCACGCTCAACGCCCGTTCGAGCAGCTCACCCGGCTCGACAACAACGTCAACCAGGCCGAGCTCGAGTGCCTCGGCGCTCTCCACCACACGGGCACTGGCAAACATGCGTTTGGCTTCCGGTAACCCTATCCGCCTCGGCAGGCTCCAGAGCAAGCCTAGATCCGGAATCATGCCCACCTTGGCGAACGAGGATACGAACTTCGCGTGGCGGGCGCAGACGACATAGTCGCAGGCTGCAGCGAGGGACAAACCGGCTCCAGCCGCATATCCCTCCACGGCGGCGATGACGGGCTTGGGTCCCGCGGCAAGCGCGCGCACGAGTGGATGCCCGGAGGCGTTGCGAGCGCGCCCTACCGGTAATGGCCGGGGATCCGCCATTCCGGTCAGGTCGCCTCCCGAGCAGAAGTGGCCGTTGGCTCCGGTCAGAACGAGCGCGCGGCACTGCGGATCATCGGTGTAAACAGAGAGCTTCTCGGTCAGCGCGATCAGCGCGTCCCGGGACAAGGCATTGCGGGTCTTCGGAATATCGAGCGTGATGATCCCGACCTCGCCGGATCTCTCGGCCCGTACCAGATCCGTCATGGTCGCCAACAGCGGTTTGAGTCGCGCATGTCCCCCTCGAGCGGCGCACGCCCGGCCATGCCGGGATCGAACGCAGTAAACCTGATATCTATTCAGCTTTCAAGACCGCCTCACTCTCATGATCCTGCCGTCAATCTACGTGGTGTGGTGCTATAAAACTGATAATGTATTATCTTTCGACACGACCGCAAGCCAGTTCGAGAAACCCGCCATGCAGCTCCACCTGACACCCGAGGATGAGGTTTTCCGCGCCGAGGTGCGCGCCTTCCTGCGCGATGTCCTGCCCGAGCCGATCCGGCGGCGTTCCCGTATTGGAATGCACCCGGTCCATGACGGGGATCGCCGATGGTGGAACGAGTTTCTGGCGCAGAAAGGCTGGTCGGCGCCGCATTGGCCCAAGGAGTACGGCGGTCCAGGATGGACGGCGCTGCAGGCGCATCTGTTCGAATATGAATGCCGCATGGCGGGGGCGCCGGAGCTGCGATGGCAGGGTCTGCGCCTGATCGGGCCCGTCGTCTACACGTTCGGTACGCCAGCCCAGAAGGCGCGCTTCCTGCCCGGAATGTTGAGCGGCCGCACCATGTGGGCACAAGGCTTCTCCGAGCCGGGCGCCGGCTCCGACCTCGCCTCGCTGCGCACGAGTGCCGTGCTGGACGGGGACCACTACATCGTCAACGGACAAAAGATCTGGACGACAGACGGTACCGAATCGGACTGGGGTTTCTTCCTCGTGCGGACCGACACGACGAGCAAACCCCAGCGGGGTATTTCCATGATTGTCCTCGATCTGCGCTCTGCCGGTGTGACGGTGCGCGGTATACCAACTATCAATGGCGCTTGTCCCGTGAGCGAAGTGTTCCTGCAGAACGTCCGGGTGCCCGCCGACCAGATGATCGGTGCTCCCGGCAGCGGTTGGGATCAGGCTAAGTTTCTGCTCTCCAACGAACGGACCGCCAGTGCCGACATCGAGAAGTCCTGGAGCGACCTGGAGCGTATCCGATCAATCGCGGCCGCCGAGACTCGCAATGGCCGCAAGGTAATCGATGCTCCAGGTTTTGCAGCGCGGCTCCAGGAGGCCGAGCTGATGACGCAGGCGCTGCAATGGTCTGTCCTGCGCGTGCTGGCCAATGCGCCCAGCGATTACCCTGTCGCAGCGCGCGCTTCCGTGTTGAAGGTGCGCGGCTCCGAGTTGCAGCAATACCTGACATCGCTCATGGTGGAGGCGCTTGGACAGCGCAGCCTGCGCCTCTACCGGCGTGAGGAGGCCTTCGATCCCTCCATCATCAGCCCGTTGTGGGCCGAACATGTTCCGGGTGTCGTCGCGGATCACCTCTACCTGCGTGCCCTGACCATCTATGGGGGCGCTCGCGAGGTCCAGAAAAACATCATTGCCAAGGTCGCATTTGGATTCTAGCCGGTGAATTTCGATCTATCAGAAGAGCAGACCATGCTCGCCCAAGGGGCGAAGCGCTACGTACGCGAGCAGTTGGGTATTTCGGCCCGTGGGGCGGCCGCCGCGAGCGTCGATGGATTTTCCCGCAAACACTGGGCTGATTTCGCGGACATGGGCTGGCTCGCCCTCGCGATATCCGAGGGCGACGGCGGCCTCGGCGGCGGTGATGTCGAAATCGCCGTGCTGTTGGAAGAGCTCGGTCGTGGCCTTGCGGTCGAGCCCTATGCGGACACCGCAGTGCTGGGCACAACGTTGATTGCCGCGGCAGACGATGCCGTGTTGCGTAGTCAACTGCTGGGCGGCATTGCCACTGGAGAATTCATCACGGCCCTTGCCCATGTCGAGGCGAACGGCCGCGACGAATACGAAACGCCCGTCGCGACGGTGGCGATGCAAACGGGAACGCAGTGGAACCTGAGCGGCGACAAAACACGGGTACATCACGGGCCCGCCGCCACTCACTGGATCGTTAGCGCTCGCTCGGGGGACGAGGAGACATTCTCTCTATTCGTCGTAGATCACAAGGCGCCAGGGGTCTCCGTGAACGCATACGAGCTGATCGACGGCACCCGGGCGGCGGATCTATCTTTTTCAAACACACCGGCACGTCCCCTGATAGGGGACTCGCAGCGCGCCGGCACAATGCTCGAACACTCATTGGACCGCACGGTCGTTGCTCTCTCCGCGGCAGTCGTGGGCTCGATGGAGGCGGTCGTCGCACTCACGGCGGACTATCTCAAACAACGCACCCAGTTCGGACAGAGCCTCAGCAAGTTCCAAGCTCTACAGCATCGCATGGCCGAAATGTTCATCGAGACGGACCAGGCGCGGTCGATCCTGTTGCAGGCACTGGCCGCCCTCGAGACGAACGATCCGGTGCGTCAGGCCCGCGCCGCATCGGCCGCGAAAGCACTGATCACGCAAGCGGCCCATTTCGTGACCGGCCAGGGGATTCAGCTACACGGCGGCATCGGCATCACCGAGGAGTACGCCGTCAGCCATCACTACAAATCGGCGCTCGTGTTTGATCAACGCCTCGGGGACCGCCACTTTCATCTCGCACGGTCCGCGGGCATCGCTGCGGGGCCGGGTTGACATTCAACTGTGACCATATAGCTGCCATATCGAGGGAACACGCCCCCATGAACTTTTCAAACTACAAAACCATCCGGTTCGACCGCCGCGGCAAGATCCTGTATATGACCTTCAACCGGCCGGACAAACTCAACAGCTTCGCAGGCGAGGCACACACGGAGCTGGCACGAGTCTTCTACGACATCATGGAAGACGCGGAGAGTGAAATTGTAGTGCTCACGGGCGCCGGCTCTGCCTTCAGCGCCGGGGGCGACATCGAGCACATGCAGTGGTTGTATGACAATCCGCCTGAGTTCCATCGCTCGGTGCGCGAAGCCAAGCGCATCGTCAACGGCATGCTCGAATGCGACAAGCCGGTGATCGGGAAGATCAACGGAGACGCCATCGGATTGGGAGCGACGATCGCTGTTTTCTGCGATGTCATCTTCGCCGCCGACCATGCACGCTTTGGCGACCCGCACAACAAGGTGGGACTGATCGCGGGTGACGGCGGCCAGATCATGTGGCCCTACCTGATCGGCTACGCGCGTGCCAAGCATTATCTGTTCACGGGCGAGCTGTTCAAAGCTCAAAAGGCGGTCGAGATGGGCCTGATCAACGCCTGTATGCCCGCTGAGGAGCTCGACGCTCATGTGGATGCCTATGCGGACAAGCTCGCAAAGATGCCAACGCAGTCGCTACGCTGGAGCAAAGCGACAATCAACGTGCCGCTGCGGCAGATGGCCGCCAGTATGATGGATGTCGGTATGGCATATGAAAACGTTGCGGCGCGTACGCTAGACCATCAGGAGGCCATCAACGCGTTCCGCGAAAAGCGCAAACCCAACTTCGTAGGCAAGTGACCCCACGTCGTGAAGCAGGCACTCGATGCAAGGGAGCGGGCCGGCGACGACTGGCTCCGGGACACCCTGTCGAGGACCGGAGCATCCCGTTTCGTCACAGGGCGGGGCGCCCGGATTCATTATCTGGTGCGCGGTGGCGACAATATCGACAAGCCGGCTCTCCTCCTCGTCCACGGCTTTCGGGGGCACGCGCATTGGTGGGATACCGTGGCTCCCTGGTTCGCGGATCGCAGCCGTGTCATCACTCCAGACTTCTCCGGGATGGGAGATAGCGACCACCGTACCTCCTACGGCAAAGATGGGGTGGAATTTGCGCAGGATCTCATTGAAGTGGTGCAGCGAGAGAGCCCGGGGCCGGTTGTTGCGGTCGGACACAGTTATGGTGGATCCCGTTTGCTCCACGCCTGCGTCCTGCGCCCTGACCTTTTCTCACATGCCGTCATTCTGGACACTTATGTGCAGTTCGACGGTGAGGCCCTCCCCGCGGAGCTGACGGGCCCCCGTCGCGTCTACCCGGAAATCACCCAAGCAATCCAGCGCTTTCGCCTCTTGCCTGATCAGCCGCCGTTGTGTCCGATGCTACGCGATCACCTGGTCCGACATTCGCTGCGCGAGGTCAAAGGGGGATGGACTTGGAAGTTCGATCCAGATCTGCCCGGCATTCCGGATCGCGAAGGCAACGTGCGCCAACTGTTGAGCCGGGTCACAACCCCTGTCGATTACGCATACGGCGCGCGCAGTAGCCTCGTGGATGCGCGTCGGGCCAAGCGAATCACGGAAGCCCTGCCAAATGCGCGTGGGCCTTTTGTGATCGCCGACGGCCACCATCACACGATGCTCGATCAGCCGGTCGCGTTGATCAACCTCCTGCGTACGCTGTTGGGAGGCAGCGAATGAGGTCAACGCCATGAGCATTTCCGTCACAGTGATCGTCGGCGCGGGCCAGGCAGGCAGCGAGCTGGCCTGGAGCCTGCGCCAGCAGGGCTATTCCGGACGTATCGTGCTGGTGGGTGCCGAACCCACATTGCCCTATCGCCGTCCGCCACTGTCGAAGGCGTGTTTGCTCGGTACGGCGCCACTGGAGACTCTTTTGTTGCGGGCGCAGGCCGCCTATGACAAACAGGCGATTGAATGCCGCCACGACATGGGTGTCGAGAGCATTGATCGCGCGGGACACTCCGTGCTGCTCGATGATGGCACCCGACTGAGCTACGATAAGCTGGCATTGACAACCGGCTGTCGAGCGAGGCGCCTGACATTGCCGGGTGCTGACAAGCCGAACGTACATTACTTGCGCACTGTCGCGGATGCGGAGCGATTGTGCGACGAGTTACTTCCAGGCAAGCGTCTCGTGATTATCGGCGGAGGTTATGTTGGTTTGGAGGTCGCAGCTGTAGCCCGTCAAAAGGACCTCCATGTGACCGTTGTCGAGGCCCTGCCACGCGTGCTGGCTCGCGTGACCGCGCCCGAAATCTCCAGTTTCTACGAGCGGATCCATCGTGAGCGTGGAGTTGAACTGCGCACCAACGTGGGGGTACGCGCAATGCTCGGGGAAGCCGAAGTCCAGAGCCTGGTGCTGACGGACGGCACGCAACTGTCGGCAGATCTGGTTGTCGTGGGTGTCGGTGCCATTGCAAACACGGACCTCGCGGAAACAGCGGGGCTCGAAGTGGCCAACGGAATAGTGGTGGATCGATTTGCGGTCACCTCGGACCCGGACATTGTCGCGGCTGGGGATTGCACCTTTCACGAGAATACGTTCCTGCAACGCCGCGTGCGCCTCGAGTCGGTCGCGAACGCTGTCGAGCAGAGCCGCATAGCCGCCGCCTCGATTCTCGGTCAGCGACGTGCCTACAGTGCCGTACCCTGGTTCTGGTCGGATCAATACGACCTGAAACTCCAGATGGTGGGGCTCTCGGAGGGGTACGACCATCTGGTCATCCGGGGTGATCTCACCACCAACAGCTTCAGCGGCTTCTACCTGAAGGCGGGCATCCTGATCTGCGTCGACTGCATCAACAGACCCCAGGATTTCATGGTCGCCAAGAAGCTCGTAGGCGAGCAGGTCCTGGCCGACCCCGGCGCGCTGCAGGATCCGGCTGTTCCACTGAAGTCATTGCTGAGGTGCGCCGCCTGAGCGCGCCGGCAAAGCGATCCCTCCGGCTCCGCCGGAGTCCACAGGCGGTTGCGGTGGAATGCCGCGCGGGCTATAAATGACACTCACTCAGTTTTTAGATGCGGGCGACCGGGCATTGCGCCGATCTCGAGGTCTGTGCCTTCCGCCGGCGAGGAGATGCGCTCAGTGAGACCCCCCTATTTCGACCGCTACCCGACGATCGCGTTTGAACGAGACGCGCAGGGCATCCTGGTGATGCGGCTACACAGCAACGGCGGGCCCGTAGTTTATCAGTCACAGCACCACACGGATTGGGTGGGCGCGTTCTATGACGTGGGCACGGATCGGGACAACCGGATCGTCATCCTGACGGGCACGGGCGACGAATTCATCACCCAGATGAACTGGGACCGGCCGCCTAAGTCCCCCAGTGACTGGGAAAGCATCCATTCAGAGGGGAAGCGCGTGCTGCGCAACCTGTTGGATATCGAGGTCCCTATCATTGCCGCGGTGAACGGACCTGCGACCATTCACGCGGAGCTCGCCGCCCTGTCGGACATTACGCTCGCCTCGACGAATGCAACCTTTCAGGACGCGCCGCACTTTCCACTCTACACAGTCCCAGGTGATGGTGTCCATATCGTGTGGACGGAGCTACTGGGCAGCAACCGCGGTCGCTACTTCCTGTTGACCGGACAGACGCTGTCCGCCGAAGAAGCTAAAGATCTGGGTGTCGTAAACGAAGTGTTGGCGCCGCAAGATCTAATGCCACGCGCGCTGGCGCTCGCCCGGCAGATTATTGAGAAACCACCGCTCACAGTCCGCTACGCTCGCACTTGCTTCACGTTTCGCTGGAAGCGCCTCCTCGATGAGGCACTGGGTTACGGGCTCGCCCTCGAGGGATTGGCGGCGCTCGACCTCGTACATCGGATGAAGGAACAAAAGTGAACGCTGTTATGAAACATGTGCGCGTGGAGATCAGCGAGCGCATTGCTACAATCACGCTCGACCGGCCGCCGGTGAATGCGTTGAATGCACAAGCGTTCCGAGAGCTCACGGAAGTCTTCGCCTCTCTCGGCCAGGGAATGCAGGTCAGCGTTGCCATCCTCACCGCCGCGGGAGAGCGAACCTTCTGCGCCGGCGTTGATTTCGCCGACTCGGCACGGCGCCACGCCCGAGAGGCTGCGGAGGGCGACACTATCGCCGACCTGCTGGACCCTGGCATCGTGCCGCGTAACTGTTTCTCTGCGGTACGCAACTGCGCTGTGCCGGTCATCGCCGCTGTCAACGGCGCGGCCGTGGGCGCGGGACTGGTGCTGGTGAGCTGCTGCGATCTGATTGTTGCCTCGCAGTCGGCGCGGTTCTCTGTTCCCGAGATCAAAGCCGGTGTTCTGGGCGGCGGTCGACATCTACAGCGGTTGGTCGGGCCTTACAAGGCGCGCAAGATGTTCTTTACGGGTGAGTTTGTATCCGCGCAGGAGTTCTATCGGCTCGGCGCTATCGAAACCGTGGTGCCGGCGGCGGAGCTCGCTGGCGCGGCCCGCGGGTTGGCGGGGGAAATCGCGCAGCACAGTCCTATCGGGCTGCGCATGGGCAAGGAATCGCTCAATCGAGTGGAAGATCTGCCGCTCGAGGACGGCTACCGCATCGAGCAGAGTTATACGGCCCAGATCACGCGGTTCAAGGATTCCGCCGAAGCGCGCCTTGCCCAGCAGGAAAAACGCACGCCGCAGTGGAGTTGGAGCTGACGCGGTCCGCGGACCCGCGGGTCCTGTCGCAAGAATCTGTTGGCGCTTGATACGTACATGAATCGAATCAGCGGTGAGTCAACGAGTAGGTTCGCCGACCTACTTACGCACATCTGTGTACGAGAGTTTGCCAGGACAGTCGAGCCGCTTGAACCTGACTTTTGCAGTGCTGCGACGCAAATGGGGAAAGAAGGCGGCGCTTGCCGCGCCGATGTCGGCGTGCGCTGCCGTTAGACGATGCTCTGCTGCAAGGATGTCCGGCCGCTGAGTGAGAAGCGCCGAGGGTAACTGCGCCGCGACGACACGCACCGATTCCTGCGTGTCAAACGTACCAGTTCGCAAATCGACGACCGTGTCCGGTTACGGGGAGCAGCGGGCGGCCCGTCGCCCATATACCTCCGGGTGAGGCAGGTTGAACCTACCGGGCAATCAATTAGTGACACATCGTCAGTTTTGTGGCACCATCGATCACGTCGGTGTTCCTATCGAGCGAATGACATGACTCGTCGTATCCTGGTCGGCATCAAGCGCGTCGTCGACTATAATGTTCGTATCCGCGTGAGGCCCGACGGGACCGGTGTGATCACGGATGGTGTGAAGCTCAGCATCAATCCATTCGATGAAATCGCGCTGGAAGAAGCATTGCGCATCAAAGAGCGCGGCGCGGCCGATGAGGTCGTCGTGACTACGGTCGGCTCCGCGGACTGCCAACAACAACTGCGGACCGCCCTGGCTATGGGTGCCGACCGTGCCCTGCTCGTGCAGGCGGATCGCACAATCGAGCCGCTGGTTGCCGCTCGAGCGCTGTTGAAGTTGGTCGAGCGGGAGCTGCCCATGCTGGTCCTCCTCGGCAAGCAGGCCATCGACGACGACAACAGCCAGACCGGCCAGATGCTGGCGGCTTTGTGGAATCGCCCGCAGGCGACGTTCGCGTCCCGGCTGGAGCTCCTCGATGGCAAAGCCCGCGTGACTCGCGAGATCGACGCCGGATTGGAGACCCTGGAGGTCGACTTGCCTGCCGTGGTCACCGCGGATTTGCGCCTGAACGAGCCCCGGTACGTGAAGCTGCCCGACATCATGAAAGCCAAGAAGAAGCCGCTGGAGACGCTGACTCTGAGCTCGCTGAGTCTCGATGAGCGCCAGCGCCTGAAGCTGGTGAAGTTCGAACCGCCCGCGCAGCGGCAAAAAGGCATTCGCGTGAAAGACACGGCGGAACTGGTCGATGCGCTGCGCCGCAAGGGGTTGGTATGAGCGTCCAGGTCCTGATTGTTGCCGAGCACGACGGCGCCAACCTCAACCCCAGCACGGCGAAATCCATCACCTGCGCGCGCGCCATTCCAGGATCGGAGATTACGGTCGCCGTGTTCGCAGCGGATGCCACCGCAATAGCCTCCCAGGCAGCGCAGTTGGCCGGCGTCTCACGGGTATTGAAGGTCGAAAAACCCGCAAATGAACGCGCCCTCGCCGAAGTCCTCGCGCCGCAGGTGGTCGCAGTCGCCGGGCCCTACTCCCACGTGTTCGGGCCCTCGACGACCTTCGGAAAGGACCTGATGCCACGCGTGGCTGCCCTGCTGGATACTGCACAGATCAGCGACATCATGGCTGTTGAGAGCCCAACACGCTTTCGCCGCCCGATCTACGCGGGCAACGCAATCGTGACTGTCGAAGTCGACGGCGATAGCAAGATTGTCGGCACGGTACGCACCGCCTCTTTCGAAGCCGCACCGAAGACAGGCTCCGCGACGATCGAATCGGCCGCCCTCGACGTCGAGCTGCCCAACCGCACGCGGTTCGTATCGGTTAGCGCCGCGAAAACCAACCGACCGGACTTACAAACCGCCGCTCGGGTCGTCTCTGGCGGCCGCGCATTAGGCAGCGCCAACGGGTTCGAGATCCTCTACTCGCTGGCCGACAAATTCGGCGCCGCAGTCGGTGCTTCACGCGCGGCAGTGGACGCGGGCTACGCGCCCAACGAACTGCAGGTCGGCCAGACGGGCAAGATCATCGCTCCGGAACTTTACATCGCGATTGGCATTTCCGGGGCAATCCAACACCTCACTGGAATCAAGGACGCGCGGACCATCGTAGCCATCAACAAAGACGCTGAGGCACCGATCTTTGAGGTCGCCGACATCGGCTTGGTGGGCGACCTGTTCCAGATTGTGCCGCAGCTCGAGGAGTTGTTGGCCGGCGGTTCTGCCGCCAGGTGATGAGGATCCGGCCCTGCCGGGCGCATTCGCTTTTATGGACCTGGGCCCGCCGTATCTGCGGAGCCGGGCTGCGGTTCCCAGCCGAGACCAGTGCTTTATGCAGCGACACAAAGTCATTGGTCATCGCAGCTTGCGCCTCAGCCAGTTCCTGCTCAGTTTGAATACGCT
>Ga0268264_10002032_pt1 | contig 18111 bp, 17 predicted proteins | sample KBSSwiS32_FD_190357 | JGI IMG/M metagenome (GOLD analysis project Ga0268264, IMG submission 190357) | Switchgrass rhizosphere microbial communities from Kellogg Biological Station, Michigan, USA - KBS Switchgrass S3-2 (SPAdes) (version 2) | ecosystem: Host-associated > Plants > Roots >...
CGGCAGCTCGCGATGAGTCAGGACGAACGTGGGTTTGTCGCCGTATGCCCACCCGAACCCTTTGGCCTCGCTGCGCCCACTCTTCAGATCCGCCAGGGCCGACCGCAACCGCTCCATCAACCACCCCGAGTCGATCGTCCAGGGCCAGGGGAACGCCGACTGCGGAGGGAGCACCGCCGCCTTCGTGATGTCGCTCACCCAGCCTTCCGAGTACGCGCGGATGATCTCCGACCTCGGCGAGAAGGGGCAGGTGGAGCTGACCCCCGAGTGGGCCAAGCTGTTCGGCGCCCCCGGCAACGAGATGAAGCTGGGCGCGCCGTTCGACCAGGGCGACCCGCGATCGGTCACCCAGCAGATCTTCGCCAAGACGTTCGACCAGGAGGCGGTCAACGACCAGCTTCCGGTCACCGCCCCGGGCCAGGCGGCGGCGGCGGCGGCGCAGGGCATCACCGGCCAGCAGCTCAAGGACGGGCTGAACGACAAGCACATCCTCGGCGGCGGCTGGGACGCGGTCTACCTGCCCCCGGCGAAGGACCCCGCCGCGCCGGACCCGGTCACCGACGCGCAGCGCGCCGAGACCAGCCAGGTGGCCTCGGACATGATCGACGCCGCCGCGCCCCAGCGGCCGGTGATGGCCAACGTCAACAACCACTGGGTGACGGTGCTGGGCCACGACGCGACCGGCCGGTACTGGGTCAAGGACCCGCAGAGCGGCACCGTGGAGCGGGTCGCCAAGGACCAGCTGACCACCGGCCTGAACTCGGTCGTGTACCAGACCAACAACTACCAGGGCACGGTGCCGGACTACATGCACGACGCCGGCTGGGCCCAGCCCGGCGGCGGCGGTCCGTCCTCGGGCGGCCTGGGCAGCGGCGGCGGGAGCGGCGGCAGCTCCGGGTAGCGCGGGAGCGCTCGCGACCGCTCAGCGGCGGCGCGAGGCCAGCCAGCCCTCCACCGCCGCGGCGCGCTCCGCCTTGCCGACGCGCTGGTACTCGCGCAACGCCTGGTCGGCGTAGCGGAGCGCCGCCGCCTTCTGCTGGCCGCCCAGCTGCCAGAGCGCCCGCGCCAGGGCGTAGTGGGTGTCGGCCAGGTCCTCCGGGTCCGTGCCGCGGATGGCCAGCGCCTTCTCCAGCATGGGGCGCGCCTGGTCCGGGTGCCCCAGCCCCAGCAGCGATTGGCCGATGCCGTCGTAGGAGTAGGAGAAGAGCTGGTCGCCCGGCTTGAGCACCTTCTCCTGGATGGCCAGGGCCTGCCGGTAGGTGGCGAGCGCGTCCTGGTAGCGGTGCTCCTCCTGGAAGATGGTGGCCTTGATCTCCAGCGCGTTGGCCACCTGCACGTTCTGCTCGCCCATGTGCTTGCGGGCGATCCGCAACGCCTCGTCGATGTTCCGGTGCGCGGAGCCGAAATCGTGCCGCTGGAGCTGGACCTGGGCGGCGGCGTACAGGCGCGGCATCAGGAGCGGGTGGTCCGGGCCCAGCCGCCGCCGCGCCGAGGCGGTGGTCTCCTCCAGGAGCGCGATCGCCTGGTCCAGCCGGCCCAGCTTCTGGTACGCGTAGGCCAGGTTGCCGGCGGCGTTCAGCGTCCGTGGGTCGTCGTGGCCGAACTCGGAGGTGAGCAGCTGGCGGGCGCGCTCCAGCGTGGTGGCGGCCACCGCGGTCTGGCCCTCCAGCGTCTGCAGCGCGCCGAGGTTCACCAGGAGGTCGCCCTGGCCCTCCGCGTTGCCGCCCATCCGGTTCAGCACCGCCTGCGCCTGCGCCGCCCACTGCTTGGCGCGGGCGTAGTCCTGCACCACGCTCTGGGCGAACACCGCCTCGGTGGCGGCCCGCATCCGCAGCTGGTCCGACCGCCCCGAGTCCGCCGCGAGGGCGGCCGCTTCCAGGACCTGCACGGCGCGGGCGCTCTCGCCCGTCTTGTCCAGGAGGTAGCCCTGCACCAGCAGCGCCTCCGCCTCCACCGGCGGATAGCCCAGCGCGCGCGCGCGCTCCACCGCCGCGGTCACCTTCTCCAGCGCCACCTTGTACCGGCCGGCGTCGCGGAGCGCGTTCACCTCCGTCAGCTCCTCCTTCAGCTTGCGGATGGCGTCGCGCGCCTTGGGCTCCTCCGGCAGCGGCACCTCCTGGGTGAGCGAGACGGCGTCCGCGCAGGAGCGCACGCTGGACAGGCCGGTCGCCGCGTCCACGCCGCGATCCACCAGCTTCTGGTCGGCGGTGGCCAGCAGCGTGGTCAGGTACTGCAGCTCGTGGAGCCGCAGGTCCAGGCAGTCCATCTTGAGCGCCATCACCGACTCCGGCTGGTCGCCGCGGATGCGGGTGGCGGCGCAGGTGTCCTCCCGCTGCGCGGCCCACTGCTGCGCGTACTGGTCCAGGGCGCTCGCGGTGCGCTCGAACTGGGCCTCGCCGTCCAGCAGGGGGACGAACGCCTTCCGCACCGCCGCGCGCCGGTCCTGGTCCCAGGCGCCCTGGAGCATCCGCTCCGAGCCCTTGCAGCGCAGCTCCGGCCGGAGCGCGACCACTCCGCCCGCCGCCGCCACCGCCACCACCACCGCCGCGATGGCCACCCTGACGCCGGCCTTCCCCTTGCGCTCGTCCTTCTGGAGCGCGTCCAGGAAGCCGTCCATGGTGGGGAAGCGCTGCGCGGGGGCCGCGGAGAGCGCGCGGCGGACCGCCTGGCCCATCCACTCCGGGACGCCGTGGCCCGCGGGCGGGGCCTGGAGCTGCCCCTGCTCGATGGCGCGCAGCCGCTCCGAGTTCTTCTTGGGCTGGAAGGGGCGGACCCCGTAGAGCGCCTCGTAGAGCGCCACCGCGAAGCTGAACTGGTCGGAGCGCTCGTCGGTGGCCCCGCCGCGCATCTGTTCGGGGGCCATGTAGCGCGGCGTGCCCATCACGGTGCCCTTGAGGGTGATGGGCCTGTCCAGCAGCGGCACCCCCAGCGGGCGGTCCCCCGACTCCCCATGGCGCGTCTCCTGCCTGGGGCGCGCCAGCCCGAAGTCCGCCACCCTCGCCCGGCCGTCCGTGCCGATGAGCACGTTGTCCGGCTTGAAGTCGCGGTGGACGAGGCCCACCGCGTGCGCCGCCGCCAGCCCGCGGCCGGCCTGCACGAACAGGTCCCGCACCTGCGTCCAGGTCCGCTTCTGCTGCTTCAGCCACTCCTTGAGGTTCCCCCCGTCCACGAACTCCATGGCGAGGAAGACGCGGCCCTGGAAGGTCCCCACGTCGTGGACCGCCACCACGTTGGGGTGGGTGAGGCGGGCCATGGCCTGCGCCTCGCGCTGCAGGCGCAGCTGCAGCCGTTCGGAGCTGATGCCGAAGCGGTCGCGGCGACCCAGCACCTTGAGCGCCACCCGGCGGTCGAGCTGCGGGTCGTACGCGGCATACACCACGCCCATCCCGCCGGAGCCCAGGTGCCGGAGGATGTCGTACCTCCCGACCGTCGCGCCGCGCTCCAGCGCCCCTGCCTCATCGCCGCCGCGGCCGGTGTCGTCCCGGTGCTGAGGGGGGCCGTCCGGGAACTCCGGCACGGTGAGCCTCTCGTCGACCCGGGCCGGCACGGTCGCCCCGGTGACCTTGCCGTTCCCGCCCAGGGGCTCCTCGTCCGAGTCGTCCGAGACCTCCTCTTCGGCCGCCGCGGCCAGCTGGGAGATGGTGGACTGGCAGGTGGCACACGTGCGCGCGTGCTCCCACACGCGCTTGGCCTCCGCGGGCGGCAACTCGCCGTTGAACACGGAGACCAGCTCGCCGTTGGAGGGGCACGACATGGGGCGGCGGATTGTAGCCTGTAGGACCGGCCGCGCCCCCCCCAGTCCTGGTCCCGTGCCTCACCGGGGTCCGAGCGAGAGGTAGTTATCCACCGCCTTGTGGAGCGCGGTCATCGACCACCTCCCGCGGCGACGAAGAAGCCGTGGTCCAGGCGCCTACACCGAACGCGGCCGCATTGAGGATCATCATCACGAGGGCGAACGAGTACATCCCCATCATCAGGCCGATCCCCAGATGCATGGCCAGCACGCCGATCAGCCAGATGCGCCGAGTCTTCCGCAGCCCGATGAAGAGCGGGTAGCAGGTCTCCAGCACGAGGATCGAGATCCCGGCGATCGGGAACAGCGACTTGAAATGAAGGAGGACGTCCGGCGCGATCACGTCGAACGGCGGTCGCGTCAGGGCCCGCCACAGGTTTTCGCCGGTCCACCAGCTGGCGCCCAGGCACTTGTTGAGGCCGCCGTAGAGGTAGATCAGGCAGACGTGAACCTGGAGCACGCGCCGGTAGAACCCGAGGAGCTCCGGCCGGCCGGCGGGCTTGCCTCGCCGTCGATGATCCAGCGCGCGGCGGTCGGGCAACGGCGACAGCATCAAGTAGAACAGGCCGATCGTCATGAAGCGGTCCACGCCGTAGGCGAGGAAGTCGCCGCTCTTGGCGGCGCTCAGGTGAAGCAGCCAGCACGCGATCGCGGCGGGGCGGCAATACAGCCCCACCGCGAGCGCACCGCCCGCCACGACCAGACAGAGCCAGAGGACGGTCAGGACGGCTCCGTCGGACGCGCCCAGACGCGACGCGATGGCGACGAACCAACCGATTCGCGGGACGTACGGCGTCTCGAGCGACAGCACGCGCTCGCTCAGCTCGCGAGTCGGCAGCCCCGTCGCAGACCGCGCGAACAGGTAGCTCCAGTCGCGACCGAGGGACAGCGCGTAGAGGGCGACGTGGACTCCCAGGCCAACCCGCAGCACCGTGAGCCACGTGTCCGACTCGGCCGGGAAGAGCCACCGCGATGCCCGCTCTCGCCACGCCTTCATTCGTGGGGCGGGGGCTCGGTGTCGGCTCGGCTGAAGTCGTACACGAACAGGACCTGGTACGTCTCCTTCTTGCCCTGGCCGGCCTCGTCGATCGTCGGTGGAACGACCTTGCCGAACACCGCGCGAACGAGCACGGCCTGAGGGTGATCGCGCCACGCCGACGCAGCCATCGAACGAACGATGTACTCGCGCATCGGCTCGGACTGAGTGCGCCCGACCTGGTCGAGGAGAGAGGCGATTCGGAGCCCTGCAGCATGGCTGCCGACGCGAGGCAGGTCGTACTCGATGCGTCCGCTCGCGTCGTGGAGCTCGAGGACGAGCTTGTAGCTGGACGGTACGTTCGGCGCGAAGAAACCATAGCCGCCCTCGATCCCACCGAGGTGCCAGTAGGTCGACAGCGCCGTGCGCACGGGATTTTGCGGGCCCAGGTGCCGGCCGAGCGCGGCTTCGACGACCGGCTCGAACCGCTGCGCCACCGACCTGGCGGGTCCTGGGGCGATGGTGAGCCCGCGCGCGACGTTGAACGTCAGCTCGCGACACGACACGGTCGAGATCAGCAAGAAATGCAGGGCGAACGCGACCGCGTAGACCCGTTTCCACCGCACGGCGCTGGACGACTACTGAAGGCGATCAGGAACGTGCTGGACACCTGCCGCCTGCGCCGGCGCGTCGAGGGTGGCAACGATCGCCGCCACCTTCTGGGTGGCGTTGGGCATGTCCATCTGGTCGACCCTGTACATGAGGTGCGGCATGTCCATCTGGTCGACCTTGTACGTGGCGTACGGCATGTCCATCACAGCGACGCTCTCCGGGTCGGTCGGGCTCTGCACCTTGTACGTGGCGTGCGGCATGTCCATCTCCGCGACGCTCTCCGGGTCGGTCGGGACCTGAATCCTGTGCATGACGTTCGGCATGTCCATCTCCGCCACGTTCCCTGGGCGGACCATCACCCGATCGACCCTGAGCGCCGGGGCCGGCGTGCTCGGTATTTCACCAACGGAATAGAGCTCGGTCGCGCGCTGCTCCAGCGCGGCTTGGCAATCAGCTTCGTCACTGGGCAGCATCGTGGACCCGACTGCGGGAGCGAGCTGCGCCGCGCGCGATGGCGGGCGAGGAGCCGGCTGGGCCCATCGAGCTGCCAGAACACCAAGACCGCCCAGGGCGATCACCAATCCCGCGTTGGCCAGCGCTCGACGTTTCATCGCGCGATGGTAGGAGGGGAATTTTCGCACTGTCAAACGATGGGTTGGCCCGCGATTTGCGTCCTCGCCCGACGATCTGTGGTATGTCGCCCGCCATGAGGCGCCTGGCGTGGCTGGCCCTGGTCTCATGTGTGGCGAATCATGGGGCCGCGACGCACCAGCGGGTCGACGCACCCGTGCCCATGAAGCGCGACCCCCACGCGGAGTTTCGCGCGCGGTTCGCGAACCCGGGCGGCATGTGGATGCCCATGCAGATGGCGCTCCCGCAGCATCGGGAGGCCTTCGAGCGTCTCGGCGTCGCGCTCGACGCGGAGGCGCTCGCCGACCCGCAAGCCGCTCCGCTCGGCGCGGTGGTCATCCTCGGTGGCTGTACGGCGTCGTTCGTGTCTCCCGAAGGGCTGCTGCTCACGAACCATCACTGTGCGCAGGGCGCGCTCGTGTTCAACTCCAGCGGCGAGACCGACCTGGTCCAGAACGGTTTCACCGCGGCGACACGGAGCGACGAGAAGTGGGCCGGGCCGGCGCAACGCGCGCTGGTCCCACAGTCGTACCAGGACGTCACCGCCGCGATGACGGATGGTCTCGACGCGATCGCCGATCCCGTCTCGCGCAAGCACGAGCTCGACCACCGGCGCAAGGCCCGGATCGCGGCGTGCGAGAAGGATCGACCGTGGCTCCGCTGCTCCGTGTCGAAGTTCTTCAGCGGCGGCCTCTATCAGTTGATCGAGATGCTCGAGATCCCGGACGTGCGGCTCGTCTACGTACCCCGGCGTTCCGTGGGCAACTACGGCGGGGAAAAGGACAACTGGTCGTGGCCGCGACACACGGGCGATTTCTCGGTGTTTCGCGCCTATGTCGGAAAAAACGGCCGGCCCGCCGCCCCTTCGCCCGACAACGTCCCCTTCAAACCCGCGCAGTGGCTCAAGGTGACGACCGCGGGCGTCGAGGCCGGCGACTTCGTGATGGTGATCGGATACCCGGGGTTCACGAGCCGCACCGCCACCGCCGCCGAGATCCACCACGAGGCGGAGTGGCACCTGCCGTACTTCATTGACGACTTGCAGCAGGTCTACGACCTGGCGGCGAGCCACACCGCCGACCGGAACCACGAGACCGCGATCAAGGCGACGGCGCTGAAACAGGCGGTCCAGAACTTCCTCGAGAAGCTCCAGAGCGAGCTCGCCGTCATGAAGGCGAGCCCGCTCCTCGCCGACAAGGATCACCTCGACGATCGCGTCCACCAGTGGGCCGCAGGGCCAGGTCGCGAGCAGTACCGAACGGCGATCGCAAGGCTCGAACAGTTGCTCGCCGGCAAGTTCCGGACCGCCCGAGCTGACTTCGAACGGGAGGAGACCTTCAACGGCTCGAGTCTACTCGCCGCCGCGCTGTCGCTCTCGCGATGGGCCCACGAACGCGCCAAGCCCGACGCCGATCGCAGGTCCGGCTTCCAGGATCGCGACATGGCGCGCGCGGTCGCGAGCCAGAAGCAGCTCGCGAAGGAGCTCGATCGCACGCTCGACCGCGAGGGCTTCGAGCTGCAGCTCGTTCGTGCGCTACAACTGCCCGAAGCGGATCGCCCCTGGCTGGCGGCGTTGCTCGGCGTGAAGCCCGGGCAGGTGCTGGACAAGGACCTCGTCCAGAAGACGCTCGACGCCTGGTACCAGGAAACGAAGCTCGGCGACGAGAACGTGCGGCTCGGCCTGCTCGCGAGCGGCACGGCCAGCCGGCTCGCCGCGTCGACCGATCCGTTCATCACGGCGGCACAGCGGGTGTTGCCGGTCGTCTTGGCGCAGGAACGCGTCGAGGACGCGCGGGCCGGAGAGCGGTTGCTCGTCGAGAAGTACTACGTCGACGCGACGCGACAGGTGCTCGGCGGCGCACTGGCGCCCGACGCGAATGGGACCCTGCGGATCACGTACGCGACGGTGAAGGCACGAGATCCCGCCTCTCACGACCCGGCCAGCCAGGCGTTCACGACCGCCGATCAGATCGTGGCGAAGAACACCGGCCAGCCGCCCTACGCGGCGCCGGCAGAGGAGCTCGCGGCGATCCGGGCGAAGCGCTACGGTTCGCTCGCGGCGCAAGCGCTTGGAGGCGAGTTGCCGGTCGACTTCACGAGCGACGCGGACATCACGGGCGGCAACTCCGGGTCGCCCACGTTGAACGCCAGGGGCGAGCTCGTCGGCCTCGCCTTCGATGGAACCAAGGAGATGGCCGCCGCCGACGTCACCTTCAACGGCGCCCGAGGACGCGCGATCCACCTCGATGCCCGGTACATGGTGTGGATCATGGACGCGATCGACGGCGCAGATCGGGTCGTCGAGGAGTTGGGGCTGAAGCCACAGCTCTAGGCCCGGCTTGAAGTGGGGCAACTGATCGGGGGAAGCTCAAGCCAACCGAAAGGGGAAACGCGATGAAAGCCGGTGCGAACGAGACCTGCGCGACGGGCAAGAAGAAGCTGGGGATCACGGAGGAGACGCTGATCCGATTGCGGGCTCCTGAAGTGCGACGCCCCGGGCCCGGGGCCGACAACCACCACACCTTCTATGAGTCGGCTGTCCTACCGAAAGGTGATTCTGGTGGATCCGGCTCTCCTGAGATTGATTGAGCGCGTAAACGAAAGGTGGCTTGCGGCAGGTTACCGCGAGGCGCCCTTCGCGGACATCTGCGCCGAAGCGCTCGTCGCTCTGGAGCCGTTCCGGACGTTGGACGTCCGACGGGTCCTCGCAGGACTCGTCGAAGCTTCTCCTTCGCTCTTCCGGACGGCGCGTCACACGGCGGACGAAGTCATTCCGCTCTATGGAGGGCCACGCTTTGTAGTGGCCCTCCACGTCTGGACAGACTCCATTGGAAGGCCTCACTCCCATGCGTGGAATGGGGCCTACCAGATTCTGTCGGGCACATCGATCCAGGGTGACTACACGTTCGAGGAAGCGCGCGCGATCGATCCGAAGCTCCGGATCGGAGCGCTCCGCGCCCGGCAGGTTCGCGCTCTCACGCCGGGAGACACCGTGCGCGTCTTCCGGGGCGACAAGACGATTCATGCCTTGAGCTATGTGGACCGCCCCGGCGTGAGCATCAGCATCCGCGGCCTGGAGACTTTCGGGACGCTCACCTACGACTACTGGGGCTCGGGGCTCTGCGTCGAAACGGATCTCCAGGATGAGTACGCCGACATCAAGATCAAAGCGATCGAGGCGCTGTGGAACATAGACGGCGAGGGGTGCTTTGACGCCGTCAAGCGCGGGCTGCTCGCCGCCGATCCCCGCACTGGCTTTACGGTCCTCCGAAGGACAATGGGTCATTTCCGCGGCACTTCCAGAGTCAACGAGCTCGTCGAGTGCCTCGCTGAGAAGATGGGGATCGAAGTCTCGTTTCTCTCCGATGCACTTGGAGATATCGAACGCGACGGCGTCCTGCGCCGTCGGCGAGAGCAAGTCAGAAAGCTCGACCACCGTTTCCTGTTGAGCGCCCTTCATCTCGCGACCAACCGGGAAATGGTCCATGACCTCCTGCGCGAGCAGTACCCGGGCTCGAATCCAGCGACGGTCCTCCGCGAGTGCATCGCCGAGATGGCCGAGCAAACCGTGGACGGAGCGGACTCCTTGCTCGGAATGCCCCTCGACGCGGGCGTTGGGACGATTCTCTGCCTGCTCCTGGACGATGGGAACCTTGCCACGCTCCTGGCGCGCCTCGAAGCTCGAAACGAGTTTGAGGATATCCAGGCAAACAAGGAGTTGCTCTTGAGCAGTGCTCGGGCGATCAAGGAGTTTTCGATCCTGCGCCCTCTCTTTGCCTAACCAGTAGATGGGATGAGGAGGCCGCTCTCCCCGACCGGCTAAGAAGCCGGCCGGCTCACGGACCCGCAGTCCAAGGAGAGAGCGACCATGACCGAGGCGATCACCGAGACCATCGGATGCGATCTGGGCGACAAGACGAGCGAGCTGTGCATCCTGCTTCCAACGGGCGAGGTCCAGAAGCCGGGACCGGTGAGGACCAGGCGCGAGGCGTTCACGGAGTTCTTCACCCGCCCACCCGCTCACGTCATCATCGAGGTGGGTCAGCACTCCAGATGGGTGAGCGAACTGCTGGAGAAGCTGGGCCACAAGGTGACCGTGGCCAATCCACGGAAGGTCAAGCTCATCTCGGAGGGCCGGTGGGCCAGCTGGCTGGGAGAAGGCCAGCAGAGCTGGCGGAGGACTCGGAGCTACCGGAACTCGTCGACGATGAAGAGGCGGGCGACGGAGAACTCAAGGATGGCGCTTCCAGGGGCAGGCCCCGGTGTCTTCTTGAGCTGCCCGTCGCCTAGCCGCGCCACTGCACAAATTGGCACGGCCTTACCTGGGTCCGGTGGTCGGGCCGCGTAGTAGCGGATGACCACCTCTGGACCCGAGGTCCACACCTTCCCGTAGAGCCGCGTGCTGGTGTCCAGGATCGGCCCCATGGGCTCCTGGAGGGCGCTCTCGATAGAGCCATCGTTCACCGTGATGTTGTGCTGACCCTGTTTGTTGAGATCGATGTCGATCCACGCCGCTTTGCCGGGATGAAGCCTGAGGGTGTCCATCGCGTCCAGCGCCGGCTTGGGGCACGGCTCCGGACCTGGCGCTCCGTCTGGGCGCAGGGCCACAGTACCCGGCGGTGGTGGAGCAACTGGACCCGGCGTCACGCATCCCGCGAGCACAACCAACAGCAGGTACCTCATCGGGTCTTGCCACGTCCGGCAGGGGCTCGCTCCGTCGTGGCATCACTCATCACCAGCTCAACCGCCGCCCGCCTGGCGGGGTATCCCGTGGTGAGCTTCTGCCAGATCTCCATGACGAGGTGCTCGCGCCGCTCCGGACCAAACGCCTTCGCGTCGATCACCACCGCCATCGCCTCCGTCTTCCCTGGCTCGACAATGCGCGCGGCTGCTCGCAGGGCGAACGGCTTGGAATCCCCGTTGGTGGCAGCGAAGAGACGTACCTCATCGAGCGCCCAGGGCACCTTCGGATCCTTGTTGGTGACGCGGAAGACCACCGCGGCCAATCCGGGGTCCTCACCCTCCCGCCGAGGCTTGAAGGTCACGACTTTGATGTCCGCTCCATCATCGTGGAAGACCCTCGGTCCACCTGCTTCCACGAAAGGTGTGAGCTCGCTCCGGCCGCCGGCCAGCAGCGTGGCGATGGCATGCGCGGCGGACACCCCCTCCTGCTCGTGGCGCTCATTCTCCGCTGTCAGCGACTGCACTCGCCCGCGCGCCATGACAAGCGCTTGGCGGACGGCAGCGGGATCTTCCTTGTCCAGGTAGACATCAACCTGCCCGTCGGTGTTGTCGCGTAAGCCCGGGCCATGCAGGGTGAGGGGGATCAGCGTCCCATCCTTCAACGTGACGAGGAGCGAGAAGCTCTCGCTCGCGGCCAGGTCGCGGAGCGGCACCACGACTACCGAACGGCCGGCGATCATCAACGGCTCGAATCGACCCTCGCCGCCGATCAGCTTGGTCAATGCCGGGTTGACCTCGCTGGGGAACATGAGGTTCGTCGCGACCTCCGCAGCGACATGGACGGTCTGCACGGGTTGGCCGGGTTCCCCCTTCGCATAGAAGAGGCCGGTACGCTGCGGTATCCATGGACGCCGCGGTTGGCAGTCCGTCTGTGCCAGCGCCCCAGAGCCGAACGCGAGCGCCAGGATGCCCACGACACGAACCAGGGGACCCGTCATGGGCTGGGCAAGCTAGCAGGTGTCCCGTTCCCAGCGGAATCCCAAAGGACTCCAAACGACCTCCAGCCTCCCGTTCCGGCACCCTGACTCCCCCGACCGCCCCCACCGTCCCGTCGCCGCCCTCCGTCCATGGTGCGCCAGAGACCCACTGGCGCGCCTTCGGCCGGGTTGCACGGGTTCTCGGTGCTGTGCCTGCTTGGGGAGATCCTCCTGGGCGCACTGGCCATGGGCACCACGGTGCTGCTGCTCACGGCTTCCGGGCACCTGGCGCCGAATGGCTGAAGGTCGTCTCCTCCACCTGCAGGTGGCGCTCGTCTTCTTTCCCCCGCTCCACCAGATCCTGGCGCTCGATGCGGATGGAGTACGGGACCAGCGTGGCCGGTTCCAGCACGATGGTCACCCGCCGCATCGCCTTCAACTCGAACCTCCCGGTCACATCCAGCCTCGGTGGGGACGGCTTGGTAGGGTTGGTCTCAACAGTGATGCGGACGCAGGTCTTCTCCAGTGCGCTCGCCTCGCACGCCACGTCCGCCTCGAGCGTGGTGACCTCCGCTGCGTCCAACTCGGGGCCCATCATCGAGCCCAGCCCCAGCTTCACCGTCCGCGTCGACGGCTTGCCGGGCGTGAGCGTCACGCCGTCCCAGCGCCCAGTGAGCTCGTCCCACGTCGCGCGCGCCGCGGCGAGCTGAATCGCCTCCATCTGTGGGTGGACCTTCGTTTTCTTCTCCGTCGGGAGGTGCTCGATGCCCTTGAAGACGCCGTGGTCGTCGAAGAGGAGGATGCTGGGCTCCCCGAGCACTTTGCTGCTGGTCGGATCCACGTACTGGACCTCGGAAGGGACCATCTTGTGGAGCCCGTTCGCCCCGTCCTCCACCGTGAAGCAGTACGTGACCTTCGTGCCGATGGACGGGGTGGAAGCGTCGTCCTGCCTCCCGTAGGTGTGCTTGACCGATCCCTGGAGGTGGGCCGGCCAGGCGAAGTGCAGGGTCACCGGGGCGGCGCTCAACAGGGACGGGACGATCGCCAGCAGGTAGAGCATGGCCGGGCAGCCTACCGCGCGGCTGGTAGACGTGTGTGCACCTGGGCGTAGTCGTCCTCGCCCTCTTCGCCTTCCAGCGTCGGACGGCTCGGTGCCTGGGCGTGGAGAGTCCTTCCACGTTGGCGGTCTTCTTGCGACCCGCTGCCAACCGGGGGAAGCGCCCCGCAGTGCGTGACGCCGGGCCTGCGCCGTTGGCTTTCCGGGAAGGAAGGAGTCGAGGTGACACACCTGGGGAGCAGGCTCCTGAGCGGTCCACGAGATGATCGGAGCAGCGCTGCTCCAGGTGCCGAACGGCGTGTCGAACGGGTCTGCCGGAACTACTGCCGAGCCGACGTCCAGACGGTCGGACTGGGCTTGGCAGATCTTCTGGCGGTCGGGTTGGTGATCCTTCCGGTGTTCTCTCGGAGGAGAAATCCTCTGCTTTGGCGAACCTGGCCCCGCTGCACCTCTCGGGTGGATGCACCGCGGTGATCACCCTGAGTGAGCCCGACCCCTAGTTCCCAACAACTAGAAAACAGGGGGGAACTAGGGGTCGGGTTCACTCAGGTGGACTGGGTGAAAACTGGGAAGGTGCAGCGGGGCAAGGGAGCCAGAAGCAGGAGGGAGGGGAAGAGCAAAAGGTACAGACCCAGGGAGGTGGAAAGGTTCGAGATTGGAAAAGGCGGGGGCGGAGCGTCCCAAAACCCCGGAGCTGGCACCTGTAGGGGCTGCGCTGGGCTTCTCCTTACGCGCCCTTGGAGCAGCCCTGGTGCACGTCCGCAGGCGTGGCCTTACGTCGGTGGCCCGCAGCGTCCGGCGGCCCAACTCGATGGCCACTCGCACAGTAGCGGCTACGCCCGGGCCGACCCGCTGGGCCAGTTGCCGCGGCTCAAGAATGGGCCAGCTCGAACAGGGTGGGCGCACCCGGGCCGGCGCCGAGGAGCTCCAGCATCTCAAGGTTGCCGAGGGTATCCGGGCCGAACTGCTCCAGCCTTCGGAGAAGCTCTTCCGCGCGCCCGCGCCGCGCCTTGTGCGTCGTCCTTTCCTTCATGAAGCCCGCACCTCGCCGTCATTTGGGCGGCTCCGTTGCCGCCGCCCCCGGAGCGGCAACGGAGAGCCGGTGCGAGGAGCGGTCCGCCATGATTGGCCTGGTCACGACCCGCGCCGGTCGTTCAGGCGCCCCTCACCCTCGGGCAGCGGGGATAGGACGGCTTCGGACGTGGACCGCCGCGCGCGGGGCGTCGCGTCCGCGGGGCCTGCAGGCGCTCAGCGCGTTAGCGAAGGACGTGGTGACGGTAGAGCAGTAAATAGTCCATTGCATGGCTGACGGACTGCCTCCTCCCTACCCGGAGATCTACGAAGGGCTCAGCGCCGGCACCGTGATCCCTTTCCTGGGGGCGGGCGCGCCGCTGTACTCGAGGAACCCGAACCAGACGCCGTGGTTCCAGCGGCAGCAGGGCAAGGATGTCATCTCGTTCCTTCCGACGGCGGGGGAGTTGGCCTCGTACCTGGCCCACCGCACCCAGCTTCCGGACGGCGAGCGGGGCGAGCTGACCAAGATGGCGCAGTACTACGAGGCGGTGCTCGGCTCGGAGCCGCTGCGCAAGCGCCTGCGCGAGATCTTCTCCCACCAGCAGCCGCCCACGCCGCTGCACGAGTTCCTGGCCGGCCTGCCGAAGTCGCTGCTGATCGTCACCACTAACTACGACGACTTGCTGGAGCGCGCGTTCCGGAAGGCCAACAAGTCGTACGACGTGGTGGTACACGTCACCAGCCAGGAGAGCGTCCTGTGGTGGGAGCACGGGAGCGCGGCGCCGAAGGTGTTCCCGCCGGACGACCTCGACATCGACCTCGACGCGGTCTCGGTCATCTACAAGATGCACGGGGCGGTCGACCGCCGGGAGAAGGAGGTCGGCCAGTACGTCATCACCGAGGACGACTACATCGAGTTCCTCACGCGGATGACCCGGCGCAGCGTCATCCCGTCCATCTTCGCCGAGCCATTCCAGACCCGCCCGTTCCTGTTCCTCGGGTACGGCCTTTACGACTGGAACCTGCGGGTGATCCTCAACAGCATCCAGAAGTTCCGGAGGCAGCCCAAGTTCCGCTCCTGGGCGATCGAGACCTTGAGCAAGCCGGTCGAACGGAAGCTCTGGGAGGACCGGGGCGTGACCGTCTTCGACGGGCTCACCCTCGACCAGTTCCTGGCGGAGCTGAAGAAGCAGGCGGCGTCATGAGCGAGGGCTCCCCCTACCGCGGGCTGGAGCCATTCGACGAGCGCGACGCGCCGTTCTTCTTCGGGCGGGAGCGGGAGGCCCGGCTCATCTCGGCCAGCCTCTTCGCCGCGCCGCTCACGCTGCTGTACGGCGCTAGCGGCGTGGGGAAGTCGTCCGTCCTGCGGGCGGGCGTGCTGCCCAGGTTGAGGGCGAGGCAGGACCTGCTCCCGGTCGTGTTCCCCACACTCGCCACCGAGGGGCAGGGAGGGACGGTGGTGCGCGGGTGGCAGAGCGATCCGGTGGGCGGGATCAAGGAGGCGACCGCGCGCGCGCTGTACACGGCCGCCAGGGACGATCAAGCGGCACTGAGCCGCATCCAGGATGAGGTCCTGAAGCGGGAGATGGCGCCGCTCCAGGACTTCCTGGCGGCGTGCCACGAGGTGTCGGGCCGGCGGCTGATGGTCATTCTCGACCAGTTCGAGGAGTACTCGCTCTATCACCCGGAGGACGACCCGTTCGCAGAGCAGTTCCCGGCGGCGGTCTCGCCCGGGGACCTGTCGGTCAGCTTCCTCCTGTCGCTGAGGGAGGACTCGCTGGCCAAGTTGGACCGGTTTAAGGGGCGCATCCCGACGCTCTGGGACAGCTACCGGCGGGTGGATTACCTGGAACGGTCGGCGGCGGAGGACGCGATCCGGTTGCCGCTGCGCGAGTACAACCGCCGGCAGTCGACCAGGATCGAGGTGGAGGACGCACTGGTGGAGGCGGTCCTCGACGAGATCCAGGCCGAGGCGGTCGAGTTCGAGGCGACCGGGGCAGGCACGCTGGAGGAGGGCGGCGGGAAGGGGCGAATCGACACACCGTACCTGCAGTTGGTGATGACGCGGTTGTGGGAGCGGGAGCGGGCGGAGGGCAGCGCGATGCTCCGGGCATCGACGCTCAACGCGGAGGGCGGGTCCGCAACCATCGTCAAGACCCACCTCGACCGCGTGATGGAGCAGTTCACGCCGGAGGAGCAGAACATCGCGGCGCGCGTGTTTCACCGGCTGGTCACGCCGTCGGGCGCCAAGATCGCGTTCAGCGTCCGCGACCTCGCGGAGTACGAGACACTCGACGCGGATGAACTCGCGCCCGTCCTGCGGCGGTTGGAGGAGGGGAGCCGGCGGATCCTGCGCCGGGTCGCCACGCGCGCCGAAGCGCACGATGAGCCTCGGTACGAGATCTTTCACGACCGCCTGGGGAAGGCGATCCTCACGTGGCGCGCGAAGCGGATCGCGGAGCAGGTGCGCGACGAGCGACAGCGACAGGAGGCCGAGCAACTGAGAGTCTCGGAAAGTACGCGCTCGGTCGCGGAAGACAATCTCGCCGCGGTGATGGAGCACCTCGGAGGGCGTGGCTTGGCGCTCTGGACCCAGATCATGTTCTTCCTCCTGAGAACGGACGGCAGGCGCCTGGTCCGGTCGACCGAGGAACTCGCCACCTGGTCCGAGCAACCGCGTCAGGCCGTGGAGGACCTTGTCACGGAACTTACGACTGTTGGTGTCCTGCGACGGGTAGAGGACGGGCGCTACAGCATTGTCGACGACGTCGTGGCAGATGCCTTGTTGGCATGGCACTCGGTGTACGTGACTGAGCAGTCATTCGAGGTACGGCCTGCAGCGGGGCTGTCCCGCCGGTTTCCCTTCAAGTCAGTGCGCCAGCGCCTCTATAAAGGCATGGTCGTCCCTTTCCTCGGCTCTGGGGCGTCCTTTAGCTCGAAGCAAGGTCCGCCTGCGTATGGCGAGCTGAAAAAGAAGATCGCCCGCGACTGCGGCTTCCCGGCGATGGAGCTTGAGAGCAGCGCTTTCTCCGAGGTGGCTTCGTTCTACGTGTCGCGCCTGGGTCGCCCACAACTGGACGCCTTACTGCAAGAGACCTTCGGCAGGAATGACTTCGTTCCGAGCGAGACCCACCGCTTCCTCGCAGAGGTCGCGAAGTCGGCGCCGCTCCTGATCCTGACGACGAACTACGACACCTTGATGGAGCAAGCGCTGGGGGAGGCAGGAGTGGCGTATGGGGCGTTCGCCTATGTGCCGGGCCGGAAGTCGTGGCAATTGCAGGCCGTCCAGATGACCACGGTCGTTCGTTTGCATGGGCCGGAGATCGTCGGTGGTCGAGTGACGGGCTCGTACGCGTTGACCGAGGAAGACCAGATCGACTGGATCGCCTGGCTCAACAGCCCCGAGGCATTGCCAGGAGAAATCGGCCATCAGCTCCGCAGGTCCCACCTGCTGTCCCTGGGCCACTCCCGCGCGACTGGACGCAGCGGGCGGTGCTTCGTTACCTTCGTGACACGCGGAGGGCAGGGCGAGGCGCCTCTGCCGTCTCGCTCAACCCCTCCCCCCTGAGCGTGATGACCTGGCTGCGCTACGAGGTCGACGTTTACAACATGGACCTCAACGAATGGGTCGACCGGATGCGTTCGGCCGGCCCCTGACGCTCACCTCTTCCCCACCTTCTCCCTCCACGACGCCACCTGCGCCGCGCGCGCGCCCTCCTTCGTCTCCGCGAAGCGCCCCTGCGCGCTCGCCGCCTCCGCCAGCACGCCCGTGTGGTCTGCCGCCTCCCACAGCGCGGGCCAGCGCGAACCCCGACTCGGCCCCGTCGGGCCAGGCCCGCTCGCTACCTTCTCGGCTCGTACCGCAGCGCCACCGCCCCCGAGCCGAGCTCCTTCCGGCCCACGAGCTTCAGGTCGACGTACTTCGACAGCCCCGCGAACAACGTCGGCCCATGGCCGGCCAGCCTGGGGTGCACCACGAATTCGTACTCATCGATCAACCCCAGCTCCGTCAACGCCAGCGCGAGCTTCAGGCCTGCCACGCCCAGTCCCTTCCCCGGCTCCTGCTTGAGCTGCTGAACGGCCTTCCCCAGGTCCCCGCGCACGAGCTCCGCGTTCCAATCGACCCGGTCCAGGGTGCTCGACACGACGTACTTCTTCGCCGCGTCCATCGTCCGGGCGAAGGGCTCCATCCAGGGTTGCATCCAGTCGGGCCTCGGTCCCGGGCGCGCCCGCCACGCCGCCTCATCATCTCGTACGTCACCCGGCCAAAGAGGAGGGCGTCGTTCCGGGCGAGGTTCTCGGCATGGTGGCGATGTACGTCTTCGCCCGCGAGCCCCGCGCGGTGGTCGCAGCACCCGTCCAACGTGAC
>Ga0268264_10002033_pt1 | contig 18103 bp, 19 predicted proteins | sample KBSSwiS32_FD_190357 | JGI IMG/M metagenome (GOLD analysis project Ga0268264, IMG submission 190357) | Switchgrass rhizosphere microbial communities from Kellogg Biological Station, Michigan, USA - KBS Switchgrass S3-2 (SPAdes) (version 2) | ecosystem: Host-associated > Plants > Roots >...
ATGACCCAATCCGTGCTCGGCATCATCGGCGGCAGCGGGCTCTACGACATGCCGGCCCTTAAGAACAAGCGCTGGCAGGCCATCGCCTCGCCCTGGGGCACGCCGTCGGACCAGGTGCTGTTCGCCGAGATCGGCGGGCTGCCGATCCGCTTCCTGCCGCGCCACGGGCGGGGGCACAAGATTCCGCCGTCCGCCATTAACTTCCGCGCAAATATCGACGTGCTGAAGCGCGCCGGCGTCACCGACCTCGTCTCGGTCTCGGCCTGCGGCTCGCTGAAGGAGGAGCTGCCGCCGGGGCATTTCGTCATCGTCGACCAGTTCATCGACCGCACCTTCGCCCGCGAGAAGAGCTTCTTCGGGCCGGGCTGCGTGGCGCACGTCTCCATGGCCGATCCGGTGAGCCCGCTGCTGGCCGACGCGGCGGAGCAGGCCGCCCGCGCGGAGAGCATCGGCGTCACGCGCGGGGGCACGTACCTCGTCATGGAAGGCCCGCAGTTCTCCACCCGCGCCGAGAGCGAGCTCTACCGCTCCTGGGGTTGCTCGGTGATCGGCATGACCAACATGCCCGAGGCCAAGCTCGCCCGCGAGGCCGAGATCTGCTACGCGACAGTCGCCATGGTGACGGATTACGACTGCTGGCACGACGACCACGCCCATGTCGACGTGGCCGCCGTCATCAAGGTCCTCTCAGAGAACGTGGACAAGGCGCACCGCCTGATCGAGCGGCTCGCCCGCTCCTTCCCCCGTGAGCACCCCGCCTGCCCCATCGGCTCCGACCGCGCCCTCGACGTGGCGCTCATCACCCCGCCCGAGTCCCGCGATCCGGCCCTGCTGGCGAAGCTCGATGCGGTGGCGGGTCGGGTGCTCGGGAAGCCGGGCTAGGGTCGCGCGGAGCCTGGGCAGCCGGCCCAGGTGCAGCTTGATCGAATGGTCAGCACGGATCGCCGCGAAGCGCCTCGCCGGCGTTGCGGCATGCCGGCTATTGCCCAGCCGCCGCTCGCATTCAGGGATCATCGACTTGCACCAGCCACCCATCCCGATATTCGGGCGACGGCGAAACCGGAAGGTAACTCGCCGGCGGTAGACGGAACCGACCCGCACGGCTGGGTGTTGGCGTGGGTATGGGCTGCATGCTGCAAGCAATCGCACAGGCGCACCTGGAACAGGCCAATCGCCACATCGAGGCGGCACAGGCGCGGCTGGCCTGGCTTGAAGAGGTCATACTCGATGAGCAGGACAGGGGCCTCGACACCAGTCTGGCGGAGGCCCTGATGCACAACATGATGGCGACCCTGTGCATGATGGTACGCCATCGGCTTTCGATCAGGCGCAGCCTGGCGCAGGCCCAAGCCTCAGACGCGGCCGGGCCTCCCGGACAGGTATTTCAGATCGCGCCGGCGATCGGCGCGTCGAACTGCGCACCGGATGCGATGTGTGCAGCCGAACCCGTCGCTGCGCCCGCCCTCGCGCGAGATATCGTTCCCACAGCCTGAGCCTGAGCTGCACGAATCCCGGCGGCAGGGGTCAGGCCCTCACGACAAGCGTCCAGTGAAGGCCCGACGCCATCGCACGATCAGCCGCCCCTTACGGCACGCCGGCGGGCCTGGATGAAGATGCCGGACGCGGGATCCATGGCCCCCACCTGCTGCGGTGGCCGAGCATCCGCCGTAACGGTACGGCTCAGGGAATGGGCGAGCATGACGCCGCAGCCAGCCACCACGAGCAGCAGGGGGACGACCTGGAGGACGCGGGTCCAGGCGGGTCTGTCGAAGGGGCGGCCGAGACTACGACGCATTGTCAGCTCCTCCAAAAGCAGAAGATCGATCTCACGCATGGGGTCGGGCACCGCGCGGTTGCCGGCACGCCCCCGGGCCGGCACATCACAGTGCACTGACCCGCGCGGCGGCGGAACTGCCCGTCAGCTACCGCGAGGTCGTAGTGCTGCGCGAGCTGGAGGGTCTGTCGTACGCCGAGATCGCCCGCGCCGTCCGGGCACCGGTCGGCACCGTCATGTCGCGCCTCTCCCGCGGGCGCGCGGAGCTGCGGGCAGCGCTCGCCCGGCGCATCGCCAAGGACGGGACCGATGCAGTGTAGGGACGCGGAAGAGGCCCTCAGCGCCGCAATCGGCGGCGAGGATGCGGGCGAGCGGCATCGCGCGGCCACGGAGCACGTTACCGGCTGCCCGCGGTGCATGGCGCTGGCCAACGAGTATCGGCGCATCGGGGAAAGCCTGAGGGCCGTCGCCTACGCGTCGGCGCCCGCTTCACTCGATGAGAGAATCCGCGCCGCAATTGCGGCGGAGGGCCGGTCGCCGCACGGCCGGTGGCAACTGGCGGACGCGCGATCCTGGGTGCTGCAGCGGGACGTGCTGGCCGCGCACGTCCGGTCGCTGCTGCAGGACGCGCCCATCCAGATTGCCTCCTCGGAGCGCCACGTGGTGCGGCCGTGGTTCAACGGCCGCGTGGAGTTCGCGCCGGCCGTCAAGGATCTGGCGGCGAAAAACTTCGCCCTCCTCGGCGGACGGGTGGACTGGATCGACGGCAGACGCGTGGCCGCCCTCGTCTACAAACGGCGGCTGCACATCATCAACGTCTTCCTGTGGCCGTCCGAGGGCCAGGCCGACGGGGCTCCCCATGCGACAGGGTTCAAAGGCTACAACGCCATCTCCTGGACGGCGGGCGGCATGACGCACTGGGCCGTGTCCGACTTGAACGCCAAGGAGTTGGCCGAGCTCCAGGCGATGTTCTGAGCTCGTTGCCGGCAGGGCGCCTCGGCGGCACGCCAGGGCACCGCCAGCCATCCTATGCCCCCGCAGGCCGCAGTGGCAGGGAGGATTTCACGACCAGCCGGACAAGCTCGGCCTGGTTGCCGGTTCCCGTCTTCGAGAATATGCGCTGCAGGTGCGTTCTGACAGTGGGCATTGCAATCCGCAACTTCGCCGCGGCCTCGACCAAGCCCCTCCCCGCAGCGATGTGAGCGACGACGCGAGGGGAACCCCGAAGAAATTCCGAAATCTTTCCGAATTGCCTTGGGGACCGGCATTTTCCTGCGTATGTGGGTTGTCTTCAGTGCCAATAATCTACGCATTCGGGCCGTTTCGCCTCGACGCGCAGGCCAACGTGCTCTACCGGGAGACCACGCCCGTCGCGCTGGGGCTGCGCGCGGTGACTCTGCTGCGTGTGCTGGTTGAGCAGCAGTGCGTCCTGGTTGCAAAAGAGACGCTCATCGACGCCGCGTGGCCCGGCCTGGCGATCGAGGACAGCAACCTGACCGTCCAGATCGCCGCGCTGCGCCGAGCGCTGGATCGAGACGCTGCCCCGCTGGGGATACCGGTTTTGCGGCCCGGCCGCGACCAGGCAGGACGGCGAGGGGGCGGAGCGCCAGCCCGCAGCGCCCGCGGCGAGCGCGCCCTCGCCGGGCGCCCCTTCTCCTCCTGCCCTCGGCGGAAGAGTCCCGGTTGCCGTCCTTGACGCAGCGCCAATGGCGGAGAGATGCCTCGTCGATCAGGAGGACGAGGCATGCCGTCCATTGCCACTCGATACCGAGAGCGGCGTCAACGGCCGCGCCTCACGGGCCCGCTTTGCTGACGCCATCGAGCCTGTCGAACGCGGTGCGTTGTGGGTGTTCAGGAGGACAGGCTGGCTCCCGTTTGCGTTTTGCGCCTGGCCTGGACGGCAGGCGCTATCTGCCGGCGGCAATGCTGATGCTGGCCACGATGGCGCTCCTTGCTGCCTTCTGGCTGTCTGCGCCGCTCAATGAGCAGGCTCTTGTGGCCGCAAGCACCGGCGCCACGGAACCCCGGCCGCCTTTGCCGTCGAGCCGGTTCGACGTTCCCGTCACGATATTGCCGTTTACGACCTCCCTCGGCGCTCCTCCCCCCGGATTGGGCGAGCACATCGCCAACGACCTTGCCGCCCACCTGCCGCGCAGCACCATGCTGAGGGTCGTGCCGAGCCAGGGCTTGAGCGACCCGTCACCCGATTTCAAGGCGATCGGCGCCAGGCTGGGGGTCCGCTACGTCGTCATCGGAACCGTCAGCACGCAAGATGAGAAGCTGCGCGTCAGCGTCGCGCTCATCGATGCCCGCCACGGATCACAGGTGTTGCAGCTGCATGCAACCGAGGATCGTGACCGATGGCCGTCGGTCCACGAGGAGTTCATCCATCGGACCACGTTCGCGATCCACTTCCAGGCCCTGCGCCGCGCCGGCAATGAGCCCGCCGATCCCGACACGGAGCCAACCGTCGATCAGCTCCTGGGACGCGGCCACGCCGCCCTCCTCGACAGCAGCAATTCCCCCCGCTTCGGGGAGGCGGAGGCGGCGTTCAGCGAGGTCTTGCGCCGCGAGCCAGAGACGGTTCCCGCCATGGTCGGGCTCGCCAACTACTACATCCAATCGGTGGCCGATCTCAGAATCGATCGGGAGCCGCATCTCACCCAGGCCGAGGAGCTCCTGCGCCGCGCCCTCACCATGAGGACCCACTACTATCCCGTGCACTACCAGCTTGCTCTCCTGCACAACCTCCAGGGCAATCTCACCGCCGCCCTGGAGGAGTTCGACCGGGTCATCGAGCTCTACCCGAGCCACGCGCCTTCGTACGCGAGGAAAGGGCGGGTCTTGATCCGGCTGCAGAGACACGAGGAGGCGCTCAAGAACATCCGCCATGGCATGCGGATCAACGGCGGCACCATCGTCCCGGGTTGGCAGCTGTGGCACGGATGGGCGGAGCTGGAGCTCGGCCGCGACGAGGAGGCGCTGGAGGCGTTCAACCGCGCCCTCGGCGCTCTGCCGCGCAATCCGTACGTGCAGGCGAGCCTGGCGGCGGTTCACGCGTTGAAGGGCGAGAGGGAAGCTGCGCGCCAGCACGTGATCGAAATGCGCAAGCGCACACCGCAGCTCACGGACGAGCAGCGGCTGATCGAGTTCAACAAGGGGCCCGACAACCGCGCGCTCCGCAACCGGCTGGGCGAAGGCTTGCGCCTCGCCATCGAGATGGCAGGCAGCCCGCCCGACCGTTGAAAGGCTCCGACGATTCCGCCCGGTGCCCATGCTCCGCGCACCCCCGCGGAAGCAGTCCCGCAGCTCCTGTGCAAAAAGCGCTGGCTGCGCGAAGCGGGGCGAAGTGGCCATCCTATATGGGACTCCAAAGAGGAAGCCATCGCATCGAGGGCAAGCGCGTGCATGAGGTCGTCCTGTACATGATTAGCGACATAGTGGCGCCGATAAGCTCCCTGTAGGTAACTGCTCACCCCTCTGCGGCAGCGTGACCCAGGCGTAGCGGATTGAACGAAAGGCTGCGTGCTGATTCAAGCTCGGGATGGCGCCCGGGAAGCCTGATTCGCTGGATGCTGACAGCCTGAAGCCGCTGGTGCAGCAGCTGCTGATGCGGATCGACGAGCTGTTGGCGCAGAACAAAGCCCTCCTTGCGAGCGTTGCAGAGCTGGAAGCGAAGCTCGGCCAGCCGCCCAAGACGCCGGACAACTCTCGCTGGCGCCGTCGCGCGGGCAGAAGGTGAATGCCGAGCCGCCGGCAGCCAAGCCGCAGCGCAAGGGCCGCCCCGGCGTGACGCGCAAGCTCGCCGAGACGCCGGACGTGATGCGCCGTCTCTACGCCGAAAGTTGCGCATGTGGTGCCGTGCCGAGGGATTCTGGCTACGAAGGACACCCACAACGGCCCTGTCCCCAAGTCCGAGATCAACCAGACCGCCCTGACCAACGCCAGCGAGGCTACCACGTGGCTTTATAACGTTTCGCAAAGCGCGGACTCTGCTCCGGAGCGCCAACAATATGTACTCAAGCGCTATCCCCAGGATGGCGTCGTGCCGGTCTCACGCTCTCGCGATACGATCGGCGCCATGGCCCGATCCATGCGTGACATCGTCATTCTCGACATGGTCATGAGTAGCTCCACTCCCGTTACGCAGCGCCAGCTCGAGGATGCCGCCGCCTGTGCCTCAATGACCGATCTGAAAACGCTTCGTCTTGGCTACCCCGCAGACTGGGAGAACACGGTGGATGACCACGTGAGGCAGCGATTCAGGAAAGTCAAAGCGGCACTCGTGCAATCGGGTATAACAATGAAACCGGTCGCATCCCCAGAACTATTGTAGTCTCGACGCTGCTGATGTTGATTGTGGGTTGGAGGCTGTTACGGCCGCTTTATAAAAGAGTGTGTGCCGGCTCTTGGGATGAGCCGCTTCGGTCGCCTGTTGTGGGCGCACGGTCTTGCCACGCACATCCGTGAAGCGGGGCCCCACGGCCTTTTTTTTGCCGCGCGAGGAATGGCGCCGCTCTCGGCGCCGCCAGGGGAAAAAGCCGCGCGCAGGATAGCGCTCCAGCCCCGGCTGCCGAGCCGGATCGCCGCTTGGAAAGGGCGCGGTCGCTGTTGTCCCGTTCGGCGTGCGTGTGGTGACTGCCCTTGTCCGCACCGCTCGGGAGCCATGTGGCTGGACCCCACGCCTGCCCAGGCAGTACGGAGGTACTGGTCGGAATGTATGTCGTGTCCGAGGCCGGCATTACCGGTTCCAGGCGCCGATTTTCGGTTTTTTGGAGACATCTCGCCACTCCACGCCGCAGCGTGGCAGTACGTCCGGCTGATTCCGACCAACGTCAGATTGTGGTTGAAGGTCCCATACGCGGTCATGCGCGCGCGCCAGCGCCGAGCAGCGTGCTCGCCGATCGGGCTGACCCGGCACTCGTCCAAGGTCGCCTCGATCACCGCGGCCGAAAGAGTTAAGCAACTGAGATGGTCATGAGCAAGATTTCGAATACGTCCACGGTGCAGAGCATTGCGGGTTTGCAGCAGCGGTGCGAGCTCGCGCTCGAGCTGCTGCATACGCATCGGGGCAACTGCTCAGTCGAGGTCGACCGGGTGCTTGCGGACGACCCGCAATGCGTGCTCGGCCATTGCCTGCGGGCCGCGCTCATCGTGCTTGCCGACGACGCCGCTGCGCGATCCACGCTTACCGCCAGCTTGACCGCCATCGAGGCGGCGAGCGCAGACAGCAACGAACCTGCGCGTCGTCACGCGGATGCGGCGCGTGCCTGGCTGGAGGGCAGCCCGGGTCTTGCGGCCGAGCGTTACGGCGCCATCGTCGTCGACTGGCCAGGCGACATTCTCGCGCTCGTGGTTGCGCATGGGCTCGACTTCCGCCTCGGGCAGCGGCGCATGCTGCGGGACCGCATCGCCCAAGTGCTGCCCGCGTGGGATGCCGCGGCGCCCGGCTACGCCAGCGTGCTTGCGATGTATGCCTTCGGCCTCGAGGAGAACGGCGAGTATGATCGTGCTGAGAAGATAGCGCGTCGCGCCCTCGCCCTCGATCCCCGGCTTCCGACCGCCATTCACGTTGTTTCGCATGTCATGGAGATGCAGGGGCGCACCCGTGAAGGCCTTGCATTCCTTGCCGCTACCGAAGCGGTATGGGGGAAAGGCACCGGCTTTTCCGTGCACCTCGCCTGGCACCAGGCTCTGTTCCATCTCGATGCGGTCGATCCGCTTTCCGCGCTCACGGTCTACGACGCGCAGATCGCGAAGCCGGGCGCTTCGGACATGTCTATGCTCGCTGACGCTTCGGCGCTGCTGTGGCGGCTCCAACTCCGAAACATTGAAGTGAGCGGGCGGTGGCGGGCATTGGCCGATCGCTGGGAGATGCATTCCCTGAATGGCGTGCGGCCATTTTACATCGTGCACGCGATGATGGCGTTCGCCGCAGCCGGACGCACCACCGCCGCAGCGCGCGTGCTTGAAGCCCTGCCGCACACCGACACAAGTGGCGCCTCGCCGTCGCCTCCGGAGGAGGCGCTTGCGACGCCGTTCTGCGAAGCACTGCTCGCATTCGCCCGTGGCGACTATGCGGTAAGCGTCGAATGGCTGGTGCGCGTGCGCCACATAGCGGATCGCTGCGGCGGCAGCCTCGCACAGTGCGATCTCATCCATCTCACTTTCACCGAGGCGGCATTGCGCGCGCGGAAGGCGCGCCTCGCCCGCGCATTGGTGGCGGAGCGCGCAGCACAGAAGCCAGCGAGCCTGCTCAATCAACTGTTGCAACAGCGCTTGCTTGCAATGGCCGCGACTGCATGAAGGGCGGCGCGCGCTTGGATCGGGGAGCCGGCTTCGGCACGAGGCCGTCACATCCTCAGCGCTGCAGCGATTTCGTCAGCTTTCTGAGGCAGTGGACCCGTCATCGCCCTACCCGCAGCGGGAACCATTCCTGAATGGCGCTGAGATTGCTCAACATCTCGATCGCATCCCGTTCCGATAGGGACGGCCGCACCGCGCCGAGAGGCAGGCGTTAGTCCTGCTTGGATGTCAGCGGCTGGCCCGGCCTAAATTCCCCAAAGCAGCCGAAGTTTGGTCCAGCCCTGGCCGCAATCGGTGCTCAGGTTCGCCGCGGCGTGCAATTTTTGGCACTGGATCAAATTGTTACGATCCCAGATGCCAATGCTATCTGAAGGAACTGGCGTAATGGCCGGAGACGGTGCAATCCCTGAGTCGCCTAAGTCGAAGACCCTTGCCGGCCGCGATGTGAGGAACCTCTGTTCCGGGCACCGGGCAGCTGCAAGTGCGGCCGCCATGTTCCAGGCCGGAACCTCTCTTGAGGGAAGCGCAGACAAAGCCCCGACGCCTTCCCTCGACCTCCTGACAACCATGATCCGGGGCCACGCGGCGGAAAGTGAGCGCGCGCTGCAAAAAGCCGCCAGCGCGACCCGCCGTATCGACGCGATACTCGCCAACATCGCCGATACGAAGGACTCTCGGCGAAGGCAAGCAAATGCCGCTCCACCTGCTGCCAACCGCACGTGGCGCGCGCGGCAGCTGAATGTCTGTGTCGTCGGCCTGATCGTGGTCGTAGGCGGCAGCGCCTTCTATGTATCGGAGGCGGGCAAGGAGCAACCACCAGCTATCGCCGCTGCTGCTGAAGCACTCGAAGCGAGATCGGTTGTCATTGGCAACGCCAATGCAAACGACAAACCGATGGAAAAGCCGCTACAGGCAGCAGAGCCCGGCGGTTCGCCAACGGTCGGCGTTGAGGAGCAGCGGATCGATGAGGGCGGAATTGGCGCCAAAGGTCCCTCAGGTGCACATTCGAATGACCAGGCGGTCGTGACGCCCTTGGCAGGGCAGCCGATCGAGAAACCTGGCTCCGACATGGAGAATCGAGCTGACGGCGCGGCAGGGGAGCCAAAGCCCGGCGAGGCAGTGCGCACCGATTCAATCCCCCCAGCTGCGAACGCATCGGCCGAAGAGCCGTCGCGGGACGCGGTGCCTCCGCCACCGGCCATCCCCGAGACCGGACCAGCAATCGACCGAACAAACGATCCTGTCGCGGTCCAGGTCGCTGGCGTGACTTCCGGCGTGAACATGCGCCGCGGACCAGGCAGCGGCCAACCGGTGCTCGCAACTATTCCTGCAGGCAGTGCGAAGGCATCGGCTGAAGAGCCGTCGCGCAACACGGTGCCTCAGCCACCGGCCATCCCCGAGACCAGACCAGCTATCGACCGAGCAAACGACCCTGTCGCGGTCCAGGTCGCTCGGGTGACTTCCGGCGTGAACATGCGCGCCGGACCGGGCAACGGCCAACCGGTGCTCGCGACTATTCCTGCAGGCAGCCCGATCGAAGTCGTCAAATGTGCCTATTGGTGCGAGGTGATCTTTGCCGGCCGGCGAGGGTGGGTCTACAAGAGCTTCATCAGAGCACCGCTTGCGGACGCCACGGTGTCGCCCGGGCGCACCAAGCCACGCCCGCGGAAGGCCGGCTCGAACAGCCACGTATTGGGCGGTACCCGGACGTGGGCGTCGGATCCGCGCAGGCTCAAGCCTGCTACAGCTCGACTAGCGACGGATCAAAGCACACGAGATGCGCAAAGTCGTGGTCAAAGCAGCAGTCGTCCAATCCTCTGGGACACCATTGTATATCTCTGGAACCAGATACCAGCCGCTCTTCGACCCAATTCCGACTGACGACATCTTCATTGCCGGGCCTCACTAACAGCGCGGTGGTGTCCTGCCCGGCGGCGGATCAATTTCGACGGTGCCGATGATAAACCGGGCGCGGCGCTATTGGCACACAGCGTTGTGCCAACGCGCGATCATGTCCGCTATGCCTTGGCAGTGGCATCCCGCTTTCGACGCGATTGACCCAGAGGAGAAGTTAATTCCGGCATACCTCAGTTTAGGTGGCGCTTAAGAAATTCGCGCATCCTGCGGCTCGCATCGATGGCTGCCTCCTCGTTGTATTCCAACCAGTGACCAAATATCCTCCTGCCGGGCCGAAGCTCCGGGTAGTAGAAGCTGTGGTGAACGCTGGGGTAGACGACTTGCTCGATCGGCACTCCGTCGGTGCGCCAAGCGTCAATTCTCTGGGAGCAGTCTGCCGCTGGCGTCCATTCGTCGAGGGCTCCAATGAGAATCAGCGTGGGGATCACCAGGCGCCCCGCTACGGCCCTGCACACGGGATAAAACGCAACCACTGCACGAAACCCCAAATTGCTTGGACGGACGAACAGTTCGAACGAATTTGCTTCTGCCACCAAGAGGCTGACCCAACCACCTTGCGAGAAGCCGACTGCGGCCACACGTTGTGGGTCGACGAAGGTCTGGCGAGCCAAGAAGGCTAGGGCACCATAAGCATCCGACCTGCGCATGCCGGCGATGTCCGAATATCCACCAGTGCAGGCGTGCTCTACGCCGCGCGTGGTAAAGCTGTCGACGAGCAGAGTGACATAACCCCAGCCAACAAGTTCATCGACCAGTTTTCGCTTTGTCGTGTCGGGCATGCCGGCACAGCCATGCAGCCCGATGACCGCGGGAAAAGGGCCTGCACCCTCGGGCTTAGCCAAGTACCCCTGTATGCGGTCGCCCAGAATGAGCCCGCCCGAAATGAGCCGTTGAGTGGCGCCTTCAAACTCTACGGGCTCCAGCGGACCAGCGCAGGCGTCAACCAAAAAAGCAGGCGCGGCGCACCATAGCGTCAGCGCGAGCGCGGTCGGCAAACCGACAGTTCTAGGCAACGGCGTCTCCCTTGAACGCTTTGCGCAATGCCTTGGGGTCCACACTTCCGATTATGGCACTTTGCTCCCTGACTGCCGACCGGCGGGTCTGCTTTGCTCCGAAAGCCGACTTGCGGCGCCTTGTCGATGCGGTGCCGCCGAGCGTGCCGCCGATCATGGTGCGGGCAATGGAAATCCTGGCGGGACACAGCGCCCGAAGGTGACGTGCTCAGTCATTCGGAAACCGCTGGCGCCACGTCAAGCGGGTCAATCTGTGCACGAGGCAGTCGTCGTCGCCAAACATGCGCTGGCCTTCGGGAAGGAAGCCAAGGCGCCGGTAGAACCTGTGGGCGCGGGTATTGCTGGCCAGGGGGTCGATCACGATGGCGGTCACCACCGGCTCGGCGAAGCAGATCTGGAACGCTCGTCGCATCATTGTCTCGCCGTAGCCTTTTCCGAGGTCTTCTGCCGCCCCGATCCAGATGTCGATAGCCCGCAGATTCGGCTCAATCTCTCCCCAGTAGTGCGTCTCCTCGGTGTAGGGGTCGATGATCTGCATGGCTCCGATCGGCCGGCCATCGAGCTCTGCGACAAGATACTGGCAATCAGGGCCCACCAACGCCAGCTCGTCCGGCCAGTAGGTGTCACCGAACGCCTTGGGCTGATCTGGATCATCGCTGGTCGCCGCCATGACATGCGGCTGCCTGTCCCACAGATCGAGCAGCGGCACATCCGCAAGCGACATCGGGCGCAATATTATTCTCGTGTCGAGCGGTATAGCGCAGGTCCATTGGCTACAGAATGACACGCAGGCCGCCTGAGCCTCTCTACGTCCTGCCGCGTGTCAGCGTCCACCGCGAGTAGTGCTTCCTGTTCCCGGTCGATGCGCGCGGTCGCCGCGCTCCCGATTTGCCGTGTCGCTGCGGCGGTCGTGCGACGGAAAGTTGACGCCGACGCGGCATGGCCTGACCTTAGCACCACCAGCGCAAGGTGCAGGGCTTCACGAGTCATCCGTCCGGTCCAATGTCATCTTCCTCACGCCAACGCCGCGCCATCGTCATCGGCGGTTCGATGTCGGGCCTTTTCGCGGCCGCATTCCTGCGGCAGATCGGCTGGGATGCCGACGTCTATGAGCGCTCGGCGGTCGAGCTGGTTGGGCGTGGTGCCGGCATCACCACCCACCCGGAGCTGCTGCAGGCGCTCAAAAGCGCCGGCGCCCCCAGCCACAACCTCGGCGTCGAGGTCGAGCGCCGCATCGCGCTGGATCGTGCCGGCTGCGTGATCGCAGAAAAACGCCTGCCGCAGATCCTGACCTCCTGGGACCGCCTGCAGCGACTGCTGCGCGATACCATCGACCCCGCGCACTACCACCTCGGCTGGAATTTCGAGCGCGTCCAGCAGGACGGCTCCGGCGTGCGCGTGCATTTCTCCGGCGGGCGGGTCGAGCATGGCGACATCCTCGTCGGCGGCGATGGCGTCCGCTCCGGAGTGCGCGCCGCAACCCAGCCCGAGGTGCAGCCGATCTATGCCGGCTACTACATCTGGCGCGGCGCACCCAAAGAGGCCGATCTGTCCCCGCGCGCCCTGGCGGAGGTATTTCCCTACTTCTCCTTCTTCCTGCCGCCGCAGCAGGAGGTGATCTGCTATCCGATCGCCGGCTTGAATGACGACCTGCGACCGGGGCACCGGCGCTTCAATTTCATCTGGTATCGGGTGGCGAGCGCGGACCTGCTCAAGCAGATGTGCGTCGACGACCGCGGCCACCAGCACGACTATTCGGTGCCACCGCCGCTGATCCGCAGGGACCTGATTGCCGCTTTGCGGGACGAAGGCCAGGACGCGCTGCCGCCCGCCATCAACGATTGCCTGCGGGTGATCGGGCAGCCGTTCTTCACGCCGATCTACGATTTCATCGCACCACGCATCGTGTCGGGCCGGGTTGCGCTGGTCGGTGACGCGGCATCCAACGCCCGTCCGCACATGGGCTTCGGCGTGTCCAAGGCCGGCTGCGACGCACAGGCGCTGGCGGATGCGCTGCGCGACCACGACCATATCGATACCGCGCTCGCCGCATACAACCGCATTCGCCAGCCGATCGGCGAGACCATCGTCAAGCACAGCCGCAGGCTCGGGACGCACATGGGTGTCAACCTGCACACCGAGGAGGATCGTGCCATGCGCGCGCTGCTGCAGGATCCGCGCGCCATGATGGACTGGATCGCTGTGCCGAACTTCCTGGACGCCTATCGATGAGCGCCGACCTGCCGAAGCCCGACTACGCGCACAACATGCGCATCATCGGCCATTGCGACCAGGGCGGCAGGCCCGACGGCGTGCAAATCATGGTGCATCGGGGCTACGCCTACATCGGCCACATGTTCTCCAAGGGCTTCAGCGTGATCGACGTGCGCAATGCCAGGAACCCGCGCGCGGTCAACTACCTTCCCGCTCCGCCGAACACGTGGAACATCCACCTGCAGACGCACGACGACCTCCTGCTGGTCGTCAACGCCAAGGACATGTTTGCCGCCGCGGAGTTCGCCGACGAGAAGGCCTACTACAAGGGGCAGCTCGGCAAGGTCGTGGGGACAGCGGAGAAAAAGAGCAGCCAGCGCGACTGGACCGCGGGACTGGCGGTCTACGACATCTCCAGGCCCGAGGCACCGCGGCGCATCGGCTTCATGGCCGTGGACGGCGGCGGCATCCACCGCATCTGGTACACGGGTGGGCGCTGGGCCTACGTTTCGACCCTGCTCGACGGCTTCACCGATTACATCTTCATGACGGTGGACATGAGCGATCCGGCCAATCCGCGCGAGGCCGGGCGCTGGTGGATTCCCGGCATGAACCAGGCCGCCGGCGAGACGCCGTCATGGCCGGCGACCAGCCGGTACGGCTTGCATCATGCGATCGTCCACGGCGACACCGCCTACGCGGCCTGGCGCGATGCCGGCATGGTGGTGATCGATGTCGCAGACCGCACGTGTCCAAAGCTCGTCACGCACCGCAACTGGTCGCCGCCGTTCGGCGGTGGGACCCACAACTGCCTGCCACTGCCGGACCGCGACCTGCTGATCGTTCTCGACGAGGCCGTGCTCGATCATCAGGAGGACGGGCTCAAGCTCATTTGGGTGTTTGACAACCGCGAGCGGGAAAACCCCGTCAGCATCGCCACCTTTCCGACGCCGGCGGAAGCCGACTACGCGCGCCGGGGCGGGCACTTCGGTCCTCACAACATCCACGAGAACCGGCCGGGCACCTTCATGAGCTCCGAGCTGATCTTTGCCACCTATCAGAACGCCGGCGTACGCGCGTTCGACATTGGCGATCCGTACCGGCCCAAAGAGGTCGGCGCCCTGGTGCCGCCGAAACCGGCGCGCATGGTCGACCACCGTCCCAACCGCGCCCAGGTTATCCAGTCTGCCGACGTGTGCGTCGATGCCGCCGGCCTGATCTACAGCACCGACTACAATGCTGGACTGTACATTCTCGAGCTTGGCGCCTGACCAGGTGCGCTTTGAACCGAGTTTTGCTGATAGGGCAGCACGGCCACCCAGGCTCTTACTGCGCCACTCTGCCATCCACATGGACGTCGCTCAGATCTCCGATGCGCATTGCAGCCGCAGCTTCGACCCGGTTCCGAACGCCCATTTTTGCGAAGAGCGTCACTGTATAATGCTTAACCGTCTTTACGTTGATCCCCAGCTTCAATCCGATTTCCTGATTTGTGAGGCCTTGCGACAAATAAGCGAGTACCTGATGCTCTCGTGCGGTCAGACCGACCAGATCGTGGGACGTAAATAGATTTGCGCGTTTTTCTACCATACTCCGCAGCGTGCGCGAGGCCAGTGCCAATGTGACGTGGGGCTCGCCTCGGTGAACGGATTCAATCGCACGCCTGAGATCCGCGCCGGTGACGTCCTTTAGCAGGTAGCCTTGCGCACCGGCTCGAAGCGCGCCAACAACCAGCCCCTCATCATCCAGGGCTGTCAAGACTATTACCTTCGCATGGCATTTGGCATGGCACATTTGCCTGACGCCATCTATGCCGACCCCCGGTACCTCAATCTCCAGCAGGAGAATATCAAGCGTTGCATCCTTTGCGATGTGGAAGGCGTCGGCGGCGGTCCGTCCGCGGGCAACTACGGTGAGATTTGTCGAGGCCTCAAGAGCCCTGGTAACGCCCTCAGCGAACATCGGGTGGTCCGTCAGGAGACCAATTCGGATGGGACGGGGCATCGATCGATATCCCAAGACTCGACTTTGTTATGTGGCTTTCGTAATGTCGAGTATCACACTTATATCTACGACCTACGGCCCATACTATGGCAAGCCATCCTTGCAGCAACCTTTCAGGGGTCGCCATTACTGCCAGGAGGCCGCGGCCGGGGCCACTGGGTGACATCATGTCCATGCACCGGGGGGAGCCGATCGCCGTGGTGAGGCGTGCATGAGACTACTGCTGGTCGAGGACAACGTGCGGTTGCGGCAGTCGATCAGCGACACGCTTCGCCATGGCGGCTACGTGCTGGATGCTTTCGGCACCGTTGCCGAGTCCCATGCTGCATCGCAGCAAATCGTGTATGGCCTGCTCATCGTCGATCTCACCCTTCCTGACGGCGACGGCCTCAAACTCATCAGAGAGTTGCGCTCGGCGAACTGCTCAACGCCGATCCTCGTGATCACGGCCCGGACTGCAATCGACGACCGCGTGAAAGGATTGGACTCCGGCGCCGATGACTATCTTGTGAAGCCCTTTCACCAGGCCGAACTGGTGGCGCGGGTTCGCGCTCTCTTGCGCAGACCTCGGGATATCCGCGCTGCGACGATACGGGCGGGGGGTGTGGTGCTCGACGAAACAACAGGTGACGTGCGGGTCAACGGGGAGGTTCTCGGTTTGCGGCCACGTGAGCGCTGCTTGCTGGCCCTTCTCCTTCGTCGAGCAGAGATGACAGTGCCGAAATCAGCAATTGAATCCGCGTTGTCCGAATTCGACCGGGAAATCTCCCCTAATGCCATCGAAGTGCTCGTGTGTCGCCTGCGAAAGGCTCTGAGCGAAAATCCGACGAGCATCGTAATCGAGACAGTAAGAGGCATCGGATACGCACTCAGGGAAGTCAAGCAATGACCGATGTCGGTTCTGGGCCCCGCAGTAGTCTCGCACGACGGCTTTCTATTCGCATCGCTATCGTAACGCTGGCGACAAGCCTTGTTCAGTTGTCGGTGATCATGTGGGCGCTCAATGTAGATTACGACCATTTGGCTCTGGATCACGTGCGACGCGAAGCAAATTGGATACTGCGCGGGATCAAACCGGGTCCCGGAAAGCTGACCTTCGAGCTTCCGCGGGATATGGGCCACTACGATGAAAGAAATCAGGACAACTATGCGTTTCGAGTTCTCGACCGCGGTGGGCAGGTGATTGCCTCCAAGCGGGCGCCAATATTGGAGCGCACATCCCCCTGGCACCCTGCATCTCGTGAGGAGATCCCCTCCTTTTGGTTCAGAGAGCTTGACGATACCCGTCCATTCTATTTTGCTGGTGGGCAACGATTCCAGATTGGCGACTCCGATGTACTGATCGAAGTCGCCATTCAAGGCGACCCCGCGGGCATACACCGTTGGATCCTGTTCTATGAGGCTCTTGAGGATGTTTGGCTCCCAATCGTCCCCTTCACCTTCTTGATACCGCTTGCGGCGCTATTCGCGTCTCGGGGCGCGCTCGACTTCCTGACACGAGCGGCTCAGCAGGCGGAGCGTGTCGATCCGGCAAATCCCGCCCAGTCGATCGATTTTGCGGAGATCCCGAGGGAAGCGGCACCTTTTGCCGCGGCCATAAACCGCCTTCTACTGAGGGTCAGCACGCTCATGCAGTCCTATCGGGTCTTCATGGGTTGCGCTGCTCACGAACTGCGTACCCCGTTGGCTGCCATGCTGATGGAACTCGAAAAGATCGACGACCCACGGTCACGCCTTCTGGAAAAGGATGTTCTGGGCATGTCGGAGAGCGTCAACCGGCTGTTGACTCTAATCCGTCTCCAGTGCGTCGAGCCTCCTGACCTCGTTGATGTCGATGTTGGCGCCGTCGTATGGGACACCATTGAGTCTTTGCGCATGTGGGCGCGAGCCCACCATCACGAGATTGACCTGGATCTGCAGGAGCCCGGTACGGTGCGCGGCGACCCCGTCGCGATGCGTGAAGCCATAAGGAATCTCGTCGAAAACGCTGTGAAGCACACGCCAGCGGGTACACCGGTACGCGTCACCGTCAGGTCAGGATGCATGATCACTGTCGAGGACGGTGGCCCGGGACTTCCCGCTCAGGGCTTGGACCGGCTGTTCGAGCCATTTCACCGGGGAAGCCAGTGTAAGGAGGGTGTCGGGTTGGGCCTCACAATTGTCCGGCGAGCGGTTGACCTTCATCACGGTTCGATCGAGGTCGGTCAATCGCCGCTCGGCGGCGCCATGTTCCACGTACGCTTCGCCTGAGAGACAGTCGCAGAACCGCAGCGGCTCGCTGCAGCGGCGCAATCTCTCGGATGCGGCCGAAGGGTCTTGCCGTCTACCCTTCGGCGCGTGCTTCTCAGTCTTCGACTATGCGCCTGAACCGCTCGGATCGCCTTCCGGCAGGATTTCCGGCGTGGTGAAGAAGACACCGTCGGGTGTCGGATTCGGCGTCGGCGTCACCGCGACCTGCGGGCCAGCGGCGGACAGGAGCTGGATGCGCATGAGCAACGCAAAATCCTCATGCACGGTATTGTGGCAGTGATTCACGTACGACCCGCCATACTCGCCAAACTGGATCTGGAATTGCACGCGGCCAGCATCCCGCAATCTCCAGACGTCCTTCCTGACGTTGAGCTCGGTCGGCGGGATCGGCGCACCGCCCCGATTCATGGTCACACCTTCTTCGAAATGGAGGTGGATCGGATGGTCCCATCCGCCGCCGCCGTTGATGTAGGTCCAGTGCTCGATCTCGCCGGGCTTGGGGATCAGCTCCGAGATCCGGTTGGCGTTGAAGGAGTGCGCTTCCTGGCCGTTGATCTTGACGGTCCAGGGGAACGGCATGTTCTCCGGGCAGTCGGGCGTGCACTGACCCGTGACGGGATCGCGC
>Ga0268264_10002039_pt1 | contig 18053 bp, 14 predicted proteins | sample KBSSwiS32_FD_190357 | JGI IMG/M metagenome (GOLD analysis project Ga0268264, IMG submission 190357) | Switchgrass rhizosphere microbial communities from Kellogg Biological Station, Michigan, USA - KBS Switchgrass S3-2 (SPAdes) (version 2) | ecosystem: Host-associated > Plants > Roots >...
ATTTCCCACAACCTGGCGGTGGTCGAGCACATCTCGCATCGCATCGCCGTCATGTACCTCGGCTCGATCGTTGAATACACCGACAAGGCCACGCTGTTTGCGCGACCGTTGCATCCCTACACCGAGGCGCTGCTGGCGGCCGTGCCGGTGCCCGACCCCGCCATCAAGCGCGTCAAGCGCGTCGTGCAGGGCGACGTACCGAGCCCGCTGCGGCCACCGCCCGGTTGCCATTTCCACACCCGCTGCCCCTATGCCGAGGTGCGCTGCCGCACGGAGGCTCCCGCCCTGCGGGAGGTAGAGCCCCGCCACTTCGTTGCCTGCCACTTGCGATAGAGTTCGATTGCCGTGTCGCGCATCGACTGGGATGAGGGCGTTGATACAGGGGAGACCGCGACCCAATATAGACACTGACTGTGCGAATCCGCATCGGTAGAGTCGGAGTCGCCGGTTACGTGAAGAGGGAGATCGCGCGAAGACCTGGAGGAGGCCATGCGGCTTGCAGAGAAGATCGCCATCGTCGTCGGTGCCGGGCAGGGGCCGGGCGAAGGCCTGGGCAACGGCCGGGCGACGGCTCTCCTCTTCGCGCGCAACGGCGCGAAGGTGCTGGCCGTCGACAGCAATCTGGAATCGGCCAAGGAAACGGCGGCGATCATTGTCGAGGACGGCGGCGAGTGCGTCGCCATCGAGGCCGACGTCACCAGGGAATCGACCCTGAAGGCGGCCGTCGACGAGGCGGTGAGGCGCTGGGGCCGCATCGACATCCTGCACAACAACGTGGGCGTAAGCCTGGCCGGCGGCGACGCCTCGCCTCTGGAGATCACCGAAGAAGCCTTCGACCGCGTCTCGGCCATCAACCTGCGCGGGACCGTCATGGCGTGCAAGCACACCCTGCCGGTGATGCGCCGCCAGGCCTCGGGCGCGATCATCAACATCGCATCGATTGCGGCATGGTCGGCCAACTACCCGACTGTGGCGTACAAGGCCACCAAGGCCGCCATGATCGCATATACGGAGCAGATCGCCTGCCAGAATGCCCAGTACGGCATTCGCGCCAATGTCATCCTGCCGGGCCTGATGGATACCCCGATGGCCGTCGACACTCGCGCCCGAGTCTGGGGCAAGACGCGGGCCGAGGTGGCCGCCGCGCGCGACGCCCGAGTGCCGCTGCGCGGCAAGATGGGCACCGCCTGGGACGTCGCCAACGCGGCGCTGTTTCTCGCCTCCGACGAGGCCAATTTCATCACGGGGGTGGCGCTGCCCGTGGACGGGGGGTCGAGCCTGCGCCGGGAGTAGCGCCATGCGCCGGCGCCCGGGCGCTCCGCTCGAAAGCATCCGAATGCCCTTGCAGCCGTAGGCTTCAGCTACGTTCGAGGACGCGCTCGAGCCTTCTGCTCAGAAACCAGGAGAGGCCAAGGAAAGCGCACAGCATCACGAAGCCCAGGCCCGAAGAGGCATCGCTCATGACCTTCTCCGAGACCTGGCCGAAGGCATAGCCGGCCGAAACGACCGCGCAGGACCAGATGGCCGCCGCGACGAAGTTGAGGACGAGGAAGGTGGACCAGGGCAACGGCGACATTCCGTAGGCGAAGGCCGCGACACCTCTGATGCCATGCGGGTAGCGGTGGAGAAGGATCATCCATACATGGTGGCGGTGCGCCAGCTGCGCCGCAGTCTGGACGGTGCGTGCGAGTCGTGGAAAGGACCCGAGCAAGCGCTTGCCAAATCGCCGCCCGATCCAGAAGCGGACGACGTCACCCGTGAAGCTGCCGAACCCGCAGACCACAATCAGGGTGCCGAAGCTGAGCGCCCCCGAATGTGCGGCGTATCCCGCAAAGAGCGTAAGCAGCAAGCTATGCGAGGCCGCGTAGGCGAACATGAAGCTGTAGGCCGCATCGCCGTGCTGCCGTATGAGATCCAGGAACGAGGCGAGGTCTGTCGGAAACAGCATTGTTGGCACCGCGAAAGCCGGCATTTCCCAGATGGGGCCGGCATGACCCACTACCACCTCGAAGCACACGCAAGCCAGGCGGAAGATTGGCAAGCGGCGTTCCATGGATATCCGGCCCGGCGCGTCTTCCTGCTGCGCTCCGGACCGTTGGTCTGATGCGAGGTCGCCGCTCAGGCTCATTTGGTCTATGGTGCAGGCGAGCCTGATTGAAACCAAAGTCGCCTGACGCGACAGGCTTCAGACGTGCGCAACGGCCAGGGTAAAGGTGTCGTACCTTGCCACTCAGGGCCACAGCGGAGGCACGTGTAGCGATGGACCACGTTCCGACCCAGGGCACAACGGCGGTTTGGCCCGACATCCCTTACGAAGCCTGGCGCGAGACCTGTGCCGGCCTCCATCTTTACAGTCAGATCATCGGCAAATATCGCCTCGCCCGGACGCCGTGGGTCAACCACTCCTGGCATGCGACGCTCTACGTCAACGCGCGCGGTCTGACGAGCTCGATTGTTCCCGACGGCCCGGGGGGCATCGAGTTGCAGCTTGACCTCATCGATCACGTCGCCGTCGGCACCGCAACGGATGGGCGGGTCGCGCGATTTGCGATGGCGCCAATGTCGGTGGCCGATTTCCACGAGCGGTTCCTGGATCTCGTTCGCACCCTTGGTGGCACCCCGGAGCTGGATGGTCGACCGAATGAGGTCGCCGACCCGGTCCCGTTCGCGCAGGACCAGCTGCAGCGGCCCTACGACGCGGAAGCCGTGACACGGTTCTTTCGAGCTCTGGTCCAGGTCGACCGCGTGCTGAAACGATTCCGGACCGGCTATTTGGGCAAGGTCAGTCCCGTCCACCTGTTCTGGGGCAGCTTCGACATGGCGGTTACCCGCTTTTCGGGGCGCCCTGCTCCGCGCCACCCGGGTGGCATCCCGGCGCTGCCCGACGACGTGACGCGTGAGGCCTACAGCCACGAGGTTTCCTCTGCCGGCTTCTGGCCGGGCGGCGGAGCCATCAACGATCCAGCCTTCTACTCGTACGCCTATCCGGCACCGACGGGCTTCGCGCAGGCGCGCGTCGTCCCCGAAGAGGCGTACTACAGCCCGCAGCTCGGCGAGTTCGTGTTGCCCTACGACGCGGTCAGGCATGCGCGCGACCCGGAGGCGACCCTCATGGCGTTCCTGCAAAGCACTTACAATGCGGCTGCCGATCTCGGCGCCTGGGATCGCCCGGCCCTCGAATGCAGCGTCGGTGAGCCGCTACGGCCGCGGCCTCTATAAGCTCAGGAGCCGGCGCAAGACACGTGCCCGCCGCGGAATCCTGAGGCGGCCGCAGTTTTCCAGAGCGGCATAGGCCGATCCCAGGCAAAGCAGTGGAAGCAAATTGAGCGCAGGGCGGCTGTCGCCCGGTTCCGTGAAGGTGACGATGTCAGGTTCTGCCGCTGTCCGGAAATTCGGCAGGGCTGTCAATCGGCGCCGGACCGAAAGTGTCCTAACGCCGTTCGGGAATAGCCAAGTCCTTGAAACAATGGCGCGAGCGACGGGACTTGAACCCGCGGCCTCCGGCGTGACAGGCCGGCGCTCTAACCAACTGAGCTACGCCCGCAGTATGTCATGCGCTCGGGAGATGGCCCGCGCGCCGTCACGGGGGTCGTTTACGTGACCGCGACTCCGCCGTCAAGCGGGGCTCTCGCTTTCCGACGGCGTCGATCGGGGTCTGTCGCGGTCAGACCCCTCGCACTGAACGGTAGGGCCGAAAAACGCACCTATGAGGCGAGGGGTCTGACCCCGAATCCGGCTCCATGCTCGTCAGGTCTTCCCATCCACCAGGCCGCCGACGATGTCGAGTAGCAGCGCCAGGTCCTCCGGGCGCGACAGGCGGTGCTCGCCGTCGGGGACGGCGGCGACGCGCGTCCAGTCGCCGGAGAGGTGTGCGACGAGGTCAAGGCTGTGCTCCCAGGGGACGTCGGGATCCTGCAGGCCGTGGATGATGTGCACGGGACGGCCAGGGTCGAGGGGGGCGGCGCCGATCAGGTGCCGCCTGCCGTCATCGATCAGAGCGCGGGTGATGGGATAAGGGCCGTCGCCGTAGCGGGAGGGGCGCAGGAAAACGCCCCTCTCCTCGATGTCCCGGCGCGCAGAGGTCGGCAGGTTGCGCCACATCAGCTCGGTCATGTCCCAGGCCGGCGCGATCAGCACCAGCGCCTTGATCCGCTCCGCGCCTTCGGCAGTCGGCAGTCGGGTGTCGGCAGTCGATAGAGGCCGGAGCAACGACGCCCGACGCCCAACTGCCGACTGCCGGTCCTCCGCCAGCAGCTTGCGCAGCAACAACAAGGCGATGTATCCGCCCATGCTGGAGCCGACCAGGATCTGCGGCCCCGCGGCCAAGCTGCGGAACGCGGCCTCGGCCTCCTCCAGCCAGCGGCTGACCGTCCCCTCCTCGAAGCGCCCCTCGGACTGGCCATGCCCCGAATAGTCGAAACGCAGGCAGGCGAGGCCCTGCTCCTGCGCCCAGTCCGCCACCGCCGCCGCCTTGGTGGAGGTCATCTCCGACTTGAGGCCGCACAGCCATACGAGGCCCGGCCTGCCGGCTTGGGCAGCAGGGCGTTGCAGATACGCAATGCGCCGGCGCTCGTCGCCCGCGCCGACATCCAGGAATTGCGGTTGTGCTCCGACCATTCTACAAGCCCGTCGAGGGGGTCAGACCCCTCGCCTGAAGCGGGGTCAGACCCCTCACGTCCCAGCTTTGGTATTCTGCTTCCAGCGTCAGGGCGAGGGGTCTGACCCCTTCCCCACTCAACAATGAATGCGAGGGGTCTGACCCCCTCCCTGGAGACCAGGGGTCTGCCCCCCTCTCATCGCGTGCCAAAAGACGGGCCCACCATACTGCAAATCATCCCGCAGCTCGACGCTGGCGGCGCCGAGTTGAGCGTGGTGGAGATCACCGGCGCCGTGGCGCGCGCCGGCGGACGATGCATCGTGCTGGCGGAGCCGGGCCGTCTGGCGGCCACCATCGAGGCCGCCGGCGGCGAGGTGCACCCGTTTCCGGCCGCCACCAAGAACCCGTTGCGCCTTCTGGCCAACGCCGGCGGAATTGCCCGGATCGCCGGCCGCGAGGGGGTGGACCTGATCCACGCCCGCAGCCGCGCCCCGGCCTGGAGCGCGCTGCTGGCCGCCCGGCGGATCGGCGTGCCGTTCGTGACCACCTACCACGGTGCCTACAGCGAGACCAATGCCGCCAAGCGCCTCTACAACAGCGTGATGGCCCGCGGCGACGCGGTAATCGCCAACTCGAGGTACACCGCGGCTCTGATCGCCGGCCGCTATGGCACGCCGGCCGGACGGATGGAGGTGATCCATCGCGGAGTCGACCCCGCCGCCTTCGATCCGGCCGCGATCGCGCCGGAGCGGGTGGCGGCCCTTCGTAAAAAATGGGGCCTCACCCCGGGCCGGCGCGTGATCCTGCAGGCCGCCCGACTGACGCGCTGGAAGGGCCAGGGTGTCCTGATCGATGCCGCCGCCCGCCTGCAGGCGCAGGGCCGGCTGCACGACGCGGCGGTGGTCCTGGCCGGCGACGCCCAGGGGCGGGACGCCTATGTCGCAGATCTGCGCAGCCAGATCGCCCGCCAGGGGCTGCAGCCCCAGGTCCACATCGTCGGCCACGTCGAGGACATGGCCGCCGCCTATCTCGCCGCCCACGTGACCGTGGTTGCATCGACCGAGCCGGAGGCGTTCGGCCGTACCGCCATCGAGGCGGCGGCCGTCGGCTGCCCGGTGATCGCCACCGACATCGGGGCGCCGCCGGAGACGGTGCTGGCGGAGAACCGGGCGGATCGGGATGCCGGGGGTCTGGCCCCCGGCCCGAAGCTTCACGTTGAATCGCAGCCGTTGGAGGCCAGGGGTCTGACCCCGTCTCGCGGCCCTACTGGCTGGCTGGTGCCGCCCGGAGATGCGGAAGCGCTGGCGGAGCGTCTGGCCGAGGCGCTCAGCCTCGCTCCAGCCACCCGGACCGCCATGGGAGTGTGCGCCAGGCAGCACGTCCTGGCCAACTTCTCGGTTACCTCCATGCAGCGGAGCACGCTCGGCGTGTACGACCGGCTGCTCGGCACCGCCCTGCAGGCCAGATTCGACCAAGTCTCGCCCAAACACTCCCCAACACTCCCTTGACAGTTCTGTGAACGTGTCGCTGCAACGATCTTGACTTGAGGCCGCATCCCTCGGATTCTTAGCGCCGCATCGTACTGAAACGCCACGCACCGCTGCCCCGCAAGGAGTGGCGGAACGGGGCGTTGGGTCAACCAGAGAAGGAGACTGAACATACGCCGTCCAATGAGGGCCGCGCCCGAGCGCGCGCCATCCGGTCCGCGGATGAACGAAGACATTCGCGTACCCGAGGTTCGTTTGATCGATCAGAATGGCCAGAACGTCGGCGTGGTCGCCACGTCGGCTGCCATGGCCCGCGCCGTTGAGGCAGGGCTCGACCTGGTCGAGATCTCACCGGATTCCAATCCCCCGGTTGCCAAGATTCTCGACTACGGCAAATTCAAGTACCAGGAGCAGAAGAAGGCTGCGGAGGCGCGCAAGCGCCAGAAGGTCGTCGAGATCAAAGAGATCAAGATGCGCCCCAGCATCGACGATCACGACTACGACGTGAAGATGCGCTCCATGAAGCGGTTCTTCGACGAGGGCGACAAGGTGAAAGTGACCCTGCGCTTCCGCGGCCGCGAGCTGTCCCACCAGGAGCTCGGCTGGCAGGTGCTGCAGCGCGTTAAGGCTGACACCGAGCCCTTGGCCAAGGTCGAGGCCGAGCCGCGCATGGAAGGCCGGCAGATGGTCATGGTCCTGGCGCCGCGGTAGGTAACGCGCCCGGCGATGTGACGCGGCGAGACGCGGCGAGACAAGGGTCAGGCTTTTCAGCACCCGACCTCAGGGTTTGCGCCTAGCCTGACCCGTTCGGTCGCGCCGCGGCCGATCCGATCCCATCTTTCCGCACGCCTGGGCTGCGTCGGCTGTACGCGACGTCGGTGCCTTGTCGCAGCCGCCGTGGCCGCGGCCTGCCGTCAATTGATCCGTCTCAATGAGCCGTTAAGCCGGATAAGGAAAACTGCGCGGGCTGCATCCAGGTGCGGCCGGGAGTTGCTAGTGTGGCGCTCGACGATGTGTGCCCGCCCGGCAGCCGGGCACCAAGGCACGGAAGGCTGAGCCCATGGACCTCGACCCAGTCCTCCTCGCGCGCCTTCAGTTCGCTTTCACCATCACGTTCCACATCATCTTTCCCGCCTTCACCATCGGCCTGTCGGCCTACATCGCCACGCTGGAGGTGATGTGGCTGAGGACCGGGCGCGAGCACTACCACCTGCTGGCGCGGTTCTGGACCAAGATCTTTGCCGTCTCCTTCGCCATGGGCGTGGTGTCGGGGATCGTCCTTTCCTACCAGTTCGGCACCAACTGGAGCCGCTTCTCCGCTGTGGTGGGCAACGTCATCGGCCCGCTGATCGGCTACGAGGTGCTCACCGCCTTCTTCCTGGAGGCCACCTTCCTCGGCGTGATGCTGTTCGGCTGGAACCGAGTGCCGCCCTGGCTGCATGTGCTCGCCACCGTCGTCGTTGCGCTCGGCACGCTCTTCTCCTCGTTCTGGATCCTCGCCGCCAACAGCTGGATGCAGACGCCGGCCGGCCACGCGATGAAGGATGGCATCGTCATTCCGGTCGACTGGCTCGCCATCGTCTTCAATCCGAGCTTCCCCTACCGCCTCGCGCATATGGTGACGGCGGCGTATCTCACCACGTCGTTCGTGGTGCTGGCGGTGGGAGCGCGCTACCAGCTCGCCGGCCGACACCCCGAGGAGGCGCGCACCATGCTGCGGATGGCGGTCGGCTTCATCGCCATCGTGGCGCCGCTGCAGGCATACATCGGCGACCTGCACGGCCTCAACACGGCCAAGCACCAGCCGATCAAGGTTGCCGCCATGGAGGGGCACTGGGACGGCAGCGAGCCCGGCGCCTTCCACATCGTCGCCTGGCCGAACGAGAAGGAGGGGCGCAACGACTTTGCCATCTCCATCCCCAAGGTCGCCTCGCTGCTCATCACCCACGATCCGAACGGGTTGTTCCCCGGCCTCAACAGCGTGCCTGCGAGCGACCGGCCACCCGTGACGATGGTGTTCTACGCCTTCCGGCTGATGGTGCTGATCGGCCTCGCCATGATCGGGACGGGCTGGGTGGGCGCCTGGCTGTGGTGGCGCGGCCAGCTGTTCGAGACCGGCTGGTTCCTGCGTCCTGCGGCCAACGTCTGGTGGGCGGGCTTCGTGGCGGTGATCTGCGGCTGGATCGTGACGGAGACCGGCCGCCAGCCCTGGGTCGCCTACGGCATTCTGCGCACTGCCGACGCCACCTCGCCGGTGCCGGGCGGCAGCATCCTCACGACGCTCCTGCTCTTCATCGTCGTCTACGGGATCATCTTCTCCATGGGCATCTACTACATCAACCGCCTGATCCACCGGGGTCCGGTTGGTCCATCGATCGCGCCCTCCGAGCATGGTCTGCCGAGCCGGCCGCTGTCGGCTGCCGAGGAGGCCGCGCGCGAGGCACTGGGAAGATGAAATCGGAAATCGGAAATCAGAAAATCACAGTGGCAGCAATTCTGGATGCCGATTTCCCATCTCCTAGCCGATTTTCCTATTTCTGACTTCTGATTTCCGACTTCCACCGGAATGGAGAACCGACGATGGAATGGTATCTGCCGGTGATCTGGGCAGCGCTGATCGGGGTCGCGGTCGCCCTCTACGTGATCCTCGACGGCTTCGATCTTGGCCTTGGCATCCTGTTCCCCGCCTTCCCGCAGGAGCGCCATCGAGACCTGATGGTCAACACTGTGGCGCCTTTCTGGGACGGCAACGAGACCTGGCTGGTGCTGGGCGGCGGCGGGTTGTTGATGGCGTTCCCACATGCCTACGCGGTAATAATGCCGGCGCTTTACATCCCCGTCATCTTGATGCTGCTGGCGCTGGTGTTCCGCGGCGTCGCCTTCGAGTTCCGCTGGGTGGCGCGCACCGGCAAGGTCTGGTGGGACCACGCCTTCTGGCTCGGCTCTACGCTGGCCGCCTTCTTCCAGGGCGTGATCCTGGGCGGCCTCATCCAGGGGATCACGGTAGCCAACGGCGAGTTCGCCGGCGGCCCCTTCGATTGGGCCACGCCCTTCTCGGTGCTCTGCGGCCTCGGCGTGGTGGCGGGCTATGCTCTGCTCGCGGCGACCTGGCTCCTGATCAGGACCGAGGGTGAGGTGCACGAGCGAGCCCGCGGGCTGGCGAGGATGCTGCTGCTCGCCGTGCTGGGCTTCATGGCGGTCGTGAGCCTCTGGACCCCCATTGCCAGCGAGCGCATCGCCGCGCGGTGGTTCTCGCTGCCCAATATCCTCTATCTGTGGCCCATCCCCCTGATCACCGCACTGGTTGCATGGGCCTGCTGGCGCTGGCTGGAGGCCGGGCGCGAGGTGCCGCCGTTCCTGGCCGCCATCGGCTTGTTCCTGCTGGGCTACCTCGGGCTGGTGATCTCCTGGTACCCCTACATCGTCCCACCAACGCTCACCGTGTGGGATACCGCCGCTGTGCCGGCCAGCCAGATCTTCTCGCTCATCGGCGTGCTGGTGATGCTGCCGATCATCCTCGGCTACTTCGTTTTCATCTATTGGCTGTTCCGCGGCAAGGTGCGCGAGGGCGAGGGGTATCATTGAGGCTCCGGGCTCCTGCGCCTCCGGCCCTGACGGATCTATGCAGCTTTGGATGGGAAGCTGCGACGCCCGTCGCGTTGTCTCGGCCGGACGCATTTGTTACGCCTTTCCCGAATGTTGCATGCAGTTCCTGACACGGGACGCGACACCTCGGGGAGGACGACCAGAATGCGCCCGAAGGCGGGCGGCCACCCTTTGCCGAAGCCCAATGCGGGCAGCCGCACTCGCCCGCCCGCCCTGCCCGTTCTCCAACCCCCCAGCCACATGCCCGCCGAAGCCACCGCACCCGTCCCGACCGCGCCTGCGCCCAGCTTCTGGCGCGACCTTGCCGCCACCCACGCGGTAAGCGGTCTGGTGGCCTTCCTGTTCGCGGCCAGCGGCCCCCTGGCGATCATCCTGGCGACCGGCACGCGCGGCGGGCTGTCGGAGGCCCAGATCGCCTCCTGGGTGTTCGGCTCGCTGTTCCTCAACGGCGTCATGAGCGCGGGCTACAGCCTCGCCTGGCGCCAGCCGCTGGCGTTCTTCTGGACCATCCCCGGCACCGTGCTGGTCGGCCCGGCGCTGGGCCACCTGTCGTTCGCCGAGGTGGTCGGCGCCTACATCGCCACCGGCGTGCTGATGATGGCGCTGGGCGCCCTCGGCCTGGTGCGGCGCGCCATGGCGGCGGTGCCGATGCCCATCGTCATGGGCATGGTCGCCGGCGTGTTCCTGCAGTTCGGCCTCGACTGGGTGCGCGCCTTCCAGCTGGATTGGTGGATCGCCGCGGCCATGACGGCGACGTTCCTGGCAGCCAGCGCCATCCCCAGGCTCGCCGCCCGGCTGCCGCCGATGCTGGCCGCACTGGCCGCCGGCGCCGCCGCCATCTATGCCACCGGCAGCTTCGCGGCCGGCAGCCTGGCAGACCTGAGCCGCGGCGCAGTGCTGGCCGCCCCGCAGCTGCAGCTGCCGCAGCTGTCCTGGACCGCCATGGCTGAGCTGGTGGTACCGCTCGCCATCACCGTGCTGGTAGTGCAGAACGGACAGGGCGTCGCCATCCTGACCGCGGCCGGCCACCGGCCGCCGGTGGACGCCATCGCCATCGGCTGCGGTGCCGCCTCCGTCGTATCCGCCTTCGTCGGCGCGGTCTCGACCTGCCTGACGGGACCGGTCAACGCCATCATCTCGGCGGGCGGCGAGCGCCGCAACCAGTACACCGCCGGCGTGATGGTGGGCGTCTACGCCATGCTGTTCGGCTTGGTGGCCCCGCTGGTCACCCGCCTGATGCTCTCCACCCCGCCCGCCTTCATCGCCACCCTGGCCGGCCTGGCCATGCTCCGGGTGCTGCAGTCGGCGTTCGCCGTGGCCTTCCAGGCCCGCTTCGCGCTCGGCGCGCTGGTGACCTTCCTGGTCACCGTCGCCGGCATCCCCATCCTCAACATCGGCGCCCCGTTCTGGGCGCTGATCGCGGGCACGCTGGTATCGCTGGTGCTGGAGCGGGAGGACTGGCGGGCGGCAGACCCTGCCAAGGCGCCGCGTTAGCCGGGCTCGGCCCGCCACTCCCTCTCCCCGCGCATCGCCAACCTCACCCCACACTCCAGCAGCGCGGGGAGAGGGCCAAGGGAACCCGAATCGTGAGGGGCAGGATCTTGCTCCAACGCCCATTGGAGAGGAAAGCGCCACTATCCTCGCCGCGGCGTGCGCCGCCCGAGGGGAAGGAAGGAGGAGCAGGGCGTCCAGGCGCGTGCCCGTTGGCCTCTGACCTTTATCGCGAGGGGCACGCAGGGCGCCCTGCTCGGTCGCTTCCGACGGCCGCCCGGCGCTTGGATAGGCCTATCCACCATGCCCTGCGGGGTTCCGGAAGCTCGACTTCGCCGCATCCGGGCTCCTGCCTCGGCGGTGCGCCGAGGGAGCCCTCGCTTCCACCCCCAACCCAGTCCGGGGGCCTGTCCCGAGTGCGCTGGCGCTTGGACGGTCTATCCACCATGCCAGCCGACGCACCGGACTACGGCACCCCGGCTCCTATCTGAGGCACGGTGCCGGCCACCGCATCCCCATCTCCGAGGCGCGCGCATGATGCCACGGGAGGGGGCGTGCCGTCATGCTCCCACATACACGATGAACGCGGATTGACTATCCCCGTGCGCCGGGCTTGAGGGGGCAGACCTGCAGGGCTTGAGATTACCAGAACCTTGTGCGCCTTCTGAGTGCGCTGCGAAGACGTACAATAAGGCGCGAGCCGATGTCTTGAACACTGAGTGCCTGCTCGCCATCCCGGCAATCTGTGGCCCGGCCTGGCCCTGATGCGATCGTTGCCTTATGCGGAAGAAAGCCGTTGCGCGACGCCTCCCAACTGCGAATCGCTCAAGTACAAACTGGTTGGCACCGGCTATCAGCGGATTTTCAACCGAAGTACGCCTCGCGCACTTCGCTGCGATCCGCGAGCTCAGCGGGCGTCCCGCTCGCGACCACCCTGCCCTTGGACAGGACATATCCATAGTGGGAAATGGCCAGGGTCTGGCGCACGTTCTGCTCGACGAGAAATACGGTGATCCCGCGCTCGTTGATCTGGCGGATGATATTGAAGTTCTCTCTGACCAGTAGAGGCGAAAGGCCGAGCGAAGGCTCGTCGATCAGCAATAGCTTCGGCGCCCGCATCAGGCCGCGTCCGATGGATATCATGGCTTGCTCTCCGCCCGACATGGTGCCGGCGAGTTGCGCCCGCCGTTCGGCCAACCGCGGGAACTGCCGATAGATGTCCGCCATGCGCTCCTGCGTGACGGTCTTCGACGTTTCCTGATAGGCGCCAAGGCGTAGATTTTCCTCGACCGTGAGCTTGGGAAAAACCTTGCGGCCTTCCGGGATGCACGCCATTCCAGCCGCAACCACCTTGTGGGTCGGCAGCGCGGTGATGTCGGTCCCGTCGAACCAGAGGCGTCCGACGCGTGGCCGCGTCAGGCCCAGGATCGAGCGGATCAGCGTGGTTTTGCCGGAGCCGTTTGTTCCCAACAGACAGGTGATGCGCCCCGGCTCGATCTTGAGTGACACCCCTTCGAGCACATCGGCCTTGTCGTAGGCGGTAAACACGTCCTCGATGCGCAACCCCGCCGTCATAGTGCGACCCCGAGATATGCTTCCTGCACCTGCCGGTCGGCGGCGACCTCGCGGTATGGGCCCTCCGCGATCTTGCGTCCGAAATTGAGCACCACGCAGCGGTCCGTAATGCGCTCGATGACGCCCATTTCGTGCTCGACGAGGATGATCGTGAGCTTGTTGTGGCGGTCGCGGACTTGCAGAATGTCGCTCATCAGCTCGCTTGTTTCGTCGTGCGTCATGCCGGCCGAAGGCTCATCGAGCAGGAGCAGCTTGGGCTCGTTGATAAGCGCCCGGCAGATCTCGATGCGGCGCCGGTCGATCATCGGCAGGCCGGCGACGGGTTCGAACATCTTGTCGGCGAGTCGCGGCTCGAAGACCTCCACCAAGGCGCGCGCGGCGCGGTAGTTGTCGTCGAGTTCGCGCTTGAACTCTTTCCGCTGCATCAGGTTGAACCAGAGTCCCTGATTGAGCCGCTTGTGATTGCCTACCATGATGTTGTCGAAGATCGACAGGGGGAGCGACAGCCGCGAGCGCTGGAAGGTGCGCGCTATGCCCGCGCGATAGATCGCCTGCGGCGACGCGCCCGTGATATCCGCGCCGTCAAAGGTGATGTTGCCGGCGTCGACCCCGTAGATTCCGATAACGACGTTGAAGAAGGTCGTCTTGCCGGATCCGTTCGGACCGATCAGCCCAAGAATCTCGTTGGGAAGGACGTCGACATTGAAATCGTCGAGTGCCACCACGCCGCCGAACCTCTTCGTGAGGCCGCGCGCTTCCAGCAAGGGGGTCACGGGCGCCACCCGGGAAAGTAGCGCCTGACCTGCCGCGGCAGCAAGCCCTCCGGCCGAAACAACAACACCACGATGATTAGCAGCGCATAAAGCAAGAACCGGTACTCCTGGATGGTCTGCAGCTTTTCGGGGACGACCACGACAATGATGGTGGCGACCGCAACGCCCCAAGGATTGCCGATGCCTCCGAGGAGGAGGATCGAGACCAGGATGAGCGAATCTGCAAAGGTATAGTTATTGGGTGCGACGAACCCGCCCACCATGCCGAACAGCGCGCCCGCAATCCCGATCAGAAAATTGCCGAGCGTGAAGGCCGTGATCTTCCAGCGCGCGGTATCGACCCCGAAGCAGCTCGCGGCCGTCTCGTCGAGCCGCAGCGCGTCGAGATTGAGCCCGATCCACGACCGCTCCAGTCGACGCACGAGAATGAACGCGCCGACGAGCAGGATCATGCTTACCGCGAAATAGCTCATGTAAAACGACAGCTCGATGCCGCGGATGGCGATGTTGTCGTTGAACGACCAGCCGAGGATCCGCATGCCCGTGACCTGCAGACCCTGGGGGCCGCCGAGCACGTCGTTGACCTCAAGGAAGGTCTTGAGCAGCAAAGCGAAGGCAATAGTCACCAGCGCGGCGTAGTGACCGCGCGTGCGCAGCACCGGCAGCAGCAGCAAGGAGCCGATCAATGCGGCGAGCAGCCCCCCGAACAGGAGCACAACGAGGTGGGGGACTGCGGTGTGAGCATTGAGCACCGCGGAGGTGTAGGCGCCGATACCGAAGAAGGAGGCGCCGGCGAAGTTGAGCACGCCGGCATACCCGAACTGAATGTTCAGGCCCAATGTCGCGACCGTATAGAGCAGGACAGTGACGATCAGCAGCAGAACGAAATGATCTTCGCGGAAGAATGCAGCGACCGTGAAGGCGGCAAGGATTGCCAGCACACCCAGCACATTCTCGCGATCGGCGAAGCTGCGGCCCACAGACGCAAGCAGCCCGAGCCAGTTGGCGGCCATGACGGCCACGATCGCGAGGGCCAGCAAACCCATGATGAACTGCTGCGTCTCAACCGCCAGCAGCGCAATCGCATACACGGTGGCAAGCACGAGCGCGGCAATGCCCGGCCACACAGACGCCCGCGACTTTGGTTCGGCTCCGGCCATTCAAACCCGCTCGCTGATCTTTTCCTGGATCAGCCCGGTCGGGCGCCAAGCCATAAAAACGATGACGACCGTGAAGGCGAATACGTCCTTGTAAGCGCTGGGGAACGGCAGCGCTACCGCACCGATCGTCTGCAATGCGGCGAAGAGAAACCCGCCGAGAATGGCGCCATAGACGCTGCCTAGTCCGCCGACGATGGCGGCCGTGAACCCGATCACCCCGAGCAGGAGCCCCATGCCGAAGTTGATCTCGTTGTAGTAGAGCCCGTTCATCAGGCCCGCGAACGCGGCGAGCGCCGACCCGATCCCAAAGGTGACGAGCACGATGGCGTTGAAGTTGACGCCCATGGTTCGGGCAGTCTCTTCGTCCTGCGCTACCGCGCGGATGGCGAGACCGAGCCTTGTGCGGTTGAGCAGAAGCTGCAGTCCGACGACTGCCGCGACGCCGGCTGCGAGCAGGATCGTGTTGTCGAGCCGCAGATTGAATTGGCCGAGCGGAATGGACGTTGCCGGCAGCAGCGCCGGAAAGGGCTTCGGATTGGCGCCTTGCGGGTAGAACAGCCGCACCGACTCCCGCAGCGCCGTGCCGAGCATCAACGTGACCAGTAAGGTGTTGAGGGCCGGCGCCGAGCGCAGCGGCAGCACCAGATAGCGGGCGACAAGCATGCCGAGAGCCGCCATGGCAACGATCGCCGCCGCGAGCATGGCCAGGAGCAGCAACGGACCGGAATGGACGCCGACCGCCGTCAGTCCAACGAACGTCGCCAGCGCCGTGAAAGCACCCACCGTGAGCACATCGCCATGGGAGAACTTGATCACGTCGAGCACGCCGAAGAACAGCGTAAAGCCGACCGCCACCAGCGCGTACATCATGCCGAGCATCAGCCCGTTCATGACGTATTGGGCAAGCAGTCCCACGTCCATCTCGTCGTTCCCTGCGCAGGGGAGGCGGGGGAAGGATAGCGCGCGCCGGCCCCTGTCGTGACTATTTCTGTTCGGGCAGCTTGCGCTTTCCGGACGCGTATTCGCTCTCGTCCCACTCGACGAACTTGCCATCCTGAATCACATACTTGGTGATCACGGCCACGGTGTTCTGACCGTGGTCGTCGAAGGTGATCTTGCCGACGATGGAGTCGCGATCCTTTACGTTCCCCAACTCGGCGATGACACTCTTACGGTTGGGACCGACTTTTTCGATCGTGTCCAGGATGAGGTCCATGGCTGCGAAGGCGAAGGCGCCATATGCTTCCGGCGGGCTGTCGTACTTCTGGGCGGCGTATTTCTCCATGAAGAACTTGCCGCCCGGAAGCTTCTCGGTCGGCGCGCCCTCGCGGAACGCGAGACAACCTTCTGCCAGCGGCCCGAGACCCTGGATGAAGGCGTCCGACACGATACCCGAGGTACCGTCGAACACGGCCTTGATTCCGAGCTTGTCCATCTGCGAGCGGATGCGCACGCCGATTGGCGTCAAGCCGCCGAAGTAGATCACTTGCGGATTGAGCGCCTTGATCTGCGTGAGTTCGGCGGTGAAGTCCTGCTGGTCGGCCGTCACTCCGAAGGTACCGAGAATCTTGCCGCCCAACTTCGCCAGCGCAGCGCTGAAATACTGGTTGTGCCCTTTGCCGTAGTCGGTGGTGTCGTGGATGACCGCGAAGGTCTTGTAGCCGAGCTTCGTCAACAGCTCGGCGTTGGCGTCGTTCTGGTTGATCATAGTGCCGTTGACGCGATGCACCTCGGCATACTTGTTGCGATAGGTGATATCGGGGAGCACTGCGCCCCAGACCACAACCGGCAGGCCGAACTTGTGATACACGTCCACCGTGGCGATCGCCGTCGACGAACAATAGTGTGTTGCAGCGGCGATAATTTCCTTGTCTGCCGCCATCCTGGTGGCGACCTGAACCGCCACGTTCGGCTTGCATTCGTCATCGAGCACAACGAGTTCGTACTCATACTTCGCTTTCGCGCCGGCATTGCGCTGGTGCACCGCGAGATCGGCGGAGTTGCGGCCGCCAATGCCGTTGACCGAGACGCCACCCGTTAGTGGCCCGATAAAGCCGACCTTGACCTTGTCTTTCGCCTCGGCGGTTGCGACCATAGAGTTGGTCACCAGTACGGCCGCAAGCACGGCTACAATCCTGGCTGTCATGAACATGGTCTTACTCCCCGTCACAAGCAGTGCTACCGCGAGGTCGCCTCGGTTCAGTATCGGGCTGCAAAGATACACTGGACTACTAGCGTCTGCGAACCGTCTCGATGTGGTAGGACATCGTCAGAGGGTGACCTTCGGAGAATTTGAAAGTAGCTGCTCAGGCGTCAAGGTCAATCAGCTGAGCGACACGCCCCATAGGCATGCGCTAGATCTGCACCTGGTAGTGCGCGCTCCGGCTGTGACCGAACCTCCCGTCACGCGGCAGCAAGGCCGGGCTAGGCTGCTGCGCTACCGTTTCGGTCTGGTCAATCCCTTGGGATCGACAGCCAGCCCTGGCCGCATCGTCCACTGTCGGACGCCACGGCGGCCGTCTTCGAGATTGCGGACTCTGCAAAAATGGCCGGACCTCGTGCGCCTCGGTGGACCAATCACGCGGCGGATGTGCTCAGGTCGGCTTTGCGGCTACTCGCTCTCGCCAATACCGCCATGAGATCCCGCTGAAGCCCCCTGCCTCGGCATCGAGATCGACGATTCCATCGGAAGCGCGGAGAAGCTCGACATCTGAGGAACCGGCGTCGGGGTTGTCATCGGGAGCTTCTCCTTGAGCGAGGTTGTTGACGACCTCGATCCTCAAGGCGGGCTCTCCGACCCGTCACCTCAACCCGTTAGTAAGCCGCCTAACGCTCCCACCTCCTCCGTCTTCCTTCCCGCATGCGGGCCGTCGCGAAGCGACTTCGTGCTCCGTATAGCTGGTCGAGCGCCGGGTCAGCCGCGCCGTGGCGATCGTCGAAGTGACCCCATAGCGTCCATCAGGCGCCTGTCGCAGCGTGCCATAGCCAGCCAATTCGGATCGTGGTCGAGTAGGCATCGCACGATCGCATGCCGGTTAACCATGAAAGCTCTCCCCCGTAGTGGGGATGCTGCATGCCCCCAAACGCCCCACCTGATGCGCGCGGTGGGAGAGGTTGGAGGACAATCGTGCGTCGCATCGGCCATACCCTTGCTCAGATGGCTCGGCTTTCCTTACCGTATTTCCGATCAGACGACGGGTGGGTCGGTCGCGGCCTCCTCGGTGCCATCCTTGCCATTGAGCTCACCCAGGTCGGCATCGCTGTGCTGCTCAATGCCTGGAATGCCCGCTTCTACGATGCGCTCCAGAACAAGAACGCTGCGGCCTTTGGGTACGAGCTCCTGATCTTCGCCGCCCTGGTTGCG
>Ga0268264_10002041_pt1 | contig 18038 bp, 15 predicted proteins | sample KBSSwiS32_FD_190357 | JGI IMG/M metagenome (GOLD analysis project Ga0268264, IMG submission 190357) | Switchgrass rhizosphere microbial communities from Kellogg Biological Station, Michigan, USA - KBS Switchgrass S3-2 (SPAdes) (version 2) | ecosystem: Host-associated > Plants > Roots >...
GTCATCGCCGCAGTCAGCGTGGTCTTGCCGTGGTCCACGTGTCCTATGGTCCCCACGTTCACGTGCGGCTTGGTTCTCGCGAATTTTCCTTTTGCCATTTGCGCGCTCCTAGCGAAGGACTCTCGTTCGTTGTTCCGATGTGGCGGGTGGTGCCCATGGCGCGGATCGAACGCGCGACCTCTCCCTTACCAAGGGAGTGCTCTACCACTGAGCCACATGGGCATCGACACGGGTCTGGGTACCGCGGGCGCATGCCCAGACCACTGACGATGTGCGTGGAGCGGGAGGCGGGAATCGAACCCGCGTCATTAGCTTGGAAGGCTAAGGTTCTGCCATTGAACTACTCCCGCCTCGAACCACCTTCAGTTGCTTGCTGAATCGAGGCCTCCTCGATGGAGTCGTTCATTGGGCGCTGCTTTGGTGGAGGAGGTTGGATTCGAACCAACGTAGGCGTAAGCCAACAGATTTACAGTCTGCCCCCTTTAGCCACTCGGGCACCCCTCCGCAGCGAACCGCAGAGTTTAGCACGGGCGTCACACTCGCCCTCGTAGCCGGATGCTGCGTCAGGCCATCCCGCGGGGCGCGCGTTCGATTGAAATTCGCAAGCAGCGCTCTGCGCTGCCCGCAGCGGCGTCGGCCGATCAAAAGCCGCGGCGCTGCGCGCCGATGGGGGTGAAGGCGGTTGGTCGGCCGCGCACCGTCGCGATGGCGCTTTGATCGGTATCTGGCAGCCCGGGCGCAGCCCCGCACCAAGAGCACTATGGCCTTCGGGTGGAGGCATGCCAAACGATTAGTGAACGCTCGCTATCGAAGATCGGCACAGCTGTGGGCCACACGCTCCCGACGGCAGGTCGGGAACGCTGTCCAGGACGCGAAGGTGCTTCGCGCAGCGGCTGCCGAGGCTCAAGCGAAAAGGCGGGCCAGCGCCTGCCCAGGGTCAGGCGCGCGCATGAACGCCTCGCCAACCAGAAAAGCCTGCACGCCGGCGCCGCGCAGGCACTGCACGTCGGCCGCGGCCAGGATGCCGGACTCGGCCACCAGCAGCCGAGCGGTTGGCAGTCGAGGCCGCAGCGCCAGCGTGGTCTGCAAGGACACCTCGAAGGTGCGCAGGTTGCGGTTGTTGACGCCGATGAGGCCGGTCTTCAATTTCAGCGCCCGCTCGAGCTCACCTTCGTCGTGCACCTCGACCAGCACGTCCATGCCGAGGTCGAGCGCGCACGACTCGAAATCGGCCAGCTGCGCGTCATCCAGGCAAGCGACGATCAGCAAGATGCAGTCGGCGCCGATCGCGCGAGCCTCGTACACCTGGTACTCGTCGACGATGAAATCCTTGCGCAGCGCCGGCAGGTCGCACGCCGCACGGGCCTGGCCGAGGTACGCGGCCGCTCCCTGGAAGAACACCTCGTCGGTCAGCACGCTCAGGCAGGCAGCGCCATGCCGGGCATAGCTGGCGGCGATCTCGGCGGGCACGAAGTGCTCGCGCAACACACCTTTGCTCGGGCTCGCCTTCTTGATCTCCGCGATCACCGCGGCCTGGCCTTGCGCCACGCGGCGGCGCAGCGCCTGCTCGAAGCCCCGCACGTCGCGCCGCTCGCGCGCATCGGTGCGCACTGCCGCAAGGTCGCGCTGTGCCTTGGCCTTGGCCACCTCGTCGCGCTTGGCCGCAACGATGCGCTGCAGGATGTCGCTCATGCCCGCGAGGTTCGCTGCGCGTGGCTTTGGCCCGCCGGCATGGCACGTCGTCCGGTCTGGTGCCGAATCGGCATCACGCAGCCGGCTTGAAGCGCTGCGTGACCTTGACGAACTGTTCCAGTCGCGCCGCCGCCGCGCCGGAGGCCACCACCTCGCGCGCATGGCGCACGCCCTCGGCCACCGACCCCGCCAGGCCTGCGCAGTACAGCGCCGCACCGGCGTTGAGCAGCACCACGTCGCGCACCGGCCCCTCTTCGTTGGCGAGCGCGCGCTGGATGCACTGCACCGATTCACCGGTGTTGGCCACCCTCAGCACGCGCGAGTCGTACACCGGCAGCCCGAAGTCGCTCGGGTGCACGCGGTACTCGCGCACCTCGCCGTTCTTCAGCTCACCCACCATCGTCTCGCCGGACAACGACATCTCGTCCATGCCGTTCATGCCGTAGACCACCATCACGTGGTCGGACCCCAGGCGCTGCAGCACGCGCACCTGGATGCCGACCAGGTCCGGGTGGAACACGCCAAGCAGTTGGTTGGGCGCGCCGGCCGGGTTGGTGAGCGGGCCCAGGATGTTGAAGATCGTGCGCACGCCCAGCTCCTTGCGCACAGGCGCCGCGTGCTTCATCGACGCGTGGTGGTTGGGCGCGAACATGAAGCCGATGCCGGTTTCCGCCAGGCACTGCGCCACCTGCTCGGGCTTGAGCCCGATGTACGCGCCGAGCGCCTCGAGCACATCGGCGCTGCCCGAGGTGCTCGAAACACTGCGGCCGCCGTGCTTGGCGACCCGCGCGCCGGCCGCCGCGGCGACGAAAGTGGCCGCGGTCGAGATGTTGAAGCTGTGCGAGCCGTCGCCGCCGGTGCCGACGATGTCCAGCAGATGCGTCTTGTCGGGCACGTCGACGCGCAGCGCGAACTCGCGCATCACCGTCGCAGCGGCGGCGATCTCGCCGATCGTCTCTTTCTTGACGCGCAGTCCCATCGCGATCGCCGCGATCATCACCGGCGTCATCTCGCCGCTCATGATGCGGCGCATCAGCGCCAGCATCTCGTCGTGGAAGATCTCGCGGTGCTCGATGACGCGAGTCAGCGCCTCGGTGTTGGTGATGCTCATCGGATCGCCTCCCTTGCCTAGAGCGTCTCGCGCAGGATGCTCACCGCGCGGTCGATGTCGTGGCGCGTCACGTCCAGGTGCGTGACCAGCCGCAGCTTGTAGATGCCAGTGCACAGCACGCCGCGCTCGCGCAGCCGGACCACCGTGTCGGCGCGCGAGCGGCGTTGCGGCGCCAGGTCGACGAACACCATGTTGGTCTGCGCGGGCGCGCCGCTCACCGCGTCGAGGCCCTTCAGGCCCTCGGCCAGGCGCTGCGCGTTGGCGTGGTCGTCGGCCAGGCGGTCGATGTGGTGGTCGAGCGCGTGCAGCGCGGCGGCCGCCAGCACGCCGGCCTGGCGCAGCCCGCCGCCCAGCATCTTGCGCGCGCGATGCGCGCGCACCATCAGGTCGCGGCTGCCGACCAGCGCCGAGCCCACCGGCGCGCCCAGCCCTTTGCTGAAGCACACCGACACGCTGTCGAACAGGCCCGCCATGTCGCGCGCCATCGCGCGCGAATCTCCGCCGCCCTGGCGCGCCAGCGCCACCGCGGCGTTGAACAGCCGCGCGCCGTCCAGGTGCGTCGCCAGGCCGTGTCGGCGCGCCAGGTCGGTGGCGGCGCGCAGATAGTCCAGCGGCAACACGCTGCCGCCGAACGTGTTCTCCAGACACAGCAGCCGGGTGCGCGCGAAGTGTGCATCGTCGGGCTTGATCGCCGCCTCGATGTCGGCCAGCGACAGCGAGCCGTCGGGCTGGTTGACGATCGGCTGCGGCTGCACGCTGGCGAGCACCGCTCCGCCGCCGGCCTCGTAGCGGTAGGTGTGGGCGCCTTGGCCCACCAGGTATTCGTCGCCGCGCTGGCAGTGGCTCATCAGTGCGGCAAGGTTGCTCTGCGTGCCCGACGGCATGAACAGCGCCGCTTCCTTGCCGAGCATCGAGGCGATTCGCTCCTGCAGCGCGTTGACGGTCGGGTCGTCGCCGAACACGTCGTCGCCGAGCGGCGCGGCCATCATCGCGTCGCGCATCGCCGGGGTCGGCCGGGTGACGGTGTCGCTGCGCAGGTCAATCGTTGCGGCGGCCATCAGTGCACCTCCATCGACAAGAAGTTGCGCAGCATCGCATGCCCGTGCTCCGACAGGATCGACTCGGGGTGGAACTGCACGCCCTCGAGCCGCGCCTCGTGCTGGCGCACGCCCATGATCTCGCCGTCTTCCGCAGTGGCCGTGACCTCGAGCTCGCGCGGGCAGGCGTCGCGCTCGATCGCCAGCGAGTGATAGCGGATCACGCTGAACTGTTCCGGCAAGCCGGCAAACAGCCCGCGCCCGTCGGTGCGCACCGTGCTCGCCTTGCCATGCATCAGCCGTTGCGCGCGCACGATGCGGCCGCCGAGCGCGGCCCCGATCGCCTGGTGGCCGAGGCACACGCCGAGGATCGGCAGACGGCCCTTCAGCGCCGCGATCGCCGGCACGCAGACGCCGGCCTCGGCCGGTGTGCACGGGCCGGGCGACAACACGAGCCGCGTCGGCTTCAGCGCCACGATGCCCGCGACGTCGATCTCGTCGTTGCGCACCACGCGCACCTGCTGGCCCAGCTCGCCAAAGTACTGCACCAGGTTGTAGGTGAACGAGTCGTAGTTGTCGATCATCAGCAGCATGGGTGGCCCTCCACGCGGTGCCGTGCGGGGGTTGCGGCGCAGCCGCCGTCGCTGCGGCGCGCGGCGCAAGCCCGGTCGCGCGCAAGCGCGCTCAGGCTCACTTGGTGGGCTTGGCCGCCGACCAGTCCTTCAACGCGCGCAGCGTCTTCTCGACATGGCGCTCGGGATTCAGGCTCACGTAGTTGTAGACCACCGAGCCATTGGGCGCGATCACGTACGAGATGCGGTTGGCCCACTCGGGGCGCGCGATCCACACCGCGTCGTACGACGTGACGACCTTTTTCGATTCGTCGGAGCCGACCGCAAACTTGCTCTGACAAGCCTGGGTGGAGAATTTCGACAGCGTGTCGATGTCGTCGGTCGAGACGCCGACCACGCTGGCGCCCAACGCCTGGAACTGCGCAGCGGCTTCGGCAAACTGGTGCGCCTCCAGCGAGCAGCCTTCCGAGAACGCGAGCGGGAAGAAGTACAGCACCACCGGTCCCTTGGCCAGCGACTCCTGCAGCGAGAAGGTGAACACCTTGCCGCCGATCGCAGCCGGGATCGAGAAGTTCGGCGCGCGGTCGCCCACGTCGAGCGCCGCCCAGGCCGAACCCGCGCCCGACAGCGCCAAGACCAACGCCAACCGCAGTTTCCTCATGCCACCTCCGTGAAAGCAGGCCGCGAGCATCCGATCTTGCCAGAGCGCACCGCTGGGCTCTAGACGAAGGCCTTTGGCTGGTGGATTCGTTCGACGTCGAGAGATACATCAAAAGCCCTCCTCCACCAGCTCGGCGGCGCGGATCAGCGCGCGCGCCTTGGCTTCGGTCTCGCGCCATTCCATCTCGGGCACCGAGTCCGCCACCACGCCGGCAGCCGCCTGCACGTACAGCGTCTGGTTCTGAACGATGCCGGTGCGGATCGCGATCGCGACGTCCATGTCGCCGGCATAGCTCAGGTAGCCGCAGGCGCCGCCGTAGATGCCGCGCTTGACAGGCTCGAGCTCGTCGATGATCTCCATCGCGCGGATCTTCGGCGCGCCGGTCAGCGTGCCGGCCGGGAACGTGGCGCGCAGCACGTCCATGTTGGTCATGCCGTCGACCAGCAGCCCTTCGACGTTGCTGACGATGTGCATCACGTGCGAATAGCGCTCGACGACGAACGCCTCTGTGACCTTGACGCTGCCTGTCTTCGCGATGCGGCCGATGTCGTTGCGCGCCAGGTCGATCAGCATCAGGTGCTCGGCGCGCTCCTTGGGGTCGCTCAGCAGCTCGCTCTCGGTGGCCTTGTCGCGCTCGGGCGTGGTGCCGCGCGGGCGCGTGCCGGCCAGCGGCCGGATCGTGATCTTGTCGCCCTCGGGGGTGTGCTCGTGACGCACCAGGATCTCCGGCGACGCGCCGACGATCTGGAAGCCGCCCATGTCGTAGAAGTACATGTACGGGCTCGGGTTCAGCGAGCGCAGCGCCCGGTACAGGCTGAGCGGCGACTCGGTGAAGCGCTTGCGCAGACGCTGTCCCACCTGCACCTGCATCATGTCGCCAGCAGCGATGTAGTCCTTGGCCTTCAGCACCGCGGCGAGGTAGGCGTCCTTCGCGAATTCGCGCTCCACCGCGTACGACGGCCCGCGCTTCACCGGCGGCGCGCTCACCGAGTAACGCAGCCGGTCGGCCAGCTCCGACAGCCGCCGCTTGGCCGTGAAGTAGGCCTCCGGCATGGTCGGGTCGGCGTAGACGATCAGGTACAGCCGCCCCGAGAGGTTGTCGATCACCGCCAACTCCTCGCAATGCAGCAGCGCGATGTCGGGCGTGTCGAGGCCGCCGGACTTGTCGGCCTTGCTCAGGCGCGGCTCGATGTAGCGCACGGCGTCGTAGCCGAAGTAGCCGGCCAGGCCGCCGCAGAAGCGCGGCAGGCCGGGGCGCAACGCGACCTTGAAGCGGGCCTGGTACTCGGCGATGAACTGCAGCGGCTCGCCCTCGTGCGTCTCGACCACGGCGCCGTCGGTCACGACCTCGGTGCGCCAACCGGTCGTGCGCAGCATCGTGCGCGCCGGCAGCCCGATGAAGGAATAACGGCCGAAGCGCTCCCCGCCCACCACGGATTCGAGCAGAAAGCTGTGTTTGTGCCCGCCGGCGAGCTTCAAGTACAGCGACAGCGGGGTCTCGAGGTCGGCGAAGGCCTCGGCGATCAGCGGGATGCGGCTGTAGCCGTCGGCCGCAAGGCTCTTGAATTCCAGTTCGGTGATCACGGCGGTGTTCCTGGCGTGGCGCCGCAACGAAAAAGCGTGCGGCGGTAGATCGTTGCCAGCGGTGGCGGCGCTGCCGCCGCGCACTGCGGCCTCGGGCCGGTCGACTGCGTGATCGAACGAAGGATCAGCGGCGCAGCGCCGGCGTCAGACGCTCAGGCGTCGCCAAGGCCAAGCTCCCCGGTCGAGCGACCTGGCGGCTGTGCGGGTGCGCGCTGTGAACATGGGGCGGCAGTGTAGCGGGTTCGGCATCGCCGCGCGACGGCGATCAGTCGCGATACGAGCGGTCGATGCGGTCGACCAGCCGCACCAGCGCGTCGAACACGTCGCGGCCGCCGCTGTGTTCGGGGTGGAATTGGAACGAGTCGACGCTGCATTTGCGCTGGACGCTCTCGGGAATCGGGATCGTCGGCCCCATCGCCGCACCGGCCGCCTGGATGTCGCAGGCGCGCTGCAACGTCCACAGCACGACGAACGCCTGCTCGATGGTGCGGCCCCAGCTCAACAGCCCGTGGTTGCGCAAGATCACCGCCGGCTTGTTGTCGATCGAGCGCAGCAGCCGCGGGCCCTCGTCGGCGTGCACCGTGATGCCCTCGAAGTCGTGATACGCGACGCGGCCGAACAGCTGCGCCGAATAGAAGTTGTCCATCGACAGGCCGGCCTGAGCGCCCGCCACGGCACAGCCGGTGGTGGTGTGGGTGTGCATCACGCAGTGCGCGTCGGCGATGCCGCGATGGATCGCCGAGTGCACCGTGAAGCCGGCCGGATTGACCGGCCAGCGCGACTCGCCGATCACGCGGCCCTCGGTGTCGATCTTCACCAGGTTCGACGCGGTGACCTCGCTGTAGTGCAGGCCGAACGGATTGATCAGGAATTGGCCGTCGGCATCGGGCAGTCGCACCGTGATGTGGTTGTAGATCATCTCGACCCAGCCCAGCATCGCGAAGATGCGGTACGCCGCCGCCAGTCGCAGCCGCAGTTCCCGTTCGGTGCTCGTCATCGCGTTCTCCAGCGTTCGCGCCACGCGCAGAAGCCCGCGCGCAGGCCGATGTTGCCAGAGTGCGGCCGTGGTTCGCTGCGGCCCGGTTTCAAGCCCGCAGCGCGTCCGGCCCGGTGCCGTCAGCGAGCGTGAAAAACGCAGCAGACGCCTTGGCGCTGCCTGACTACACTGCCGCCCGTTCGCGCCGCGTCGAGTCCGGACCGGTGTCCATCTAGGAGGAGATCGCACCGTGTTCCGTCGACCTTTGCTGGCCGCTGCGCTGCTGTGCCTCGCGGCGTTCGCCGGCCACGCCGCCGCACAGACCATCGACGTCAGCGGCGTCAAGTTCAACCACAGCGTGGCCCTGGCCGGCAGCGCGCTGCAGCTCAACGGCGCCGGCACGCGCTACAAGACGATCATCAAGGTCTACGCGGCCGCGCTGTACCTGCCGGCCAAGGCCAACACGGCGGAGGCCGTGCTGGCGTCTGCCGGCCCCAAGCGCATGCAGGTGGTGATGCTGCGTGACATCGACGCCAACGAGCTCGGCAAGCTGTTCACGCGCGGCATGGAAGACAACTCCACGCGCGAGGAGTTCGGCAAGACGATCGCCGGCACGCTGCGGCTGGCCGACATGTTCGCGGCGCGCAAGAAGCTGCTCACCGGCGAGCAGTTCACGGTCGACTACCTGCCGGGTCGCGGCACCGTGATCACCATCAATGGGCAGCCGCAGGGCGAGCCGATCAAGGAGCCGGAATTCTTCAATGCGCTGATGCGCATCTGGCTCGGCCGCTCGCCGGCCGATGCCCTGCTGAAGAACGCACTGCTCGGCATCCAGGCGCCCGAGCGCGTGCTGTGAGCGCGCGCTAGCGCGCCGACTCGCCCGCGGTCAGTTCGCGCCGCATCGCGGCGATCACTGCTGCGTAGTCGCTCTGGCCGAAGATCGCGCTGCCGGCGACGAAGGTGTCGGCGCCCGCGCTGGCGGCGCGCGCGATGTTGTCGACCTTGATGCCGCCGTCGACCTCGAGGCGGATGTCGCGGCCGCTGGCATCGATGACGCGGCGCAGCCGCTCGAGCTTGCGCAGCGCGGTCGGGATGAAGCTCTGGCCGCCAAAGCCGGGGTTGACGCTCATCACCAGCAGCAGGTCGACCTTGTCGAGCACCCACTCCAGGTTGTCGATCGGCGCCGCGGGGTTGAACACCAGCCCGGCCTTGCAGCCTGCGTCGCGGATCACCTGCAGCGTGCGATCGACGTGCGTGCTGGCGTCGGGGTGGAAGCTGATCCAGTCGGCGCCGGCGTTGGCGAACGCCTGTGCCAGCGCGTCGACCGGCTGCACCATCAGGTGCACGTCGATCGGCACCCGCGTGCCATCGGCCTTCACCGCATGCTGGCGCAGTGCCTCGCACACCATGGGGCCGACCGTCAGGTTCGGCACGTAGTGGTTGTCCATCACGTCGAAGTGGATCCAGTCGGCGCCGCCGGCGACCACCGCGCGCACCTCGTCGGCCAGGCGCGCGAAGTCGGCCGACAGGATGCTGGGGGCGATGCGGTGCGTGCGGGTCATGCCGGTGACGGGCGTGCCGACGCATTGTCGCAGGCCGCCTGCGGCCGCCTGCCTAGAATGCCGGCCATGGCCAAGCCCGAGCTCTCATGCAAAGTGGTGGTGCGGCCGCTGCCGGAACAGACCGATGCGGCCAAGGACCAGTACGCGTACGCGTACACGATCACCATCACCAACACCGGCGACACCGCAGCGCAGCTGATCGCGCGCCAGTGGTGGATCACCGACCACCGCGGCCAGGTGCAGGAGGTGCGCGGCCTCGGGCTGGTGGGACACCAGCCGCTGCTGAACCCGAGCGAGAGCTTCGAATACTCGAGCTGGGCCCAGATCGCGACGCCGATGGGCACCATGCGCGGCAGCTACATCTGCATCACGCACGACGCGCACTGGTTCGAGGCCGAGGTGCCTGAATTCGTGCTGGCTGACCCGGCCGCGCTTCATTGAGGGTCGCGCTCGTTGTCGGGCCGCTCGCCGCGACGGCGACCGGCGAACATGGTCCACCAGACGATGAACAGCAGCAGCGCGAGCGCGGCCAGCATTTCGAGGATGACGACCCACATGCGTAGTCGGTGGCCGAGCCCGGGTTGGTTGGGCCTGCGCGGCCTCGCGGTGGCCGCGATTCTAGGCATGGCGCTCGGCTGCGCCGAGCCGGCCCAGCCGCCGGGGGCAGCTGCGACCCGCGTCGTGCCACCGCCCGCCGCGCCACCCACCCCGATCGTCCGTGCGCGCGCGCGCTGGGTGCCGGTGTCGTGGGGCGAGCTGCCGGGCTTCGGTGACGACCGCACGCGCGAGCTGTGGCCGGCGCTGCTCGCCGGCTGCACGAAGCCGGCCGATGGCTGGGCCTCGGTGTGCGCACTGGCGCGCGTGCTGCAACCGATGGACGATGCCCAGGCGCGCGACTTCCTGCAGCGCACGCTGCAGCCCTACCGCGTGGAGTCGCTCGACGGCCAGACGAGCGGCCTGGCCACCGGCTACTTCGAGCCGCTGCTGATGGCCAGCCGCGTGCCGCGCGGCGCGCAGCAGATCGCGCTGCTGCGCCCGCCGCCCGACCTGGCGACCCGCAAGCCCTGGTGGACCCGCGCGCAGCTCGACACCGTGCCGGCGGCGCGCGCCAGCGTGCGTGGCAGCGAGATCGCGTTCGTGGCCGACCCGCTCGATGCGCTGCTGGTGCAGGTGCAGGGCTCCGGACGGGTGCGCGTCACCGAATCCGACGGCCGCGAGCGCCTCCTGCGGCTGGCCTACGCGGGCCACAACGACTACCCGTACAAGTCGGTCGGCCGCTGGCTGATCGACCAGGGTGAGTTGCGCGGCGAGGAGGCCTCATGGCCGGCGATCCGCGAGTGGGCGCGCCGCTACCCCGAGCGCATCAACGAGCTGGTGTGGAGCAACCCGCGCGTGGTGTTCTTCCGCGAGGAGCCGCTGCCAGACGAAAACATCGGCCCGCGCGGGGCGCAGGGCGTGCCGTTGACGCCGGCACGCTCGGTGGCGGTCGACCCGTTGGCGGTGCCGTACGGCACCGTGCTGTGGCTCGACACCACCGAGCCGCTCGCCACGCAGCCGTTGCGCCGCGTCGTGATGGCGCAGGACACCGGCAGTGCGATCAGCGGCGCGGTGCGCGTCGATTACTTCTGGGGCTGGGGCGCGCAGGCCGAGACGCTGGCTGGCCGCATGAAGCAGCCGCTGCGCGTATGGGCGCTGTGGCCGCGTTAACTACCCCGCCTCGACCCGGTTGCGGCCGTTTTGCTTGGCCGCGTACAGCGCGCGGTCGGCACGGTCGATTGCGGCGTCCTGCGATTCGCCTTCGGCCACCTCGACCAAGCCGGCCGAGAAGCTGACCTTCAGCTCGGGGCCGATGCCGTCGAAGGCGTCGCCGGAGCAGACCTCGCGGCGCAGCCGTTCGAGCACGACGCCCGCGTCGTCCAGGCGCGTGCCCGGCATCAGCAGCAGGAACTCCTCGCCGCCCCAGCGTGCCAGCGCGTCGGCGGCGCGCAGCTGGCCCTTCAGCACCGCGGCGAAGCGGCGCAGCACCTCGTCGCCGGCGCCGTGGCCGAGACCGTCGTTGATGCGCTTGAACCAGTCGATGTCGATCAGGGCCACCGCCAGCGGCCCCTGGCCGCGCACGATGCGCGGGTGTTCGCGCGCCAGCAGCTCGACCATCGCGCGCCGGTTCAGCAGCCCGGTGAGCGCATCGCGGGTCGCCAGCTCGCGGTTCAGCGCCAGCGCGTCGGCGAGCTCGTTCTTCTGCGCCGCCAGCCGCGCGCGCAGCTTGCCCAGCCGGATCGCAAGGCTGGACGTGCCGCCGAGCACGATGGCGGTGAACAGGAAGTGCACGCCTTCGACGCGCGGCGGGTAGCGCTCGGGCGACTCGTGGGAGCGCCACAGCATCACGGCGGCCAGCAACACCACGGCCAGCAACGCCAGCGAACGCGCGTGGCGCGGCTGCAGGATGAACATGCCGAACATGATCACCAAGATCATGATCGAGATCACCGCGCCGCGCGCCGGCCCGGTGATCGCGTACGACCAGCTGGTGCTGACTATCGCGAACACCATCTGCGGCATGGTCAGCGACGGCTCGGCCGCGAGCGTCACGGACAGCCCGCTGCGCACCAGCGCATAGAAGCCGAGCGCGCCGCACAGGTTGAACAGCGTCAGCCAGTTCGATTCGACCGGGTCGATCAGGCCGAGCATCACCTCGCCGTGCTGCAGCAGCGCGAACAGCGCATACACGACCAGGGCGATCAGCGCCATCGACGAGCGCACGCGCAACGCCCCGTCCGGCCCCAACAGCCAGCCGGCCCAACGTTGCTGCGCTGCGTGTGCCCCCATCCGATGTGTATCGACGCGCTGGTGGCCGACTTGAGGCGAGCGCCCGCGGCCTTGTGCTTCCCCGCGTGCATTGTGCAGCGGCCGCGCTCAGGATCGCAGGTGCGACAGCGGCAGGGCGGCGCCCGACTTCACCTCGCCGAGCGAGAAGCTGGTGTGGATGTCCTTGACGTTGGGCAGCTTGAACAGCGTGTCGCGCGCCCAGCGCGAGTAGGCGTCGAGATCGGTCACCACCACGTGCAGCTCGAACGTGCCGGCACCGCTGATGTAGTGGCACGCCACCACCTCCGGCAGCGCACGGATCGCCTCCTCGAGTGCGTGCGTGGCGCTGGCGTTGTTGCGTTCGGCGTCGACGCGCACGAACGCGAGCACGCCCAGACCGACCCGGCGCCGGTCGAGCTCGGCCCGGTAGCCGGTGATGTAGCGCTGCTGCTCGAGCCATTTGACGCGACGCCAAGTGGGCGCGGCGGACAGCCCGATGCGCGATGCCAGCTCGGCATTGGACAGCCGCGCCTCGCGCTGCAACTCGGCGAGGATGGCGATGTCGTAGCGATCGAGTTCCGGGCCGTGCGTCTCGTCGACCGGCGTCGCATCGGCCGGCGGAGCACCGGCGCCCGTGCGCGCCACCGCGCGGCGTCTCGAAGCGGCGCCGTTGCGCGTGTTTCTTTCTTTGGATGCCACAGTGTGAGCAAGATCGTTGCGCGAAGTATCGTCTTGCGGGCATCAAAAGAAAAGACTTCCATCCGCGCGACCCCTACACTGACGCTTTTCGCCGTCGCACTTCCTCCACCTCCTCTCTCGACGCCGCCCGCAGGAGACGCGCCCCGATGAACGCCCCGCTACCCGAGTCGATCCGCAAGGCCTTGGAGACCGTCACGCTCGATGACAAGTACGCGCTCGAAAGCGGCCGCGCGTTCATGAGCGGCGTCCAGGCGCTGGTGCGGCTGCCGATGCTGCAGCGCGTGCGCGACGCCCGCAGCGGACTCAACACCGCCGGCTTCGTCAGCGGCTATCGCGGCTCGCCGCTCGGCGGCTACGACCAGGCGCTGTGGTCGGCCAAGAAGCACCTGGCCGCCAACCACGTGGTGTTCCAGCCCGGCGTCAACGAAGAGCTGGCCGCCACCGCGATCTGGGGCACGCAGCAACTGGAGTTCGACAAGGCCAACCAGAAGTTCGACGGCGTGTTCGGCATCTGGTACGGCAAGGGCCCGGGCGTCGATCGCTGCTCCGACGTCTTCAAGCACGCCAACCTCGCGGGCACCGCGCCGCACGGCGGCGTGATCGCCGTGGCCGGCGACGACCACGTGGCCAAGAGCAGCACCGCGGCGCACCAGAGCGACCACATTTTCAAGGCCTGCGGGCTGCCGCTGTTCTTTCCGTCGAGCGCGCAGGACATCCTCGACCTCGGGCTGCACGCGTTCGCGATGAGCCGCTTCGCCGGCGTGTGGACGTCGATGAAGACGATCCAGGAGGTGGTGGAGTCGGCCTCCAGCATCGACGTGAGCCCCGACCGGGTGAACATCGTCGTGCCGGGCGACTTCGTGATGCCGCCCGGCGGCGTGCACATCCGCTGGCCCGACACGGCGCTGGTGCAGGAAGCGCGGCTGTTCGACTACAAGTGGTACGCGGCGCTGGCCTACGTGCGCGCCAACAAGCTGAATCACAACGTGATCGCCGGGCCGCGCGACCGCTTCGGCATCATCGCCAGCGGCAAGGCGTTCAACGACACGCGCCAGGCGCTGGCCGACCTCGGCCTGGACGACGACACCTGCCGCTCACTGGGCATCCGGTTGCACAAGGTGAACGTGGTGTGGCCGCTCGAGGCGACCATCACGCGCGAGTTCGCGCAGGGCTTAAACGAGATTCTGGTGGTCGAGGAAAAACGCCAGGTCATCGAATACCAGCTCAAGGAAGAGCTCTACAACTGGCGCCCCGACGTGCGGCCCAACGTGCTGGGCAAGTTCGACCAGTCCGACGGCGACGAGGGCGGCGAATGGAGCCGGCCCAACCCCAGCGGCAACTGGCTGCTGCGCGCCAATGCCGACCTGACGCCGGCGATCATCGCGCAAGCGATCGCCAAGCGGCTCAAGAAGCTGGGCGTGCCCGCCGACATCGCCGCGCGCATGGAGGCGCGCATCAGCGTGATCGAGGCCAAGGAACGCGCGCTGGCGCAGGGCATCAGCGGCGGCGCCGATCGTCAGCCGTGGTTCTGCTCGGGCTGCCCCCACAACACCAGCACGCGCGTGCCCGAGGGGTCGTTGGCGATGGCCGGCATCGGCTGCCACTTCATGGCGGTGTGGATGGACCGCGCCACCGTGGGCTTCACGCAGATGGGCGGCGAAGGCGTGCCGTGGGTCGGCCAGGCGCCGTTCACGAAGCGGCCGCACATGTTCGCCAACCTCGGCGACGGCACGTACTACCACTCGGGGTTCCTGGCGGTGCGCCAGGCCATCGCCTCGGGTGTCAACATCACCTACAAGATTCTGTTCAACGATGCGGTGGCGATGACCGGTGGCCAGCCGGTCGACGGCGTGCTGACCGTGCCGCAGATCACGCGCGAGCTCGAGGCCGAGGGTGCCAAGCGCATCGTGGTGGTGACCGACCAGCCCGAGAAATACCAGGCGCCGCTGAACCTGGCGCCGGGCACCACGGTGCGCCACCGCGACGAGCTCGACGCGGTGCAGCGCGAGTTGCGCAAGACAGAGGGCTGCACGATCCTGATCTACGACCAGACCTGCGCCACCGAGAAGCGGCGGCGCCGCAAGCGCGGCAAGATGGAGGATCCCGCCAGGCGCGTGGTGATCAACGAGCTGGTGTGCGAAGGCTGCGGCGACTGCAGCGTGCAGAGCAACTGCCTGAGCGTGGAACCGGTGGAGACCGAGTTCGGCCGCAAGCGCCGCATCAACCAAAACACCTGCAACAAGGACTACTCCTGCCTGAAGGGCTTCTGCCCGAGCTTCGTGACTGTCGAAGGCGGCCAGCTGAAGAAGCCGAAGAAGGAAGCCAGCCGCACCGACCCGAGCACGCTCGCCGACATCCCCGAGCCGACGCTGCCGTTGGCCGAGACGGCCTGGGGCATCGTGGTGGCCGGCATCGGCGGCACCGGGGTGATCACGATCGGCCAGCTGCTCGGCATGGCCGCACACCTCGAGGGCAAGGGCGTCATCACCCAGGACAGCGCCGGCCTGGCGCAGAAGGGCGGCGCGACCTGGAGCCACATCCAGATCGCCAACCGGCAGGAGGCGATCCACACCACCAAGGTCGACACCGCGAAGGCCGACCTGGTGATTGCCTGCGACGGCATCGTCGCCGCCGGCAAGAGCACGCTGGCGCTGATGCGCGAAGGGCGCACCTATGTGGCGCTGAACTCGCACGCCACCCCGACCGCTGCGTTCGTCGGCAACCCCGACTGGCAGAACCCCAGCGGCGGTTGCGAGGCCGCGCTGCAGGCCGCCGTGGGAGCGACCAAGCTGGGCTTGATCGACGCCGACCAGGTGGCCGTGCAGCTGCTGGGCGACAGCATCTACAGCAACCCGCTGCTGCTCGGCTATGCATGGCAGCAAGGCCAGGTGCCGGTGAGCCGCGCCGCGCTGCTGCGCGCGATGGAGCTCAACGGCGTGCAGATCGACAACAACAAGGCTGCGTTCGAATGGGGCCGGCGCTGTGCCCACGACTACGCCGCCGTGAGCGCACTGTTCAAGACCGCGCAGGTGATCGAGTTCGTCAAGAAACCGTCGCTCGACGAGATGATCGTCAAGCGCGTGGAGTTCCTCACCGGTTACCAGGACGCCGACTACGCCGCGCAGTACCGTTCGTACGTGGCCAAGGTGCGCGCGGCCGAGGCCGACGCGAGCGCGGGCAGCACCAAGTTGACCGAGGCGGTGGCGCGCTATCTGTTCAAGCTGATGGCGTACAAGGACGAGTACGAAGTCGCGCGCCTGCACACCGACCCGGCGTTCGTCGCAAAGATCGACGCGATGTTCGAAGGCGATTTCAAGCTCGTGCACCACCTGGCCCCGCCGCTGACGGCCAAGCGCAACGCCAAGGGCGAGTTGATCAAGCGCCCGTTCGGCCCATGGATGCGCACCGCGTTCGGCGTGCTCACCAAGATGAAGGGCCTGCGCGGCACGCCGCTGGATGTCTTCGGCTACAGCGGCGAGCGCAGGACCGAGCGCAAGCTGATCGACGAATACAAGGCGAGCATCGACGAACTGGCGCGCGGCCTGAAAGCCGAGCGGCTGCCACTGGCGGTGGAAATTGCGCGCATCCCCGAGGAGATCCGCGGGTATGGGCACGTGAAGGCGCGCCATCTGGCGGCGGCGCGCACCAAGTGGCAGGGGTTGATGCAACGCTGGCGCGCGGGCGAGGCCGCCGGCGCAACGCCGCCGAGCGCCAGCGCAGGCACGCAAGCCGCAGCCTGACCCGCCGCGCCGCGGCTCTCGCGGCGCGGCACCCGCACAACCCGCGCGACGCTAGGCGATCTGATCGAGCGGGCTGCGCACGCCCCGCCCGCGGCGATTGAGCACGTGCGTGTAGATCATCGTCGTCTTGACGTCGCTGTGGCCGAGCAACTCCTGCACCGTGCGGATGTCGTAGCCCGCCTGTAGCAGGTGGGTCGCGAACGAATGGCGCAACACGTGCGGCGAGCACGGCTTGACGATGCCGGCGCGCCGCGCCGCGCCGGCGATCGCTTTCTGCACGGTGGTTTCGTTCAGGTGATGGCGATGCGCGGCACCGTTGCGCGGATCGACCGAGCGCACCGTGGACGGGAACACCCACTGCCAGCCCCAGGTGCGGCCCGCGTTGGGATACTTGAGGTCGAGCGCATCGGGCAGCCACACATCCCCGAAACCGGCGGCGAGGTCGCGCAAATGGACGCGCTTGACGCCCGCCAGGTGCTGCTGCAACGGCAGCACCAGGTTTTCGGGCAGCACGGTGACGCGATCCTTGGCACCCTTGCCGTCGCGGATGACGATCTCGCGGCGCTCGAACTCGACGTCCTTGACGCGCAGGCGCAGTGCCTCGAGCAGGCGCGCGCCAGTGCCGTACAGCAGCGCCGCCACGAGCTCCATCGTGCCGCTCAACTGGCCGAGCAGGGCGCGCACTTCAGACGGCGTGAGCACGACCGGCAGATGACGCGACAGCTTGGCGCCGACGATCTCGTCGAGCCACGGCAGTTGCAAACCGAGCACCTCGCGGTACAGGAACAGCAGCGCCGCCTTGGCCTGGTTCTGCGTCGGTGATGCGACCGAGCGCTCGACCGCCAGGTGGGTCAGAAAAGCTTGCACCTCGACCGCGCCGAGCCGAGCGGGGTGACGCCGATCGTGGAAACGGATGAAGCGCCGCACCCAATCGACGTAGGCGCGCTCGGTGCGAATCGAATAGTGACGCACGCGCAGCGCCTCGCGCATGCGCCCCAGCAAGCGCTGAGGCTGGGGATGGAGTTGAGACTGGGATTGGGGCTCGGGCTGCGCTGTGCCGACTGCGGACGGATCCACCCCGCCGGGCGGCGGCGACGCGGGAGCACCGGCGGCAGCATCGGCCTCCGACGCCACGATCGCCTCGGAAACGGTCGGATCCGGCTTGACGCGCGAACGCGTCTTGCCTGACATTCGAGCCGACGCAGAAGAGCCCTCGCTCTGGAGGAGAGCCCGCTTGACAGTGGAGGAAGGTCGCGCTTTGGTGTTCATGCCGGCCAATTTAGGCCGCCCATTTCACCCACGCATCGCCCTGAAGGCCGAGACGAAGTGGGCCCCCGAAAGGGGGTTATGGAGCCTTGATCCACCGCGACGCCGGCAGATTAGACGGAACGCGCGGCGTCGGTCTGTTCTGTCTAATTAACGTTAGGCCCGACATTGAGCCTGACTTCTCTCTACCGCTTTACTCAAGACTGAAAGGAAAGCGACCATGATCAAGTTGCTAGCGGTGCTCTGTGGTTTGTTTGTAGCGGCACCTCCAGTGTTGGCCCAGGAGAGAGCGCAGATCGTCGGAACCTGGAAGCTCGTATCTTTCGTGAATGA